>Ga0208492_1000066_pt1 | contig 108675 bp, 86 predicted proteins | sample Subbioar_CSW14AB_FD_184820 | JGI IMG/M metagenome (GOLD analysis project Ga0208492, IMG submission 184820) | Serpentinite rock and fluid subsurface biosphere microbial communities from McLaughlin Reserve, California, USA - CR12Mar_CSW14AB (SPAdes) | ecosystem: Environmental > Terrestrial > Deep...
CCCCGTTTTTGTTAAATCTTCGAGAAATTTCTTTTCCTTGTTGGTTAATTTAATTTTGTCGATTCTCATATATTTATGTTTGGTAACACAAATATAATGTTTCATGTTTAAATTGTCAAAACACTAGCATGTTATCATACATTTACACTGGCAATAAAACTTATTTCACCTATTCTATTAAAGAGTTACGTAATAAAAAAATTGTTTTGACTTCTGATTTTTCTGAAATGCGTAGCGATGGATACGAAATAATTTCCAAATCGGAATTTACGTTTGGACAATAAAGATGTTGAATCGCTAAACCCTCTCAAAGTATTTTTTGGGTCTATCAATAATTTTAATCAGTAATCACAATCCTATTAACCAAAAGACTTTCGCCTGTAGGGATTTTAATTTTCACCACATAAACTCCTTTATTGAACGTAGAAAGATTTATCCGGTTTTTTAGTTTTTCGGAATGGATTTTTTTACCGGTAACATCATAAAACTCAATAAAAGCATTTTCTGTGTCATGAGAAATATTGCTTATAAATAACTCCGAACTTGCCGGATTAGGATATAAACTCAATGGCTTGGTTGTGCTTGCTGTTGTTATACCCACAGGATTTACAACAACCCTCGAAAATTTATACACCCTGCCCGATTCGATTGCCCCGGCAATAACCTCGTTTACATTTGTGGTCAATGCCACCATAGTAGGATTTGTATGCGGACCACTTAGCAGATTAGAACTTTGATTGTTTGCGGTATTTAAATCCACTTTTTCACCCAGCCCGCAAATAAATCCATTCGGATTCTGAAGATTAATGGAAGGGTTTTGAATGTCCACCGCTCCAAACCTGAACTCAATATCCCAGCTTGTTTCATACAACCATACCTGGAAATTTACAGAACTCACAGAAGTGTCATTTGCCAATTGTTCCTCAAAAAAACCAGCGTTCTGCACTTGTATCTTACAGATCCTGCTCCCGGCAGTTCCGGTAACAGTATAGGAAATATCCGATACGCCTCCCGGGTCTCCTTCTGAATTACTGCTTGGTTTAAATGCCCGGTCACAGATGTCCTCGAACATGGGTGAGGCAAGCGTTAGAATAGACACATTTGGATTATCAAAAGTTATGTAATTCCCTTCTGCAAAATTTATCGTAGTTCCCTGGTCATTATACAACTTAAAATTAAATCCTGGGGAAACCGGAAGGTTTGGATCGTCCCATTTTAAGCCACTGGTCAGTGAAATTCCGGTAATAGGCTGGTAAACCGCTGTAAAAGTGGAAAAGGTATATAATGTGTTTACAGGAGCGGCCATTTGAGAGGCATTTCTCAAATTATTCTGTGAAAATAAATTCAGCGCTGACTTAGTTTTCTTCTGGCTTTGCGCCATCAAAGAAAAAGTCAATAAGTAAAATAAAATTATTTTTTTCATGATTGGGTTGTATAAATTAAAGTTAGTGTTTGCAAATGAATAAGTCAACTTATTCTTGTAACGCAAGCGGGTAACACATGTTAATAGCCCAACTGTCTCAATAATGGTATTGCAGCTCCGGATATTATCTATGACATAATAAAAAGCTTGTGGTCATGCCACAACGAAACTCAAAGCCGGAACGGGGACCAATGAGGAATTTCATTTATGCGGTAAGTTAAACTTCCGCCACTACCACATTCCTGATGGATACCTGCTGCGCCACATTCTGGGCCAGTTCCATAAAAGCAAGGGCCTGCGGCGTATTTTCCTGCAACACGGCCGGACGACCTGCATCCGAAGCTTCGCGTACGCTCTGCACCAAAGGCAATTGAGAAATAAGCGGAACCTGCAATTCTTCGGCGAGATGCTTAACACCGTCTTTTCCGAAAATGTAATATTTATTTCCCGGTAATTCTTCCGGAGTAAACCATGCCATGTTTTCTACCAATCCCAGGATCGGAACATTTACCTGCGGCAATTGAAATAAGGCAATCCCTTTGCGCGCGTCTGAGATAGCTACATCCTGGGGCGTGCAAACCACAACAGCTCCTGTAACAGGAACCTGGCTGCATAAACTGATCTGAATATCACCGGTACCGGGAGGGAGATCAACAATAAGGTAATCCAGCTCTCCCCAAACGGTTTCATAAAATAGTTGTGACAAAGCCTTTGTGGCCATTGGTCCGCGCAAGGCAATAGGTTGATTTGGCCCGGCTAAAAAACCAATGGAGTTTAATTTAACTCCGTGGCTTAGTACAGGTGACATTTTTTTCTGCCCGTTAAAGTCCACAGAGCCTGGCCCTTCGCCCTGCACTCCAAACATAATATGTTGTGAAGGGCCATAAATATCTGCATCTACCAACCCTACCTTGGCACCTTGCCTTGCAAGTCCAACCGCAAGATTTGCGGCTACAGTGCTCTTTCCAACGCCCCCTTTTCCACTCGCGATAGCGATAATGTTTCGCACTTCGCGCAGGGTGGTTTCGTCTTTTTCTTTTTTGGTGGTGACATTCGACGTCATGTTGATCTTCACCGTTGCCTCTTTGTCTACATAATGCAGGATCGCATTCATGCAAGCATTGTGGATCATGTCCTTCATTGGACAGGCAGGAGTAGTAAGAACCACAGTGAAGGAAATATTCTTTCCATTCACTGCAACATCCTTGATCATATTTAGCGTTACCAGGTCTTTTTTAAGATCCGGATCGTCCACATATTTTAAAGCATCTAGTACTTTTTGAATCGTAATTTCCATAATGAGCATCGGGGTGTTAACGATAAGAAACCGGGAATCCCTTATTTCTTTGGGGCGACCGTTGGTGCAGGCGCCGGTACAGCCGCGTTGGTTGCGCCCGGAGATGAAACCACTACTGTGCCCCTGGCAGGAGCTTCCGCTTCGGCCATAGAGCTGCGGATCATATTCGCTATTGAATCCTGGAAAACCTTCGCGCGTTGATGCATGACCTCCCTGTTTTCGGCAGCCGGGCCGCAAGAAGTTAAAAACAGGATAAAGCTAAAAGTAATTGGTAAAAGAATGCGTTTCATAATAAACATACAGTAATTATTGGAAAACAAAGCTAATCAAAAAACAGAAAAGCCCCAAAGTATTAAACTTTGAGGCTAATCAGCTAACTAACTAAACACAAATTCTTAGTGTGCGTGAGCATCTGCAGCTGGTGCAGTTGTTTCAGTCGCAGGTGCAGCAGCAGCAGCAGTATCAGCTGTAGCTTCAGGAGTTGTCATAGACTCGCTGATAGAAGCAGCGATTGAATCCTGGATGAATTTTGCTCTTTCTTCCATTTTAGCTTTTTCTTCAGCTGAAGGACCACATGCTACGAAAGTAGCTACTACAGCTACAGCGATAATTGAGAATACTTTTTTCATTTAGTTTAAAGTTTAAATTGATTATTAATTTTACGTTTATACCCGGATTGGGAAATGGTAACCCAAAAAAAAGGGAAAATTTGGGATATCTCTACAAATAACTGAAAATCAAGCCGTTAAATTTATAGATTTTTGAGGTTACCTTTAAAGCAGACTTTCTGGGCATTTAGGTTACAAGACGATTGTGTCGTCTGCCGAAGGATCCTTGGGGCAGGCTAAAAACGGCTGAAAAGAAAAATAATCGTTAAAAACAGGTTACCTTTATCAAAACAAAGTATTAATCTAAACAGGGCATCTTATGTCTAGAACCAAACCGCAGTTTACCGATGATCAGTTTGTTGAGGGTTTGCGCAGCGGCAACAACGAGATACTGAGCGCCTTGTACAGGAAATATTATAACATCGTTCTTAAATTTATTGTAAACAATAGTGGTACCGAAGAGGCAGCACAGGACATTTACCAGGAAACGGTTATTGTGCTTTACGAAAACGCGCAGAAACCCGGGTTCTCATTAAACTGCCAGCTTCAAACTTATATATATTCCGTTGCCAGGCGCTTATGGTTAAAACAACTTAAAAAAAACGGCAAGATTTACCTGCTTAAGGAAGATGATGACAATGAGGTTGTGGACGTGAATTATGATGTTACGGAGCACCAGGCAAAAGAAAAAGAAATAGAAAAGATGAATAAAAGTCTTTTGGAGCTTGGGGAACCTTGCGCGACGCTCATTAAAGACTTCTACGTTCATAAATTAAATATGGATGAGATTGCAGAAAAGTTTGGTTACACAAATGCGGATAATGCAAAGAACCAGAAGTACAAATGTTTACAACGATTAAAAAAATACTTTTTTGATAAGACAATTATTGAACAGGAATAAAAGGAGAAAGAAAAATGAGAGTTACTGATCTATTTGACAACTACCTGAATGGCAGCCTGAGTGTAGAAGATAAAGCCGGCTTCGAGAATTTATTGCGTACGGATGAGATTATGGCGAACGCTTTTAGCGAACACAAAACTCTGGTGGATTCTCTCAAATTACAGGCCAACAGGGCTGATCTTAAGAAAAAACTGAAAGCCATCCACGAACAGGAGTTTGGTTCTTCCAGGATTATTTCTATTAACCGTGAAGAGAATTTCGCAAAACGTCATGGCAGAACTATTGCTGTAGCGGCAAGTACAGCCTTTATTGCCGTGCTAAGTACGGTTGCCGTATTAAGCACTGGTGGTTATTTGCTCAAACAACAAAGTAACCAGATAACAGACCTTAACCGCGTTGTAATGGAGCTGAAAGCTTCAAGCGATGGTGTGGTTGAAGGAATTAAGGAGGGTAGTAAAAAAGTATCCTATGCCCCTGCAAATCTTGAGGGAAGCGCTTTTGCAATTAATAACAGAGGCTACATCCTTACAAGTTATCACATGGTAAAAGATGCCGATAGCATTTTTATAAGGAATAACTCTACTGAAAGAACACTTACAAAGTTGGTTTTCTCAGATCCTGCACTGGATCTGGCAATTTTAAAGCTCGAAAATAAAGAGCTATATAAAAACTGGCAGGTTCCTTTCTCTTTAAATGAGAAAAATACCGACATCGGTGAAAAGGTCTTTACTTTAGGGTATCCCCGCAAAGAAATGGTTTATGGCGAAGGCTCCCTGAGTTCACTTAGCGGCTATTCGAATGATACTAGCATGTACCAGATTTCAATACCGGTTAACCCCGGAAACAGCGGTGGCCCCCTTTTGGATGAAACCGGCAACATAATTGGAGTTATCAGGGGCAAAATCACCGGAGAAGAAGCAACTGGTTTTGCAATTAAGGCCAATGAAATCCTGAATTCTATCAGATCTTGTGAAATTGACAGCACAAAACAGGACCTATTAAGCCAGAACGTTAAAAAAACGGGGCTCAAAAAGCTAAAACGCTCCGAACAGGTTAAACGTATTAACCCTTATGTGTTTAACGTTTTAGTGTACAAAAAGGACTAGGTAAGTATCCTTCTTCTTTTCAAATCGACATTAGTTTTGAACTCTACTAACTATTTCTTTTTCAAAGACTTAACCTCTTATCAACCATTTCTGAACGGCTTCTTAACACACCCTAAACAGCTTTAAAAAATATTAACTTAAGTATTCCTGTTAAAACTAAGTTATTAACAATTTTATGGTTAACTTAGTAGCCTAAATAAGCACTCATGTTTGAAATCCTAAAACACTTTGAATCTAAATACGGCCTCCTAAAGAAAAAAGGATTGCGCATTGAAGGTTTGTCTATGATAGACCCAAAACGTAAAAAACATGTGATAATGGTGAGCAAACCGTTTATGTTTGATAACCGCCAGTTGCCAAAAACTTACGAAGGGCTTGATATTAAGGCAAAAATTGAAGGGGACCTTCCAAAAGAATTTGCAATTAAAAAAGACGCCGTAAAAAAAGAATACGTTTGGGCGCCAATGAAATTTGAAAAATATGTTGACCGTTGTTCAGACGAGATCCGCAAGAATTTTAATAACCCGCTGATGAGCCGCCAGGAAATGCTGGACGCTCTTGCTTTCGGGAATTTTGAAGAACATAAAAAGAAAAGTTTACAATTAATGAAGGACGGCAAAATCCCTCCGTTCAAAATGAATTAGTGCTGTTTCTTGTTAAGAGAGTAAGTAACGATTGTCATAATTAAGGGTTAAACAATTAGTTGCTTTGGTTGAAAAAGTCGGTTGGTTACCGACTTTTTTCTTTTATAAGCTTTTTCCAAACTTATTTAAAACACCCTGCCCGGCAACTCTGGAAGAGTTGCGGGACTTAATTAATCAATTATCTGCAACAGGGTCCTGAAAGCGGTATACTTGTCCCCAAACTTTTTTTTATGTTCAGCCTGCAGGGCTGGTGCAAACTCCTTCTGATATTTTTCGATATCGGCCATTTCCAAAAATTTATACTGCACTGAAAAAGTATGTCCTTCGTCTTCTACGTACAAAACTTTTACCATCTGACTGTCGATGAAACACCCTGTCTTCATCAAATCCGGAATGTGTTTTTCCTTCATCCATTGAACCCATTCCCGGTGTATATCATCGGAAATATTGACCGTTACATTGTATATAAACATAGTCCGAATTTAAAAAGAATAAGCCGAAATTTTAAAACAATAATTGCTGTAAATGCTGGCAATATTTGTAATTTTACTCATTGTGAAACACTCATAGTAACTAACTACTTAGCGTATAAGGGTGCTTTAAAAAGAATGACATTTACCTATGAAAACCAATTTTGTTGAAGAATTGCGCTGGCGCGGGCTATTGCAGGATATTATGCCCGGCACGGAAGAGCTGCTTGAAAAAGAAGTTGTTACCGGTTATATAGGCTTTGATCCCACAGCAGATTCCATGCATATTGGGCACCTCACCCAGGTATTTACCTTATTGCGGTTTCAAAGAGCCGGACATAAGCCTATAGCACTTATTGGCGGGGCTACCGGAATGGTTGGTGATCCAAGCGGGAAATCGGCAGAACGTAATCTGCTGAACGAAGAAACCCTGAACAAAAATGTTGCCGGCCTGAAAAAACAACTGGAAAAGTTTCTTGATTTTAATGCTGGTGAAACCGGCGCGATACTTGTAAATAACTACGACTGGATGAAGAACTACTCGTTTCTGACATTTATCCGTGATATTGGCAAGCATTTAACCGTTAGTTACATGATGGCGAAAGACTCTGTAAAGAACCGCCTTGAAACCGGTATGAGCTTTACCGAATTCAGCTACCAGTTATTACAGGCTTTTGACTTTTATAAGCTAAATGAAACAAAAAACTGCAAGCTTCAGATGGGGGGTTCGGATCAATGGGGAAATATAACCAGCGGAACTGAACTAATCAGGCGAAAATCAGGAGGTGAAGCATATGCGCTGACAACCCAATTGATCAGGAAGACAGACGGAACAAAATTTGGAAAAACAGAAAGCGGTGCGGTATGGCTCGATAAAACAAAAACGAGTCCATATAAATTCTATCAATTCTGGATCAATACTTCAGATTCAGATGCTTTAAACTGGATCAGGATCTTTACTTTTTTTACCCGGGAAGAAACGGAGGCTTTAATTGCTGAACATCTGAAAGATCCCGGAAAGCGCATCCTTCAAAAAACGCTTGCCAAAGAGCTCACAACGCTTGTTCATAGTGAAGAAGACCTTCATAATGCGATTGAAACAAGTCAGGTGTTATTTAACGGCGGGCTGAACGAGCTTACAAAACTTGATGAACAGACATTTCTGGACGTTTTTGACGGGCTCCCGCAGTTTGAGGTTACAAAATCAGAGCTGGAAAACGGAACGGGCGTGCTTGAGCTGCTTGCGGAAAAAACGAATATATTCCCAAGTAAAAGCGAGGCCAGGAAAATGATCCAGGGTGGTGGCGTAAGCATTAATAAAGAAAAGGTAGAAAGCCACGAGCTAATCGTCAATTCATCACATTTAATCAATAAGAAGTATATCGTTATTCAAAGAGGGAAAAAAAATTATTACCTCTGCAGCGTAAACTAAATATGGCCCTCAAACATTCGCAATACCTTAAGCTTTCACAGAAGTTACTTCCTCAGCAGATACTCCTGATGAAGTTATTGCAATTGCCAACGCTTGCTTTGGAAGAACGAATAAAGGAAGAACTGGAGGTAAATCCCGCGCTGGAAGAAGATCTGGACCACACTGCCTCTGAAGAGGAATTATATAGCAACGAGAACGATGGCGAACCTGTTCCTGAGGAAGAATTTGATGAAAGTGGAGAGATAAAGGAGCAGGAGATGAAAACCTCCGCCAGTGATGTGGAAATGGAAGACTACATGGATGCAGAAGAACTGGATTCATACAAATACGAAGTGGTGAATAAAGGTCCGGATGATGAAACGCGTGATTTCGTTGTAGTAGAAGGCATTGGTTTCCAGGAGATGCTGGAACAACAATTAGGGCTTAAAGACATCAGCGAAAGAGAATATACCATTGGGGCGTATCTTATCGGCTGCCTGGATGAAGACGGATATATCCGCCGTGAACTTGACCTTATTGTTGACGATCTTGCCTTTAATTACAATATAACTACCGATATAAAAGAAATTGAGGCGGTCTTAAAGATTATTCAGAGTTTTGATCCACCGGGAGTTGGCGCGCGTAACCTCCAGGAATGTCTGTTGATACAGCTGGAACGGAAAACGGAAAAAACAAAAGAAGTTGTTCTTGCTATGGATGTGATCAAACACCACATGGAGGAATTTTCCAAAAAGCACTACGATAAAATACTGAAGCGCCTTGAGATCGATAATGAAGAATTAAAAGATATTATTAACGAGATCACGCATCTTAACCCACGACCCGGCAACAGCGACACAAAAGAAAGCAATTTCAGCGCCGTGGTGCCCGATTTTATTATTACCGTTAACGATGGTAAACCCGAATTAAGCATTAACGGACGTAACATGCCGGATCTTAAGATCAGCAAGGATTACCAGGAAATGCTTAAGGAATATACAAAAAGCAAGGAAAAAAGCAGCAAAGAAGCCTCCGGTTTCATAAAAAGTAAAATTGAAAGCGCCGGTTGGTTTATCGAAGCATTGCAGCAGCGTTATGCTACTATGAGCATGTGCATGCAGTGCATTCTCGAATACCAGAATGAGTATTTTGCAACCGGTGATGAAAGCAAGCTGCGCCCTATGATTTTAAAAGACATTGCAAGTCGTGTAGCCCTCGATCTTTCAACGGTTTCACGAATGGCGAACAGCAAATACGTACAAACACCCTATGGTACCTTTTTACTGAAGTCATTCTTTAGCGAGAGTATGAGTACCGATAGCGGGGAGGAAGTGAGCAGCAGGGAAATAAAAAATATGCTGAAGGACTTTATCGATAAAGAAGACAAAAAACATCCTTTAACAGACGATGAGCTCTGTGCCAAGCTGAATGAAAAAGGTTATAACATTGCGCGGCGTACTGTTGCCAAATACAGGGAACAACTTGAGATCCCGGTGGGCAGGATGCGAAAAGAGATCTGACTTTAATATTCGATAGCAGTTTCCGGTTCGGCGGATTATTCCAATATGATTTTTGTTGTGAACGTTTTTTGTTCTGCCTTTACCTTAATAAAATACAAACCTTTACTCAAGGCCCCAAGCTCGATTTCTTCTCCAGCATTTACTCCCGTCTGCTCGAATACCCTGGCTCCTTTATTATCGTAAATAACAAGATCCATAATTTTTTCATTACCCGTGTTAGATATCTGAACCTTGCCATTTGTAGGATTCGGAAGTACCCGGATGTCTTGCGGTCGGGAGCGTTCCGCAAGTCCCACCTCAGTGACGTTTATTGTTTCAGAAATTGTATCCTGGTCGCATTGGCTTATGGCTATTAAGGTTATGATGTAAGAATTGTTCGATGTATAAACGGCGATGGGATTAGACAAAGTGCTTGTTTGCCCATTTCCAAAATCCCAGTAATAGGAAGACGCATTTACCGAAGTGTTAGAAAAGTTAAGCCCACTCCCATTCATAAAACTCGTAAATCCCGCGTGGACTTTAATATTAGTAGAATTGTAAGCTGTATCGGCAATACCTTCGCTCATATTAAAATATGTTCCGCTGGGTACATTCTCCAGTTTTAAAGCGCGTACCATGTAAGTATAGGTTCCTTTGTAAAGAAGACAATTGTCTGTATAAGTCGTACCGGTAACAGGGGTTGCATTGATCTTTACATAGGCTGAATTCGTGTCATTCTTCATATAAATGTTATAGCCAACAAGTGCCGTTTCTGTAGAAGCAGACCAGGTGATCAAACAATTATATCCTGCTTTTGTGGCAATAACATTCGTCACCGGGGCCACCACGTCGTTCCTTAAAGTGGGGTCACCCATGAGCGCATTGTGCACCCAGCGGCCGGTTATTGAAGTAGGGCTGGCATAATATAGATTTCCGGGGTTATTCTGGGTTTGTAAAATATCATATCCGATATTTTCTCCGAGACCCATGTGATGAAACTGATAGTGCGGACGCCCTGACCAGACACTGGTGAGAACCCTCCCCTGTGCCAAGGGAGCCTTTAAAAAGTTATTCTGAGAGTCCCAGTCGCCAAAATAAGAACCAAAAAGCATAGTAAATACTCCCTGCAGGTTTGACGTTGCAAAATTAGATGTGCTTCCTATCCCCGAGGCGCCGATATACGAACCGCCACCACACCCGTAAGACCAGGCGTAACTGGTTGCAGACATATTGGTAAAATAATCTGCTGCCACCACATTTGATGCGCCAAGCAAAGGGCCAAAATTTTTATATCCACTTGCGGCGAAGGCTTCGCTTCCGAAGTACCCAAAATTATCATCGATCACGGCCTGTTTAAGCGGGTAAAAAATCTTTTTTCGATAATCGTGGTCTTTATCCAGGTAGTTTTTTAACAGCTGTTCTTCTGTCAACGAAAACGCAGGCATATTATTAAAATCCACCCGGCCTACCTGGAGCTCAAGATCCCCGGGTACAAGACTCTGGTCGAACTTTCCATCACCAGGCACATTCTGTGTACGCAGGGGAGAAGCGGTTGTGGAGCTTACAAAACTATCCGTCCAGATTCCGTCTACGTCCGCATAATAACAATCTGCAGGCCAGGCGCCAAGATGGTCTCCGTGACCGTCAGGGTTTATATTCCCGCTATAAGGAACCGGAATGTGTCCAAATAAAAACACCGCTTTTACTGCTGAGTCCGGATAATAATCATTTATGATCAGGTCCTTAATATGTGTCACAGAACCGGTTCTTAATACATCATGTCGGATCACTTCCCAGCCATCGCCTTCTATATCTATGATAAGACGTGTAATTTCAGGGGCAAGTGAAACAATAAAACTGCTATCCACGAATAAAATAAGTTTCCCTCGTTTAAAAACCTCAGGCACTTCTATTCCTGCATTAATATAACCATTGCCGGAGTAACCGGATCCGGCGCGGAAAACCCGGTATTCATAATTGAGCCCGATAGTTGCAGTATCCACATATTGGTTTATAGATCCGCCAAGCGTTGCGATCGGTATGCCCCAGCTTATATCAGTCTTAAGCTTTTTATACACCTGGTATTGAGTTGTGGTGACATTTCCAACCCAGTTTAATGTAATCTGAGCGGGATTATTCTGAACCACGGCATTTAACTGTACAGCCACATCAGCGGGAGATTGAGCTGAAAATTTAAAAACAGGAAGGATCAGGAAAAATAAAAGTTTTTTCATCGGCACATTTTAATATAAATATAGGAAAATGATGCTTAGAAAAACACAAGAAAGTTTAATCGTATTTACTAATGAGCCGCGAGCCAATTCTCCCCTGTTCCCATACCCACCTCAACCGGTACTGCAAGCGGAAGGGCCTCGCGCATGAGCTTTTCAATAATTGGTTTTACTTTATCCAGTTCGGGTTTGTAAACATCAAATACCAATTCATCATGTACCTGGAGCAGCATTTTTGTTTTAAAATTCTGCCTTTCCAGTTCATCATAGATATTGATCATGGCTACTTTGATCATATCTGCTGCTGAGCCCTGGATCGGAGCGTTAATGGCATTTCGTTCCGCGTAACTTCTTACAGTTGCATTGGCGGAAGTAATATCCCTGAGCCAGCGTTTACGCCCGAGCAAGGTTTTTACATAACCATGTTCACGGGCAAAATTAATAGTGCCATCCATATAATTCTTTATGGCGCCATATTCTTTAAAATAATTATCGATCAATTCTTTGGCTTCCGTGCGTGAGATGTTGAGGTTCTCCGACAAGCCAAACGCGCCCTGGCCATAAATAATCCCGAAGTTTACACTTTTACTTTTGTAGCGCATTTCCTTGGTCACATCGGCTTCCGCCACACCAAAAACTTTGGCAGCCGTTGCGGTGTGAATATCCTTTCCAGACTGGAAAGCCTCACACATATTTTTATCGCCACTTATGCTCGCAACAATCCTTAGTTCTATCTGTGAATAATCGGCGCTTAACAAGATGTGATCACTGTCGCGTGGTATAAATGCCTTTCTAATCTGTCGTCCTCGTTCTGTGCGGATCGGAATATTTTGCAAATTAGGATTATCACTGCTCAAACGCCCTGTTACAGCCACTACCTGATTAAACGAAGTATGGATGCGTTTTGTTTTTTCGTTAACGAGTTCGGGTAAGGTATCGACGTAGGTATTTTTAAGTTTTACCAGCTCACGGTAATCGAGGATCTTTGAAACGATCGGATGCGCGTTCTCAAGTTTGCTTAGCACATCTTCGCCTGTTGCATACTGACCGGTTTTTGTCTTTTTCGGCTTCTCTACAATTTTTAAATAATCGAACAATATTTCGCCTACCTGCTTAGGTGAAGATACGTTGAATTTTGTCCCTGCAAAGTCCTGGATCTCTTTTTCAACTAATGTAATATCATTTTGTAATTGCCCTGAAAACTCTTTCAGCGCCGCAACATCGAGATTTATCCCCTCGCGCTCAATATTTGCAAGGACCTTTATAAGCGGCACTTCAACTTCTTTAAATAAAGTCTCCACACCGTTCTCAATTAATTTCGGCGCAAAAGCGGTTTTAAGCTGGTAAGTAACATCGGCATCCTCGGCGGCGTATTCCTTTATTTTTTCTATCTCCACATCGCGCATACTGGTTTGCTCTTTCCCCTTTTTCCCGATCAGGGTTTCGATACTGACAGGAGAATAATTTAAATAGGTCTGCGCCAGGATGTCCATATTATGCCGCATTTCCGGCATGATCAGAAAATGCGCGACCATAGTGTCAAATAATTTGTTTTTGATTTCTATGCCGTAGTTTTTGAGGATCTGGAAATCGTATTTAATGTTCTGTCCGATCAGGGTCTTGGTACTGTCTTCGAAAAGTGGCCGGAACAAATTGAGTTTTGCCTGAGCCTGATCCTTATTTTCCGGGAACGGCACGTAATATGCGCTAAACGATTTAACCGCGAATGAAAGACCAACAATTTCCGCCTCAAGGGTATTAAGCGAAGTTGTTTCGCTATCAAAACAAAATTCGCTTTGCCTGCTAAGAAGTGTTGTAAGTGCCTTTATTTTTTCCTCTGTATCTACCAACTCATACACATGTTCTACATCCTGGATGGTTCTAAAATTAGTTGGAGCTGGTTCCGAAGATTGCCCGCCGGAAGTAGATGTGTCTTCCGGAGCGCCAAATAGATCGCCCTGTGCCGGATTTGCCTTGGGTTTTTCCGCGGGAAGTTTTTCTTTTCCTCCAATGTCCTCCCCCAATACTTTTTGCGCGATGGCCCTGAACTCAAGTTCTTTAAAAACTTCCAGCAAAACCGGCTTGTTAGGCTCACGCATTGATAGTTTAGTTTCGTCAAGCTCAATAGGACAATCCAAAATAATAGTTGCAAGTCGTTTTGACTGAATGGCCATATCCCGGTTATTCTCAACTTTCTCCTTAAGTTTGCCCTTAAGTTTATCTGTATTTTGCAATAGATTTTCAATACTGCCGAAATCTTTTATGAGCTGAATGGCAGTCTTCTCACCTACTCCAGGTATTCCAGGAATATTATCCACTTTATCTCCCATCAGACCTAAAATATCGACCAGCTCTGCCACATTCCTGATCTCCCATTTTTTGCAGATCTCTTCGGGTCCTAAAATTGACGCCCCGTTTCCAAAACTAGCGGGCTTGTAAATAAATGTGTTTGTGTCCACTAACTGTCCATAATCTTTATCCGGCGTCATCATGTAAGTTGTGAAGCCAGCTTTTTCTGCTTTAATAGCCAACGTGCCGATTACGTCGTCAGCCTCGTATCCTTCAATACCCAACACTTCTATATTAAAACCCTTGATCAGTTCAATAATAATAGGGATGGATTTACGGAGATCTTCCGGCATTTCCTCCCTGTTGGCTTTATACGTTTCAAATTCTACATGGCGCTGGGTAGGACCCTCCATATCAAACACAACAGCAATATGACTCGGCTTTTCCTTGGTTAAAATTTCGAGCAGGGTGTTGGTGAAGCCAAATATTGCCGAAGTGTTAAATCCTTTTGAATTGATCCGCGGATTTGTGCTGAATGCAAAATAGGCCCTATAAATAAGGGCAAACGCGTCCAGGAGAAATAATTTTTTTTCAGTTTGTTTTGTTATCATATTAATGGCCTGCTTTCCAGGTATTGTATTGCGTAATTGCTGCCACGGCCTTTTCAAGATCGAATTTTTTCTCCTCCCCGTAAGCATTAATAAATTCCTGGTTGTCTTTCATAAATTCACCAACCTGTTTTTTAAACTTCGATTCTTTTATCAGGAATAATTCCGTTTCACCTTTTCGCGAAACATAATATTCAACCTCAACTATCGGGGCATTCATACGCATGGCTTCGTATCCAAGCTTATAAAAATTTACTTCGCCGGTTGCCAGTACCTGGTAAAATTTCTTTTCTTCTTCAGAATCCATTGAAACAAAATGTTCGTTATTAAATCCATAGCCTTTTATTTTATTTGGCTTGTACATTTTTTGCAGACCGGTTTCATCTTTAAAATTAACCTTGCTATAATTATCGATTTCTTTTTTGGGATTTATTTTTGCTTCACCCCGCAGGGTATCTCCTTTTTCAGTAATAATATACGCTTTTACCATAGAAGACTGTGCAGTTGAAAGTACTGAAGACAGGCATATAAATAGAAGAAGAGAAAACTTTTTCATGCTGATTCTTTTTATAAAGAAAATTAAATTTTACCGTTAATAAAAATCCTGGTCGCAATTGTGAATAAAATAAATTCCGGTTTAATGCGGAAAACTTATTTCATATATACTCGGCCAAAGTTTACCTGTTACCAGGATTTTGTCTGAAACCGGGTCATAGGCTATCCCATTCATTTCCATGCTTCGTGGATATAGATCCCTGGATTTAACATTCAGGTCGTCCAGATCAATCTTTCCGACAACTTCTCCGTTTTCAGGATCAATCTTCACAATAAAATTTGTCATCCAGACATTGGCGTAAATAAATCCTTTTATAAACTCCAGTTCGTTGAGGTGATCAAGTCCATAACCCTGTTCTGTAACGGCTAGTGTCTTTTCCACTTTAAAGTCTTCAGGGTTCAGGTATGTCAGATTATAGGTCCCGTCGCTCAGGATCAGGCTTTTCCCGTCCGTAGTCAATCCCCAGCCTTCATTCTGATAATTGAACTGCCCTATTTTTTTATAAGTTTTGGCATCATAAACAAACCCTGTATGTTCCTGCAGGGTAACCTGGTAAATCTTATTATTGAGTACCACGATTCCTTCACCGAAATATGTTTTCCTGTCAAGTTCTGCTTTTACATCCAGTTTTCCTGTTTTAAGGTCTACTATTCCGAACGTAGATTTTGTTTGCGGCAGGTAATCCACGTCGCCTGTGCTTTCAAATAATTTATTGTCATGAAACACCAAGCCTTCTGTAAACGCGGCTGTGTCATGCGGATGAGTGGCAATAAGGTTATAGGAAATCATTTGTATAGGCTTAACCTTTGGTAGTTCTGCCGGCTTGGGGTCATCGCTCTTTGGATCGTCGCAGGAAAAAACAGCTCCACCGACTAAAGACAAAAAAAGGCCACCGATTACTATGTAAACAAAATAGGTTTTGAAACGATTCATAAATGTTTGTTATAAATTAAACTTTCCAGGTGCTGCCTTCTTTTGTATCTTTTATCTGAATACCGGCTGCAATAAGTTTATCCCGGATCTCATCACTTAATTTAAAGTCCTTTCCTGTTTTTGCTTTTGCGCGCATTTCCAACACAAGATCCATTACCTTTCCCAGGGCTGTATCCAGGCGACTGTCATTCTCCGTTTGTTTAAGACCAAGCACATCAAATAAAAAGTCGTTGAACATTTTCTTAAGTAAATCTATATCGGCCTGGACCAGGTTTAACTTTTTATCACTCGCGGAATTTATTATTCTTGCGGCGTCAAACAAATGTGCGATCAGAACAGACGTATTAAAATCATCGTTCATCGCTTCATAACACTTGTCCTGCAATGCTTTGATGTTTTCATTTGACGAAGGAGATGCCTGCAGGGTTTGCAGGGTTTTATAACTATCCATTAAGCGCTCAAATCCTTTTTCGCTTGCCTGCAGCGCCTCGTTGCTAAAGTCGAGGGTGCTGCGGTAGTGTGTTTGGAGCATAAAGAACTTAACGACCATTGGTCTGTAACCGCGTTCAAGCAAAGGATGATTGCCGGTGAATAGTTCTCCGGGCAAAAACCCGTTTCCGGCATTCTTTGACATTCTTACCCCGTTAACAGTTAGCATATTGGTGTGCATCCAGTAATTTACTGGTATCTTATGGTAACATGCCTGGGATTGTGCTATTTCATTGGTATGATGAGTGGCCTGCAGATCCATCCCTCCACCGTGAATATCAAAGGTGTCGCCTAAATATTTCCTGCTCATCGCCGAACATTCAATATGCCATCCCGGAAACCCCCATCCCCATGGAGAAGGCCAGCGCATAATGGTTTCGGGTTTCGCTTTTATCCAAAGAGCAAAGTCGAGCCTGCCCCGTTTTTCATCTTGGCCCCCCAGTTCACGGGTGCCTTCCAAAAGCTCTTCGAGTTTACGGTTCGTGAGCTGTCCGTAATTAAATTCTCTACTGTATTTTTCTACATCAAAATAAACAGTGCCGTTTATTTCATAAGCGAGGCCATTTTTTATGATCTCTTTTACCATTTCAATCTGTTCTGAGATATGGCCGGTAGCTGTGGGTTCAATGCTTGGAGGCAAGGTGTTAAACTCCCGCATCACATCATGAAATCCAACAGTGTATTTTTGAACGATTTCCATTGGCTCCAATTGTTCGAGCTTGGCTTTTTTCGCAAACTTGTCATCTCCTTCATCACGGTCACCTTCCAAATGGCCGGCATCTGTGATGTTTCGAACATAACGCACTTTGTAACCTAAATGCAACAGGTAGCGGTAAATAAGGTCAAAGGAGATAAAGGTGCGGCAATTTCCCAGGTGTACATCGCTGTATACAGTGGGACCACAAACATACAGGCCAACAAATGGCGGGTTCATCGCTTTAAATTCTTCTTTTTTTCGCGTTAAGGTGTTATATAAAAATAGCGGTTGCATAGTCGTGTAAATTACGGCAAAAAAAAAGACTGAAAAAAATTTTCAGTCCTAAATACTCTTAAGTAAGGTTAAAGCCTTTTTTAAAATACAGACGCCCTCAAAAAATATTAAATCCAATAAAAAAACCCTCTGTTCTGGAGAGGGTTTCGGAATTATTTTTTTTGTGGAGCCTGTTTCGGAGCGGTTCCCTGTCCCTGTTGAGGAGCTTTAGGTCCGCCTGTTCCAGGAGTTACTGTACCAGGAATCGGAGCCAACGGCATTGAATCCAGTTTTTTCTTAACCAACATCAGAATGTCATCAGATGTTTCGTGGTATAATACGGAGGTTCTGTCAGTGCTTGTATCCAGAACATATTTGTAACCGCCTTCTTTTGCAACTGCTTCAATTCCTTTTTTTGCTTTTTCCATGATAGGAGCTGTTAATTCAGCCGATTTACGTCTGTATTCCATATCTGCCTGGTTCCTGAAATCTTCAATACGTCTTTGTAACTGTTGTAATTCTTCTTCACGGTTCTTTTTTAGAAGATCACTCATTGTTGCTTGCTTTTCCATGTAATCTTTATACTTGTTTTCAAGCTCAGTCTGCATGGCAATACTTTCCTGCTCAAGACCTTTTAAAAAAGTTTGTGCTGCTTCGGTAGCTATTTTAGTTTCCGGCATCATGTTTACTAAGGAATCAAAGCTTAAATGTGCTATTTTTTGGGCTTGCGCAAAAGTTAAGGAACCTGCTGCGGCAATTGTTAATACCACTTTCTTAATTGTTGTGTTCATCTGTTATTGTTATAGATTAGATTTAGGGTTTAAATTTACTTTTTATATCCAAGGTAAACTAATACATCATCACTTTTGTCGTATTTTGAATTTGCGTATAGGATGGATACCTGTCCGCTCTTATCGAGAATAAATCCCATTCCGGCTTTTTCCGCAACGGCTTTAATTGCGTTATAGACCTTATCCTGTATAGGTTTCACAAGCTCCTGGCGTTTTTTGAATAATTCTCCGTCAACACCAAAACGTTGTTTCTGAAGATCTTTTACTTCTTTTTCGCGATTAATGATCTCATTCTCCCGTTTCTTTTTCATGTCATCCGTTAAGAGGATCGCATCTGCCTGGTAGGCTTTGTAAAGTTTATCCACCTCGGCATATTTGGCATCAATTTCCTTTTGCCACAGCAGCGAAGTCTTGTCGAGTTCGCTTTGCGCTGCTTTATATTCAGGGATCTGACTTAAAATATAGTCGGTATCGACATATCCGAATTTTGCAGCCCCGCTTTGTGAAAATGCAACAAGGGAAACAAACAAAAAAGCAAGGCTGGTAAGGAATTTCTTTGTCATAATTTTATCGCTTTTAAAATTAAACATAAAACGCGCGAATATAAAATTTATCGTTTAATTAACATTTTTTCTCCTAAAGTTCGCCCAGCGTGCCTCCGATAGTGAAGTGGAACTGACCCTTGCCATTACCATTACCGCTGTCGGTTGAGCCAGGAATTTTATCAAAGCCCCATCCATAATCAATGCCAAGCAGACCAAACATTGGTAAAAACACCCTGAGGCCAACCCCAGCGCTACGCTTCACCTGGAAAGGATTGAACTGTTTAAAATTCGCCCAGCTGTTTCCGGCTTCGGCGAAACCTAAAACGAAGATGGTTGCTGACGGATTTAAGCTGATCGGGTAACGTAATTCCATCGTATAACGTGCAACTATGGGATCCCCGTACGCAGAAGAAACAGAATTATCCTTGTACCCACGAAGTCCGATGATTTCCCTTGCTACAAAGTTCTGGAAGCCACTGATACCACTACCCCCCATGTAAAAGCGTTCGAACGGAGAAAATCCTGTTTGTTTACTATAGTGCGCAAGAAAACCATATCCCACTTTTGTACGAAGTACAAGGTTGCGCGCTTCTGCGCCTTCGGCTGCTTTTTTATTAGTGAGCTGTGTAAACCACTCGGCGGTAATTTTGTATTTGTGATATTCAATGTATTTATACCGCTCGGCATCCGTCATTGTCTGGGAATAATCTTTTCCATTAAATAAAGAATAAGGAGGCGTGAATTGTCCGCTGAACACGAAGTTCGATCCCTGTTTAGGATAGATTGGGGCATCTACCGAATTTCGTGAAATGTTCAGCCCCAGATTAAGGTCATTTGCGTAACCCGTTTTAAATACAAACGAACTGTAATTAATGAGCTCGTAATAATTATAGCTCAGGTTGGTGTACATATTAAAATACTGGTCCGGCCATTTCAACCTGCGTCCAAGTCCGATAGAACCACCTATAATACTCATGCTGGATCGATCAGGATTAATTGTCTTTACACCATCTGTTTTAATATATTTTTTTTCCGCGGTATTATTGAACAAAGAGTGGAAGGCTGAAACAGTAAGTGAATTAGGCTTCTTGCCGCCAAGCCAGGGTTCAGTAAACGAAAAGTTGTACGATTGATAATAAACGCCGTTTGTTTGCGCGCGGATGCTTAACCGTTGCCCGTCTCCCGATGGCAAAGGCCTCCAGGCATCTTTCTTAAAAATATTCTTAGTGGAGAAGTTATTAAACGTAACGCCCAGTGTTCCGATTATTCCAAGGCCTCTGGCTGTTCCTCCTGTGTTATATTGTGAACGGCCTCCCCAGCCACCACTCAATTCGATCTGGTCGCTTGGCTTTTCTTCCACAACATATTCAATATCTACGGTTCCGTCAGCAGGATTCGGCTGCGGTTTTACATCCATTTTTTCAGGATCAAAATACCCCAGCTGCGCCAAACGACGATTGCTCTCAATAATGGCCGAACGACGGAACAACTGTCCCGGCTTTGTCTGGATCTCGCGGTAAATAACATGGTCATTTGTTTTGTCGTTCCCTTTAATGGTAATTTTATTGATCGTAGCTTGTCTGCCTTCAAACATCATAACGTCAAAGTCAATGGTATCATTATGAATATTGCTTTCCTGCTCATGCACCTGAAAAAACAGGTACCCATCATCCAGATAAAGGCTTGAAATATCATACCCATTCGGGTTCATGAATAATTTCTGCTCCAGCTTGCTTTGATCATAAACATCACCTGCGTGAATACCAAGAACCGTGTCTAACTGGCCGCTCCTGTATTTTGTATTGCCAAACCATTTAAAATCCCCGAAATAGTATTTGTGTCCTTCTTCTATGTAAATGTCCACAGCAACGCGGTTATCGCTAATAAAGTAAACCGTATCTTTTACAACGCGCGCATCGCGGTAACCTTTTGAGTTATATTTAGCCGCAATTGCGGGAAGGTCTTTTTCAAGGTTCTCCTCAAGGTATTTTCCCGAATTAAAAGGATTGTACCATCTGAACTGTTTTGTGTCTTCCAGGTTGTTCCTCAGTTTCCAGGATTTTACAACTGTATTGCCTATAAAATTCACTTTGCCAATGCGCACCTTTCTTCCCTTGGTAACCCTGATCGTAAGAATTGTGTGTGGCGTTTTTTTTGTTGTGTCTTTTACCTGGGTAATATCCACTTTATTAAAATAATAGCCCTTGGCAAGGTAATGATCATGCACTGTGTTCTTAACAGTTCCTATCAGGTAATCTGTAACAACGCGCTCTTGCATCAAACGGATCTTTGTCCGTAGTTCATCTGCATCGCTCTTCTTGACGTTTCCTTTAAAATTGAATTTTGTAAGGCGGGGGCGTTCGACAACCTTGATAATAAGATACAATTTATTGTCCTCTATTTTATCCTGAATGATCTGGATATCTTCAAACAAGCCCTGCTTCCACAATTTTTTTATGGCATCCGTGATCTTATCGCCGGGAACGGTTATTTCTTCTCCTTCAATCAAACCAGACAACAGGCCGATTACATTTTTATCGGTAAAGTCCGCTCCCACAATCTGAAGCGGTGCAAGCCTGTATTTCTTTTTATTCTTTGCAGCTTCAAGAAAAAGACTGTCCCCAATCTGCGCCGAAACCTGCAGGGAGATGACTAAAAGAAAAATTAACTTATAGAACCCTTTAGTCATAGTTAGTTGTTTGTTATTTGTTCGCTTGTTTTGCCAAAGCGCCTCTCGCGGTTCTGGTAGGAAATAATTGCTTTGTAAAACTCGTCTTTACGGAAATCGGGCCAGAGTACATCCGTAAAATAAAACTCCGCATACGCGAGCTGCCAGAGTAAAAAATTACTGATCCTGTTTTCGCCACTTGTCCGGATCATCAGTTCTGGATCCGGGAAATTTTTTGTGTTCAGGTTTTCTTCGATCAAACGTGAATTAATCTCCTCAGCCTTGAGCTCACCTTTTTCTATCCTCCTCGCAATTTTTTTAACCGCGTCGGTAATTTCCCATTTACTGGAGTAACTTAAAGCCAATATCAGCGTGACTCTTTCGTTTTTCGAAGTAAGGTCGATCGACTCCTGCAATTCCTTTTGACAGGATACGGGCAGGCTCTCCACGTCTCCGATCACCTGGAGCCTCACACCTTTTTGATGAAGGTTTGGTGTTTCCATGCTGATCGTCGAAACAAGCAGCTCCATTAGGGCATCCACTTCCTCTTTCGGGCGATTCCAGTTTTCAGTACTGAATGCATAAAGGGTAAGAAATTTTACACCAATTTCTCCGCAGGCCTCCACAACGTCGCGTACAGAATTTACGCCTTCGTGGTGACCAAAAATACGGTCTTCTCCATGTTGTTTTGCCCAACGACCGTTTCCATCCATAATAATGGCAACGTGTTTTGGGATGTTATTCTTATTAATTGATGCTCTTAAATCCATGTGTGAAAATGGGTGGGCAAAGATAGTAAAATAGTAAAAATCAGCTAATTAATTTATCGTTTTTTAGTTTTTTAACAGGTAACGAAGCGGCTTAAAAACATACTGAAATCAGGCATTTCCCCCAGCCGTGATCTATTCCGCCTTTGAATTCAGGTGTTATATAAACTTTAGTATATTCTAAACTTACTCGTTTGTAAGCTGCGACAAGGCCTGCAGACAAATCGGCAACCGTACGCGAAATATCTTTATCAGGTAATTCATAAATGTTGCCCGTGTTGGTAAGACCTCCCTGCAATGTGGCATTATAAGCCACCAGGCGACCATTTACTTTCGCAACCGCATAGATCTTAAAATTATTTTTACGGATCGACGCGTTTTTTTTATTGCCGGGATTCTTAAAATAAGGGTTGAAGATCCCAATGCGGAAATTAAAACCCATACCAAGATCCGTATACAAAGTGCCAAGTCGTGCGGTTAAAGAAATCATCACCTCTCCATGCTTTTTACCTGAAATTTCCCTTTCCGTTTTTACAGTGTAGTTAACGATATAATCGCGTGACAACTGGTTTTCCCACCCCAATGGTTCTATATTATTAATAGCCTTATGTATTCCTTTTTGTTCTTCTTCCCCTTTAGCGTCAAGACCAAGAATTCCCAAATCCAGTTGCGTTCGCAAGAGTATTTTTTTTGTTGTATTTATAGACGTGAGTGAGTGGGATATAAAAAATACCGCGGCGAAAGGTCTTTCTCCATAAAATACAGAGCCCCCATTATAGCGGATGCTTTTCGGAGTAAAAACGTCTTGTTCTGCATGAAGGCCATAATAATTGAGCGCATGCTTGTTGAGTTTTAAAAGAGCGTAGCAAAAAGGTGAGTATCTTACAACAGGATGAATAAATGTAATAAGAATGCCCTGCGTATAATATCTATCCGTAGCGCTGAAGAAATCGTTGTCGTAATTAAAAATGAAATAATTTTCGGGTTCGGACCGTATACACGTGCTATCACTTTGCGAAAAATAATTCATAACAACCAGATTGCTTACGATTATGAAATAATGCCGTAACGTCATTTTTCATATATACGTTGTAAATAATAGGACGGTTTAGCGGTTAAAAAGTTACAGCTTCAAAAAACGAGGCATTTCCATGCCTTCCAGGATAATTTTTTCTGTGAACATGTCCAGGGGTCTGATCCATAGATTTTCCCCTTCTCTTTGATAACTTGCTTTGTAAACAACCAGCTGCTCAAGTGTTTCACTGTGCCTTGCGATACCAATCACTTCGTAAATATTTCCTTTATAATGTCTGTATAACCCCGGTGTTATCTTTTCCATCTTACCTTAACTTGTATGATCCGTCACAATAACCCATTTGCCGTCTATTTTTCTCCAGAGCAAAGTAAAATAACCTCCAGTTGATTTTTCTTTTTTTAATTCCCAACTGCCAATCACATAAATGCTGGATGGAGAAAGCTGAGTGCATTCTTTAATTCCAAAACTCAGAATTCCCATAGCTGCTTTATCGGGGTAAGCTTTTATATAATTCTCGAGGGTTTTTTGCCATCCGTAAGTTATGCCCTTGCTGCCGATAAATTTGAGGCTGTCGCTCTTCCAGTAATACTCCATAAAACCGGGTATGTCGCCATTATTCCAGGAAGACTGTTGCGCTTCCATTTCGGCCATCACCATGGCTTTGTCGTTCTGGCCAAAAGTTAAAGAGTAACAAAAAAATAAAAAAACAGATATTAGTTTTTGCATGTTTTGTAAATTTACTTAAAATGTAATACATTTGATCTCCGTTCTTTAATACACTTATTAAGAAAAGCTGAGGGAAACGCCCTTTGAAGCTTTACCAACCCTTGCGAGGTGAGAAGTCAGAAGTTGGAAGTGAGATTTAAATCTTATTTCTTAGATCTAATACTTCTTAAATCAAAAAGAAGGTGGGAATTCGTCCCTGATACGTCAGGGAAAAATAAGTCGGAAAATATTAGTCATCTTTTAAAAAACAGCATAAACTAATCCCTTCCGATAAACAACGGAGGGGATTTTTATTTTATATGAACACAATAACACAAGAACTGGAAAAACGCGTACTGGTTATCGATGGTGCAATGGGCAGCATGATCCAACAGTACAAACTTACGGAAAAGGATTTCCGCGGGAAACGTTTTGCTGATTGGCACAAGGATCTCCAGGGAAACAACGACCTGTTATCCATTACCCAACCTCAGGTCATAAAAACCATTCACAAAGAATATTTAAAAGCAGGCGCCGATATTATTGAGACCAATACGTTTAGCGACACTTCTGTTGCAATGGCCGATTATGATATGCAAGAATTTGTTTATGAACTAAATTATGAGTCAGCAAAAATTGCTAAGGAAGCTATCGCAGAATTTAAAAAAGAGTTTCCTGAATTTGCTTCAGTTCCAAAATTTGTTGCCGGCGCCATTGGACCAACAAACCGCACTTTATCGTTATCTCCAAACGTGAACGATCCGGGCTTCAGGGCTATAACCTTTGATAAGCTTGTAGAGGCTTACACAGAACAGGTGAAGGGATTGATTGACGGAGGCGCTGACCTTTTATTGATTGAAACTATTTTTGATACCTTAAATGCCAAAGCGGCTTTGTTTGCAATTCAAAATTACAGTCAATCCATCGACAAAAAAATGCCGGTAATGGTTTCCGGAACCATCACCGATGCCAGTGGCAGAACTCTATCAGGACAAACAACCGAAGCTTTTTTAAACTCTGTTTCACATGTTGATCTCTTAAGCATTGGACTAAATTGTGCGCTTGGCGCAAAGGATATGCGTCCGTACCTTGAGGAATTATCGGATAAGGCTCCGTTTTATGTAAGCGCTTATCCCAATGCCGGGTTGCCAAACCAGTTTGGTGAATACGACCAGGATGCTCATGAAATGGGCCACCAGATCGAAGATTTTTTAAAATCGGGTTTTTTAAATATTGTAGGGGGATGCTGCGGCACGACACCGGCCCATATTAAGCGTATTGCCGAACTGGCAAAAAATGCAAAACCGCGTAAAAAACCCGGGCGGGACACGCTTATGCACCTGAGCGGTCTAGAGCCATATACGTTAACTCCTGAAAGTAATTTTCTGAATGTTGGGGAACGCACAAACGTAACCGGGTCAAAAAAATTCCTCCGCCTCATCAAAGAAGGAAATTATGAAGAAGCCCTCTCTATCGCCAAAGACCAGGTGGATGGAGGTGCGCAGGTAATTGATATAAATATGGACGAGGGGATGCTGGATAGCGAAACAGCTATGACAACCTTCCTGAACCTGGTAGCCTCAGAACCGGATATCTCCAGGGTGCCGATCATGATCGACTCTTCCAAATGGAGTGTAATAGAAGCCGGTTTAAAGTGTGTACAGGGAAAAGCTATCGTAAATTCTATTTCCTTAAAAGAAGGGGAGGAAAAATTTATAGAACAGGCCCACAAAATTAAACAGTATGGCGCCGCGGTAATTGTTATGGCCTTTGATGAAGTTGGACAGGCCGATACACTTGAACGCAGGAAAGAGATCTGTAAACGCGCTTATGATGTTTTGGTTCAAAAAGTTCAGTTCCTCCCACAAGATATTATTTTTGATCCGAATATTTTTCCGGTCGCTACCGGCATGGAAGAGCATCGCCTGAATGCGCTCGATTTTTTTAACGCAACAAAATGGATCAAGGAAAACCTGCCGTATGCAAAAGTGAGCGGTGGGGTTAGCAACGTTTCTTTTTCATTCCGCGGAAATGACATTGTACGTGAAGCCATCCACGGCGCGTTTCTATACCATGCCGTAAAAAACGGAATGGACATGGGAATTGTGAACCCTGCCCAGTTGCAGGTGTATGACGATATTGACAAAACACTGCTCGAACTGGTGGAAGATGTATTGCTTAACCGCCGGGACGATGCGACCGAGCGCCTGGTTGAACATGCCGAATCGTTAAAAGGGAAAACAAAAGAAAAAACGGAGAAAGACGAAGAGTGGCGCAAAGGTTCTGTGGAGTCGCGCCTGAGTCATGCCCTGGTGAAAGGTCTGGTGGAGTATATTGATGTAGATACAGAAGAAGCCCGTCAGAAACTCGGGCGGCCCCTGCATGTGATCGAAGGTCCGTTAATGGATGGAATGAATGTTGTGGGAGATCTTTTTGGAACCGGAAAAATGTTTTTACCTCAGGTTGTGAAAAGTGCCCGCGTTATGAAAAAAGCGGTCGCATACCTGGAGCCCTTTTTACAGGCAGAAAAAGATGCCAATAAGCTCGCGGGTATTGCAAGTGATGGCCGCAGCAACGCTGGCAAAATATTAATGGCCACCGTAAAGGGAGATGTGCACGATATCGGGAAAAACATAGTGGGTGTTGTATTGGCGTGCAATAATTACGAGATCATTGATCTTGGTGTAATGGTAAGCTGCGACAGGATCCTGGACGAGGCAAAAAAACATAATGTTGATGTTATCGGGTTAAGTGGATTAATCACCCCTTCGCTCGACGAGATGGTTCATGTTGCCAGGGAAATGGAGCGTCTTGGTTTTAAAACGCCTTTATTGATCGGCGGCGCCACAACTTCGAAAGTTCATACAGCAGTTAAGATCGCACAAAATTATTCAGGACCGGTGGTGCATGTGAATGACGCGAGTAAATCTGTACCTGTAGCCAGCAGCCTGATCTCAAAAGAACTGCGCGACTCTTTTATGGCAGAAGTAACCCGTGATTATGCAAGGGTGCGGGAACAAAACAAAAACGCTCAGTCACAAAATAAGTTCATAAGCATTTACGAGGCCAGGGAAAATAAATTCCCCATCGATTGGGAAAAAACCGTAATAACCAACCCTTTATTTACAGGCAACAAGGTCTTCAATAACTACGACCTGGAAGAAATTTCGGGATACATTGACTGGACACCTTTCTTTCATAGTTGGGAAATGAAAGGATCTTATCCGAAAATACTGCAGGATCCTGCGCGTGGAGCAGAAGCCCGGAAGTTATTTGATGATGCACAAAACATGCTGAAAAAAATAATTAGCGAAAAATGGCTCACCGCTAACGCGGTAATCGGCATTTATCCCGCAAACAGTGTGAACGACGATGACATAGAGATCATCTATGAAAACGGGAAGGTCACAAAGCACGTTTTTCATTCGATACGCCAGCAAACCAAAAAGCCTGCCGGACAATACAATGTTGCTCTCGCGGATTTTATAAAACCTAAAACAGATGCGGCACAAGGAACCGACTATATCGGCGCATTTGCGGTGACTACCGGGATCGGCATTGACGAACACATTGCCCGTTTTGAAAAGGATCACGACGTTTACAGCTCAATTATGTTGAAAGCACTTGCCGACAGGCTTGCCGAAGCATTTACCGAATTGCTCCACAAAAAAGTTCGCACAGAATACTGGGGCTATGCAAAAAACGAGACCTTTACCAACGAAGAACTGATAAAAGAAGAGTACGCAGGAATCCGTCCGGCTCCTGGTTATCCGGCGCAACCGGACCATACCGAAAAACTGACGATCTGGAAATTACTCGATGTAGAAAAAAACACAGGGATCACGTTGACCGACAGCCTTGCAATGATTCCAACTGCTGCTGTAAGCGGCTTATACTTTGGTCATCCACAGGCGCATTATTTCGGAACAGGGAAAATAACGAAAGAGCAGGTGGAGGATTATGCCAAACGCAAGAACATGCCGTTTGAACAGGCTGAAAAGTGGCTTGGGCCTGCTTTGGGTTATTGAATTGTAGGTGAAATTCTTTAGATTTTTGCCGGGAAGAAATCTGAAACAGGTGTGTTTAAAAAGGGTGTCCGTATTAATTTGACCGGAGAGATGATGATCAAATTGTAGGGTGCCTTGAAGGGCGCTACAAAGTCCTTCAGGCCATAAGGCCTTCTTGAACTCAAGACATCCCTTTTCTCTATAGTCACAAACATCCGGGATATTTCAATCTTTTTTAAACAATGTTTAAGTATTCACGTTCTTAAAGTATCTTTGCGCTTTATTACAAAAAATGGATAATTCAAAAACGATCAAAAGTGCGCTGGTTTCGGTTTATTACAAAGACAAGCTCGAGCCAATCATAAAAAAACTGCATAACCTTGGCATAAAACTATACAGCACCGGAGGAACTTTATCGTTCATCGAAAAATTAAACATTCCTGTTACGGCTGTTGATTCGGTAACAACTTATCCGGAGATTTTTGGTGGCCGGGTTAAAACCCTTCACCCGGCAATTTTCGGCGGGATCTTAAACCGCCGGGACAACGCCTCTGATAAAAAAGAAAAGCAGCAGCACAACATCCCCGATATTGATCTTGTGATCGTTGACCTTTACCCATTCGAAGAAACAGTTGCAGCAGGGGCTTCAGCAGAAGATACCATCGAGAAGATCGACATTGGGGGTATTTCCTTGATCCGCGCGGCGGCCAAAAATTTTAATGACGTAGTAATTGTTTCGTCGCGCAATGAGTATGCGGAACTTTTAAATTTACTTGAAAGCAAAAATGGAAAGTCGGATCTTGCAGACCGTAAGCGTTTTGCGGCTAAGGCCTTCGCTACTTCCTCGCATTACGATACCGCCATTTTCAATTATTTCAATCAAACCGAAAACATCGCGGTATTTAAACAGAGCGTTCAGAAAAGCCAGGTATTGCGCTATGGAGAAAACCCACATCAAAAAGGAACTTTTTATGGTGACCTGGATGCCATGTTCACCAAATTGAATGGGAAGGAGCTTTCTTATAACAATTTGCTGGATGTAGACGCGGCGGTAAATTTAATAGCGGATTTCTCTGAACCCACTTTTGCTATTTTAAAGCACAATAATGCCTGTGGAGTTGCATCGCGCGATACAATTTCGCAGGCATATAAAGATGCCCTTGCGGGGGACCCTGTGTCGGCGTTTGGCGGAATCCTTATTGCCAATAGAACCATTGACATGGCAACTGCCACTGAAGTAAACAAATTATTCTGCGAGGTCGTGATTGCTCCTGGTTATAACGAAGACGCTTTAACGCTTTTAAAATCAAAGCCTAACAGGATCATTCTTATACAAAACAAAGTGGATCTTAACAAAACCTCTTTCAGAACTTTGCTGAACGGCGTGATTGAGCAGGACAAAGATCTGAAAACGGAAACAGAAGCCGATCTTAAACCTGCCACTACTTTAACTCCTTCCGGGGACGAAATCAAAGATCTTTTGTTTGCTAATAAACTGGTAAAACACACTAAATCGAATACCATTGTTTTTGCAAAGAACGGACAGCTCCTTGCCAGTGGAACCGGACAAACCTCGCGCGTTGACGCATTAAAACAGGCAATCACCAAAGCACAGAGTTTTGGTTTTGATCTTAACGGGGCTGTTATGGCCAGTGACGCGTTCTTCCCGTTTCCTGACTGCGTGGAAATTGCGCACGGAGCCGGCATCAGAGCTGTGATACAGCCGGGCGGTTCTATCAAAGACAAAGAAAGCATTGATTATTGCAACACTCACGGCATGTCCATGGTGATGACCGGTATAAGGCATTTTAAACACTGATCTCTTCTTAGCCCACAAGAATTTCTGTTTTATATCTTTTCGATTTAAAGGATTGGGACTCTTATGGTCGAAAAACACAAATTCTCCACCAACCGGTTTAAAAACGACCTGATGTTTATTGAAGGTCTCCGGGTCTAAATCGTTTCAACTACATTGGGGTTAAGCCTTCCTGTATACAAGCAAGTCTGCTGGTAGCGGCAGGTCGGTGGAAAATTCTTAAAAGGAAAGCGCCCGGCTTTAGTAATAAACGAGCAATAAATCGCGTTAAATAAGCTAAAAAATAGGGTTGAAACTGATTTTTTTCCATAAATTTAATTTGCCTTTAATTAAACCTTATTAAAAGAAAATTATGAAGTTTTTATATCCGGTATTTATTGTTTGTAGCGCTTTGGTTTCCAGAGCGCAAGTCGATGCGGTTAACCCCGTTAAAAAAAACTTTACTATTAAGAAAGAAGCAACTGTAAACCTGGATTCGGCGCCTGAAACACCGGCCTCAAAAAACAGCTTATCTGAGATGCCCAAACAGGGTCCGGACCAGCCAAAACCTGGGATCACCAAAACTCATTTTGTTCATCCTAAACGCGCGACAGTGAATTTTGGTTCTATTACCCATGACTATAGCCCTTCTTTAATGATAAAGGAAATGCCCAAACAGGGTACAAAAAAAATGGAGAAGTACAATTACCCGGAAAAGAATAACTCTTCGGCTCAGCGTTCCAGCGAAACTCAATCTGTTCTTCCATCACTCGTGAAACTGCAAAGTTTTTTTGGCAATCCCTGGGGCATTAGCACTCCAAATGACAATGATCTTGCCATTTCTGATTCGGGACTTATTGTTTCTGTTATAAATACAAACATTTATATCCGTAACACCAACAATAATCTTATTTCTCCTGTTAAATCCCTCGCGGCGTTTACAACACCAATAAATAACAAACACCAGGAATTTGATCCTAAAGTAATGTACGACCCATCTTCGGACAGGTTTGTACTGCTTTGCCTCGTTGGTTTCACTGATTCCACAAGCAAAATTATAGTTGGGTTTACGCAATCGAATAATCCCAACGGCAACTGGAACCTCTATACCTTGTCTGGCGACCCGCTTAATTACAATTTATGGTCCGACTACCCGATGATTGCAATGACAGAAAAAGAACTGTTTTTATCCGTTAACCTATTATACAACGACAGTACCTGGCAGGCGGGGTTTAATGAAACGATTGTGTGGCAGATCAAAAAAGCAGATGGGTACAATGGGGTTCCACTTTCATCCGACCTGTATTCAAATATTAAGTTTAATGGCAAAGCGATCCGGAACCTATGCCCGGTTAAAGGAGGAAGCCATCTTTATTCCCCCAACATGTATTTTGTTTCGAACAGAAACCTGGCCTCGCAAAACGATACTGTTTTTTTAGTGAACATTACCGATACCATTGGCGCACCCACCGGAACGGTGACAGTAAAAGCTCTCGTTTCCAATCAGACCTATTATTTCCCAAGCGACGGAAGACAACCTATTGCCTCGCAGTCGCTTGCAACCAATGACTGCCGTAATTTGGGAGCTTTCTATGAGAATGGACTTATACATTATGTTCACAATACCAATAATCCGGCGAACAATCATGCCACGATCTATTATGGAACTATAAGCAACCTGCAGTCCACAAGTCCAACGGTTACGGGATATATCCTCCCAAATGACACCATGGATTTTGCTTACCCAAATATATCCTACGCGGGAAAATCAGCCACAGATAATACGGGTGTAATTACATTTAACCATAGTTCAGATAAAATATTCCCGGGTGTTTCAGCGGTTCGTGCAGATGGGCTCGGGAATTTTTCTCCCGTACTTCGGATTCAGAACGGGACGGCATATGTGAATCTGCTCAGTAATAACCAGGAGCGCTGGGGAGATTATTCGGGCTCACAACGCAGATATAATAATCCCGGCGAAATATGGATGAGTGGGTTTTATGGCTGCTACTACAGCTCGAGTTATCCTAAAGCCCATGCCGCATGGATTGCACAAATAAAAACAGATACTTCCAGTGTTGATACAACAAACTATGTTGGGTTGCATTCCGGAGATAACCCGTTCGCCAGCACCTCTGTTTATCCTAATCCTGTTCGCGATGATCTTTTTAGCATTGAAATTAATTTAGAGAAACCGGAATACCTGAGCTTTGAGTTACTCGATACACAAGGAAAAATAATTGAAGTGTTGTTAAGAGACTGGGTTAAGGTAAATCAAAACGTATTTAGTTTCAGCACCCGCGAATTAAGCAACGGTGTTTATTATTTAAAAATCTCGGGAAACCGTAACACGCAACTCACAAAAAAAATTATCATTAACTGACCTGTACCATGTTGAAGCGCTCTTATATTCTCTTTCTTGTTTTTTCCACTGTTTTTTTCTTCACATCAACAGCTACTCACAACCGTGCCGGAGAGATCACTTATAAGCGTATAGCGCCATTTACAAAAGTTGTTGGAGGCGTTACTGTCCAGGTGTATACATATTCCATTACTGTGATAAAGTACACGGATGACTGTGTTCTGTCAAACTGTACAGGTATTGCTGACAGGTGCCACGATACTATTTATTTCGGTGATGGTGAAAGAGGTATTGCGCCGCGCATCAATAACCCAGTGGCAGACTGCCAGTGTGGTTTTTCAAATGGCACGGCAGTTGGTTGCGGCTCATTAATTATTAACGAAGCCGGCCCCAATAATGGATACAAGGTAAAAAAAAACATTTATACCATCACGCACACATACCCGGGCGCGGGTTCTTATCTCATCCGTACATTTGATCCCAATCGTAACCAGGGAGTGCATAATATCCCTAATTCTGTTAACCTTCCATTTTATGTAGAATCACAATTGATAATAAATTCTTTTACGGGCGCCAACAGTTCTCCTATTTTTGCTTTCCCCCCCGTTGACCGTGCCTGTTTAGGCGTCTGCTTCGAACATAATCCGGGAGCCTATGATCCAGATGGTGATAGTCTTAGTTTTGAGATCTCTACCTCCAGAGGGGCAGATGGCACAACTGTTCTGGGTTATTTCACACCTGAAACGGGTTCGGGAGGTAGTTACGGAATAAACCCTGTAACCGGTTTATTAAGGTGGTGTACCCCCCAATTTATAGATGAATATAATATCGCTTTTATTGTAAAAGAATGGCGGAAAAACACCAGCGGTGTATATCAGTTGATCGGTTATGTCCTACGCGATATGCAGGTAATCGTAAAAGATTGTAAAAATTCTCCTCCGTCCATAGAGGTGCCTGAAATTTGTGTTGAGGCAGGAAAAACCGTGACGGCAAATCTTACTGTAAGAGATTCTGACAATGGTAGTGTGGTTACTATACAAGGCGGCGGCGGCGCATTTGCAGCAACAAATCCTGTTGCTACATTCAATCCCGCATCAGGTATTACTTATACTGCTACCGGAAGCTCATTTAACGTATTCTTTTCCTGGAACACTACGTGTGATCACATCCGCAGTCAGCCGTATCAAACAGATTTTAAAGTGGAGGATAACGGGTCGCCTGTTAAACTGGTGTCGTTCAGCACCTTTAATATCAAAGTGGTTCCACCAACGGTGAAAGGTGTAACCGCGACCCCTATAGGTTCCAATATGAAAATAAGCTGGACGCCTTCCATCTGTAATCCTTCGCTAAATCCACTGACAGGTTATAAAATTTACAGGAAACAGGACTGCGCTCCTTATACTCCGGACCCTTGTCAGGTCGGTGTTCCGGCCTCAAGCGGGTTTTCTCTTATTGCACAAACCGATGGCACGGTTTCTTCCATAGTTGATACAAATAACGGAGACGGTCTGGTAGTAGGTCAGGATTACAGTTATATTGTGGTTGCTGTGTACAAAGATGGCAGCACTTCATTCGGAAGCTCACAGGTGTGTGCGAAATTAAAGCGAGATATTCCCGTAATTCTCAATGTAGATGTGAAGTCAACTGCGGCAAACGGTTCCGTTTGGGTCAGATGGACAAGACCGCTTACGACCGCAGGAAATTTTGACACGCTGGCTCTCCCCGGACCATATTCTTTTAACCTTAAATACAGTTCCGGCACCAGCGGAACGTTTATATCCCTCAAAACGTTTACAAACATCCTGCTTGCAAAACTTGATACCCAATACCTTCACACTGATGTTAATACAGAAAACGCTGATGCAATATACCTGATTGAGTTTATTGCCGGTACAGTCACTGTTGGCTCATCGCAAAAGGCCTCTTCGGTCTTTCTTTCTACAACGCCATCCGACAGAAGGATTGATCTGAAATGGTCTTCCAAAACACCGTGGAACAACTATGGATACTCCGTTATGCGCAGGGACTATACCTCCTCTTCTTTTGCGTTGATAGCAACAACAACTTTAACTTCTTTTTCTGACACCAGCAATGTTTTAAACGACAGCCTTTATTGTTATTACGTATTAAGCGAGGGTCAATACTCTGATCCGGGCGTTTTTAAACCGCTCGTAAATGCTTCCCAGATATCCTGCAGCAAACCTATTGATAAAACCCCTCCTGCAACACCAACAATCAGCATTGACGCGGATTGCCCTAAAGGTACAGTAGAGGTAAGCTGGGGAGATATACAAAATATACCGCGAAGCGATGATGTCGATCATTATATTTTATATTATAAACCTCTGGTCAATGGTGAATACCGGATTATTGCTGACGTTAAAAGAAATGAACCGCTCTTGTTTAAACAGGACGATGTAAATTCATTTTCCGGTTGTTATTCTGTAAAAGCAATAGATATACACGACAATGAAGGCCAGATGAGTCCTGATTTTTGCATCGACAATTGTCCGGAGTTTGAATTGCCAAATATCTTCACTCCAAACAAGGATGGCATCAATGATTTTTATAAAGCTATAAAAGTGCGTCAGATAAAGGAGATCAACCTCTCGATAGTGGACCGTTGGGGAAATCTGGTTTATACTACCAAAGACCCGTATTTTCAATGGGACGGTATAAGCAGGATCTCTAATGTGCTTGTAAGTGAAGGCACTTTCTTTTACGTATGTGATGTTTTTGAGCCGCGGCTTAAAGGAATCGTAAAACGTACATTAAAAGGTTACGTGCATGTTGCGCGTTAAGTAAATTTTGGCCGGAAAGACTCGATTTTCTTCCCCGATTTAACGTTGGCAAATTGCCGGTTTACCGGAATTATTCTAACTTTAATAGATGCAAAAGTGCGCATTATTGTTTTTTATTTTCCTTGGCTTCCTTCTAAAAGCTTCGCATAACCGATCTGGAGAAATTGTCTATAAACGCGTGGCCCCTTATACCAAGGTGGTTGCCAATGGCACCGTACAGGCATACTGGTATTCTATTAGGGTAATTATTTATACCGATGATGATACGCAGCCCTTGAATTCGCCATTAAACAATGATATTGCGGATCATTGTTTTGACTCTCTTTACTTCGGAGATGGCACTTTTGCCATTGGAGAAAGAACCAACGGCGGCTCTCCGGTTTGTCCGGGCTGCAAGCCATGTGCCTGCGCTAATTGCGGAGAGTTAATCATAAATGAAAATGGATACCGTGTAAAAAAAAATATTTACGAATTTCTTCATGAATATCCCGCGGCAGGATATTATCATATACGCTCCTCAGATCCAAACAGAAATGCGGATGTGATCAACATGACAAGCTCCGAGCAGCAACCATTTTATATAGAATCCCTTTTAGTGATCAACAGTTTCACAGGACCCAATAGCTCTCCTGAATTTAAGGTAGACCCGGTTGACAAAGCCTGTTTGTTTAAATGTTTTACGCACAATCCCGGAGCTTACGATCCGGATCAGGATAGTTTAAGTTATAAAATATCGGTACCCAAAAGGGCTTATGGTATAGCGGTCACCGGATACTCAGATCCCGATACGGGACCGGGCGGCACGTTCAACATTGATCCCAGGACCGGTATATTAACATGGTGTAGTCCTCAGGCCGTTGGTGAATATAACATCGCGTTCCTTGTGCAGGAATGGCGCAGAAATACAAGTGGCACTTTCCAGGTGGTAGGAACTGTTTTGCGTGATATGCAGGTAGTAGTAAGGGACTGCCCGAATAATGATCCCCCGGGTGTTCTCGTGCCAAAAGATACCTGTGTAGAAGCCGGCACATTTATCCAAAAGAAAATATATGTTTCCGACCCTAACAGTACAAATGTCGTAACGCTCAGTGGATACAGCGGCGCATTTTCCGCTCCGCATCCCACAGCAAGCTTAACCAATACAAGTGGCAATGGATTTTACGCCGGCTTTAGCTGGCAAACCACCTGCGAGCACGTTTCGCGGCAGTACTATCGCAGTACCTTTAAAGTGGAAGACGATGCCGGCGCAGGTAAACTGGCCAATTATGCTGTTTATGGCATCCGTGTTGTTCCATCACCGGTGAAAGATGTTGTCGCAACGCCTCTTGGTACAACCATGAAAATAAGCTGGGCCCCTTCCGGCTGTAACCCTAAAAGCAATCCCCTTATTGCCTATAAAATATACCGGAAAGAAGGTTGCGATGCCTTTATTTATGCCCCTTGCCAGGCGGGTGTTCCAGCTTCAAGCGGGTTTGTTTTGATCGGAGAAACCAATGGCTTTACCTCGTTTTTTATGGATACGAACAATGGCGAGGGCCTCATTGTGGGACAAAATTACAGCTATGTACTGGTTGCCCTCTACAAGGATGGATCCGAATCCTTTGGGAGTTCTTCGGTTTGCGCAAAATTAAAACGGGATGTTCCGGTTATTTTAAATGTAGATGTTCTTTCAACTTCTGTTTCTGCAGGAGCCATCGCAATCAGGTGGGGTCTTCCGCTGACAAGTCCTGGCAATCTGGATACGGTGGCATTTCCCGGTCCTTACCGGCTTGATCTTAGGCATAAAAAAGCAGGTATTTATTCCATCATATTCAGCTCCACTGCAGCTCTCGTATCCGAATTAGCCACCACATATACTCACAGTCTGATCAACACTACTCTTGACAGCAATCGCTATTATATTGAATTTACAACAACAAACACTGTAATCATAGGGACTTCACAAAAAGCTACTTCTGTTTTTCTGAGTGCCGTGGGCTCCGACAGAAAGGTCGACTTAAGCTGGAAAAGCAAGACCCCCTGGAAAAATTACACGTATACCGTTTTCCGGAAGGCCCCTTCTTCGAACGTGTTTGCTGCAATAGCAACCACCACGATGTCAGCTTATTCCGATAAAAACAACATTGTCAATAAAAACACTTACTGTTATTATGTTCTTGCTGAAGGAGAATATTCTGATCCTTCGATCACCCGGCCATTGATTAATGCTTCCGAAGAAGTGTGCGCAACCGCTCTTGATCTTACAGCACCATGTACGCCAACGCTAAGTGTGGATGCAGATTGCCCGAGTGGATTCGTTAACGTAAAATGGAAAAATGTGCGGCCAATTTGCAGTGATGATGTGGTCGATTATCTTTTGTTTTACAAAAGTACGATTGATGAGCCTTACCAAAAGGTCTTTGAAACCGACAGCACCTTTTATGTCTATGACGGCGATTCTTTAATATCAGGCTGTTATGCGATACAGGCAAGAGATTCAGCTGGTAATCTCAGCATCATGAGCCCGGATTTTTGCATTGACAACTGCCCTGAATTTGAATTGCCAAATGTGTTTACACCTAATGGTGATGGCGTGAATGATTTTTTTAAGGCTGTTAAAGTAAGACAGGTTAAAGAAATCGGCCTTGTAATTTCAGATCGCTGGGGCAACCTCGTTTACAAAACAAAAAATCCGTACTTCCAATGGGATGGGATCAGCCAGCAAAGCGAGCAGGCACTAAGCGAAGGCACGTTCCTGTATGTCTGTCATATTTACGAACCACGCGTAAAAGGCCTGGTTAAACGTGTTCTGAAAGGGACTGTGCAGCTGATAAGATAAATCCATCCTTAACAGCTATCTTTGCGCGATGAAACTTTATAAGAACCTAGTCAATTCTGTTGCATTAACACTTCAGGAGATTTTCGTTAAAAACAGGTATGCCGATAAAGCGCTTGAAAAAGTCTTTAAACAGAATCCTCAATGGGGAAGCCGGGACAGGCGATTCGTAGCAGAAGGTGTGTATGATATTGTAAGGAATTTCAGGTTATATAGCACACTCGCCGAATCGAAGACTAATTTTTGGTTTATTACCGCTGTTTGGCTTGTTGTGAAGAAAATCGAAATCCCGGATTGGCAGGAATTTAAACACGTCGATGTTGCTTATATCTTATCTCATAAAGAAATTCTGCAAACAAATTTGCCGGTTTACGAATCCTATCCGGATTGGCTGTGGGAACTTGGAACAAAAGAACTTGGAGCTGAGATCTGGACGCAGCAAGCCCTGGCCATGAATGAACAGGCTCAGGTTTTTTTGCGGGTAAATACGCTGAAAACATCAAAACAAAAACTCGCAGACGCGCTAAGAAGTGAAAAAATAGAAACCACGGCCCTTCCCGGAATAGAGAACGCGCTACAGCTTTTAAAACGGGAAAATGTATTTCAGAACAAACTATTTAAAGAAGGCTGGTTTGAAGTGCAGGATGCGGGCTCCCAACTTATCAGCGAATACCTGGATCCAAAACCGAACGATTTTGTAATTGACGCTTGTGCGGGCGCCGGGGGAAAAAGTCTTCATCTTGCAGCCTTGATGAAAAATAAAGGAAAGGTGATCAGTCTTGATGTGGAAGAATGGAAACTTGAAGAATTAAAGAAACGGGCAAAACGAGCAGGCGTATCTAATATTGAAACACGTATTATTCAGCCAGAGAAAACAATCGCACAACTCCACTCCAAAGCTGACAAATTGTTACTCGACGTTCCCTGCAGTGGCCTCGGCGTTCTTAAACGCAACCCGGATGCTAAATGGAAATTAACTCCTGAGACAATTGAGCGGACAAAAAAGCTGCAACAACAGATTATTTCAGATTATTCTAAAATGCTTAAACCTGGTGGACATATGGTTTACAGCACCTGCAGCATTTTGCCCGGAGAGAACAAAATGCAGGTTGAAACATTCTTAAGCGGCAATAAAGAATTTGAACTTATAAAAGACAAAACGCTTCTGCCAAGCGAAGGCTTTGATGGCTTTTACATGGCGCTTCTTAAAAGAACCGTTTAAAGCAGATCGCCGTATTAATACCAGCAGACTCATTAATCTCGTAGCCCAGGTTTCTTTCTAGAATCTGGTCATCCGATGTCTTGTTTGGGCTCCGGCAATCCAAATCCACTTTTTCTTACGTGTAATATTCATAAGTATAAAAGAACATTCTTAAGGTGCTGGTAATTAAATGATTAGATTAGACTATGCAAAAGCAGGTTCCTTGTCAGGGCTTTTTTATTATTCCTTATATTAAAAGTAAATTTGTGATGCTTAATCCTATGAAAAAAATTCTTTTTACCCTCTTCCTGTATGCAGGCTTTTGTATGCAGGCTCAAACGGTTGTAAAAAATGTTGATGCCGCAACGTTTGAAAAACTGGTTGCTGAAAAAAAATCTGAATTAATTGACCTGAGAACGACAGATGAAATTAATACAAAAGGAATGATAAAAGGCGCCAGGCAGATTGATTTTCTTGATAAAAATGCTGAGGCGGAAATTGCAAAGCTGGATAAGACAAAAACGTATCTCATTTACTGCGCAGGTGGCGGCAGGAGTGGAGATTGTGCCGATCTCATGAAGAGAATGGGTTTTAAAGAAATCATAAATCTCGAAAAAGGGTTTGACGACTGGAAAAGAAAAGGGTTTGAGATAGAAAAAAAATAAGTGGGAATTATTTACACTATACCCGGACTTGGCACCACAAAAGAACTGTTTAAATACATTTCAATCCCTAATCACCAGCTAGAAGTTCTCGACTGGCCAGAACCTCAAGCCCTCTGGACCCTAAAAGATTATGCCCTGGCTTTCACAAAACAAATAGACACATCCTCTCCTGTAAGCCTTATGGGGGTTTCCTTTGGAGGTATGCTATGCTGCGAAATAGCGGATGTCATACAGACGAACAAACTTGTTTTGATCTCTTCCTGTAAAAACAGGAACGAACTTCCTCCTACCATAAAAGTTTTAAAGACCCTTCCCCTTCAAAAAATAATTAATGATGACCTTTACCGGACCTTCGCCTCCAAATTAAGCTGGATTGTAGGTTTTGAAAAAGTGTATCTCCCTCAATTTCTGGAAATGATGGGAAAAATGCCAAAAAACTATTTTAAATACTGCATTGATATGATCATTAACTGGGACAAAACAAGCAACAACCAAAAAATATATCATATTCACGGGGATGTAGATAACCTATTGCCCCATACGTACATTAAGAACTTTGATGTACTGCATAATGGAAACCACGCGATGATCGTTTATAAAGCTGCTGAAATAAATATATTTTTAAACCGAATATTTAATGGACAATAAAGAACTCCTGAAACTGGCCATCACCGCAGCTTTTAAAGCGGGTGAAGAGATCTTAAAAATATACAGCACCGATTTTTATGTAGAAACAAAGTCAGATAATACGCCTGTTACACTTGCAGACAAAGCTTCCGGTGAATGCATCACAAACATCCTGACTACTTCAAATATTCCAGTGATCAGTGAAGAAGAAGAGATCCTTGATTATTCCATTCGCAAAACATGGCCGCGCGTATGGATCGTCGATCCCCTGGACGGCACTAAAGAATATGTAAAACGCAATGGTGAATTTGCTGTTAATATCGCTCTGGTTGAAAACAACAAACCGGTTATCGGTATTATTTACGCACCCGTTATTAAAGACATTTATTTTGCCTACACGGGTGGAGGAAGTTTTAAGATCACCCAACATGACATGATCGTGGAGCTTACCAAAAAAAATATAACTGAACATCTTTTTGAATTTGCAAAAAAACTTCCGGCACAGAAATTACCTAAAACATATACCGTTGTTGGAAGTCGTTCGCACCTCAGCCGGGATATTAACGATCATGTGGATAAACTCCGTAACCTGTATGGCGAGGTGGATATGATCAGCGTGGGTAGCAGTATAAAACAATGCTGGGTAGCGGAAGGCAAAGCTCATGAGTATTTACGTTACGGTACCACCATGGAATGGGACACTGCCGCCGGCCAATGTATTCTCGAAGAAGCAGGCTGCCAGCTAATTGACCTGGAGACCAACCTGCCAATGGTTTATAACCGGGAAAACATGCACAATAATTATTTTATAGCAAAGTGCGGAAGCCGTTTGGATTGATCCGGGATATCTCAAAAGTTAATTAATCTTGAGATCACATAATTTCCATCAATAACCAATTGCTTAAAATTCTTCCTTTGTTTTATAATGATCTGATTAGTGGTGTAACGCGTAATTGCAAAATCATATTCAATAGCCTCCCGCCCCTTTTTTTCAAGCGCGATAAAGACCTTCAGATCCTGCTCCCTCATTGTAAAAATTTTCTCCTTTTTAAATTCCCAATAAGGCCTTTCCCTTATTTTTAAACCCGAAAACTTCTTGTTCGGAAAAACACTCAACGAAGATGTGTAATACTTTACATCGTAGCCGGTTTCCGTTTTTATCAGAACATATTTTTCCGTTATAGAATACTTTTGCTGTTTACCGGTCACCGTTTGTCCCGAGGCCGTTGCGAGCTGCTGGATGGCTTCTTCGACATGACACTGGTAAAAGGTAATGGAGTCTCCCGGTTTTAAATCTTTCAGCATGCTGGATGCCGGAATAATAATGGAATCATTCCCTTGTCCTTTGCAATAGCATATCAAGAACAAACACATACAAAAAAGGAAATTTTTCATCGATGGACAATTTCGATCTGCCCGGCAAGCTTCACTGCTTTTTCTTTTGTTTTTAGCACGTCTGTATTTAGATCGTCGTTACAAAGCACTACCGCCATGCGCCGGTATGGACGGGTTGTGGGTTTGTTAAAAATTTTTACGTCGGTATTTCTGTTTTTAAGTACCTCTGTAATCCCTTTATAAACAGGAGCCTTTCCTTCTTTGGCCGCTAAAACAACGGCAGAAGCACCCTGCTTTATTAACTCAATATTTGGAACAGGCAGGCCTAAAATTGCACGCGCATGTAGCTCAAACTCGTTGTAATTTTGTGTGTTGGCAAGTGTCACCATCCCTGTATCATGTGGCCGGGGGGATAACTCGCTGAAATAAACTCCCTTCGCGGTAAGGAAAAATTCAATGCCCCAGATCCCATAACCTGTAAGTGCTTTGGTCACTTTATCCGCCATGTCTTCCGCGTCCTTCAGATCCTTTTCGCTGATAGCACAGGGTTGCCAGCTTTCCTGGTAATCGCCTCGCTCCTGCCTGTGTCCTATCGGTGGACAAAACAAGGTCGGACCATTTTTTTGTGTCACTGTTAGTAAGGTAATTTCCGAATCAAATTTTATAAATTCTTCTACAATTACTTCTTTGTAGTCCCCACGGGAACCTTCCATGGCATACGTCCAGCTCTTCTCAATATCAGCTTCCGTTTTCACAACACTTTGTCCTTTTCCGCTACTGCTCATTAAAGGTTTTACAACGCATGGAATTCCTATTTCAGAAACTGCTTTTTTAAAATCATCTGGTGTAGTCGCGTATTGATACCTCGCTGTTCTTAATCCTAGTTCCCTGGAAGCGAGATCGCGTATGGCTTTCCTGTTCATTGTAAAGTTTGCCGCCCTTGCACTTGGCACAACTGTTACGCCTTGTTTTTCATAGTCATAAAAACGCTCTGTACGTATTGCTTCTATTTCAGGGACAATAAGATCGGGTTTATGTTTTGATACGATTCTATCAAGGGCTGCCCCATCGAGCATGTTAATCACTTCAAATTCGTGTGCTACCTGCATAGCCGGCGCATTTTCATAGCTGTCAACGGCAATTACGTGTTGTCCTAATCGCTGTAACGCGATTACTACTTCCTTTCCCAATTCACCGCTGCCGAGCAGCATCACTTTCTTCTGCATATTAATCCTGAGCTTGTTTAATAAATTTTGTATTCTGAATTGTTCCGTTGGTTTGTGTTAACCTGATAAAATAAACGCCACTCTTTAAATTAAGTGTATTTATAGAAATTAGGTTTTTGTTTTCATCACCGATCTTTTGTGACATAACAACTTTTCCAACAAGATCGATTACTTCCAATTGTCCTTTAACCTTTTCTTTCGCGTTTATCCGAACCTGCAAATTATCTTTTACCGGATTCGGAAATACATGTAACTCATTTAAGACGACTTTCTCTTCAGGAAGTCCGGTAAGAGAGATTCCGTTAATGTTTATGTCATCTATAAAAATGTTATTTCCTCCGCCGCTTGTAAAAGCAAATTTAAATCTTACTATTCCTCCGGCGTATGAGTTTATAATGTTGATCTTTTCAAGCCGCCAGTCATCGTCTGATCCGGAAGCCGGCGTATATGAAACAGCTGTGTTTCCTGGAATGGTATTTAAACTTCCGGAAGCGGCGCGCGAATAAATCTGCTGCCAGGTTTTTGCGCAATTATTTGAAATGTACACGACGAGTTTATCGTAGTTAGCGGTAATTCTGTTCGCAAAATGCAGCCGGAACGTCATTGTCGGACTCACAACGGCTGACAAGTCATAAGCAGGTGAGACCAGTTCATCCGTTAAAGGAGCCACTTTCCCGAAATTATTTAGCATTACACAATTTGATCCTGAATAACCTGTAGCGTATGTCAGCTCCCATTTAGTAGGATCAGAATCCGTATTGATGATCGACCAATCGGAATCAAAATCTGACGGCGTTTCGAAACTTTCCTGAAACGGAAAAATGTAGTTCGGATTTTGAACATTCTCCAATACCTGCACCTTGTCTGCAAACACTTCTGTTTTACTATTACTCTGGTAATTCTTGGTTAGGGTAACAGTATAAATGCCTGCGGCGGTATAGGTTACTTTAACAATGCTGTCTGTAAGACTGGAAGCGGACCCACCGGGGAAGCTCCAACTTCTTGAGTCGGAATTGCCGCCATACGAATTATCTGTAAATTTTACAGAGTCTCCTTTGCAGATCACCAGTGTGCCGTAAGGTAGAATTGCAGGATTAGACACACAGGCAACAGGATAGGTATAGGGATTGTTTGTGCCGGTTGCGTTTAAATTTGAATTAGACCATAAGTTGTTCCTTCCGGAAACAGATGAATTTATGCATGTTGTCATACGAGCTACCTGACCGGCTGTAAACATATTCAGACATGGCCCGTTTGTATAGTCCATGTAGTTTGTGAACATCTCGCCATTGGCATTGCTTCCCGAACAGGAGCTGGAGGGATTATGTGGAAAGTTCGGGCAACCGTTATTGGAAGTAAGAGCCGGAGGAGTATCCGCAACCTGGTCATTCCCACAATTAGCATCTCCCCAGATATGACGGAGGTTAAACCAATGCCCAAGCTCATGTATGAGATACCGCCCCTTAAAATTTCCCCACCCTGTATTGGTAGCCGCAGTACCAATGTTACTGATCAGATCACCACGAATATTTATTCCGTCTATATTTGCGGGACCTCCTGGAAATGTAGCATAACCACCACCGCCGCAGTCCATACTGCCCGAATAATGCATCGATTGCACAATCCAGATGTTCAGGTATTTATTACTTGGCCAATACGACAATGCTTTAACATCATCTTCTTCAAATGAACAATTGCTCAACGTGCTGTATATCCGATTGATTCCGTTTGTGCAATTCCCATTCGGATCAATAGTTGCCAGCCTGAACTCAACATTAAACGGTGAAGCCATTGGTTTAAATGCCGGCGGTGTCAGGGCTGTATCCGGCTGCAAGCGGTTGAACTCCTGGTTTAAAATAGAAACCTGGTCAATGACCTGCGCATCAGAAATATTTCCCGCGTTGATTGTATAAATAATATGAAATACAACCGGAATAATATATGGACCCGCTACGCTTGATTTCAGGGAAGCGGCATTGTCAATAAAATAACTCGTTTCTTTTTCAAGCTGTTCCTGGTTCTTTCTAAAAACCGGGTCGCTGTTAAGGCGCTTTTGGTAAAGCTCATGGCTACTGCAGTTGAAAGGGTTCTGGGCAATTGCTGTTGTTGTAATAAAAACAAATGTGAGGGCCCGGATAAAATTTTTCATGAACTATTTTTATTATTAATATTGAATACTTGTTGTTCCGGGATAGCTATTATGGAATATCGCATAAAAAGTATACCCTAGTGCAAGCCCGATTGTTCCGCCAATAAGCGATTTTGTTTTCCTTTTTTGTCTGGCTACTCTTTCATAGCCCAGTATGTAGGCATCACTTTCTATGTATCGTTTATCGCTCACCGTCTTTTGCCTGATCCTTATTTTTGTAATACCACTTAACGCCATAAATCCATAAGGAAGAACGGGTGCAAAAAAAGCGCCTGTCATTCCGGCAGCAAGACCCAGTATTCCTCCACCTATCATTGCTCCTTTCGCTTTAAATCCTTTTCTGGCATCATTCTCTCCTTTCATAAACATCCACATCTCGTCTCGCGTAAATTCATTATATATGGAAGGATCCTGCACATAATAATAACGCTTATATCCGTTCGCAAATTTAACCATGTAAAGCTGGTCCATTTCATAATGAATTTTTTTTGTGTGTTTCTTCGGATTCATAATGGTAACCGTACTAAACGTGGTATCTATAACCGGTTTGGCGATCACATGTCCGTTCATTAAAAAAATGGTATCCTGCGCCTTTTGTGAAAAATAAAAATTTGCCGAGAGAAGTATAGTAGCAGTGATGAGGAGCTTGTTAAGCATAAACAAATATAGTTTTTATATCTGTTTCCGGATTATAAAAAATATAATTATTCGGTTCCGTCGAAACAAAAGATCAATAGTTTACAACCTGCTCTTCTATACTTGCAGGGATCTCACGGTATTCATATTGCTGGTTTCGCAGCTGGGGTTCAAAACCTGCATCGCGGATAGAATCCTGTATGGTTTTATAGGTAAACCTGTGAGGCGCCCCCGCGGCACTTACCACATTTTCCTCAATCATAATGCTTCCAAAATCATTCGCGCCTGAGTGCAGGCAGATCTGGGCCGTAGCTTTGCCAACGGTGAGCCAGCTCGCCTGTATATTTTCTATGTTCGGTAACATAATACGGCTAAGAGCCAGCATACGGATATACTCATCCGGGGTAACATTATTTTTGACGCCTTTTACGCGTTTCAGCAAGGTACCATCGTCCATAAACGGCCATGGAATAAATGCAAGGAATCCTTTTGCTTGAGCCGGCTTTTGCGCCTGCACGTCGCGGATCCATACAAGGTGTTCAAACCGCTCGTAGATAGTTTCCACGTGCCCGAACATCATGGTAGCGCTGGTAGTGATATTCAGCTGGTGAGCTGCTTTCATTACTTCGAGCCACTCACGGCCGGTACACTTCCCTTTGCTGATCAGGCGGCGGACACGGTCATTCAGGATCTCCGCCCCTGCGCCTGGTAAACTGTCCAGGCCTGCCTCTACGAGTGCTTTTAAAACTTCCGTATGCGTGCTTTTTTCCAGCTTTGTGATATGGGCGATCTCAGGAGGACCAAGAGAGTGTAATTTGATTTGTGGAAAGTGCGATTTTATCTCTTTGAAAAGGTTGACATAAAAAGATAAGCCAAGATCTGGATGATGTCCGCCCTGCAACAACAACTGATCGCCACCGAACCTGATCGTTTCTTCGATTTTTTTCTTATAGGTTTCTATGTCGGTTATGTAGGATTCTTTATGGCCGGGTATTCTATAAAAATTACAGAATTTGCAATTCGCAATACACACATTTGTGGTATTCAGGTTTCTATCTATCTGCCAGGTTACTTTGTTCGAGTTTTTTTTCCGGACTTTTCTCAGTTCATTGGCAACAAAGGCCAGTTCTGAGGTCGGGGCGTTCTCAAAAAGAAAAACACCTTCTTCAATACTTAAGAATTCAAATGTGAGCGCCCGGTTTAAAAGTGAATCAACTGTCATTTTCCTGTTTATAAGAACACAAATTTACCAAATGATTTGTTTGAACAAGGTTAAAAAACAAAAAACCCGTCCGGCAATGCCAGGACGGGTTTTAAGGGCCAAACGCCCATCTAATTTTTGATCAGCTTATTGATTTTAACCAGCTCGTCATTTAAATCATATGCCTTCATCAGGTAAACACCTTTTGGCAATACAAGCGTATTAATTGTTTCAGAAGAATGAACAGCGACAGAAATTAAAACCTGCCCGAGGGCATTATAGATTTCTGCCTTGCCTTTCAGTCCGGTAATATGGATTTCGCTAACAAATGGGTTTGGATAGACTGATAAATTATTCCCGTTAAGTATTATTTCTTCTATACCGACACACACTCCTTGACCATACACTACCAGGTTTAGAAACGCCTCCCCAGAACAACCGGTAAGTGTTGAGGTGCCATGCAATGTAAACTGGCTTATTCCACCGATATTACCACCTGTATAAATAAATGGGTTAGTCGTGGATGTTCCTGCCCCTGACCACACATATATATCAGCTCCACTTGCTGTGAAAGTGACGCTATTATTCGCGCAAATTGCGGTTTTTGTAGCAACGGCGTTTATCACAGGATTAAGATTAATTAATACACTTGCAGATGCACTACTGGTGCAACCTGCAGTAGAAGTACCCGAAACAGAAAACGAATGGATTCCCTGACTAGCTGATGAATAAATAAAAGTGCTTGTTATGGCGGTGGCAGCTCCCGACCAAACATAGTTATTGGCCCCACTGGCAGTTAACACAATATTCTCATTGGCGCAAGCCGTCATGTTGGAAACAGAAACAATTACTACAGGGTTCGGATTAACTTTTATGGAGATCGACTGTCCTCCTACACAACCAAACGCGTTTTGTGCATTCACGCTATATACTGTTGTTACCGTCGGAGAAACCACAATGGAAGAAGCCGTCTGGCCATTGTTCCAGGAATAACTCGTTGGAGCATTTGTAAGCGAAGTAACAATGGTAAGAAGCGCCGAACCTCCCGAGCAAATGGCTGTGCTCGTTGGTGAAATATAAAAAACGGATTGCAGACATGGCATCACATAAGAAACAGAATCTATCCCGATGTAATTACTGTTAGAGCCCGTTATACCCCCATTATCAACAAAATACCGGAACGCAAATCGACCGACCACAGTTCCTGTAACACCCGAAACAGTTCCCGTAAATCCTGTCCATACGACAGGGTAACCGCTCGTGGTTAAATTAGGGTTAATATCATTTAATAAAGTGGTAAACGTTCCAACCGCACTGGTGCCGCTACTAATAGCGCCTGTTCCGGATCCCTGACTCATAAGCACCTGCAAGCGGTCAGGAAAAAATCCCGCGGAAACATCAGTTCTGGTAAAGAAACGAACGGTTGCCCCGTTGACCAGGTTAAGAGTTGGTGTAATTAAGAAGTTGCTTATTCCTCCAGGACTGTTCCCCTGTGAAGTATAATTACAGGCAAAAAAGTCATTTGGCTGTCCATTAAAGGCTGGGAAAACATTAGCGCTTCCCTGAAACCATGTTCCGGATCCGAGTGGTACAGAGTTATTTTGTTCTATCCAGCCATGGGCTGATGGTATAAATGGGGAATTAAAGTTTTCTGAAAAAACCACCTGGCCGATCATGTTTAAAAGGCATAAGTTTAGCGCGAGAAAAAATATTTTGGCTTTCATCTTTTGGGTTATAAATGAACACCTAAGATATAAATAAATGTGGTCGTTTTAATATAAAACAAAAAAACCCGTCCGGCAATGCCAGGACGGGTTTTTAAGAATCGGATACAGATTAGTTTTTAATCAATTTCGCAGTTTTAACCAGTTCACCAGTTGAGTTATATGCTTTCACCATATAAGCTCCTTTAGGCAACTCTGTAGTATCGATGGTTCTTGATGAATGAACAGCAGTTGTAATTACAGCTTGTCCTAATGCGTTATAAACAACAACATTACCATCTAATACATTAATTTTAATTTCGGTAGTAAATGGATTCGGGAAGATGGACGTTTCTTCGTATCCTTTAGCAGCGATTATACCTGCAAGATTACAAGCAACCACAGTTTTGCTGATGTTAGCTTTGCTTTTACAACCAGTTGCAGCATCTGTACCTGTTACTGTAAAGTTTTTCGCTCCTGCTACAGTTCCCGTAGCAAAGCTTAAAGGATTGTCAGTAGACGTTGCTGCACCAGTCCATGAATACGTATCAGCACCATTTCCAGTTAACGTGAGTGTAGAACCCATACAGATTGTATTAGTTGGTACAGAAGAAGAAATAGTTACTGTTGGGTTCGGATTAACAGTAAACTGTACGAGTGCAATGTCGGTACATCCGTTTGCAGCTGAACCCTCAACAAATGTGAAGAAGCCACCTGTAGCGGTACCGCTTGGAATGGTTATCGGATTAGTGTTGCCTCCTAATATAGTATAAGTTGCAGCCCCTGACCCTGAAATAGTAACTGAGCCGCCTACGCAGGCCATACTTGGAGTTGCCTGTGCTGTAATAGTGGGGCTTGGGTTAACATTAATTGTTATGCCATTAAAGCCGTAACATGAAGTCCCGTTTAAACCACCCACACTATATGTAGTCGTAGTATTTGGAGTAACCGTAAGAACCGCACCACTACCAACGGGAGTAGTTCCGATCGTCCATGAGTATGAGTTAGCGGCACTAACAGCTGTTAAAGTGGCGACTTCACCTGAACAGATCGTTGAAGAACTTGCACTTACGCTAACGGATAATTGAGATCCTACTGTAACTGTTGCGGTAATGCTATTACCACAAGCCATCGTTCCAGCTGAAGGAGTAAGTGTGTACACAGTAGTTGATGAAGGTGCAACAACTATAAACGAATTCGTGCTTGAAGTGTTCCAGGAATATGTTGTAGTGGCTAATCCACCCATAGCAGTTAAAGTGGTTGAAGCTCCTGAGCAAACTGTATAACTTTGAATCGTTGGGCCACAGGGAAGTGAATATTTAACTGCGTCAACAGCAACTAAACGGCTATTAGCGCCTGTTGATCCACCATTGTTTACAAAGTATCTGAATGCAAATCTTCCGGTTACTGTACCTGTTACTCCGGTTACTTGTAAGGAGTATACCGTCCAGGCCTGAGGGTAGCCATTCACTGTTCCGTTGCTCACCACGCTTGAAGTATTCGACGTCAAATTTGGATTGATATCCAACAGTATATCCGTAAACGACCCAACCTGTGTTGTTCCTGTGGCAATTGTAGTATTACCCGTCTGGCTCATCAATACTTGTAGTCTGTCAGGGAAAATCGTTGAATTCGAAAATGTAGAAGTTGCAAACTCAAGAACTGCTCCATTATATAGGCTTACGGTTGGGGTGATCAAAAAGGCGCTGATTCCGCCAGATTGTCCCAGGGGAACGGATAAAAAATCCGCCATATAGAAATCGTCTGTATTGCCGTTATAAGCAGTAAGTGTTCCATTTCCACCCGTTTGATTTCCTTGTGTCCATGACACAGAACCCTGAGGTACAGAATTGTTTATGATCACCCAACCTGCTGTAGAGGGATTAAACGGGCTCGTAAAGTCTTCTGAAAGTACCACCTGTGCATTCATTGAGAACATAGAACCAGCAGCAAGCAGTAAAGTAGTAATTTTTCTTTTCATGATTTTATAGAAGTTAATTTTCGCCTAAGGTAAATAAATTTTGGGCACAAATAACAACTATATTCATTGCTATAAATCAGATTCGTTCCTGATTTTTTTAGACAAGCTGTTTACGATTAAGGCATATGAATCGTCTATCCAGCCACGGATAAGCTTTTTGGACACAGAACCGTCACAAATAATGGTATTCCAGTGTTGTTTGTTCATATGGTATCCCGGTAAAACAGTAGAGTATTTTTCCCGCAATTCCAGCGCTTTATCCGGCATACATTTTGCGTTAAACTGAACCGGATCAGAATCGAGACTCAGCAATAAAAACATTTTATTCCCGACCTTAAAAACAAGTGTGCTGTTATCGAAAGGAAAACTTTCTTCCACCCCCTTTTTTAACATACAGTATTCGCGTATTTCTTCTGCGTTCATTCGTAACAATTTCTTAATATACAGGCCAAATATGCTGAAAATATTGCCAGATGTAAAACTCACACGTCCTTATCAGTGAAACTTTGAAATATTTGCGCCTAAATAGCGTTAAAACATCAAAAATAAGGTCCGATTGATCATTTTTCAAAACTATTTTATTAAGTTTGGCGTTCTAAATTTTTAAATATCAACTAACACAAATAAAAAATATAATATGAGCACAAAAGCAAAAAAAACATCAGGAGGTTTCCCATTAATTGTTTCAGCACTTGCCATTGTAATTTGCCTTGGTATAGGACTTTTTATATACAAGGGGATTTTAGGGGCGGCTTCAAACTTTGAAGGAGGTGATGCAGACAAGGGACATCCGCACAACATCCTGGGAACCATGTACAAAGGTGGTTTTATCGTGCCAATCCTGATAGGTTTCTTATTAACCGTAATCACATTTGCTATCGAGCGCTTCATTACTATTATGAAAGCAAGCGGAAAAGGAAATACCGACAAATTTGTGGCTAAAATTAAAAACCTGATCTCTCAACATGATTTTGATGGAGCAATTGCAGAATGTGACAGGCAACAGGGTTCACTGGCGAACGTAGTGCATGAAGGTATTTTAAAATATCAGTTCGTTCAGGGCGATTCCTCTATGGATAAAGAAGAAAAAGTAGCTGCCATCCAAAAAGGTCTTGAAGAAGCTACGGCTCTTGAATTACCGATGTTGTCTAAAAACATGGTTGTTATTTCAACGATGGCGTCTATTGGAACATTAGCCGGTCTTATTGGAACTGTTGTGGGGATGATTCGCGCCTTCGCGGCTTTATCCGCTGCAGGTGCCCCTGATACTTCAGCCCTGGCAACCGGTATCTCTGAAGCGCTTGTAAATACATTAGTCGGAATTTTAACATCGGCTTTGGCGATCATATTTTATAATTACTTCAGTAACCGTATCGATCAGATCACCTATGCAATGGATGAGGCCGGTTTCTCAATTGTTAAAGAATTCCAAACCAGCGGAAAATAATTTAATCCCGAGAACAATCGTTATTATGGAATTCTGAATAAGTATTCATCTAAATAAAAAGAATCAGAAATGTCAAAAAAACCATCAAAAGGCGGAGCACCGGCGTTAGATATGACACCCATGGTGGATTTAGCATTCCTCCTTGTAACATTTTTTATGTTGACGGCCTCTTTCCGCATGGCAGAACCGGTGGTGGTAGATCCTCCCTCTTCTATTGGAGAAGTAGCGCTTCCGGATAACCATATCATGGTGACGATTGATGATAAAGGCCGGTCGTATTTCGGAATCAGCAACTCCACTGCAAAAATGGAAGCGCTGAAAGAAATGGCTGCCAAATACAAAGTCAATTTTACCCAGGAACAAATCGTGAAGTTCAGCGGGCTTCCAAGCTTTGGCTTAGATATTAGAGATCTTCCAAGATATATTGATGCCAACGAAAATGAACGTAAGAATTTTAAACCCTCAGACGGTAAACAAATCGGGGTTCCACTTGATACCATTACTCCTAACAACCAGTTAAAAGACTGGATTGCAATAGGTGGTAAAAAAGCGGTGGAAACATATCTTGCGGCAAAAGAAGATGCACAGTCTAAAAACCAGGAGTTTAAAGCTGAAAAGCCGCGCTATGCTATTAAATGTGCGGCAACCACCAAATACATTTATGTAAAAGATGTGGTTAAAGCCTTTACAGATCTTAAGATCTATCAATTTAATTTAATTACCTCGTTGGAAGGCGGCGGAACCGTTATTAATCCAACCAAGCAATAAAGAATTAACCTGCTCCGGCAGAACAAAATTATAAACAATGGCAGAGATACAAGAAGGCGGTGGCGGTGGCCACAAGGGCGGTAAAAAAAGAGCCAAAAAACAGTCTACGCGTATAGACATGACACCCATGGTTGACCTTGCGTTTTTGTTGTTAACGTTCTTCGTTTTAACAGCAACCTTTAGCAAGCCAAAATCCATGGAGCTGACTTTTCCCGCTCCGCCAGAAAATATAACAGATCAACCCCCTATTAAAAACGGGATCACTTTTTTGCTCTCAAAAGATGATCGTATCTTCTACTACGAAGGCGAATTCAGAGCCGTTGACGACGATAAAGGAAAAAAAACGGTTCTTTCCGAACTAAATTATTCCCAGGGAAGTCTGCACAAATACCTGCTTGATAAAAACAAGGTCATGCAGGACAAAATCAAGGCCCTTGATGCGAAACATAAGGCAAACCAACTTCCCGACTCCACTTTTAAACGAATGGTTAGAGAAGTTAAATCCGATAAGGAATCGTATACTTATTTAATTAAGACCGATGACAAGGCTACATACAAAAATGTAATTGATGTGATTGACGAATTAAACATTAACGTAGTAGGAAAATACGTGATGGTAGATATTATGAAACCTGAGCTTGACATGGTTAATGAAAAAGTCGGGAACTAAAGGAGGTAAAAATGTTTAAAAACTGGAATAACGTAACACTGGATGAGCGGAACGACCTTGTTTTCGAAGGGCGGAATCAAAGCTATGGTGCTTACGAATTAAGAACAAACTATAACAAACGTGTAACGTTTATTATTGGTGGTATGCTCGTATTTTCCGTTGTTTTACTCGGCGTGAAAAAATTCGTGGACAGACCAAAAACAGAGATCATTGAGGAAAAAATTGTAGTGGAACAGATCGATCTTACGCCGCCGCCGCCGGTTGAAGAACAACCACCGCCGCCGCCGCCACCACCGCCGCCGCCAATGGTTGAGATGGTTAAATTTACGCCGCCGGTAATTAAAGACGATGCGGTTGAAGAAGAGCCACAGAAATTACAGGAAGAAGTTAAAGAAACCCAGGTTGGCGTTAAGGATCAGGAAGGTGAACAAATCATTGCGCCTCCGAGTGTAGATGTGGGGCCAGGTGAGCCCGCGGCTCCTGAGATCTTTACCATAGTGGAAGAGAACGCGGAATTTCCGGGAGGGATCCAGGCAATGATGAAATACATTCAGCAAAACATACAGTACCCTGCTATGGCGCGTGAAGCTGGGATAAGCGGTAAATGTTTTCTTAAATTCGTTGTAAACGAAACGGGTGATATCAGTAACGTTGAGGTTCTCAAAGGTGTGCCTGGTTGTCCTGATTGTGACAAAGAAGCTATCCGTGTGGTAAAATCAATGCCAAAATGGAAGCCCGCTAAAATGACCGGCCGTGCCGTGAAATGTTATTTTAACTTGCCATTTAGCTTTAAATTACAATAATATAAATTTGATGAATATCAGAAGAGCCGCAACTTATCTCGTTGTGGCTTTTTTTGGCGCTTTTAAAAAATAAATCAACAGTTAAAATGAAGCCTGGTCTCAATTCAATTTCCATTTGGTTCGGTATGATCATGATGCTTGTGGTGATCTCGGCTGCAACCGCCCTTCTCATTTTTCCTGACGCATTAAACGACAGGCTTTATGGCAACAAGCGCATCTTTTTTGTATCGCTCCTTTTTGCTTATGCAATTTATCGCGGCTTCCGGGTTTACAGTCTTATTAAAAATAATCGCCGTGAAGAATAAAAATTCCATAAACGGATCCGCTCAAAGCATTTTTATTATTAGTTCTGCGATCGCTGCCTGCTGTTTTCTGATTGTCTTTTCATGCTCCAATCCTGTAAAAAAATATTCTGAGGAAAACACGCCCACCAGCGGAAACCTTAGGGTATGCTACGACGAAGGGCTTGCCCTGCATATAAAAAATCAAGTAGCTACCTTTGAATCACAATACCCGAATGCTTATATTCAAATCTATGAGTCTTCAGAAAATCAGGCTGTACAAGCCTTACACAACGATAGCTGTGAAGCCATATTGATCTCAAGATTACTTACAGACAACGAAAAAAAGGCATTTGAATCTAAAAGTTTTTTTCCGAAACACACAGCTGTTGCTAAAAGCGGAGTTGCCCTGATTACAAACGCGCTTACCGATTTAGACCACCTGTCTTATGAAGAGGTCATAAAGACGATCTCCCATCCCTATACATTTAGAGATAGCGCTGGTAATGAGGTTTCCCTGAAAGTATTGTTCGACAAAAACAATTCTGCGGTTCTGCACTACATGATGGATTCCGTTCTCAGAAGCAAAAAATTATCTCCCAACTGCAATATTCTGAATTCAACTCTTGAAAGCATAAATTATGTTGCTAAAACTAAAAATACGCTGGCTTTTATAGATTTTGCCTGGTTAAGCGACGCAGATGACTCCATATACAGAGCAAATATTGGCAAGATCAAATTTATAGGCGTAAGCAAGCCAAAATCCGATTCTTATGAACTTCCCAGCCAGAGCACTTTTAAGCTTGGAACCTACCCTTTTACCCGCACTGTGTACGTGATCCGGAAAACCGGAGATTTTACTCTTGCAAAAGGCTTTGAAAGTTTTGTTGCCGGTCCTAAAGGGCAGTTAACCTTTTTAAAACAAGGACTGCTACCTGCACGCCAGTCTGAACGATCTGTAAAAATAAACCTGGGAAAAAAAACTGATAAAAATCAACCATAATCTCTTAAAATACCTTAAAAAAACAATAACAATATTATGTGGCACCGGCTTTGTAAACTCATAAATACCTATTTTTAATCTTTAAAATTTAAACCCGGATTTTTGCGTCACAGGCACTTAGCGAGAGTAAAATAAAAGGCTGATGGAGGCGCTTCATTTAAAAAACAAAACATGAAAAAATTAACTTGTACCGCAATATTTGCAATGTTAACCCTTACAGGGTTTACACAAACACTGCAAGAATTGATCACAAAAACAGATAACGAGAATTTTGAAACTGCTGCTGCCGGCTACCGGGCTCTTATCGCAAAAGATGCGTCCAAAGGCGAATATTACTTTTATTACGGCGAGAATTTTTTTAAGCGTGGCGATATTGACAGCGCGAATGTATTCTATTCAAAGGGTGCCGAGATCAATGCGACCAATCCCTTGAATTATGTGGGCCTTGGTAAGGTATTGTTGTCTAAAGGCAAAACAGACGATGCGAAAACACAATTCTTCAAGGCACAGACGCTTGGTGCGGGTAAAAATGCTGAAGTGCTTCGTAGAATTGCGGAAGCCTGGCTGGTTACGGATACCAAAAATCCCGATGAAGCAATCTTGCTTTCTAACAGCGCTATAAAAATAGAACCTAAAAATCCGGAAAATTACATTCTCCTGGGAGATGCTCAATTGGAAAAGAACCCTACTGATGGAAGCGCACCTGTAAAAAGTTACCAAATGGCCACTACGTTAAATCCAAAAAGCCCAAAAGGTATTTTACGTGAAGGTAAGCTTTATCAAAGAGGGCGCAATTATCAGCTTGCACTGGACTACTATAAAAAAGCAATGGGCATAGATCCTGCATTCGCTCCGGCATACCGCGAAATTGCGGAGCTTTATACGCTTGCGGGACAGCCTTCAAAATCTATTGAAAACTGGAAAAAATACCTGGAGTTAAATAACAGTGATTATGCGCGGTACCGTTTTATGAGTGCCTTATTCTTTAATAAACAATATGCGGAAGCGGTGAAAGAATATGAAGATCTCAAAAAAGCAAAATTTGAGAACGTCTACCTGGAACGTCTTGCAGCATACAGCTACGCAGAAATGGGTAACAGGCCCGATACCGCTGCATATACAAAAGGATTAAAAGCGATTAATAAATTTTTTGAAACCGCCGGGCCTAATTTTAAATACCTGGCAAATGATTACAAATACAAAGGTATTTTATTGTCACGCGTTGGCAAAGATTCTTTAGGAACAATAGAGATGGAAAAAGCGATTGGTCTTGATTCTTCTTCAGCCGGAGAGATCTATGGCACTCTTGCTAGTATCGCTGCCAAAAACAAAAAATACGACAAAGTAATCTTATACATGGAAAAGAAAGCCAAAGGCAATTACAAAAACCTGAATGTAAATGATTGTTTTGACCTTGGTAAGGCTTATTATTTTACAGGCACCGCTAAACAAAAAGAAGTTAACGACATGCGGGAAGCGCTGGCAAAAAAGAAAAAACCAACAGATAGCCCTGAATTGAGCGCAAAGGACGAAGAAGCGCTTGCCTCCCTGATAAAAGCCGACTCGGCCTTTAAACGCTTAACGCAATTAAACCCGAGCTGGCCATGGGGATATACCTGGAGAGGAAGAACCAATTCACTGATCGATCCAAAGGTAACCAGCGACTCCACAAAGGTGTATTACGAAAAAGTAATTCAGCTGGTAAAACCGGAAGAAAGGACCAGTACTTACAAAGCAAATATAATTGAAGCAAATGAATACCTGGGTTATTATTATGTAACCAAAAAAGATGACGCGAAAGCTAAGGAATACTGGTTAATTGTAAAGGAGCTTGATCCTTCCAATCCAAAAGCCGAGAAATACCTGAACCCCGCAAAACCTCAGCCGGCGCCTGGGAAGCCGGTCCCTAAAAGATAAATAAACCCCCTGCAAACCAGGGGGTTTTTTCTATTTTATTTTTTTAACTGCTCCAATGAATAAATGGCATCTATCGTAAGCATAGAGTCAACCGTAATATTTCTTTCTCCCGCCTTGGTCACAACCTGTTGATACCATTCAGGAGTTGCCCTGATACTCTCTTTCATTCTTTGGAGTCTTTCTTTCCCAAGGCCCGGATGACAATAGGTTTCGTAGGCCATGTCAATAAAACCTCCCCCGAATCTTGTAAGTGTATGTTCTGAATGGAGGATCATGATGATATCCGCCTTCCGTATTTTAGACGCATAATCGACCTGAGAAACGTAGGTTGGTGAATAATGTGATTCGGGATACATTTCTTCGTTATAAAACCAAAACCGTGAAGACGTGAATGCGCTATCCGGTAAATGACTGCTGTACACGCACCACCAGAAACTATCTGATATTACAAGCAGGTTTAATTTTGTGTGCTTAAGCGAGTCGTATTTCACCTTATAATTAGGATACGCCATTTTAAAGGTTTTGGGTCTGAAAAAAAGGTTTAAGCTGTTCACCGCATCATCGTCCGGATACTTTAACGTATCGTTGATCTCCATGTTTTTAAGTTCAAGGTCGGGCAGATCAACCCCTAGTTTTGATTCAAAATAGGTAAGCATGGAATCATATGCCATAAAACTCCCGTAATTGCTCCAGTGAATTCCAAGCTGGGGATACAGAGGGTATTTGCTTTTATATTTCTGCCTTCTGAAGTAGCTGTTAAAATCAATGTGATTTACGTTTTGTTCCTGTATAGTCTTAATAAACCATTCATAATTACTTGTTTTTGGTTCGCCGCGGTACGATCCAGGAATATATTCCGGGTAAAAACCTGCTTTACCTGGCGCAAACACAGCTACTATGAGCTTGTTTTTCTTTTCAAGCGAATCCTGTACTCTTTTTAATTTCTTTATGTAATTGTGGATCCTTTGTTTCCCGATAAAATCCCTGCCATAGTAGGCCTCGATATAACCTGTTTCGTACAGGTAGTTGTCTTTGCCAACAACCACGTAGGCGGCATTCGCCTTATTAAAGATCCAGAAATTCAGTTGACAGATTGCACGCACATAATAATTATGGAAGCCAAAATTCTCTTTTATGTATTTGTCCTTTTGTGATGAGTAAGTTCCCTTAAACCAGTCTTCCCAGCTGAATACAATATCGTTTTCTTTATAGAAGGCGCCATCAAGAGGACGAATCTGTTTTTTAAGGTGTGTTACATTTTGAATGAATGGTATAAACAAAAGAAGATATATTCCGTAAAGAATAATCCTTTTCCATCTAATTTCTATGTTACTCTGCTCTCTCAAAACCTGAAATAAATAAAAGGATTAAAATCGCTTGAGGCAATAGTGGCTATTGCCAATGAGAATAATAGACACGCGACCAAACTGTATGCCAATGTTCCGCGCGCACCCACTTGCGGGTCAAACACGTTCTCCTGTATTTTTTGTCCGCGCTTAAAAAAGGTAAAAAAAGAAAAAAGAAACGCGAGCGCAAGGTAAAAAAGAAACTGGCTGTTAAAATACCCCGGAGGAATCCTGTAATCAATAGAAAAAAGGTGCCGTATTATTCCAATCGCATGTTCGGGGGTGTTTGCCCTAAAAAAGACCCAGCCAATTGCCACCAGCAAAAAGGTAATGAGCGTAGCCGGTATTTTTCCCATTCGTTCAAATACTTTTAATAAAAAAACACGCTCAAGTACTAAAAAGGTGCCATGATAAATTCCCCAGATTATAAATGTCCAGGAAGCTCCGTGCCAGAAACCGGAGGCAAGGAATACCAGCCATAAATTAAGATACACGCGCGCTTTGCTGCTCACGCGGTTTCCGCCCAACGGAATATAAAGGTAATTCTTCATCCAGTTTCCAAGGCTTATATGCCAGCGGCGCCAGAATTCTGTAATGCTTTGCGAGGTGTATGGATTATTAAAATTTTCAGGGAACTTAAAGCCAAATATCCTTCCAAGTCCGATTGCCATATCACTATAACCACTAAAATCGAAGTAGATCTGAAAAGTATAACTCAGCGTACCGATCCACGCCGTAGCGGCAGTTACTTTTTCAACCGGCAGGTTAAACGTTTTGTCAGCAAAAAAAGCCATGGTATTGGCAATAAACACCTTTTTTGAAAGACCAATGGTAAAACGCAGGAAGCCCAGTAATTTGTTGTCGAAAGTATCTTCTGCGCTGCGGTCCGGGATCTGGTCGGCAATTTCGTGATACCGTATAATTGGTCCCGCAATAAGTTTGGGAAACAGTATGATGTAGAGTTGATAATGCCAGAAATTGTTTAAAGGTTTGTGAACCCTCCTGTATACATCAATAACATATGTAAGGCTTTCAAATGTGTAAAACGAGATCCCGATAGGCAGAACGATCTCTAAAATCTCAACCGGCTTTACACTAAAAAGTGAGAGTACATAATTTACGTTGTCAACAAAAAAATTGCAATATTTAAAATAAAACAGAAGTCCAAGGTTCATGCAAATAGAAAAGGCCATGATAGCCTTTCTTTTATTTTCGCTTGTGCTTTTATCCATTTCGCTTACAAGCAGAAAGTCGAGCATGGTTGTGCCAAGGATCACAAATATAAAACGCGGCGCCCCCCAGCTATAAAAAAGAATGCTGGCAATAAGAAGAAACGCGTTCTTATATTTTTTTCCGGTAAGATGATACAGCAGCAGAACAAAAGGCAGAAAATAGACAAGAAAAGTGATGCTGCTGAATACCACAGATAAATTTTAGGACGAACTTAATTAAATTATTCTAGTATTAAAAATGCTACAAAATAAAGCAAGACGACCCTCTCAGAAGGCGTAGATTTGTTTTCTTATATTAGGAGCGGAAACAAATTAAATATGTCCGAAGATCTGTTATACCAACTGGGACTGACACTTATTGACGGCGTTGGTGATATAAACGCCAAGTCCTTGCTTGCTTATTGTGGCTCTCCCAGGGATGTATTCAGGCAAAAAAAATCCCAGCTCCAAAAAATTCCGGGGATAGGCGAGGTCAATGCAAGGTCGATTGCATCAAGTCATTCTGTATTAATACGTGCGGAAGAAGAGCTTGAATTCATTGATAAATATAAAATAAAACCGCTTTTTTTTACTGACGATGATTACCCCTCCCGTTTAAAGTATTGCAGCGATAGTCCCATTTTATTGTATTATAAGGGGAATGCTGATCTTAACTGCGAACGCATCGTTGGGGTTGTGGGTACCCGCAAACCAAGTGACTATGGTAAACAAATGACCGAAGAACTTGTGGCGGGCCTCAGTGATTGCGGCGTTCTTATTATAAGTGGCCTCGCTTACGGCATAGATGTGCTGGCACATAAAACCGCCCTCGACAACGGCATGGAAACTGTTGGCGTGGTTGGTCATGGTTTAGACAGGATGTATCCGCAAACGCATGATAAAATTGCAAAAAAGATGCTGAACCAGGGCGGACTGTTGACCGATTTTATGAGCGGCACAAATCCCGATGCAGTTAACTTTCCGAAACGAAACAGGATTGTAGCAGGTCTTTGTGATGCTCTTGTGGTGGTGGAAAGTAAACGCACAGGCGGAAGCCTGATCACAGCTACTATTGCCAATAGTTACAACAAAGATGTGTTCGCCCTTCCTGGAAGAGCAGGAGATCCACTGGCAGAAGGCTGTAACGGGCTTATTAAAAGAAACAGGGCCGCACTGATAGAAAATGCGGAAGACCTCTTATACGCCATGCAATGGCAGAAAAAAGAAGAGATCAAAGGCAGATCAAAGCAGGTGCCTTTGCTTATCAATCTTTCTGAAGAAGAAAAAATAATCGTGAATTTGTTCTCCGAAAAAAGATCCATTCACGTAGATGAAATTTGCCAGGCCACTCAATTGCCCGTCAGCAAAGTTTCGGCTTTCTTATTAAACCTCGAATTCAGCAACATTATAAAAAGCAGGCCCGGTAAACTTTACGAACTAATGTAGTCTTGCTTTAATCCTTCCCTTTTAAAGATCAACGCTTCTGTATACAGAAATGTTTTGATCTCTTTCACACAGGTAATATTTTTCTCTTTAAAGGGCTGCGGGTACAAGGGGTTCAGATAAATAAACCAGATCTCCGAACTGTTTTGTGAACAGACCTTATCAATCACCTGTTTTAGGATATTCGCGTTAAAGGGATTAAATAAAAAGTAAACCGTTGGAACATTCTCATAATCATGTTTCACTGCGTTCTGATGAATAATCCGTATTTGGGACTCTTTTCTTTTAAATACATAACGTGTCAGGTTCTCATGGGCCTCTTTCACCAACGCGTCATCCAGTTCAATTCCGGTCAACTGATTGTACCCAAAGTATTCCGCTACAAACACGGCTCTGCCCTTGCCGCTGCCAATATCTACAAAATTAAAACCCCGGGTGCGTTCCACCAGCCATGAAAAAACCTGGAAGAGCGTGAGGTAATTTGCTCCCTGGTAATGGAAAAATTCGCCGGAATCACTTTTTTTTATTCTTGCGCTTTTAATCCCAAACATGTTTTCATATTTATACTCGGCCTTCAGGAGGCGCAAAGTACCATAGAGCCCCCTCAGGAAAACCGACCGGAAAAAGTAGTACAGGTAAATGATTATTTTCAAAATATTGGGTTTTAAATGTAGTGCAAAATTAATATCTTCATAATCATATTTCCAATAATTAGTTGCTGGTATGCAAATTGACTTAGAAGCAGAGAGAAAAGAGATCTTAAAACGTTACAGGCACCTCATGAGCGCCTGCAAACGCAGATTAGAAAAAGGCGACAAAGAGATAATCCGTAAAGCTTTTGAGGTGGCCGTTGAAGCGCACAAGGAAATGCGGCGAAAAAGCGGAGAGCCATACATCTACCATCCTATCGCCGTTGCTCAGATCTGCGCCGAAGAAATAGGGCTGGGAAGCATTGGTATTGTGTGTGCCCTGCTTCACGATACGGTTGAAGATACAGACCTTACACTGGAAGACGTGAAAGGTTTGTTCGGTGAAAAAGTAGCGCAGATCATTGACGGCCTTACAAAAATTTCAGGCGTGATTGATAATACTTCGTCTATCCAGGCGGAAAACTTCAGGAAAGTGCTTTTAACCATGAGCGAGGATATTCGTGTGATCCTGATCAAACTGGCAGACAGGCTTCATAATATGCGCACCCTTGAACATATGAAACGGGATAAACAGATGAAGATCGCCAGTGAAACGCTTTTCCTGTATGGTCCGCTTGCGCACCGCCTGGGCCTAAACACCATTAAAACAGAGCTTGAGAACCTGGGTTTAAAATATACCGACTCTGAATCCTACAACGAGATCGCGCTGCGCCTGAAAGAAAGCGAACCGGAAAGAAAGCGCTTTATCCAAAAGTTTATTGAGCCGCTAAAGGAAATTTTAATCGAACAGGGCTTGAAATTCAAAATATTCGGCCGCCCGAAATCCATTTTTGGGATCTACAATAAAATGAAGACCAAACATGTTTCGTTTGACGAGATTTATGACCTTTTTGCGATCCGCATTGTGATCGATTCTCCTCTTGAACAGGAAAAATCGGATTGCTGGAAAGTCTATTCGATTATTACCGATTTTTACCATCCCAGCCCTGAACGACTACGCGACTGGATCAGCACACCCAAGAGCAACGGATATGAGAGCCTTCATACAACAGTCATGGGGCCGCAGGGCAAATGGGTGGAAGTGCAGATCCGTACAACGCGCATGGATGACCTTGCCGAGAATGGATACGCCGCGCACTGGAAATATAAAGACAGTGCTGCTGAAAAAGAAAGCAAGCTTGAAAACTGGCTGCTTCGCATCCGTGAAATGCTTGAAAATCCGGATCCAAACGCGCTTGAATTTATTGATGATTTTAAGCTGAATCTCTTCAGCGACGAGATGTTTGTTTTTACTCCCAAAGGAGATATGAAAACGCTTCCTGTTAATTCAACAGCGCTTGATTTTGCATTTGAAATTCATACCAAGGTTGGCGAGCATTGCATTGGAGCCAAAGTTAACCACAAGCTGGTTCCCTTAAGCCATGAGCTGGCCAGCGGTGACCAGGTCGAGATCCTAACCAGCAGCAAACAGGTTCCGAAAGACGACTGGCTGAGTTTCGTGATCACAGCTAAGGCCAAATCAAAAATCAAAAACAGCTTAAAAGATCAGCGTAAAAAAATTGCGGAAGAAGGAAAAGAGATCATGAGCCGGAAATTCGACCGGCACAAACTTGACTTCAATAACCAGGTGATCAATGAGTTCTGCGCTTTTTTGAAACTGCCTTCTTCACAGGAATTGTTTTACCGCGCAGCTCTGGGCAACGTTGACGTTGAAGAAATAAAAGAATTCATAAAATTCAGAGAAAGCCCCGTTAAAAAAAGAAGGAAAGCCGAAGCTCCGAAAATTGAACAGCTTGTTACCAGCGCCCGGGGCAAAACCGATATGCTTGTAATTGGTGATGACCTTCAAAAGCTGGATTATAACCTGGCGCCTTGCTGTAACCCTATTCCCGGCGATGATGTGTTTGGTTTTATAACCGTTGGCGAGGGGATCAAGATCCACAGGGTAAATTGTCCTAACGCGATAAAACTCCTTTCAAACTACGCGTACCGGGTTGTAAAAGCCAAGTGGGTGAACGACCAGCTTATCTCATTTCTGGCAGGACTTAAAATTACGGGCACCGATGAGTTAGGAATTGTGAATAACATTACCAAAGTTATTTCCAACGAAAACAATGTGAACATGCGCTCTATAAACTTTGATACGGATGACGGTCTTTTTGAAGGAACAATTATGATCTATGTGCACGACACCAAACACTTAAATCACCTCATCTCCAATCTTAAAAAAGTAAAAGGAATTAACCGGGTAGAGCGTATTGACGAGAAACAAAAGGAAGTTGTTTAGTATTTTATTTCCCTGATCTTTAATTTTTTTGCAGGGTTTCCCTGGTAGATCCAGTTGGCTTCGATACTTGCAGTGGCAATGCTTCCAACGGTAAGCAGGCTGTTGCTTCCTAATCTTACACCCGGGCAAATTACAGTCTTGGCGCCCGCCCAGGCACCCTCTTCAAGTGTTATCTCGCCAACAATGAGATCGAACGTGGTTTTTTTATAGTTATGATTACCGCACAATAATAAAGCTCCCTGAGAGATACAGGAGTGGCTTTTTAAGGTAACTTTTGCAAGATTATCGATCCATACTTCTTCTCCTATCCATACGTGGTCGCCAATTACCAGCCGCCATGGGTATTTGATAGATACATGGGGCTTAATTATCAATCCTTTTCCAACCTTGGCGCCGAAGGCTCTTAATAAAAAGCGTTTCGGTCCGTAGAAGGGAAACGGCGAACGAAAAAAACAAAGATTGATCGTATACCACATTACGCGAAAGATCAGGGACTTTCCGGGCCTATACCAGTCATTGTTAAAGGTCGACAGATCAGTTTTTAATTGACTCATTAAATAAAGTTTTGTATTGCTGTGTGATTAAGCCGAGGTCAATTTTTTTGCTAATATAATTAATTGCTTTTTGACTCCTGGCTGAAAACTCTTCCTGGTTTAATTTAACACATGCCTTTATGGCCGTTATAAATTTTTCTTTTTCATTTAAGGGAATTGCATAGCCTGCATCATTTGCCTCCAGATCGTTCCATGGAGTCTGATCACTTATGATGACCGGGCAACCGCACAAAAGACTTTCCACGATCGAGTGCCCGAAGTTCTCATTAAATGTGGGCAGGAACATCATGTGTTCGTCCGCAAGCACTTTTTCAAGATCTTTAGGATCAATAGTTCCTTGGTATTCAGCTTTTATATTTTTTGGGAAATTCTTTAGAATGTTTTCGCATTTTTCCCAGTAGGTGCTATCCTCCAGGGGGCCATAAATGTTGTACCGGATCTCCTGGTCATTTATCTGCGCTAAGACATTCAGTGCAAAAACAAGGTTTTTCTTTTCACTGATCCGTGATATAAAACAAAGATTAAGACTGCCAGGGGTTTTTATTTTTTTTAGATCTGCGTTTAATTTTTTGGGAAGGTTTGATATCTTATAGATCGTTTTTTTTGTGCCAAATACATTTTTAATCTCCTGTTCTTCCTGCACAGAAGTAGCATGCCAGATAACACGGGAATGTAGTCCCGTTATTCGGGAATACAGAATAAATGCCCGCTTCTTAAATCTTTTAATAGCCAAAGCACCTTCTCCCAGCATTCCTCGCGGCGCCAGAATAACCGGCTTTTTTTTGTAATATGTGTTTAAGATCTGCAATGGAATGATTGAAAAATTCTTTGAAAAGAAACTATTAATGTAAACTAGGTCAAAAGAAGTTTCGTCCATGACTTTTTTTACCGTTCTGTAGCTCAGGTTTTGCAAGCTGGTATAATACACCTCGCATCCCAGTTCAGATTTTATCCAGGTGTCCGCCTGGATTCCACCGTATGGCTTGTCACTGTTCAGATCACAATTTGTTGTAACAATTTTAAAATTGAATTCTGCTCCCAGGTACCTTACAAGCGATACAATAGATTGCACAGGCCCTCCGGCAAGATACCCCGGCCAGAACCAATCTATAAAAACCAATATGTTTGGCTTAGTGTTCAATTTTATTTGTATCGATCCAGTTATTTAATACAACGAAGTGCCAGATCCTTGACCAGGTAACGGTAGGATCTCCGTTCAAAAATCTATCCCACAAATTGTGCAGGCTTCCCTCCGAAAACAATTTCTTGTCCTCCAGTGCTCTGATGTTTTTAGCGCAGAAACTTTTTAACTCGTTCTTTAACCAATACTGCCAGGGCAAGGTAAAGCCCATTTTCGGACGGTTTACGATTTCACCGGGTAACAATTCACCTAAACTATCTACGAGAAGTTTTTTCGGTGAGTGTGGATATTTATTTTCATCGTTCACACCCAAAACAAATTCAATTAATTTATAATCCAGGAACGGCTCTCTTACTTCAAGGGCTACGGCCATACTCATCTGGTCCGCATCGCGCAATAAGGTGTTTTGAAGGTAAGTTCCAATCTCAGCAATAGAAACTGCACTTAACAAATGATCCTCAATTTGTGGGGTTTCAGAAACAATGTTCTTAATAGTTGCGAAAGGCTCTCCCTCTCGAACTAATCTTTGAAGTTCTTTTTGGGTAAACAGACTCCTGTTCAATGGATAGGCGGACCGGAAATCGATTTTCTTCTGCCCCAAAAGTTCCTGTATTTTATTCCCACTGATAGTCTTCTTCTGTTTTTGAATAGCAAACCCTACAGCCTTTCGTGCAAATTGAGGAACTGCGTTTAGCCAGGATTTTTTTTGTAATTCCGCCATTCGCTTAAAAACATCATATCCTGCAAAAAGCTCGTCGCCTCCAATTCCGCTTAGAGCCATAGTAATGCCTGCTTGTTTTGTCGCTTTGGAAACAATATAGGTATTGGGGCCATCGCCACCCGGATGGTCCATGGCTGCAAGGGCCTCCGGAAGTTGCGCCAGGAAATCTTCCGGCTTCAGTTTTATTTCATGATGTTGTGTGTTGAATTTGGTTGCTATAATGCGCGCGTATTTTGATTCGGAAAATTCACTTTCATCAAAACTAACATTGAACGTCTGGATTTTTTCACTACTCACGTTACTCATGAGTCCAACTATAGCACTCGAATCGATGCCTCCGGAAAGAAACGCGCCAAACGGAACGTCTGCGACCAACCTTCTTTGCACGGATTGTCCAAGGAGCTCGTGTACGTTTGTACAAATTTCTTTATAAGATAAGTTCTTTGTTTGGTCGGAGATCTTATTCAAAGAGTAATACTTGGTAATGGTGGCTTTTCCATTTTTATACTCAAGCAAATGTCCGGGCATCAGCGTTTTTATCCCGCTGACTATTGTATTCGGCGCAAATACTGTTTGGTACATGGCGTATTCGGCAACCACGTCTTTGTTCAGTGAAAATAATTTTATCCCGGAATGAACGATGGGCCTGATCTCGCTCGAAAAAACAAAGCCTTCGTTTCCGCAATAATAATATAAAGGTTTTACCCCTACTCTGTCCCTTGCTATTATCATGCGTTTTTCAAGGGTGTCATAAATTGCAAACGCATACATGCCATTAAAATAATCCAGGCATTTAGTTCCCCAACGTATAAATGCGGCAAGTATTACTTCTGTGTCTGAATTAGTCTTGAAAAAGTACGGTTTTGCATCTGTTCCGTGAACGGTTCTCTGGAGGTCAAGTTTTAATTCCTTATAGTTATAAAGCTCGCCGTTATAAACAATAATGTAGCGCTTATCGCCGGAAAAAAAAGGCTGGTTACTTTCTGCGCTCAGATCAATAATAGAAAGTCTCCTGTGTCCAAAACAAATAGAATCACCCTGCCAGGTACCGTCATTGTCAGGACCGCGGTGCGCAAGAGTAGCATTCATTTTCTGCACTATCGCAAACCGCTGTTCTTCAGAAAATTTTTCAGAAATAAATCCGTTTATGCCACACATTAGTACTAACTATTCAATAGATTTTAAGAAGCGTTTGTCTTTGATCATCCTTTTTAAACCTTCTTCTACCCCTATCAGTTTTTTATCGAGTATTTCCCTCATTTTGGTATTATCGGGTTGCCTCCTGGTCATATCTCCTTCTTTGAGAGGTGGCAGGTATATTATTTTAGAAGAAGAACCGGTGACCCTTATAGTAAGTTCAGCAAGTTCTTTTACCGTCATTAATTCATCGTTCCCAATATTAATAACGTCATTTAACAATAACCGCTTTTCGAATATTTTATTACAAACCTCAACAGTGTCTTCCACATACGTGAATGTGCGGGTCTGCGAACCATCACCATAAATAGAAATTTCCTTATTCCTGAGCGCGGCGGCAAGAAATTTTGCAACAACAAAATCCGTACTCTGGTTAGGACCATAGGTATTAAAAAAACGAAAGATAGTATACGGTAACCCAAAAGCCTGCCAATAGCTTCTGAAAAAAGATTCCCCGACATTTTTCACAACTGCATAGGGAACCCTTGAGTTTAAAGGCGTCCTGTGCTCATTCTGGGGAAGCTCTACAGGCTCTCCATATACTTCAGAACTGGAAGAAAAATAAACGTGTTTTACCGAAGAATTTTTAGAGAGGTTGAGTATGTTCTTTATTCCCTCAATGTCATTTAATACGTCTATCGGATTCTCCTGGGTGCGTATAACCCCCACTACGGCCGCGAAATGAAAAACGTAATCAAAGTTGTAGGAAAGCATCACCGCCGAAATGTCATTGAAGTTGTTTACATCAGCTTTGATAAGCTTCCAGTTTGTAAGTCCGGCTGAAGGAAGTTTGGACAAAAACCCCGTGGAGAGATTGTCAACGATCACTACATAATTAGATGGATCCGAAATAAGTTTCTCAACCAACGCGCTGCCAATATTCCCAGCGCCGCCGGTAACCAGTATTTTATTTTTTATTGTGCTTGTCATAAATCGCTAAAACCGTGCCTGCCCATTTTTCCGGGGTGATCTTTTGAGCCTGGATGTGCCCTCTTTCCGACATTAAAATTAACTCTTTACTGCTTAAGTTCATGATTTTTTTTAGCTCTTTTTTAAGTAAAGAAACATTCTGAGGTGGAAATGAATAGCCATTGCTTCCCTCCTCCAAAAAAGCTTCCCTTGCGCCTACTGCCATGCTTAAAAGCATCGGAAAGCCCGCAGCCGCATATTCCTGTACCACAACTCCCCAGGGCTCGAAACGGCTGGGGAGCACAAAAACACCGGTTTTCTCAAGTATCGGCTCCAGGTCTTTCGGTTGTACAAATCCAAAATGTTTGATTTTTGGGTGTTCAGCGGGCTTAAGATTTCCTGCGCCCAGGCACCAGAGTTCCCATTCGCTAGCTTCTTCTTTCTGCAGTTCAATAAACGCCTGCCAAAGCTCCTCAATACCTTTAAATGAATAATAACGGCCCACATAAAGAAATCTTTTAGGGAACTCCGCGCGTTTCTGTTTGATCTGGTTTTCATAGATCTTATTGAATCTCGGCAGATCACAGCAATAAAAGCCCTGTGAGATCACCTCTGTTTTAAATCCAAGTTTTTTAAGATAACCGGTCTGCGGTATGCCGGGCACCCAGGCTTGTGAAAAAGTATTTAAGAGAAAAAAACGGCTCAGTACCACTGCGATGTATTGTTTGAGATCTCCACGCCAGTGTGTATCGCAGGTTAGCACTGTCGGTATTTTTTTAAAATAAGGTTTGGTAAGTTTTAAATAATCTTTATCGATCCAGCCGCTGCAAATGATCATGTCGGGTTGCATGGAGGCGGTTAATTTTTCTAATTCGGAGAAGTTATACTTATTCTTATCGTATACTTTTATTTTTTCCGGGTATTTAAACTCAAATGGCGCCTCTTTGTTAACAGGCCACCGTATAATATGCACCTCTGCTGATTTTGTCAGCTCTTCACAACACTTTAAAAAATAGTCCGCCAGCTCGGTATATAGAAATAAAACCTTCATCAGATAATATTTACTTCGCGTTCGAGGGTAATTCCAAATTTATCTGAAACCCGGTTTATTACATAGGTGGAAAGCTCCAGAATGTCCTGGCCCCTCGCCTGATTTTTATTTACGAGTACGAGCGCCTGTTTGGCATGAACCGCAGCTCCTTTTTGTTCGTAGCCCTTTAAGCCGCATTGCTCGATCATCCAGCCAGCCGCTATTTTGTAGTTTCCGTTTTCCAGTGGATAAGCAACCAGATTCTCAAACTCCTGTTTTAAGCTCCTGTATTTATCAGGTGCTACTTCAGGATTCTTAAAAAAACTTCCGGCATTTCCTGCCACTTTTGGATCAGGTAGTTTGCTCCGGCGAATATTTATAACCGCATCCGATACGTCTTTAATTCCCGGCCTGGTAACATTCATTACCTGCAGCTCTGCATTAATAGCGCCATAACTTGTATTTACGGCCGCCTGCTTTTTAAGTCTGAAAGTTACTGCCGTAATTAAAAACTGATTTTTGAATTTATGCTTAAAAACACTTTCTCTGTAACCGAATTCACATTCCTGTTTATTAAATGTTCTTCTCTCACCGGTAACCATTGAAAAGGCCTCCAACTCTTCAAACACTTCTTTAATTTCCACGCCATAGGCCCCGATGTTTTGCATCGGGCTTGCCCCGACACAGCCGGGGATCAAGGATAAATTCTCAAGCCCCGCGTAATTTTTCCCGATACAGTATAATACAAATTCATGCCACACTTCTCCCGCACTTGCCCTGAGCAGAACCTCGTTTTCATTTTCTGAAACAACAGTTATGCCTTTTAAATTATTCTTCACAACAATCCCCTTAAAATCTTTTGTAAACAACAGGTTGCTTCCCCCTCCTATTATCAGCCTGGCATTTGATTTATAGATTTCCTTTCTGATAAGATCCAGGAAATCCTGAATTGTATTTATTTCAACAAAATAATCGCAATAAACTTCTATGCCAAACGTATTAAAGGCTCGCAGGTTTATATTTTCACTGATCTGCAACATGTGAAGCAAAAATATATAATTAATTACGTGTAATATTTCTATCTTTAAGCCAATATCAACAAAGTATTTGTTTACAACAAAAAAGATAGCGATCGTCAGTGTTATCAACGATCTTGTAACTGACAGCCGTGTTAATAAAAGCTGTCTTGCGCTTAAAGAATGTGGTTACGAGGTGGTCCTGATCGGCAGAAAACTTCCTTCTTCGCTGCCAATTCCTGACTGGCCATTTGCGGCCGAGCGCATGCGCCTGTTGTTTACCAAAGGCCCGGTATTTTATTTCTTTTTCAATCTGCGGCTGTTCTTTAAACTTTTATTTAAAAAAAGTCATTTGCTTTTCGCGAATGACCTTGACACGCTTTTGCCAAATTACCTGGTTTCAAGAATTAAAAAAGTGCCGCTCATTTATGATAGTCACGAACTGTTCACCGAGGTTCCCGAATTACAACACTCTCATTTTAAAAGGAACATCTGGCTCAGGATCGAAAAATGGATCGTTCCGAATCTTAAAACCTGCGTGACAGTGAATGAGAGTATCGCGACCATTTTCAGCAGTAAATACAAAGTTCCCTTTCACAGTGTCCGGAACATTTCGGATTATCCACCAGACTTTAAAGCAAAAACAAAAGCGGAACTGGGCCTCCCGGCAGACAAAAAAATAATTCTTTTACAAGGCGCCGGTATTAATATTGATCGTGGCTCCGAAGAACTGGTGGACGCAATGCCATACATTAACGATGCCCTCCTCCTGATCATTGGAGGTGGAGATGTATGGCAAATTTTAAAAGATAAGATCAGGATTAAGGATCTCACAGAGAAAGTGACCCTCATAGACAAAATTCCCAAAACAGAACTGATGCATTATACCTTTAACGCAGATTTGGGGATAAGCATTGATAAAAACACAAATCCAAACTATTACAATAGTCTTCCGAATAAGATCTTCGACTACCTGAACGCTGGCGTGCCGATACTTGCAAGCCATCTGCCTGAAATTGAAAAAATTGTTTCAGGCTATGCGGTCGGAGATTTTATTATGGACCACTCACCCCTTACTATTGCCGGAAAAATCAATGAACTCCTGTCTTCACCAAAACTAAAGGAGTACCGGGAAAATGCAATAAAAACAAAACAAATACTTAACTGGCCTTCTGAAAAAACAAAATTAATCAGTCTTATTCGGAATGCAGGTATATAATTTTAACGCATAGATACTAATTAAAATACTTACTTTTGAAGCGTTAAAACTATGGAATTTTCAGCACAACAAATAGCGGCTCTTTTAAAAGGAGATGTGGAAGGCGATGAAAACGTCATTGTAACCAACCTTTCCAAAATTGAGGAAGGCAGGCCAAAAACATTGTCTTTCCTGGCAAACCCAGCTTATACCAACTACATTTATACAACAGATGCAAGTATCGTAATTGTGAACAAAACACTGGTACTTGACAAGCCCGTTAAACCTACCTGCACTTTGATTCGTGTTGAGAACTCTTACGAGTCCTTCGCTAAATTACTTGACATTTACAACCAGATCAAAGGAAACAAAACCGGAATTGAACAGCCCAGCTTTATTTCCTCCAACGCCGTCTTGGGTACAGACTGTTACATAGGCGCCTTCGCCTATATCGGGCAAAATGTAAAGATCGGCGACAACGTTAAAATTTATCCTCACGTTTATATCGGCGACGATGTGACCGTTGGCGACAACACCACTTTGTTTTCCGGCGTTAAAGTATATTATGACTGTAAAATTGGTTCAAATTGTACCGTACACGCCAGTACCGTTATTGGAAGCGATGGTTTTGGTTTTGCGCCTAACACAGAAGGACAGGCTTTTGCCAAGGTTCCTCAAATTGGAAACGTGGTTATAGAAGATTATGTGGAAATTGGCTCAAACGCTTCCATAGACAGGGCAACACTGGGTTCAACCATTTTAAGGAGAGGCGTTAAGCTGGATAACCTTGTTCAGATAGCACATAACGCTGAGATAGGAGAAAATACTGTAATAGCCGGCTTGTCAGGCGTTGCAGGTTCCAGCAAGGTAGGAAAAAACTGCATGATAGGCGCCCAGGTGGGCATAGCAGGACATCTGAAAATTGCAGACGGAGTTAAGATTGCCGGCCAATCGGGCATAGGCGCTAACATTGAAAAGGAAAACGAGATCGTTCAGGGTTCGCCCGCCTTTAATATTGGTGATTATAAACGTTCTTACGTGTTATTCAGAAGCCTTCCTAAATTAAACGATAAGATTTCCGACCTCGCTAAAAAATTAAATTCAAAATAAAATGAAGGTGGATATCCTGGCGATAGGAGTTCATCCTGATGACGTGGAATTAGGATGCAGCGGGACCATAGCAAAACATCTTGCAATGGGTAAAACGGTCGCTCTTTTAGATCTTACACTCGGTGAGCTTGGCACAAGGGGAAGCGCGGAACTGAGAACAAAAGAGGCCAACGCTTCTGCTAAAATTCTCGGCATTTCGTCAAGAACCCAGCTGAATTTTAAAGACGGGTTTTTTCAAAATAACGAAGAGCACATCCGCAAGGTTATTGAACAAATAAGAAAATACCAGCCGGAGCTTATTTTGTGTAATGCTATCAGCGATAGACACCCTGATCACGGCCGCGCCGCAAAATTAGTTTCAGATGCCTGTTTTTACAGCGGGCTCATAAAAATAGAAACCTCACTGGATAATAAAACACAAAAAGCCTGGAGACCAAAAGCCGTTTACCATTATATTCAGGATCATTACCTCCACCCAGATTTTGTGATTGATGTTTCAGATTTTTTTGAGATAAAACATAAATCCATCATGGCCTTTTCTTCGCAGTTTTACAGCGCGAATTCAGGTGAACCCCAGACTCCTATCTCAAGTAAGGAGTTTCTTGAAAGTCTTAATTCTAAAATGGCGATCTGGGGAAGATCGATCGGGGTAGCTTACGCCGAGGGTTTTACAGTGGACCGTTATCCAGGAGTAAACAGTTTGTTCGACTTAGTTTAGGAATTCGTCAATCGTTCTGCTTACCTCATCCACGTGCTCCAGGTTAAGTGTATGGCCCGCGTTCTGTATCACCACTAACCTGGAGTTTCTGATATTCAAATGCACTTCGTTCGCCAGGTGAACAGGGAGCAACATGTCCTTCTCTCCCTGAACAATAAGTGTAGGAGCATTTATTTTCTTTAGGTCTTTTCTGAAGTCTTTTATTTCTTTAGTGGCTTGCATGAGTTTAAAGATGGCCTCGGGACTTAAATTCAGATCCTTTCTTCCGCTTTTAAGTTTCGCGATCGACACCAATGGGTTCGAAAAATAATTTTCGCTCAAAACACTTGGCAACATAATATCCAGCATTAGGTTATAACCTCCCATTTCCAGCGCGCGCCACCAGCTCAGCTCAATGGCCTCGTAATAAGGGGTTTTATGAGCGAAGGTTGAAACCAATACCAGCTTTTTAATATAGGCAGGGTACAACACCGCTAAATGCTGCGCTACGAGGCTTCCATAAGATATGCCTACAAAATTAGCCTGTTGGATTCCTTCCTGGTCTAAAACAGCTTTTACATCTTTTGCGTGAACGTCGAAATTCCGCCAATCACCCGTTTTGTCACTTTGCCCCTGGAAAATAAAATCCAGTAATAAGATCTTATACTTCTCTTTAAAATATGGGAGCATCAGGATCCATGAATCCGTAGACTGGGTCAGTCCATTCAGGAAAACAATGGTTTCAGTTGAATTTGTCTTCCCTTCAAGCTTATAGTACAAGTTCAGATTGTCGAATGTTTTGCAGATCATCTTACGCATATTCTAAGGAAACGCCCTGGCGGGCAACGGTAAGCCTGGCTTTTTTTCCAAAGTACAGGGCCATATTTTTTTTTATATGTCCCGCCGGAAAACTAAAACAAACCGGGTAATCATATTCTTTTACCGCATCCATAATTATTTCTTCAGCCGTTTTTCCAAAAGGAACCGCGTTATCTTTCATTTCGCTCATTCCTCCAATAATTAGGCCTTTCAGGTGTTTCAATTTCCCGCTTCGTTTAAGTTGCAGCATCATCCTGTCCACATGATACAGCTGCTCATCCAGGTCTTCCAAAAATAAAATCTTGTTTCGCGTTGAGACATCATCTGCACTTGCGCTAAGCGCGTAGATCAAAGAAAGATTCCCTCCAACAATTTCCGCCTCGGCTTTACCGACCCTGTTTAAACTATTGTTTGGAATTACATACCTGACCGGCTCTCCAAACAAAAGTCTTTTTAACGATAAGGTGGCTACCCTGTCTTTTTCAAACTGAAAAGCCATGGTGCTGTGAATACTTGCTGTTTTCAGTCGTACAAGCCTGCCTTGAAGAACCGTTGTGTCACTATAACCGGCGATCCACTTTGGCGACTTCACGAAATTCTTAAAATCGACCTGGTCAATTATTCTTAAGGTGCCATACCCTCCTCCGGCAATTATTATCGCCCTGGCCGTTTTATGATCAAGGGCCCATTGCAGGTCGTGCGCCCTTTCTTTGTCGGTTCCGGCAAACTGGTTGTGTTTTTTGAAGATGTTCTTGCCCGTTTTTACTTTTAATCCCCATTCTTTGAGGATTTCAATTGCCGGTTGGATTTGTTCTTTATTTCTGGCCCGTGCGGTAGCAATAACAAGGACCGTGTCACCCTTCTTTAAATACAGTGGTACTCTTGCCATCTATCTTTTTCTTTTGGCAGGTTTTTTAGGTGCCGTCTTTTTTCCGGAAGCTGAACTCGCCGAAACTTTCTTTTTTTCAGCAGCCTTTTTCTGTGCAAGTTTTTCATGATAAGAAATATTGCTCAAATTTTGCTTGTACTTGGCATGCATTGGCTCATTATCTACTTTTATGTGGTACCAGAACTCTCCGTTTTTGATGCGGTAAATTTGCATTTCCGACACGCCAAATTTTTCGGCCAGCTTGCTGAAAGATAATTTACGCTTTGGGTCCCAGATCATTTTTTTCAGGGCAATCACATTCTTCTCTGACAACACTTTTGAATGTGTACTGCTCGTGATCGCTTTTTTTTGTCTTGAAAGAACTGATCTTGGACTTTGTGAGGTATGCGCCCTGTGTTCTTCATGAGTCGCCCATTTAAGGTTGTTTACATGATCGTTAAGATAGTTATGATCTTTATGAATAATAAACTTATGCTTTGGCGATGGCTTTTTAAGAAAAGCCCGGGCCACCTCTTTGTATAAAAAAATGGCTTTGTTCTTGCCATTCTGTCTTGTATTATAACGATAATTGCCGCCGGTAGGCTTAAAATGCCTTACCTCTGTTTTACCGTTAATTAATACTCCAAAACGCCCATGATTGGATATCATGTAAGGTACGGTGGGCTTTTTCCCATCAATGCTAATGGCTTTCCAAATTTCTTTTTTATTGCTCATGATAGATTTATTTTACCTTTGTATAAAAGTAATAATTTATAACTTATAAAGAAATAAAGCGTCCTTTATTTTCAAGCCCCGGGGCGCCTCAGGTATATGAACTCAAAATTTAAAAGAACACTTGTTACAGCCGCTTTGCCATACGCAAATGGCCCCGTACACATTGGCCACCTTGCGGGCTGTTACCTTCCTTCCGATATTTATGTAAGATACTTAAGAAGCATTGGACACGATGTAAAGTTTGTTTGTGGAAGCGATGAACACGGCGTGCCCATTACCATTAAAGCGAAAAAAGAAAATACAACCCCGCAGAACATAGTTGATAAATATCACAAGATCATGGGAGACGCTTTTAAAGACTTTGGGATCTCCTTTGATATCTATTCCCGCACCTCCTCTAAAGTGCATCATAAAACAGCATCCGACATGTTTAAAGTGATGTATGAAAAAAACGGATTTACTGAACAGGTTACCGAGCAATATTATGACGAGGCCTCACAACAATTTCTTGCCGATCGTTACATTGTTGGAACCTGTCCTAATTGCGCGAATCCGAATGCTTATGGCGACCAGTGCGAAAAATGCGGATCAACCCTTAACGCTACAGATCTCATAAATCCTAAATCTACGCTTTCGGGCAACAAGCCCGTTTTAAAACAAACAAAAAACTGGTTTCTCCCCCTTGATAAACTACAGCCAAAAATTAAAGAATACCTCGACAAACACAGCGACTGGAAGCCTAATGTTTATGGGCAATGCAAGAGCTGGCTGGAAAGCGGTGACGGACTGCAACCAAGAGCTATGACCCGCGATCTGGATTGGGGCATTCCCGTTCCGGTTGCAGGCGCCGAGGGAAAAGTATTGTATGTTTGGTTCGATGCTCCCATAGGCTACATTTCCGCAACCAAAGAGCTGCTGCCCGAAACCTGGGAAGATTACTGGACCAAAGAAGATTCCCGCTTGATCCACTTTATAGGAAAAGACAACATCGTGTTCCACTGCATCATTTTCCCCGCCATGTTAATGGAACATGGAAAGTTTATTTTACCAGACAATGTTCCGGCAAATGAGTTTTTAAACCTGGAAGGCGACAAAATTTCAACCTCACGCAACTGGGCCGTGTGGTTACACGAATACCTTCAGGACTTCAAAGACAAACAGGACGTTTTGCGTTATACACTCTGCGCGAACGCGCCTGAAACGAAAGACAATGATTTTACATGGAAAGATTTTCAAACAAAAAACAATAGTGAGCTCGTTTCAATCTTTGGGAATTTTATTAATCGCACGCTTGTCTTAACGCATAAATTCTATAGTGGAAAAGTACCTGCGACCAGCTCTTATACAAAAGAAGATCTTTTGGTTTTGGATGAACTGGCAAAGGCCCCTGATAAAATTGCAAAAGCGATTGAACAGTTTAAATTCAGGGAGGCCCTTGGCGAATGGATGAATGTTGCGCGTCTTGGAAATAAATACCTGGCGGAAACGGAACCATGGAAACTTATTAAAACGGATGAAGAACGCGTTAAAACGGTTATGAACATAGCGCTCCAGATCTCCTGCAACCTGGCCATTCTTTCAGAACCTTTCCTGCCCTTTACTTCCAGGAAGCTATTTGACATGCTGAACCTTGCACCTCTGAAATGGGCCTCTGCAAAGCAGACTTCCAATATGGCCCAAGATCACAGGATCAATAAAGATGAATTGTTGTTTTCAAAAATAGAAGATGCCGAGGTTCAGGTTCAGTTGGAGAAACTACAAAAAAGTAAAATGGAAAATGAACAAAATAAGCCTGCGCAGGAAATAAAAGCAGAAACAACTTTTGACGATTTTTCAAAGATGGACATTAGAACCGCGACAATTCTTGAGGCGGAAGCCGTTCCTAAAACAGACAAGCTTTTAAAATTAGTACTTGACACGGGAATTGATAAAAGAACTGTTGTTAGTGGAATTGCACAGTATTATAAACCGAATGAAATCATAGGACAAAAGGTTTGTTTGTTGGCCAACCTTGCCCCGCGTAAAATTAAAGGAATTGAAAGCCAGGGAATGATCCTAATGGCTGAAAACGCAAAGGGAGAATTGTGTTTTGTGTCTCCGGTTATTAAAGACTTTCAGAATGGCGCGCTCGTTAAATAAACAAACACTTGTTTTAATTTTTTCTCTTCTGTTCAGCAGATCTTTCTTCTGCCAGAACGGAGGTTATGAGGCTCCGGTTTATAAAGATTATAAAGACCCTGTACAATTTGAGAAATTTCACAGGCGCAGCGTTGTGGTTGGCGCCTGGCAAATTAATACACTGAAAGAGGAAGGTGCCATTGTTGTCAAATTAAAAACCAACAAAATACTCATTGATCAATTGCTAAAGCAGGGAAACACAAGGCTGGCAATTGAAAAACAACTTGAACAATTCGCTGTCAACCGCAACACCATGTTTGCTTTTATAGAAAACTTTTCTTTTTGCAAAGTTTACTTTATGTACAGTACCCATAGTGACAGCCTTTTGAACGGGGCAAGACAGGGCATTTTCCTGGACACTAACCTCACGGTTGATCCTTCCATCGTTATGAATGAAAAATACTATATAATTGCTGAAAGGGATATGGCCTTTAGTTCTTCCATTGGATTCGTCAGGGAAGACTCGGCTAGATCTGTCAGAGAAGAAGGGAATCCGGTACGCATGATGGCGATCATTTTAAAAAACAAATACGGACATCAGTTAAAATCACCCATGCCTTACGCAACCCGGGAAAAAAATTTTACTGCAGCAAAATATCCGTTCCCGATTAAGTATACTCCTACCCCGGAAGGCGCGTCAGATATTTTGTTTGTCATCAACCGTACTTATCTTGAGGACCTAAAAACCAAAGTCGAGCAAAAAATAGTTAGAAAAGTAGAAAACAATACTATTACAACCAATGTTACATTGAGGAAAGAACATACCTATGAAAAACTCAGTGTTGCTGTTGCTCAACTTAATGATAATCTTTTCCAGACCTACAAAAACTATCCTAAACCCGATATTAGCCGGATTAAACCGGAAATAAGGCTTTTTCTTTATTAAATTTAAGTCGATTCCCCTGGCTTCGGACACTGTTAATTTTTTTGCACTTCTCCTTTTTTTTTCTAATTTCAGTAAAAAAACCAGGCGCGTTGTTTTGGTCCAACAAAATAAAAACCAGAATGCAACGTTACTATTAAAAAATTACCCATGAAAAAGATCATTCTTACCTCCGTCCTTGTGTGTATTTTTATCTTTGTAAATGCCCAATCCGACACACTCTTCACAAAAAAGCAGGAAAAAATTCCATGTAAGATAATAGAAATAACAGACCTTGATATTAAATACAAACGCGCAGATCTGTCAGATGGCCCGGTCTATGTGATCAACAAGCTGAGCGTTATTAAATATGTGCTCTCTAACGGATATACCGAATTAATCGTTCCGGACGAATTGTCTCTTGAAAATGAGCACGGAAACATTATTAAAAACAGGAGTGTTATTAAAGTCAGTCCTTTTTCGATGGTAAACGAGCAGATTAGTCTTGCGTATGAAAAAGTGATCAGGGTTGGAATGAACTTTGATTTTGAGCTGGGATATTCAAACAGTAATTTTACCAGGACCGGTGGTTTTTCGGGAGGAGGAAATATAGACAATGCGTTTAACAGCGGCTTTTATGTTAAGCCGGGTGTTAAGTTCTTCCTTGGACAGGATTATTCTGTAAGAGGTTTAAAATATGCACATCCCTTAAAAGGTCGTTATATAAGACTTGATCTGGCCTGTTCATACCTGAATTATGAAGGTGTTAAAAGGACCGAGTATGTTCGTAATCCAGTATTTCCGTATACAAGCAGTTACCAGTCCATTAGTACCGATATCAGCACCGTTTCTTATGGCGGTTTCATAAACTACGGGCGCCAGTTTATTCTTGGAAATATCTTAACCATGGAGTATTATGTCGGAGTTGGCTTTACAGGCCAATCAAACAGCTATTCCAACCCTGATTATAAAAAGTCTCTCAACCCTTTTAATAATTATCCATACAGTTACGATGAGGCGCACAACATTATGAATTACCATGGATTTATCCGAACAGATGAGATAGGCCTTTCCTTTACAGCCGGATTCCGCGTCGGATATATTCTTCCGGACAGATCCGCTAAGGACAAAAAGAAAGTAAATTCAAACTAGTATTTAAACCTGACCTTCAAACGGAAGTATGAAAAAAATTGTTTTATCTTTTTTAGCTTTACTTTTCTTTGTGATCGCACATTCACAATCTGATACTTTATTTACGAAAAAACAAAAAAAGGTGATCTGCAAAATCACCGAGATCAATGAACTGGATATTAAGTACACACTTGCCGGCAATCCCGATGGCCCCGTTTATGTAGTGAATAAAGCAACTATTTTTAAATACACGCTGTCCAACGGTTATACAGAGCTTATTGTGCCGGATGAATTGTCTCTTGAGAACGAACATGCGGATATTATAAAAAACCGCCAGGTTATTAAGATCAGTCCTTTTTCCGCGGTAAACAACCAGGTTTCTCTTTCATACGAAAAAGTGATAAAGGTTGGGATGAACCTTGACGTTGAGCTGGGTTATTCGAACAGTAGCTTTAGTGAAAATGAGATTTTTTCGAATTGGTATATGGGGAATACTTTTAATTATGGTTTTTATTTGAAACCAGGTATGAAGTTTTTTCTTGGACAAGATCACTCCGTAAGAGGCTTAAAATATGCACACCCTCTAAAAGGGCGCTACATACGATTAGATCTGGCCGTTTCTTACCTGCAATTCAAAGACGCGATCGCATACGTATATTCGATGACCCCCGGCCCATATGGCGGTTATTACACTACCTACAAAACCACTAAAACAGACATCAGCACCCTGGCTTACGGCGGTTTTGTAAACTACGGAAGGCAGTTTATCTTAGGAAATATTCTGACAATAGAGTATTATGTTGGCGTAGGATTTACCGGCCAATCCTACAGCTACTCAAACAAAGAATATGCGTCAAAAATAAACAACCCGTATAATTATTATGACGCAAAATACATCTCGAATTATCACGGCTTTTATCGCACTCAGACTGTAGGGCTATCTGGTACTGCAGGATTAAGAATAGGTTATATTATCCCTGTTAAACAAAAACCCGGTTCCCATAAGAATTAACTTGTCGGGCGTTTATCCGAACAAAGCGCTGAACGCTTCTTCCATTTTAGAAACTGAAATAATCTCTATTTTGAAGTTATTCGTATTTAAGCCTTTTAAATTGAAGGACGAAATGACTATTTTTTCGAATCCTAATTTTTCAGCTTCCATAATGCGCTGCTCTATTCTGCTCACCGGCCTTATTTCCCCCGTCAACCCTACTTCAGCGGCAAAACAAATGGTTTGAGGAATCGGAAGATCCTCATTACTGCTTAGAATGGCGCACACCAGGGCCAGGTCAATTCCCGGATCTTCCACGCGTATGCCGCCGGCAATGTTAATGAACACATCTTTTATCCCAAGCTTAAAACCACAACGTTTTTCCAATACCGCGAGCAGCATAGATAGGCGGCGTAAATCGAATCCCGTGGAGGAACGCTGCGGAGTACCATATGCCGCACTGCTCACGAGGGCCTGTGTTTCAATAAGCATAGGCCTGTTGCCTTCCATGGTTGCGGAAATGGCTACTCCGCTTGTGGCATTTTCCCTGCTTGTGATAAGGATCTCCGATGGATTTGTAACTTCTCTCAATCCATCCCCGTTCATTTCATAGATCCCCATTTCGTTTGTATTCCCGAAACGGTTTTTTGTTGCCCGCAGTAAACGATATATGTGGTTCCTGTCGCCTTCAAACTGCAAAACGGTGTCAACCATGTGTTCAAGCACTTTTGGCCCTGCCAGGCTGCCTTCTTTGGTTATATGGCCGATCATAAAAACAGGCGTATTGGTTTCTTTGGCAAAACGAAGTAATTCTGCAGCACACTCCCTCACCTGACTCACGCTTCCGGGGCTGCTATCCACATAACTTGTGTGCAATGTCTGTATCGAATCAATGATCACCAGCTGCGGTTGTATCTCGGCGATCTGCTGAAAGATATTTTGTGTGTTGGTTTCCTGCAGAATAAAGCAGCTGTTGGTCGTAACACCAATACGTTCGGCCCTCATTTTTATCTGCTGTTCACTCTCTTCACCGCTCACATATAAGATCTTTAAGTTTTTTAGGCGCAGGGCGAGCTGGAGCATCAGGGTTGACTTACCTATTCCTGGTTCGCCTCCAAATAAAACAAGACTGCCTGGTACGATGCCGCCGCCGAGTACGCGCGTAAGTTCCTTTCCAGGAACAGCGATGCGCGGAAAATCCTGTAATCCAACATCCTGTAAAAGAATAGATTTGTTTGAGGTATTCTTTGGGTTTTTATTTGCTGAAAATAACTGGAGCCTGTCGTTTTTTGATTCTTTGTGAACCACTTCTTCTACGTAGGTATTCCACTCACTACAGCTGGGACATTTTCCGATCCACTTGGCTGATTGGGCGCCGCAATTCTGACAGAAATAAGTTGTTTTGGTCTTTGACATGACTGGTTAAAAAACAAAGTTACGGCCGATTGCCGCAATCAATTGCTATTAATTGTAGTATGTCGAAAGAAGTGGCGGCTGAAGCTCCTGATGCCACCCGTTATTAAAGAAGGTTTAATTTTTGCATCAGTTCTTCCCTGTAAGAACCTCCCACCGGGATGATTTTTTTCTCGTTTTCTAAAACAACGTTTTGATTGTCGATGCTCTGTATCTTATCAAGCCTGGCGATAAAGGATCTGTGAACCCTTACAAACTCAACATTGCCGAGTTTTTTGTCAAGCTCCTTCATGGTGCTGTGCACGGTATAACGCGCAAATTCCGTGTTAATGATCACATAGTCTTTTAACGCTTCCACAAAATAAATATCTTTCAGATATACCTTCACGAGGCGGCTGTTAGATTTTACAAATAAAATGTCTTTTGCTTTTTCATCTTTATTTTCAACCAGCGAATACAAAAAGTCTCTTTCCTTTAACAAGGCGGAATCTTTTTGATGTTTGTATACCGCCATTTCAATAGTAGAGTGCAGATCAATCTCTTTAAACGGTTTTAATATGTATCCGTAAGGTTCGGTTATCTTGGCTCTTGAAAGTGTTCCCTCGTCGGCATAGGCTGTTAAAAAAATAACGGGAACGTTCATTTTTTCTTTGATCTTCTCGCTCACTTCAATTCCTGTAAGAGGTCCTTTGATCATAATATCCATAAGGATCAGGTCCGGCATTACTTCCGTTATTTTTTCAATCGCGTCTTTTCCATTATTGGCAAAACCAATTACATTATACCCTAGTTTAGTCAGGCTGTTCTGAATGTCTTTGGCAACAATACTTTCGTCTTCAACAATAAATATGTTTAATTTTTCCATGATAAAAATTACATCTTAAAAGTAACTAAAACTTCGGTTCCTATATCTTTTTTCGATTTAAATTTTAGCTCTCCCTCTATCTGTTCAATTAGTGTATTAACTAATTGTAAACCAAGCGAGTGACTATTCTCAAAATCTATTCCGGGCGCAAATCCTACGCCGTTATCTTTCAACTCTAAAAATACAAAATTATTTTCGCACTTTAAATTAAAGACAATTGTTCCCTGTTTAGAACCAGGAAAAGCGTGTTTTATTGCATTTGTTATTAATTCATTTATGATTAATCCCGCAGGAATAGAACTATCGAGAGAAAGGGTTATTTTATCAATATTTAATTCCAGTTTTATCTTTTCACTCGATGAGGAATAAGATTGCACAATGTTATTTACAAGTGTATGAACATAGTCTGAGAAATTTACCGAAGTAAACGATTTATTCTGATAAAGACTCTCGTGTATGTAAGCCATGGTTTTAATCCGGTTCTGACTTTCTTTCAGAAGCGTAAGCGCGTATTCATCTGAAACATAAGACGATTGCAGGTTCAGGATACTGCTTATCACCTGCATGTTATTTTTAACCCGGTGATGCACTTCCCTGAGCAATACCTCCTTCTCCTTTAAAGACAACTCCATTCTTTGCTGCACGTGTTTTTTTTCCGTGATGTTGTGGGCAATGCCGCTGACTTCTACTACTTTTTCGTTCTCGTAGATTGGATTTAAAAAAACTTCGAGATAAACATTTTTATAATCCTTGTCCCGTGTTTCTATCTCGAAGCTGGTAGCAAGGCCCCGGAAAGACTTATCATAATGAAATTGCAGCATCTCGGTGTATTCTTTATCGTTTGCCAGTACACCGCGGTTAAGCACAATTCCCAGAAAGGGCTTGGTATTATAAAGACTGGTAATCAGGTCATAGTAGTTCTTATTAAACGATGTCAGTTTGCCTTCCCTGTCAATTGTCCAGATATAGTGATGACTGCTGTCAAAAATAGCGCTAAGCTTCCCCGTCTGGTTAAGTAGTTTCTGCTCGTAAATTTTTGAATCGGTTATATCGCTGGCTATACAACTAATTTCCTTTACCTCGTTATTCTCGTTAAAAATCGGGTTGATAAAAACCTTTCGGAATACCTTCCTGTCATTATTAATGTCCTCTTTTTCAAAATCCAGTTTCTTTCCTCTAAATGCCTCCGCATATTTCGTATACCAGAACTGGATGTATTCTTCGCGGTTCCTCAACAGGTGCTCATCTATTTTATAAAAAGGCTTTATGTTTATGCCATGCTGCAGCTTAACAGTGCTAAAAAAATTCTTGTTATAAGAAGTAACCTGAAATTTATCGTTTACAGACCAGATTAAATGTGTAGAACTTTCAAATATAGCCGAAAGGTGCGCTGTTTTGTCCGTCAGGTTTTTTTCAGCGTCTTTCCTTTCCTTGATCTCCTTTTGCAGCTGCCTGTTTGCGGTTTCTGTTATCTGTGTTCTTACTTTTTCATTTTCTCTTTGCCTTTGTTCGGTTAAATTGTTTACAAGCGAAAGGATGCAGTCTTTATTGTTGAATTTTATGAGGACTGACTTTATCTCTATTTCCACTTCATTTCTGTGTGCATCTTTAATTGTATAGTTAAAAAAAACATTTCCGGTTTTTTTATTTTCATAAATTTCCTTGAGGCGTTCAATCCCTTTTTTCCTGTCTGGAGGGTTAAAATAATCAAGAGCAAATTTTCCAAGGATCTGGTTTTTGTTTTTTAATTTAAGAAGGTTGAGTAACGCGTTGTTTACATACAAACAAACCCCATTATCGTGAATAACATAGGCAACGGGCGAATTATCCAGAAGATTTCTGTAATTTATATACTGGTTTTCTATCTCTATATCCGCCTCCTTTTGCTCTGTTATATCCCTTAAGATATTGATGAAAAAACTTATCTTCCCTTTTGAATTGGTAATAGGAACCAGGTTATTCTCCAGCCACACTTCCTCACCGGACTTTTTGATCGTTTTAAATGAAAAATGATGGTTCTTTATAATATTCTTCTTCTGATAACCCCTTATTAGTTTTTCTGACTTTAAAAACTCATCCGTGCTGTTTATAAGCCTTTTTATAAAAAAAGTTTGATCACCAAGCAGTTCTTTATACTCGTAGCCAAGGATCTTTTTAATATTCGGACTTACATATAAATATTTTTCCTCAGGGTAATAGGTATAAAAAGCGATAATGTCATTCCCGTTATTTGTGATGAGGTCAAACTTGTTCTTTGTTTCAATAAGTAAACTTTCCGTTTCTATTCTGTTAGTCACATCCCTCAGGTTTCCAATCAATCCGACTAATTTTTTCTCTTTGGAATAAACCGGATTTACCGCAATCTCGAGGTTCTTATGCTTACCGCTTTTATGTTTAAAACGTACAATGAGCCTGCTTTCTTTTTCCTTTTTTATGTATTTAAGATAATCATGACTTGAAATAACAAGAAGCTGTCTATCTTCTTCATGAAGGTTTGATCTTAATAATTCGGGGTTTTTATAAATTTCCTCAGGTGTAAATCCTAATATTGTTTTAGACGAATCGCTAATGAATTTTAATTCTGTTTTGGGATAAAAACCGAAATGAAAAATTACATCCTGGCTATTGGCGCTGATTTTTTGTAGAAGATCCTTTGCTCCTTCGTGCTCTGTTAATTGATGCTTTCTTTGTGAAATTTCAGAGAACGTGGTTTGAATTAATTTCTTATTCTTAAAATAAATTACATTGGAAGTAGCTTCGATGTAGATATTTTTTTTCTTAAAATTTGTAATCTTAACTTCCATCGCGGGCAATTCCTGGCCCGAAAGTATAAGCTTAATGTTTTTTTTTACTTCCGGATGTACTTTTTTATCCAGAAGTTGAAATACCGATAATTTATGTAAATTTTTTTGTTGCTTATCAAATAACCCCAGTATATTAACCGCTTTTTTATTTAAAAAGTAAAATTGCCTGTTGTCAAATAAAATAACAGCTACCGGCAGTAAATTAAGAGTGTATTCATCAACTTGTGTGTGTTGTTTTAATACTACCATAAATCTTATCCTTTATTTTCGGATCGTCTGGGTTTTGTTTTCATTTATTTTGATATTATAAGTACGTAGGCTTTCTTCATAAGTAGGTCGTATTTTTTCGCCCTGCCATTTTATTTCAATATCGTTTTTATACGTCACCGTTAAATAATTAAAATCATTCTCATCAAAATATTTCCAATCGCCGTCTTTCATCCCATTCACATAATTTCCTATATACATCCTGGCACCATTGGAATGGAAAGCAGTATGCATCCCAACCGGTTCACCTGCTAAAAATCTACCCTCAAACCGCTTTATCTTATCAGGCATATAATAACTCTTCCAGAGACTATCTGGCTCATCATTCACATAATTTCCGAGTTCTTTATAATCAGGAGTATCATATAACCATCTTCCTTCTTTTCTACCTTCTACATAATTCCCCTGCAATATAATATTTCCTTCTTCATCGTAATCTTTGAGTTCTCCATCTCTTTTACCATTTATATAAGTTTCTTCACGCCATAGCTTACCACTTTCATAATACCATTTCCAAACACCCTGTGCCCTTCCTTTTTTATCATACTTACCTTTCTGCTCCAGTTTCCCTGAAGCATAAAAAAATTCCCAGTCGCCCGTTCTATTCCCTTCTTTATAAACACCTTTTCCCCTAAATTCACCTGTATTATGATATTCCGTCCATATTCCTATCCTGTTCCTTAAACTATCTACTGCACCTTTGGCAACTAGCGTACCATCAAAATATTCAATTGCGCTGTCAGGAAAAGGAACATTCCTGCAAACCAGTCTTCTTATATAAATATCAGTTGTATCATCCCTTTTAAATAAACTACTGTCACATCTTCTTTTTTGCACATATTTATAATGGGTACCGATGGCTATACCGTCGCTGTATACGCCTTCATATTTAAGTGTTCCGTCTTCAAAAATTTCCCTATAGACTTCAACATTCGCTATTTCCGGCGCATTAAAAATTTGTTTGCCAAAACTGAACTTTTTTGTAGAAAGCAGATTTCCTTTTTTATCATATTCCTTTATATATCCATCCAGAGAATCATCGTTAAATTTTTGTTCCTTTTTTACAACCGTATTTTCGTAAAATTCCTTCCATATCCCTTGTTTTTTATTGTTTTCGTCTCTTTGATTAATTTTTTCATAACCCTGTAAAATTCCACCCTTAAAAATAGAAATACCTGTAATGACGGAATCCTGGCTAAATTCATAAGCAGTCCCTTCCTGTTTTCCTTTTATGAACGGCGTTATGCTTTTCGTTTTCCCGGACTTATAAAAATTTCTGGTCAAACCTTCTTTTACATCATTTTCAAAGTTCTCAATGCTTGTTACTTTCCCTGTCGTATCATAAGCAATAGTTAAGCCGTTCTTTTTTCCATTACCGTAGTTAATTGATTTCGTTATTCTGCCTTTTTCATCATAAAATTTCCAGAGGCTATCCAGTTGAAAATTTTTACGATTTCCTTCTATTTTTAATTTTCCGTTCTTATAGTAATTTTTCCAATAACCATTCGGTTTTCCATCCTTCATCATACCTTCACTGCTTAATTTACCATTTTCGTAATAAAATTTATTGTAGCCGTTAGGATTAGTAGTCTGAGCTTGAGAAAGATAAGATCTTAAACAAAGTACGAGTGAAAAAAGAAATATTACTGCGGGGCCCTTGATCATGTCTTCAGAATTTAAATGTAGTTCAAAAAAAATATAAATCAAACAGATTTAGATTTTATAAGCCATAGCTTATATAATATATATATTTTCTTTTTAAAATTTTAAAAAATATGTATTACTCTATATAAAGTGTTAATACTGTTAGTTAGTTTTGTTTATTTATTCGTTTTTTGAGTTTATAAAAACTAGTTAACAGGTAATAAACAAATTTAAGAATTTAAAGAGTTGATTATCACTGATTCTAACTGCTATTAACATTAGTTAGTAGTTATGAGTCTTGATAAATTGGCAACTATTTTAAATGTTAGTAAGGTAAAAAAAGGGCTGATAAATTCTGAGGGATAATAGTAACTTTGTTAGGAGATTAACGTAAAATATACATGCAATATTAGTTGAGATTTAAAGCTAAAATGTTGCAGATAGTTATTAACGAAAATTTAAATAATAAACATAGAAACTGTTAATTAAATGGGTTTAAGAGGGCTTCAGGATCAGTGAGTTATTTTATTAGTGTTAATTAACATTGATTAGTATTTTTGAACAATCATTTATCTAGGAGTACAGGTATTAAAATTATGAGTATTAAAATTGCAATAGGATCCGATCATGCAGGATTTGATTTAAAAGAACAGTTATTGGCATATCTTAAGACCAAGAATTATCCGGTAAGTGATAAGGGTTGTTATTCAAAGGAAAGAGCCGATTACCCGGATTATGGTCATGCTGTTGCAACCGCGGTTCTTAATAGGGAAGCGGATTTTGGGATCCTTATGTGTGGCAGCGGGAATGGTATTAATATGAGTGCAAATAAACATAAGGGCATAAGGGCCGCTTTATGCTGGAATTCTGAAATTGCCAGGCTGGCAAGACAACATAATGACGCAAACATACTGGTGCTGCCGGCAAGATATATTACAGAATCTGAAGCTAAAAAGTGTGTAGATGTCTTTCTTACGGAGAGATTTGAAGGGGGCCGGCACCAGGCAAGAATTGAAAAGATAGATATTTAATTCAGATCAAATGAGAAAAATAATAGTATTCTGTTTTGTGGGGTTTTCTTTATTGATAAATGCCCAAAAAGGTAATACATTCCCTGCTGTTAAAGGGGTTACGCTCGATGACAAAGCAGCTGGTTTACCTATGAAGAATGGTAAATTCAGTATTATTGCAATAGCCTTTAATCGTGGCGCCGAAGACGACCTTAAAAAATGGTTAAATCCTCTTTACGATAATTTCATGAAAAAGGAGAAAGTAGGAAACTTTGATATGGCTGAAATCTATGACGTTAATTTCGTTTTTGTACCTATGATAGCGGGCTTTAAAAAAATAGCGGAAGAGTTTAAGAGTGGTACCGACAAACAGTTTTGGCCGTATATTATGGATACTGAGAAAACGGATGTAAAAGAACTTCAAAAACAACTGGGGGTCGACGATAACAAAATACCCTATTTTTTTGTAGTTGATAAGGAAGGTAAAATTGTGGAAGTTCAAAGTGGTAAATTCTCGGATGCGAAAATGGAAAAACTTCAGGAGGCAATAGAACAATAAAGGAACGATCGTTCCTTTATTTATCAGCTTACTTCATGCCGGACTCCATATATATCTAAATAATTGTCAATTTCTTTTTCTTGCTTTCCGCGCCCCGTAATATGGGGGAATAAATCTTTATCTTTGCAGAAAATTACGTGCAGGCTTCTTATGATATTATAGTTGTTGGTGCCGGTCATGCCGGTTGCGAAGCTGCAGCCGCTGCTGCCAACATGGGTTCCAAGGTTTTACTGGTTACCATGAACATGCAAACCATAGCGCAGATGAGTTGTAATCCTGCCATGGGCGGTATAGCCAAAGGCCAGATTGTACGCGAGATTGATGCCATGGGTGGTTATAGCGGGATCGTGTCTGATAAAAGTGCGATTCAATTCAGAATGTTGAATCGCAGTAAGGGCCCGGCAATGTGGAGCCCCCGTACCCAGAATGATAGAATGATGTTTGCGGCCTTGTGGCGCGAAATGCTGGAACAAACGCGGAATGTGGACTTTTGGCAGGATATGGTACGCCAGTTGATCATTTCCAAAGATGGAAAACGCGTTGAAGGAGTAGTAACGGGAATGGGGATGGAGTTCAGGGCAAAAGCAGTAGTTCTGACAAATGGCACATTTCTAAATGGAATTATTCATATCGGGGAGAAACAATTGGGAGGAGGAAGGACAGGAGAATCTGCCAGTCATGGAATAACGGAACAACTGGTCCAAATAGGGTTTGAAAGCGGCAGAATGAAAACCGGAACCCCTCCGAGAATAGATGGAAGATCTTTGGATTATTCTAAAATGGAGGAGCAAGGTGGTGACGAAATATCGGACAAATTTTCTTATCTGGAAGGAACCTCTCCTTTTTTTGGAAAAGGCGCGAAAAAACAAGTACCCTGTCATGTAACCTATACAAATCAAAAAGTACACGACATTCTTAAGACTGGATTCGAAAAATCGCCAATGTTTCAGGGAAGGATACAAGGACTTGGACCAAGATATTGCCCAAGTATAGAAGATAAAATCACGCGATTTAGTGAAAGAGAAAGACATCAGTTGTTTGTTGAGCCGGAGGGGTGGAATACGGTAGAAATTTACCTGAATGGATTTTCCTCTTCGTTGCCGGAGGATGTTCAGCAAAAAGCACTACGGTTAATTCCCGGCCTTGAAAATGCAAAAATGTTTCGTCCTGGTTATGCAATAGAATACGACTACTTTCCACCGACTCAGTTAAAGTTGACACTTGAAACCCATTTGGTGGAGAACCTCTATTTTGCCGGACAAATTAATGGAACTACTGGATATGAAGAAGCGGCATGCCAGGGGCTAATGGCGGGCATTAACGCTCATCTAAAAGTAAATGAAAAGAATCCCCTTGTGTTAAATCGCTACGAAGCATACATTGGAGTTTTAATAGATGATCTTGTAACGAAGGGAACGGACGAGCCCTATCGTATGTTCACCTCAAGAGCTGAATATCGTTTGCTGTTACGACAGGATAATGCCGATGTGAGGCTTACACCTATTTCTCATGCGATAGGTTTAGCAGGTTCTGAAAGATTTACTGTCGTGACTAAAAAAGTTGAGGATTACAATAAGGTTATTTCTTATTTTAAAAACACAAGTATTGATCCGGAAGTAATAAATCCATTTCTTGAATCAATAGCTTCGGCTCCCATAAATCAAAAGCTGCGTTACAACAGTATTTTAGCCAGGCCAAATATTGGGATTCCTGACATTAAAAGAAACGACCCCAATTTAGCTTCGGCTTTATCAGGATACAGCAATGAAGTTTTAGAGCAGGCCGAGATATTAATGAAGTACGAAGGTTATATAGAAAGAGAAAGAGAAAATGCCGACAAATTAAAACGACTGGAAGATTTGATTATTAGTCCGGGTTTTAACTTTGATACAATAGGCGGACTTGGTGCCGAGGCTAAAGAGAAGTTAAGAAAGTTTAAGCCGGCGACTATTGGCCAGGCAAGTCGTATTTCGGGAATTAATCCCGCAGACGTTTCTGTACTCTTAATTCATCTTGGCCGCTAATGTTTCACGTGGAACAATTCCATTATGCATAATTATACAAGTTGTCCGGTTTGCAAAAACCAAAAATTAAGCCCTTTTATTACCTGCGAGGATCATACGGTTAGTCACGAAAAGTTCAATATTGTTTCCTGCGAATCATGTGGTTTTAAATTTACAAACCCTATTCCGGAGGCCTCCGAACTTGGTAATTACTATAAATCGGAGGATTATATTTCTCATTCGAATACAAAGAAGGGGATAATATCAAGGCTCTATCATGCAGTAAGGCGTTACACATTGAAACAAAAGTTAGCCCTCGCTTCTTCATATGTTTCACGTGGAACAATTCTGGACTACGGTTGTGGAACAGGAATGTTTTTGAAGGTTTGCGAGGAGGCCGGCTGGAATGCTTTCGGAGTAGAGCCTGATTCTGGAGCGAGAGTTATTGCGAAAGGAATGGGTTTAAGAACATTTAAGGACAAAGTAGATCTTAGCTACGAGTTACAGGGGGCGACTTTTGATGCCATAACTCTTTGGCATGTTTTGGAACATGTTACGGACCTGGAAGAGACTCTCTCATTTTTCAGGAGTAAACTGAACAAAGAAGGTGTACTGATAATTGCCGTTCCAAACTATACGAGTTATGATGCGGGTTACTACAAAAAGTTTTGGGCGGCTTATGATCTGCCGCGTCATCTTTATCATTTCGAAATAACTACGATCAGCAAACTTTTGTCTGGCTTCGGTTTTAAGCTGGAAAAAACATATCCGATGAAGTTTGATAGTTTTTACGTGAGCATGTTGAGCGAGAAATATAAAACGGGCTCTATTCGGTATTTAAGTGCCGTTTTAAACGGATTAAAGTCTAACATGAGGGCAAAGGCCCCTCATAATTACTCGAGCGTTATATACGTTTTTAAACCTAAGTATTAGGCTTGTTTCACGTGGAACATGTTCAGCATCTTTTAGAATAGCCTTTAACATTACAGATTTCTGATTCTCGTACCGGATCAAATCTAAGTTCTTCTCAGTTAAAGCAAATTTCAGTCCAAGATCTATTGTAATTTCGCTGGCTAATTTAAATAGCTTTTTGATTAATCTCTTTAGAGTTTAAAGCGGATGCTTTTAAAACAGGCCAAATCCAAATCTAAATGTTAATTGTTTCACGTGGAACCTTAAAATTGGTTTTGCAGAATAACTGATTCCAGGATGTTATGCCTCTTTTAAACATTGGAGCAGACCCAGATGAGATTACAGAATCTGGCATAGTGATAGTTTATAAAAACCTCGCAAAAAGTGCCTGATGGTGTTCCAGGGAAGCCTGTCATTCAGATCTAATTCTCACTGTTTTGTAGAAAAAGAAATTAACCCCGTCCCCTGCGGCGGAATAGTTCATTTTTATTATGCATTTGTGGTAATAAATGAACCGTCCAGGATCAAACCAAAATCTTTTTGATCTCCTAACACAAACGGTATTGTGCTCTGTATTTAAAAACCATTTGCGTTATGTAAGGAGTGTATATTTACAAAGAACAATCCTGGAAGTTTAATGGAAGATTAGAAAAGACAGGATATGAAAAAGTATTCCGGGAATTGGGGAAGAGTATGCCTCTTCGTGTTCATTCAAAAAACGATATAAGTTCTTCTGAATTAAAAGCTGCTTGCTTCGCATATTTTCTCTAAAGCACATTTTGAGCAAAGCTTAAAACCGAACATTTTGCAAGGAGAACCAAACTTTTTGAGTTTATACATGCGGGCAACATACTTGTCAGGAATAAAACAAGAGAGCTAAGAATGTTATGATAGTAACAACGATCATTACCCAGTAAAAGATCCGCTCTAAGTTGATCTGGAATTCTCGAAAGAAAGTTAACCCAGAGAAATGCCAAAAAGGGAATTTAATGTCAGTTTAATCTTGGGTACGTAAAACCCATTCCAGAATTATTATAGAAATACTCAAAGCAGTGGATTTGATCCGAATGTTTGGAATTGACAATACCATCGATGTTATCCCGCTTATTCACTCCCGATCAACGGTTTCTAATCTCCGGGACTTAGCTCCCCTGGGACTGCTTCGTCTCAGTAAAATGTTAGCCTTGTTGCGTGAGTGAATGTACTTATAAGAGTCAGAATATTTCGGTACCTCTTTATCATTTTGTATGTCCTGCGAAGATCGCCGAGTGCTTTTTAGTAAATCATGAGGATCAAAAGAGGTCTGCCTGGAAATACCAATGCGTTATGAGGTAGTCTTTATCGAAATTGGAACACATTACGACCACGTTCATTTTTTGATTCAAAGCACTCCTACAATAATCCCCACGCATATAATTCAGATTGTGAGAAGTATTGCCACTAGGAAATATTTTGGAGAAATCCGGAAGTAGAACAGAAATTATGAGGGCAATGAATTTTGGATTAAGGGATCAAATTTAACGTGGGCAACGCTTACTATCCTGATTACCGGCCCGTTTGTGGCGAAGCTGTTCATTGATTGGGTCAGGTAGGTGATTATCTATAGCAATGCAATGGACTATTTTTGCGAATGAAATCTATTTGGATAAGATCTTAAATTCTGTTCTCCTGTTATTTTGACGGCCCTCTTCTGTATCATTTTTGTCGATGGGTAAACTCTCACCATAACCTTTAGGAACTAAACGGGAAGGGGAGATCCCTTTTGCGATCAGATAATCTACTACAGAATTGGAGCGCGAAAAACTTAGGCGCGTGTTATATTCATCAGATCCAACATCGTCGGTATGGCTCGACAATTCAATTTTTACTCCCGGATTATCTTTGAGAAGTTTGATCAGCCTGTTAAGTTCGTTTTGTGATTCAGGCTTGATCGTGGATTTATCAAAATCAAAGAAAATATTCTTCAGAACGATCGAATTCCCGATCTCCAGCTTCTTAAGAACAATATCAAGCGTAAACTCTTGAAAATCAGCTGATTCAGGAAGGTTAAAATTCTCCGAATGAAATAGGTAACCCGTACTCTTAACAGCAAGGCCATAATTCTTTCCGCTTGGCAGGGTCACAAGGTATCTGCCGGTGCTGCTATTTGACTTAAATGTGGCCAGAATGCTATTTTTTTCGTTATCAATAAGCTCAATTACAGATTCCATCGGCTTTTGACTTTTCTCATCAGTAACTACTCCCTTCAGAATTGTCAATTTTGACGATTTTACTTCAATAGCGCTTTCCGTTTTAAGATTGCTAACCGGACTGCCAACAACTGCCAGAAGTTGATCCTGAGAGTTTAAAAGTGGCTGTTTTTCGGGCCCAAGGAAAGTGATCTTATAGATATCCTGCTCTCCGTATCCTCCTTGTTTTGCAGAAGCAAAATAGGCGCGGTTGCCGCTTCCGCTTACCACAAAGAACACATCGTCGTCGGGGCCATTAATCGGATAGCCAAGGTTTACCGGAACAGACCATTTTCCATTTTCAAGTATCGATTTAAATATATCGAATCCTCCCATGGAGCCATGTCCCTGGCTGCTAAAATAAAGAGTAACTCCATCCGGATGCATAAATACGCCTTCTTCCCTGTATTTTGTATTAATTTCAGGGCCAAGATTTTTTGAGGGCCCCCATTCCCCATTAATATCCATATCGCTGTAGTAAATATCTTCAGCGCCCAGGCCGCCATCCTTATTACTCACAAAAAACAGTCTTTTCCCGTCAAAACTCAAACTCACAGAAGATTCGTGGTATTTGCTATTGATATTCTTATTCATTCTCACAGGCTCTTCCCAATCTAATCCAAACAAAACACTTTCATACAGATCACCGCCATCATATCCGATATTCCTGTATACATAAAGTTTGCTTCCATCTGGAGAAAGGCCTGCTGTTGCATCATGGGTTTCGGTATTTACATTTTTACTAAGCGGTTTTGCTACCTGCCACCTGCCGTCTTTTTTTTCAGAGCTGTAAACATCTTCATAATAAGCATTATCATTGGGATCCTTTTTTCCTCCAACAGAATTGGAACGTCTTGCTGTGAAGAATATAGTGGTTTCATCGGTAGAGATAGAAGCGCCATATTCAGGGAAAGGAGAATTTATATTAGCCCCGAGGTTATCCACAAATACACGTTCAGGATTAGCGCTTAGTTTTCTTCCTACTTCACACTCTGCAATTTTTTTCCGGATATCATCGATGTTTCCTGCGTTGGCCTTTGCTCTTAACATGAGTACCTTCAAAAAAGCATTGTAATGTTTGAGTGCGTTGTCCCACTGACTGTTGAGTTGATAGGTCCAGGCAAGCCAGAAAGGGATATCTGACTCTGCATTATTTTTAAGTGTATTGGCGGTTTCAAAGTATTTTAAGGTTTCCTTACTGGTAGGGTCTGAATTGAACCAGATAAAACCAAGCATATAATTCACTTCAAAATTGTTTGGATTAAAATGATGCGCATCGCTTAACGGACTCAGGGCATTCCTGAAAAACTCAAAACCGGCTTTACGGTGGTCGTGATGGCTAACAGGCAAATACCTGTTTTCTGATAAAAAAGACCTCCTTTTTTCGTCAAACTCCTTACGTCCCTGGTTATAAAACTCGGTTCCGATGTCTAGCTTTCGGACAGCTTCTTTAAACTCATCTTTTCTGCCCGGAAAATTTCCCTTTTCAAATTCAACACTTTGAGAATTGGAAACCTGGAAAAATTGCAGGAAAAGGATGGTGTAAATAAATTTTTTCATCAGGATAAGTTAAGATTTAATCCGTACATGAGGCATTAATAAAGGCTTTAGCTCCTGTAACGCCTAATTCCAGAGCTTTCCTCCAGTCAGCGCAGCAGGCCTCGTCTTCGCGAAGCAACTGACGGGCTATACCGCGGTTATAATACGCTGGCCCGTTTTTTGGATCAAGCTCAATCGCACGTGTTGAAAGTTCCCGTGCTTTTTTATAATCCTTATTTTTTAAGGCGATGGAACATAAGTTATTGTATGCCGATGAGTTTTTGGAATCCTGGCTCAGGACCTCTTCAAAATCCGCCTGGGCCGATTTCAGGTCATTATTTTCAAAATGCGCCGCGCCGCGGTTTATCAGTGCAATAAGATATTTAGGGTCAAGTTTAAGAGCTTTTGTGTATGCTTCAATTGCTTTTGAATAACTTTTAATGACCCGGTAGGCCGAACCGGCGTTATTGTATATAAACGCATAAGAGCTATCTACGATCAGCGCCTTTTCATAATCGGTCACCGCTCCCTCCATATCGCCTTTTGCGCGTTTGGCGCTGGCCCTGTCGTTGTATGCAAAAGCATAATTACGGTTAGATAAAATAGCTACTGAATAATAACCAATAGCTTTGTCGATTTCGCCGGCTTCGAAAGCAAGCACTCCCCTATAGTATGAGGCTTCCGCATGTTCCGCATTCAGCCTCAGGCAATGGTCAAGGGCCACATTCTGGCTGTCCCTGTTATTCATGCGCATGAAGACTATGCTTTTATTAAAATAATTATCCGGATTTTCTGGTGTTATTGTTATTGCCCGGTTGATATCCGTGAGCGCTTCCGAGTATTTCTGAAGGTTAGTAAGCGCTATAGCCCTGTTCGCGTAGGCCTTGTCAAAATCATTTTTTACGGAAAGGCATTTTGAAAACAAGTCGATCGCCGTATAATTGTCACCAGATTTTAGAGCAGCAAGTCCTTTGTTATAATCCTGTTCGGCGATCTGCATCGGATCAAGATTTAACGCAACTTTTACGGTATCCTGCGCGTGGATAAACCCGAAAAAAAATAATGACAAAATTGGCAGGATCTGTTTCATTTTATGTGTGGTACAGGAATTAAATGTAGCAAGCAGCTTAATGCCATATAAAGTTCGGCTAAAATCTTCTAAACAAAACGATTTTAATAAAAATTCTGATTAATTTTAATATCACAATCAGGGATTTATGCAAGGGCTTAAAGTATTTATATTGTTGACTTTTTTATCTTTTGGGGGGCACTCACAAATAAATGTAGGTGGATTTTTAAAAGATAAAGCCAACGAATCCAAAGAAAAAATAAAGGAAAAAAGCCGAGAAAAAGCTACTGAAAGCCTTGAAAAGCAGCGTAAAGAATACGATGAGAGCAATTTTAACTATGCCATATCGTTTTTAGACAACAGCGGCACGTTTGAATCAGAAGAGAAAGGAAACGCCTTTAGCAGCACGCTTTTAAACACTGCGAAAGCGGCAAACGAGGAGGAAAAAAGCGTAGAAGACCGGGCCTATACAAATCTGAAGAACGGAGAACTTTTAATGGCCAGCAATAAGTTCTACCTGGCCGAGCAAAGCTTAAAACTAGCAAAGGTTTTGTATGAAGAGGATGGAAAAACCACATCTCTGAATTATTCACAAACCATCAGCGACCTCGGGCTTCTTTATCAGTCGAGAGGCAGATACACCAAGGCGAAACCCTTTGATGAAAAGGCGATCAGTCTGCGGGAGGGCGGAGAGAATAAAGGGATGCTGGTTGTTTCAATAAATAATTATGCGGTGCTAAAGAAGGAAACTGGATTTTATACGGAGGCCGAGAAGGATTTTAAAAAGGCATTGGAAATAGCAGCGGGACTTCACGATAAATTGGCAACGGCCCTGATTAACAATAATCTGGCCATGACTTACCTCGACATGAACAAACTTAAAGATGCCGAGGCGGTTATGAATATAAGCATATCCGGCGCTTCGGAGGTATTAAAGAACAATTCGGGTAATTTTATCAAGCTACAAATTAATCTGGCAAATATTTACCGTTTTGAGAAAAAATACAAGGAGTCGGAAGAGTTGTATCTCAAGGCAATTTCCATAAAAGAAAAAAAATTAGGGGCCCACCCGGACCTTGCTCACCTGAAAAAGGGTCTTGCCCAACTCTATATGGAAATGGGAAAGACCAGCGAGGTGGAAAAGTTATTATTAAGCGCGTATGATATTAACCGGAAAAAACTAGGAGAAAAAAATCCTGCGACTGTGTCGGTGCAACAGGAGCTGGCCAATTTTTACAGATTTACCAATAATAATTCCAAAGCCTCTGAACTTATTACAAGGGTAGTTGCCGCTAAAAAGGAGATCTACGGAGAAGCGCATCCAAACTATATCCAGGCTCTCGAAGACCTTGCCCTTACTCAGTGGCAGGAGAACAAGATCAATGAAACAAAAGCCAGTTATAAACGTGTGATCGACAATACACTGAGTTACATCAATACTTTTTTTGAGGCATTAAACGAAAACGAAAAGACCCAGTATTGGGAAAAGACCAATACCCGGCTCCAGCGCTATTATTCTTTTGTTTACAGCAACTCTAAATCAGATCCGGAGCTTGTAAAACAATTTTACAATACAGTCATAAACACCAAGGGATTTCTCCTGAACAATTCTTCCAAGATCAGGAATATTATTTCGTTAAGCACGGACGAATCCTTAAAAACCACCTACTCACAATGGCTGGAAACAAAAGAGAACCTGAACCATGCCTATCAGCTGAGCAAGGAGGAGCTGGCACAGGAAAAAGTAAACCTGGACAGCTTAAAAAGAAGATCGGACGAGTTGGAAAGAGAGCTTTCACAAAAAAGCGCCCTCTTCAAAGAAAGTACAAACGAAAAACCCGTTACGCATGAAGCCATTCAAAAACTGCTAAAACCAAACGAAAGCGCGATAGAAATAATAGAGTTAAATGAATATAAAAATGGATTTACAGGAAAAGAAAATTATGTCGCGCTGGTTGTATCTTCTACAGAGATTAAACTGCTGGACCTTGGAGATGGAGCAACTATACAAAGTGCAATTGCCGATTTCAGGGAAAAGACCATTAATGTAAAACCCGAAAACGAGGCCTATGGGTTAACATGGAAGACTCTTGATGAACAGCTAAAAGGGGTTACTAAAATATACCTGTCGCTCGACGGGACCTATCATCAGCTAAGCATTAATGCCTTAAAAGACGCTTCAGGCAAATACCTGGTTGATAAGTATACGTTGCTGTTTACAGGGAATACAAAAGATATTATGGATATAAAGGCAACGGAAAGCGCATCAGTTAAGCCCACAACAGCCTTTTTAATAGGAAACCCTTTGTATGGAAAAAATGAGATGATCGCTCAGTTGCCGGGAACAGAAGCGGAAGTGAAGAACATTACCAAGCTCCTGCTCACCTACAAGGTAAAAGCCACTCCATTGTATGGCGACAAAGCATCTGAATTAAAAGTAAAGCAGATCAATTCCCCAAGTATTTTACACATTGCAACGCATGGGTATTTTCTGGCGGACCTGAGCCAGATGGAAACGACCAAGGTACTGGGAGTGGATATCACCGCCGCCCGTGAAAACCCATTATTAAGAAGCGGGGTTCTTTTAGCCAATTGTGACAATGTGTTTGATGAAAATTACCGTCCTTCGCCAAACAGCGAGAACGGCATTTTAACAGCGTATGAGGCAATGAGCCTAAACCTTGACAAAACAGACCTGGTTGTATTGAGCGCTTGCGAAACCGGACTCGGAAGTGTGAAACAGGGAGAAGGAGTGTATGGCCTGCAGCGTGCATTTTTAATTGCGGGCGCTAAAAGTATTATCATGAGTTTGTGGAGTGTAAGCGACGAAGCAACCATGCATCTTATGACGCTGTTTTACACTAATTATGCTAAAAGCGGAAATAAGATCCAGGCGTTTTCGGATGCAATAAAACAGCTAAAAGTAAAATATAAGGAACCTTTCTACTGGAGCGCTTTTGTAATGCTGAGCAGATAAAACAGTTTACGGCTCACGGAACTAAAAAAATCTTTTGGCAAACCGGTTGCACCAATTGATGACAGGGCGATCGACAAGTTTTGTGAGAACAGATGCCACCAGGCTAATAACACCAAATGAGAAGACTCCGGTCCAGATAAAGTCAGCGCCTCCATCGCCGTTGTTTTTTAGTGTGTTGTAAAGCCAGGGGGTAAAGCTTAACAGTAATAAAAAATGAATGAGATAAAACATAAAAGAAATTTCCCCGAAAAAAAGTAATATTTTTTTTGACAAAAGAGCTTGTGTTCTCTTTGAATAGAGTAAAAAACAAAACAGGAAGATAACCCCAATCAGGTAACTGATCACATGAGGACACACTTCAAAGAAAGAAATAGGTGCATATACGGAATGTGCGACTGCATTCTGATAACCGGTAAAAGGGTAAGAACCGAAATATATTCCAAGGATAAGGCAGAGAATCTGTACAGGCATTTTTGAAAAGAAGGCATTAAATTTTCCCGAGTTTACCTCAAGGTTCGCAAACAACATGCCGGCTACAAAAGCGACGCTGTAATATTCTTTCAGTACAAAGAACTGAACCAGCAGAAGAACAACAATAATTTTTAGTTGGTGCCTGAGCCCATGAAGAATTAATAGAAGGGCCAGCACAACAAAAGAATTAACCAGCTCCGTCGGCATGGTCCATAGTATCTGGTAATAATGAGAGTTGCCCCTGAAACAGTTGGAAAGCCCTTCCAGGATCACCTCAAAAAAATGCAAATTGTTCGGCAACAAACTTTTTACCCAGCCTGTTGTTAATTCATTAGGGGGAATAAGATCTTTTCTGATCAGGTAATTGTTATGAAACAAGTATACGAGGATGACAACAGAAAGGATGGGCAAAGCCAGTCGGAAATAACGCTTAATCAGGCTTTTCTGCAGAAAAGAAATTTCCTGGTTAATAAAAAAACTGCGCGTTTGTACATAACCGCTCAGTAAAAAGAAAAAATGAATGGCCATACCGGGATTAAATAAAATATTTACCGGTGTAAGGGCCATTATTTTATAGAATGAAAAAGGTCCGGTAGAGTTGTAGCTCTCAAAACTTCCTCCAAATATAAGTTCCGGGCAAAAGGCGTAGAAATAATGATGAATAAAAACAATGATGGCCAGGACGCCTCTTAAGCCATCCAGATAACGTACTCTTTCATTTATCATGAGATCAAAAATACTGTATTTATGCGGCGCCTTAAAGAATGAGCCCAAAACGACATATAACTTAATTATTCAAATTGAAAATAAAAAGCCCATCCGGCTGGGATGGGCTCAACGAACTAAAGTACTAATAAAACTTAACCAAGGTATGCCTTCAACAATCTGCTTCGTGATCCATGTTTTAAACGACGTACCGCTTTTTCCTTGATTTGGCGAACCCGTTCGCGCGTTAATTGGAATTTTTCACCAATTTCTTCAAGCGAATGAGGGTGCTTGCCGGCAAGCCCAAAAAACAGCTTCACAACATCTGCTTCTCTTTCTGTAAGCGTGTTAAGAGCTCTGAAAATTTCCATTTGAAGACTTTCGGTTAAAAGAACTTTATCAGGATTTTGCGAAGCCTCATTTTGCATGAGATCGTACATGCTTCCGCCATCTTCGTTGGTGCTGCTTAAAGGAGCATCCATACTCATGTGACGGCTCTGGTTGCGCATGGTATCACGAATGTCCTGGGGCAACATGTCAAGCGCATCGCTAAGTTCATTATAGCTTGGCTCACGCTCCAGGTCCTGCTCCAGCTTTGACATTGTTTTATTGATCTTATTGATTGCGCCGATTTTATTTAAAGGCAAACGTACGATCCTGCTTTGTTCAGCCAAGGCTTGTAGAATGCTTTGACGGATCCACCAAACGGCATATGAAATAAATTTAAAACCCCTTGTTTCGTCAAATCTCTGGGCCGCTTTAATTAATCCAAAATTTCCTTCGTTTATAAGGTCCGGGAGGCTTAAGCCCTGGTTTTGGTACTGTTTACTTACCGAAACTACAAAACGCAGGTTTGCTTTTACAAGTTTGTCGAGCGCCTTCTGGTCACCGCTTCTTATTTTCTGCGCTAAAACTACTTCGTCCTGGGCTGTGATTAATTCAACACGCCCAATGTCCTGCAAATACATATCCAAGGAAGCCGTTTCGCGGTTTGTGATCTGTTTGGTAATTTTTAACTGTCTCATAATAATAAGCTTAGTGTGCTTTTAATAATTACGATACACGATCCTTTAACGTTGGGTTAAAAAGCGTTACAATTAGTAAAGGGGTCATTTTTTAACACGAAAGGGTGGTTTTACTGAGGGAATGAAATTGCTGTTGAAAAATAAAAAGCCCCGTTTTAATAAAAAGGGTTTTTTAAAAGTGGAAATAATGCGAAATTGGCGGATGCTTAAACGGTTATACATAAGCAATTTCGCGCTTATTAATGAGATGGATGTGACCTTTCCCGGCAACCTGACAGTTATAACGGGCGAAACAGGTGCGGGTAAATCGATCTTCCTCGAAGCCCTGGGTCTGGCGCTTGGTAAAAGAGCGGATCTTGCCGCATTAAAAAATAAAACAAAAAAATGTATTGTTGAAGCGGAGTTTGAGGCAAAAGCACTTGATCTGGCCACATTTTTTGAAGAAAACGACCTGGATGCCGAAACCACGATTATTTTGAGAAGAGAGATAAGTGTGGACGGTAAATCACGCAGTTTCCTGAACGATTCTGTTGTGAGCCTTAACGCACTGAAATCTTTGTCGGAAAGGCTTATAGACATACATTCGCAGCACCAGACCTTGTTGTTGAACCAGGGGAATTTTCAAATGGAGCTGGTGGACGCTTTTGGAGGAAGCCTCCACGCATTCAGAGAATATAGATCTGAGTACGCAAAATTAACAAAACTAAATACTGCGCTCAAAAGCTTACTGGAACAAGAATCCCAGGCAAGAAAGGAATTGGATTATTTACAGTTTTTATTTAATGAGCTGGAACAGGTAGAGATCAAACCGGGAGATCTGAAAAATCTTGAAGAAGAAAGTGCAACGCTTGAGAATGCGGAATCCATTAAAAGCAATTTGCTGAACGCGTCAGACCTCATTAACGGAGGAGATACAAATATATTAAGCGCCTTAAGCCAGGTTAAGTTGGCACTACAGGGCATTTCAAAATACAGTAAAAACTACCTGGAATTTTATGAGCGCGTAAACACAGCTTATATTGAATTAAAAGAACTGGCCGCGGACTGTGAAGATGCCGAAAGCCAGGTTAATTTTGACAATGCAGAACTAGAAGAGGTAAATTCTAAAATGGATAAACTGAATCGCCTGCTTAAAAAACACGGTGCTTCAAACGAAGAAGAATTAATTAGGATCAAATCGGAAATTGAAAACAAGCTAAGGCAGTTTGGATCGCTGGAAAGTGAAATTGAAAAAAACAAAAAAGAGATCGCTAAGCTGGAATCGTTCTGTACTAAACAGGCAAAGGAATTAACGGCTTACAGAACAAAAGCTGTACCCGGAATTGAAAAACAGGTAAAGGAAATTCTGACCGATCTTTCTATGGAAAATGCTGTTTTTAAGATTGAGTTAAACAAACAAAAAGAGATCGGCGCTTCGGGTTTTGATCAGGTTAAATTTTTGTTTTCCGCCAACAAGGGAGGAACGCCCGATGAATTATACAAGGTTGCGAGTGGAGGAGAGCTGTCACGTCTAATGTTGAGCTTAAAGGCTCTCCTTGCTACAAAAAAACAACTCCCTACCATTATTTTTGATGAAATCGATACAGGCGTAAGCGGTGATGTAGCAGACAAGATCGGATCCATCCTTTTAAAGATGGGCAATACCATGCAGGTTGTTACCATTACACACCTTCCTCAAATGGCAAGCAAAGGCCAGCATCATTTGTTCGTGTATAAAAAAGATGACGAGGACAAAACGGTTTCCTATATAAAACAGCTTAACAAAGAAGAACGTGTTTTAGAGATCGCAAAGATGCTGAGCACAAGCAATCCCACCCAATCGGCATTAAAAAACGCGAAAGAGCTGCTAAGTCTGAATTAAAATATCCTACATTTGAAATAAAACCCGGCCAAACCCGTTTTGGATAATACGTATTTTACCGATGCTAAAAAAGTTTTTCGATTCCCTGCCTGCTTTTCTTGTAACACTTGTCAAACTTTTTTTATTGGAGTTCTTTACCCTTAGCTTTTGCAGGATCGTTTTTTACTACTGCTTTAAAACGATCGACAGTTCAAGCATCGACAGTTTTATTATCCTTAAAGCGTTCAGAATGGGACTCGAATTCGACATGGTGGTTTCCACATATGCCTTGTTGTTACCCGCATTCTTACTGGCCGTGGATGCTTTTATTTACAAGAAGACGTTGATCCTGAGTAAAATCAGTTTTGTTGTTACTGTTATTATTTTCTGGTTGTACGCTTTAATTTCCGCGGCGGATTTTCCTTACTATAACCAATTCACCAGCCATTTAAATAAGCAGGCATTTTTATGGGCGGGTTCTCCGGCTTTTGTATTTGGACTGATCTTCGGAAATATTTCGTACTACGGGTACTTGTTTCTTTTTGTATTGGCAGCAGTTTTTCTGTATAAGAGTATTAAAAAAATATATGCAGGTCATTTACAGAGATTACAACCACAGCCACAAAAATTTTTAAAGACCACAATCGCACTGATCTTGTTGATCCCTTTTCTGATAGTAGGGGCCAGGGGCAGGACCTCCAGCAAAAGCACCACACATGAGGGGCTGGCTATTGTAAGTGATAATCTCTTTATTAACCAGGTTGCGCTTAATCCGAACTTTACCATGTTCAGATCCTTGTTTTTTCAGAAAGTAAAAAACTATAAGGTTCCGGAAGATATTGACCAGAGCATTGCCATCGCGCGCCAATATTTAGGAATAAACGGTCCTTACGAGAGGTCGATTGACAGAGAACAAAAAGGTGATTCGGCTTTCAGGCCATACAATGTAGTAATTGTTTGTATGGAAAGCATGAGTTCTTATAAAATGGGAATCCATGGTCGCGAGGTATTGACCCCTAATTTTAAGAGGCTCATTAAAGAGTCACTTTATTTCGACCGTTTTTTTTCTTCGGGGATCCATACATTTAATGGACTGTTTTCTACCTGCGCAGGTTATCCCGGCATGTTAACTGAACACGCGTTAAGGCGTTACACAAAAAAACCGTTTACTACTCTGGGAAACCTGTTATCGGAAAAAAACTACGAGACTTATTTTTACAGCACACACGATCCGCACTTTGATAACATGGAAGGATTTTTTACGCAAAATGGCTATAAACAAACGTTCAGCGCGTTCGATCTGCCAAAAGAGAAAACGATAAGTGTTACCGGTGTTGCTGATCATGAAATCTTCAACCTGTTTTTTTCCACGACAAACAAAGGAGACAGAACAAAACCATTTCTTAGTTTTATTATGACAGGCTCTGACCACGGACCCTGGCAAATACCGACTGACATTCCGTTTAAGCCGAACGCCGACACGGAAGAAAAACGTTCTACACAATATGCAGACTGGGCTATTGGAGAATTTATGAAAAAAGCAAAACAGCAGAGCTGGTATGCGAATACTTTATTTGTATTCCTGGGTGATCACGGTTATTCTATTGGAGGAACCTACGAAATGCCATTGAGTTATAACCACATTCCCTTTGTCATGCACAAGCCCAACACGCTTAAGCCAGATACGAACTATAACCTTGGTTACCAGCCGGATGTTATCAGCACAGTGGCTGGCGTTCTTAACCTTTCATTTACGAATACCAGTTTTGGTCAGGATATCCGCAAGGAAAAACATCCTTTTGTATATTTTACAGCCGACGATAAAATAGGATGCATTAGCGATGATGGTTATTATTTCTACGACCTGATGACGCAGAAAACAAAACGACTGAAAAAATACTTGAACCTGAGCGAAGTAGAATATTATGATTCAAACAGAGCAAAAGCGGACTCTTTGGAAAAATCGGCCAGGGCTATGCTGGACGCGGCCGAATATTTTATAAGGAAAGATTATTTTTCTTACTGATCATTTCTGGCCGTATTTCTTTTTCATTTCTTCCATGTATTTGGCCCTTTCCTCTGGCGTCATATTCATGAGATCTTGTTGTGATTTCATTTCACCCCCGCCTAAAGAAGATCCGCCGGCCGTTTTTACATAACCGGCGGGAATCTCAAATGGCGCCCGTGTAAAGGCCTTCTTTTCAATTTTTACCAGCTCTATGGTCACATCTCCTTCGCGCCCATTGCCTTTGTGCAGCGTTTTTACAGGGAACCCATCGCATCCGGCTTCTTTAAGGGCCTGTTCGCGCTTCTGAGAACCAATACGTTTGTTGCTCTTAAATGCTTCCTCATATTTGGAAAAATCGGGAATGTCTTTGGTGTTCCACACTTCGTGGGTTTCGTTACCTTCTGTAATTATTGCATGTACACACGTGTATCCGTTAATGATTTCCTCTCCGAGTTTTTTAACCACGTAGGTTTTTGTATCCTGGTTGGCGGGGTCGATAGGCGAGCTTTCCGAATAGGTTTTATTCTGATCGTTGATCGTGTAGATCATACCGGGCTTATTTTTAAGTGTCATACTTTTGTTTGTTATTCCGTTTCCTGGCATTTGGGGTAGAGCCATGCTGAATTCTGAAACGCTTCCGAATTCAGAATAGAGCACTTTCATGCTTCCGCTATACCCTTTTCCGGATGTGATTTTAAATTCAATATAAGCGCCGTTTTGCGAATTTGCCAGGAGGGCGCAAATAAATGACGCGAATAATAAAAATTTTGTTTTCATATTTTCAGGCGTATCGTTTTTAATGAATGAGTGGAAATAAAGACCTTAATTTGCACTAATCTTCACGAAAGTACTTATTTTTTTAATGGAACATAAACCCTCTTTTTGAGCGAGAATGTTATATTTGCAGTATTAAAACAAACATATGGCTTATAATTTATTAAAAGGAAAACGTGGTATTATCACTGGTGCACTTGATGAAAATTCAATTGCCTGGCAGGTTGCCCTGCGCGCCCATGAAGAAGGTGCCACTTTTGTGCTTACAAATGCCCCTATTGCAATGCGCATGGGAGAAATTAATAAACTGGCTGAAAAAACCGGATCAAAAATAATTCCTGCCGATGCAACAAGTACAGAGGAAATAGAAAAACTTTACACAGAATCTATGGCTCATCTGGGCGGAAAGATCGATTTTGTGCTCCACTCCATTGGAATGAGCGTGAACATGCGTAAAGATATTCCGTATACAGAATTGAACTATGATTATTATCAAAAGGGAACGGATATTTCAGCGCTTTCTTTACATAAAATGCTTGCCGCCGCTTATAAATTAGACGCTCTGAATGAATGGGCTTCTGTAGTGGCTTTAACTTATATGGGAGCACAGCGTTCCTTTCCATTCTATACCGACATGTCGGACATTAAAGCCATGCTGGAAAGTATTGCCAGGAGCTTTGGGTATCATTACGGACGCAAAAAACATGTGCGGATCAATACTGTTTCACAGTCGCCCACAAAAACCAAAGCGGGCACCAGCATTAAAGGATTTATGGATTTTTACGATTTTGCGCAGCTGCAGTCTCCTCTTGGCAACGCAAGTGCTGAAGACTGCGCGAACTATTGTGTGAGCCTGTTCAGCGATCTTACCAGGATGGTTACCATGCAGAACCTGTTTCATGATGGAGGTTATTCCACCACGGGCGTGAGCCAGGAGCAGCTGGACGCTCTTCAAAAATAAGACCGGGCACTCTATTATTGCGAAAGGCAGGGATTTATTCCAGTCATGGTCGGAAGAAATTCCGGCCATTTTTTATGTTTTAAAGAAGAGTTTTGGGTCTCCGCCACACTGAATAACAATAATTGCGATGGCTAAATCTCTTATTTCCATGGCAGCCCTTCTCTTAG
>Ga0208492_1000067_pt1 | contig 107142 bp, 96 predicted proteins | sample Subbioar_CSW14AB_FD_184820 | JGI IMG/M metagenome (GOLD analysis project Ga0208492, IMG submission 184820) | Serpentinite rock and fluid subsurface biosphere microbial communities from McLaughlin Reserve, California, USA - CR12Mar_CSW14AB (SPAdes) | ecosystem: Environmental > Terrestrial > Deep...
GGGGATGCTGCTGGCCCGATGAGACTCGCTTTCCGGCTGTGATATCACTATTCTGTGACGGTTCGGCTTCTGTTTGACCACGCAGGGAGGCGTTATGGCACAGGGATCATCCATTGAGTGGACAGAGGCGACTTGGAACCCGGTCGCGGGTTGCACGCCTGTCTCGCCGGGATGCTTGAACTGCTACGCCGCGCGCATGGCGTTGCGGCTGGAGGCAATCAACGTCGGCGGCTGCAGCAAGTATGAGGGAACGGCGAAGCGCGCGCGGGATGGGCGGCCCGTGTTCACAGGGCGGATCAACCTTGACCCGAAGGCGCTGGACTTGCCGCGTCGCTGGCGGAAATCGCGGCGGATTTTCGTCAACTCGATGAGCGACCTGTTCCACAAGGACGTGCCGGTTGAGTTCATCAAGGATGTCTTTGCGGTGATGAACGAGTGTCCGCAGCACGAGTTCCAGGTTCTGACGAAGCGGCCGGAGCGCACGCTGGAGCTTGCGGGCGAGGTGGAGTGGACGCCGAACATCTGGATGGGGACGTCGGTCGAGAACGCGATGTACATCCATCGCGTGGAAACGCTGCTAAGGGTGCCGGCGGCGGTGCGGTTTTTGTCGTGCGAGCCGTTGTTGGGGCCGTTGCGGAAGTTGCCGCTGGGTGGGATTCATTGGGTGATCGTGGGCGGGGAGTCGGGGCCGGGGGCTCGACACATGGAGCCCGAGTGGGTGAGGAATCTCAGGGACCAGTCTTTGGCCAGCGGCAGCAGCTTCTTCTTCAAACAATGGGGAGGGGTCCGGAAATCGACAACAGGCCGAGTTCTCGATGGTTTGACATGGGATGAGATGCCAGATCAGGAGAGACCGCGTGTCCATTGTGCCTGAGGATGATGGGTTTAAGCTCCCTGAGGTAGGGCCGTGGGCCAAGCGAAAGTACCACTTCCTTGGTCGATACCTCTCAGCTTTTACAGTCGCGATGCGGGAGAAGTGGCCACAAATCCACTACATCGACCTGTTTGCGGGTGCCGGATTTGCTCGGATCAAGGGGTCGAATGAGGTCGTGCTCGCGAGCCCATTCCTTGCGGCATCCACTCGACACCCATTCACGATGATGCACTTCTGTGATGCAGATCAGTCAAACATTGCTGCTCTACAGCATCGGATGCGAACTCACTGCCCGAATCGGCCGCACACGATCGTTCATGGCGATGCGAACGATGTCATCCATCGGGTGCTTGCCAATGTGCCCCAGCGTGGCAGTTTGTCGGTCACATTTGCAGACCCATTTGGCTTACACCTCGACTTCGACACCGTTCGCGCACTTGCCGGGCGGCGGTCCGACTTGATCGTTCTCCTCGCCGACAACATGGACGCACTTCGAAACTGGCAAACGTACTACGTCCAGAACCCCCACTCGTCTCTCGATCGGTTTATGGGCGAGCCCGGTTGGAGAGAGACTCTTCAGTCCACGCCCACAAGTCGCCAAGCACAAGTGCTCCGGGAGAGGTATGAAGCTCAGCTAAAAAGCGTCGGCTTCAAGCACGTCGAACATGAGCCGGTCCAAAATGCTTCCGGGCGGGACATCTACAAGCTTCTCTTCGCGTCGGCTGATGAAGCCGGCGTCAAGATCTGGCGAGGGGTCTCGAGGAAGGACGAGGGCGGCCAAAACAAACTCTTCTGAACCTCTGTCCGGCAGCGTCACGAAGCCGCATTGAGGGGAGCCGTCGCAACCGCGCTGGTGATTCCCAACCGCCGCTCCATCACCCGTATCGCCTCTTCCGACTCATCAATCAGCACAAACCCTCGCCGGTGCTTGGCCGCGGCTTCGCCCGTCGTACCGCTGCCGGCGAAGGGGTCGAGGACGGTGTCGCCCGGGTTCGTGTGGACCTTGATGATGCGCTCGAGGATCGCGAGGGGTTTTTGGGTGGGGTAGCCGGTTTTTTCGCGGCTGTTGGTGGGGACGATGGTCTGCCACCAGACGTCGGTCGGGGTTTTGCCGAGGGCGCGTTTCTCGGGGGTGACGAGCTTGGGGGCCATGTAGGGGAGGCGGTCCATCGCGCCGAAGTTGAAGGTGTAGTTCTCGGGGTCGAGGGCGTACCAGAGGATGGTGTCGTGCTTGCAGGGCCAGCGGGTTTTGGGGCGGCCGCCGTAGTCGTAGGCCCAGATGATCTCGTTCATGAAGCGGTCGCGGCCGAGCATGCGGTCGAGCTCGACCTTGACGTGGTGGACCTCGCGGAAGTCCAGGTGGACGAAGAGCGAGCCGGTGGGCGTGAGGCAGCGGACGCTCGCCTCGATGCGGGGCATGAGGAAGTCGAGGTAGTCGTCGAAGTCGTCGCGGTAGGTGGGGCTGGCGATGGGCTGGACGCTGTAGCGGCGGCCGTGGAAGCCGGCGGAGCGGTTGCCGGTGTCGTCGGCGGTGCCGGTCATGCGGCGGCGTTTCTGGGTGGCGCCGGTATTGAACGGCGGGTCCATGTAGACCAGCTGGGCGCAGGCGGCGGGGAGGGTGGGGAGGAGGGCGAGGTTGTCGCCGTGGAGGAGGCGGTTCACGGGGGGAGGGTACCGCGCCGGTGGTATGCTGCGCGGATGCCAATGTTCACCATTGTCATCCGGAACCGTGCGGGGTCGCCCATTGAGGGTGAGGTGAGCGCCGCGGATGTGGATGCCGCGATCGGCGTGGCGCGGCAGATGGGGCACGATGTTGATGAGGAGGCCACGCGGAAGCTCGCCGAGCTGGCACTCGATACGTCGGGCCGGGCCGCGGCGACGGCCGGGTTTCTGATGGCGGCAACCGCGGTGTTCTTTCCGTACTGCGGGATCGGGGCGGTGGTGCTGTCGGTCTTGGCGATTGAGCTGAGCAAGTCGCGGCGTGGGCTCGTGGCGCTCACGGCGTCGGTCCTGCTCACGGGGGTCGGGTTGGTGCTGCGGTACATGAACCTACTGCTGATCCGCGGCTGACGGGGCGGGCGCGACGCCTCGGTTGATCCGGGTGTCGTTGCGGCGGAACATCGGCTCTCCATTGTGCAGTTCGGGGGAGATGAAGCGGCCCTTGGTCGCCTTGTCCTCTTCGATGGGTGCGCCGTTGGTGCGGACGAACGCATCGTTGCGGACGCCGGTCACGCACCACGAGACCTTCTGGCCTGCGATACCGCCGGCGATGCGGAAGCGGTTGTTCTGGACTTCCTGGGCGATGTGCAGGGTGGGGGCGGGAGCGCCGATGGCGGTGAGCTGGTAGGTAAGGTCGCGGTTGATGGACTCGAAGTAGGCGGGGAGCTCGACGTCGGCGGCGCCTTCGGAGTCGAGCGTGGCGTTGCCGCGGTAGACGAGGAGGGGCTCAGGGCCCTCGGCGGAGTAGTGCATGAGCAGCTTGCCGGCGGGGTCGAGGGGGTGGTCGATGACGAACGACTTGGTGCCGCTCGCGCCGGTGCGGCCCTCGGAGAAGACGCCGTAGCCGCCGGCGCTGTTGGAGGCGCCGTAGACGCCGAAGACGGTGCCGGAGTTGCCCAGGGCGGTGCCGTAGACGCCGGTCGCGCCGCTGCTGGTGCTGAGCGAGGCGCCCCAGACGCCGATGGTGGCCCCGGACTGCGCATCATTTCCGCCGTAGACGCCGGCGGAGTCGTCGGTTGAGCTGTGGACCGCGCCGATGACGCCGGTGGTGGCGCCGGTGGTGGCACTGGCCTCGCCGGCGACACCGGTGCCGATGGAGCTGTTGGTGAGGCCGTAGACGCCGTAGGAGTCGCCGGTGGTGGCGGAGCCCAGGCCGAAGACGCCGCGGCCGGTGGTGCTGGCGGATTCGCCCTGCACGCCGTAGGCCTGGCCGGACACGGCGTTGTTGTAACCAACGACGCCGACGCCTGCGGTGCTGCTGGATTGGCCCCAGAGGCCGAAGGAGCCGCCGGTGGTGGCGGTGGCGACGAAGTAGCCGGCACGCGCGGCGGTGGTGACGTGGAGGGGGAACTGCGGGGCTTGTGTGCCGATGCCGACGAGGTTGACGTTGGAGTACTGCTGGGTGTTGGCGAGGGTCCAGGTGCCGCCGCCAGCGGGGCCCGCTGGGCCTTGAGGGCCCTGCGGACCCTGGGGGCCTTGCGGGCCGGTTGCGCCCGGCGTGCCGGCGGGGCCTTGCGGGCCCTGTGCGCCGGTGAGGCCCATCGCGCCTGCGGGGCCTTGCGGACCGGCGGGGCCTTCGGGGCCGGGGGGGCCCTGGATGCCGCTCGCGGCGTTGAGGGCGAACTGCGCGTAGGGCGCGGGGAGGAGCTGTGTGCGGGGCGTCATCGCGATGTAGGGGCCGGTGCCGGCGGGGATTCGCGCGGCGACTTGCAGCCATCGGGCTTCGCCGTTGAAGACACCCGCGCCGAAGTCGATGGGACAGGCGAAGCGGCCCTCGACGACGCCGACTTCGTTCGCGGAGAACATGGGGCCGACCTGCGTGCCGCCCACGGCCGCGCTCCAGATGGAGAAGCGGAGGTCGGCGGTGCCGGAGATGGGCTGCTGGTCAACGCGCAGCTCGCCCTGATAGGTGAAGGCGGTGCCGGCGGGGGTCTGGGCGTGCGCGGGCGAGGCCGCGATGGCGAGTGCGAGCAGGGCGAGAAAGAGCGAGCGGCGCATGGGCGACCTCCTGGGCTCGCGTGGGGCGAGTACGGGGTTTATCGGTCGCTGGAGGGGATGAGTTAAGGGCGTTTGGACGGCGGCCATGCTCACCCAGGGCGGTGAGCATGCCACCCTGAAGGCCAGCGGCTGGAGCAGTCAGCAGGGAGCGCCGCTGAGGACGCGGAAGAAGGCTTCGATGTCCTGGTCAGTTCCGTAATCACCGTCGGTGTTGAAGTCGGCGACGCCGCAGGTTTCGCAGCAGTTGCCGCCCAGGCAGGCAAAGAAGGCGAGGATGTCTTCGTCGGTGCCCTCGCTGCCGTCGCCGTTGAAGTCGGCGGTCCAGCAGGGGGGGCCGCCCGCGATGACGTGCAGGAAGACCTGCGTGGGGGTGATGCTGACCTCGAGGGCGCGGCCGCCGCCGAGGGTGGGCAGGATCACGTTGCTGAAGTTGCCGCCGATGAGAGGGGCGGGGGCGGTGAAGAGTGGGATGGTCTTGCCGACTCGTAGGACGTTGGGATTTTCGACTTCGACCACGAGTGTGCCGGCGAACTCGCACTCGAAGGGGGTGGCCTGTGTGCGGAAGCCGCGTGGGAGGAAGCAGGGTGTGGCGAGGGCGTCGACGACGAGTTCGAGGCGGGTGTCGGTGAAGAAGCCGTAGGAGTCCAGGCCGCCAACGGGGCCGGTGGAGCCGGGCTCGAGGCGGAGGGTGCCGAAGTCGGAGCGGTAGAAGATGCCGTTGAGGATGCCGCCGGGGCCGACCTCGACGCGGCCCATCTCCGCGGCGGACATCTCGGTGCTGCTTGCTTGGGCCTCTGCGCCGGACTCGATGCGCAGCCAGCCCTTGACGAGCTTGACGGAAGCGGAGGTGCCCTGGCCTTCGAGGAGCATTTCGCCCAGGACCTCGGCGCCCTGCTGGGCGACGGCGAGGATCGCGCCGTTGGTGAGGTAGGTCTTGCTGTCGAGCATGAGCTGGGGGTTCATCTCGCACTGGATGTGGCCGGCGTCGACGTCGAGGTGGCCGCGGACGAACAAGGCTTCGGCGTTGACCTGGCCGGCATTGATCTCGAGCGTGCCGTTGACGCTGAGAGTGCGGGAGACGATGGAGCCGGTGGGTTCGAGGCGGGCGAAAGCACCGGTGTTGATGGTGAGGGTGCCGGCGTTGTCGCCCTGCTTGCCGACGACGCCGTGGATGATGAGCTGGCCGTCGGTGCTGGCGGAGCCGCCGCGGTCGAACTCGGCGTCGGCGAGGACGGTGAGCGTGCCGCCGGTGGTGACGGCGCGGCCGTGGACGAGGCCGTCGGCGATGGAGGCGGAGCCGGCGGAGCAGGTGACGGACTGGGTGGTGAGGTTGTGCTCGGCGAGGTCGAGCGTGACGTTGCCGGCGGTGATCGAGCAGTTCTGGATGACGCGGTCAGCGGTGAGCGTGACGGAGTACGTCGCGTCAAGGTCGAACACGGCGGTGTCGGTAGGGAGCGGGACACGTTGCGGGGACCAGTTGGCGGGGAGGTCGAACGAGCCGCCCTGCGGGTTGATCCAGCGGACCTGCTCGGCGTGGGCCGTGAGGGCGGCGACGGCGACGAGGGTTGACAACGCGATGGTGTGGGTGCGCTGCATAGTCGGGCGATTTATCGGGGAGGTTTGGGTGGGCAATACACATTTGGGGGTAAATCCCGACGTGCGGGTGCGGAGATGGCTTGCCCAGCTTGACAGGTGGCGCGAAGAGTTTGCGGAGATACGGGCGAGTGGGGCCTCAATAGGCATCGGACCGCGATCGTCTGAAACGGTTTTGTCCGTCGGCAATCGCATTTCTTCAAGCCTGTTCCGAGAAGGGTGAATGTTCACAAGTCGTGCTGGAAGTGCTTGCTTTCCAAGGCTTCGGCGATATTTTCCTCCACCTCGGAGGAGTGATCAATGCGTTGCATGATGTTGGTGGTTGCGTTGTCGGCGGCGCCTGCGTGTGCGGACGTGTTCAACGGCGGGTTTGAGCTGCCGGGAACGGGGTTCCAGTCTGTGGGGGCCGGCGCGACCTTTGGCGGTTGGACGTGCGCCGGGCCCAGTGGCATCGAGTTCGTCCACGCGACGCCGAGTGCGCAGCTACCGGGGCTTGAAGCGTCGGCGTATGAGGGGCAGTACTGGATTGACCTGACGGGCGTGGGCGCGCCGAGCGGGATCTACCAAGACCTGGTTACGACCGCGGGCGTGCAGTACGAGGTGTCGTTCGCGATGGCGGGCAATGTGTGGTCGGGCGCACAGATCATGAACATGAACGTGCTGTGGAACGGCGGCGTGGCGGGATCGTTCTCGCACAACACGGCCGGGCGCACGGCGTTTGACATGGGCTGGACGGTTCACACGGTGACGGTGGTGGGCACCGGTTCGGACCGGTTGCAGTTCCAGGGACTGAGCGGGAGCCAGGCCGCGGGGGTCGCGCTGGACGCGGTCGCGATGCGCGTGGTGCCGGCGCCGGTGAGCGCGGGTGTGCTGGCGGTGGGCGGGATGCTGCTTGCACGGCGGCGGCGCTGAGTTGCTGGACGCGACCGAAGAGTTGAAGTGAATCATACGACAGGGATGGAGAGATCGATGCGGAATGCTTTGATGATGACGGTGTGCGGCCTTGCGTGTTCACCCGCGATGGGCGCGGTGATCGTGAACGGTGACTTTGAGGCTGGGAACACCGGGTTTACGAACGACTACTCGTACCGGACTGTGAGCAACTCGCCATACGCGGGGCAGTACGGGGTCACGACCAACTCCTTCGCATGGACGCAGTTCTGGAACACGATCCCCGGGGACCACACCACGGGGGCGGGGCAGTTCCTGATTGTGGATGTGGGTGACACCACGTCCGCGCTGTGGCGGCAGACGGTGACGGTGACGGCCAACACCAACTACACGTTCAGTGCGTGGCTCGCGACATGGACCACGTACCCCGCGACGACGGTGCGGGTGGCGGTGGATGGCGTGACGGTGGGGACATGGGGTGCACCCAGCGGAGCGCAGTGGGCGGAATACTCGGCCAGCTTCAACAGCGGGGCGAGCACGAGCATCGTGATGACGATTACGCCTAGCACGTACTTTCAGCCGGGCGCGGACATCGCGCTGGACGACCTGCGGATCGTCCCCGCGCCGGCGGGACTGGGGGCGATGGCGGTGGGTTGGATTCTGGTGGCGAAGCGTCGCCGTCGCTGAGTTCGATTGAGTATGGAGGAGAGAAGGCCGTGGGCGAAAGCCTGCGGCCTTGTTTATTTTGAGCCAATGAGCGTCAGTCGCCCTTGCGCTTCGGGCGGAGGGCCCGGTCCTTGCGGGCCCTGTCGTGGGCATGGGAGGGCTCGACGCGGCTGCCGCCGCGGTTGGCGCCGCCCTGACTTGCACCCTGCGGGCCGCCCTTGGCGTCCTGCTTGGGGCCTTGGATGGAGGAGCCGCGGCCGGGGCGACCGGCATCAGGGATACCGCCCTCGATCACGCGGCCGCCGTCCCCGCCGATTCGGGTGACCTTGTCGTTGGTGATGCGTGCGTCGGAGTTTGCCCCGGGTGCTTTGCGTCCAGCCATGGTGGAGTCCTTTCGTTCTGATGGAACGTACACCCGGCGTGTTTGAGGCTTGGTGAAAGCGGGATGGGAGTTCACGGAAGGCAGTTTGCGCCCGGGCCGCAGGGAGGTAGACTCGCGGGCATGGCAGACAAACCAACGACCGTCAAGGAGTACTTGGACTCGCTCACTGCGGAGGAGCGCGCGACCGTCGAGGCGGTGCGGAAGACGTTCCTTGCGAACCTCGACAAGGACTACAAGGAAGGGATGCACTATGGCATGATCGGGTATTGCGTGCCGCACTCGATGTACCCGCCGGGGTATCACTGCGATCCGAAGCAGCCGCTGCCGTTTGCGGGGTTCGCGGCGCGGAAGGGGTCGACGTCGATCGCGATGCACTTTCTCTACGGGAACGAGGAGGAACTCGGCCGATTCGTGGAGGAGTGGAAGGCGACGGGCAAGAAGCTGGACATGGGCAAGGCGTGCATCCGCTTCAAGAAGCTGGAGGATGTTCCGCTGGAGGTAGTGGGCCGTGCCATCAAGCGGATGCCGGTCAAGAAGTACATCGCGATGTACGAGGGGCTGCTGGCGGAGCGGGTGGGGGTGAAGAAGACGGCGAAACCCGCGGAGAAGGGCACCGCGGGAAAGAAGCCGGCGGCGAAGAAGGCTGGCAAGAAGGTCGCGAAGAAAACGGCGAAGCGCTAGCCGCGGATCGCGCGTCGCGCGTTAGCGGCGACGGCGCGTCATCGCGAAGGCGCCCAGAGCGGCCAGTGCCAGGGCGCCGGGCGTGGGGACCACCGTCAGGTTGAAGTTGTCCACGCCGAACGAGGCGTTGTTGCGGGCGTTGAAACCGCTGCCGCCGTTGGCGGAGTAGTAGCCGAACTGGATCGGCGCACCCGAGGACGAGAAGTCGAGGTTGTTCGCCCCGCCGCCCATGCGGATGAAGTCGGCCTGCGCGAACGTGCCGACGAAGTGGGTCCAGCCGTTGCCGATGATTGCGGCGCTGGGGCTGGTGATTCCTGCGTAGAACTCGCCGTTCTGCATCGCGACGAGACCGAAGCCCACGGCGTTGACGATCGGGGCGCTGGTGCAGATGGCGTCGAAGGAGACGGAGACGCTGGTGATGGCACCCGCGCCGGCCGGGTTCCAGGCCGCCCCCGCGTGGAGGTGCGCGAAGCTGATGGACACGCCGCCGGAGTTCACGGCCCAGTTGTGGGTGCCGGTGCGGTAGGCGCCGGTGAAGCCGCCGGTGGCGCTCTGCTGGCCGAGGCCGATCGCATCGGCGGGGATGGTGGTGTCCTGCACCTTGATGACGGACCAATCGGCGTCGTTGAAGTTGCTGTCGGTGACGATGAGGTCGGCGAAGGCCGTGGGGATCACGGCGAGGGTCGCGCAAAGAACGGCGGCGTGCTTGAACATACTTCTCAATCTCTCCTCCGGCGTTTGCCGGACGGGGAAGGTAGCAGGATTGCTGTGATTTGGAAGGGGAATCGCGCGGCGATGGCGTGGTAAGCTGGGCAATGGCCCGGATGTGCAAGTCCGCAATGAAGTGGTGGTGGCTGCGATCTTGGCGGCTGTGGTGCGCGCTGTTGCTAGTTGCGGTGCCCTTGGGCGCGGCGGGGTTGGCGGAGTGGGCTGTGACACCTGTGACCGGTGTCAAACCGGACACAACACGGTTGGTTCTGTGTCGCTGGAACAAGCTCATCGTCGTGATGCCGAAGGGTTGGCTTTGGACCTATTGGGGCAGTGGTTCCTTCCCAGCCTCAGAGCTCAGGATTTACGACGCGGGCACCGGTTCGATGATCACGACGCACCATCCTGACGACACGGCGACCGTCCTCTTCCACGACAGCCCCGAGCGTGGAACCCGATGGCAGATGCCTCGCGGCGGGGTCACAGGGGTCACGCTGCCACACCCGATCCAGTTGGCGGATAAGACGATGTATCAGCCACCGCCCTATGGCGGCGCGGCCATCTGTTTGTTCTCACTTTGGACCATCGCCGCGATGTTGTCGCCGGCTTCGTTGTGGTTTGCGTGGCGCGCCTGGGTGCACAGGCCGCGGAAGGGATGCGCTCAGTGCGGATACTCCCGAGATGGGCTGCCGGCGGGTGCGGCATGCCCGGAGTGCGGCGCGGAAGCGTCCCAGCAAGCGGTGAGGGACGCGGCTACTGCAGCTGCGCCGGCGTGCTCAGACCGAACTGGCCGGTGACTCGCAGCAGGTTCAGGTAGAAGACCTTCTGGTTGAACCGCTCGTTGGCGAGCTGGAGCTGGGCGCTCAGTAGCTGGTCCTGCGCGGTGAGTTGGTCGAGGTTGCTGGCGTTGCCGACGCGGTACTGACCCACGGCGAGGTCGTACGCGCGCTGCGCGGCGTTCACGCTGATGACCAGTTCTTGGAGCTTGGTCGTGGAGGTGATGAAGTCCTCGTAGGCGAGCGTCACGTCCTCGTGGATCTGGCGGGCGAGGCGGTCCTGCTGCATCACGGCCTGGCGCAGGCCCGAGAGCGCATCACGCACGTCCTGGTGCGTGAGGCCCGCGTTGAAGATGGGCTGGAGGAGGGACGCGGTGAGGGACCAGGGGTTGCCGCCGCCGGCGGTGGAGTAGAGCAGGAAGGACATGTTGAGGTTGGCGCTGGGGTAGTACTGCGCGTACGCGCCCTTGACGCTGATGGAGGCGACCTCGACGGACTGGCGGGCCGCGGCGAGGTCGAGGCGGTTGTCCACCGCGTCCTGCTCGTACTCGATCACAGGGCGTGGGTCAGAGGGCGGGGTCAGCGCGTCGGCGAGCGGGTTATCGACGTAATCAAGGTCGAGGAGAAAGGCGAGTGTGGTGCGGGCCTGGCGGGCGTTGCTCTCGGCCTGGAGCAGCGCGACGCGCGTGGAGGACTCGTCGGCCTGGGCCTGCGCGAGGTCCAGCGGGCGGGCGATGCCGAGTGTGGTGCGTGCCTGCACGTCGCGGACCTGCTCGGTGCGGAGCTTGAGGGAGTTCTCCAGGACTCGCACGGACTCTTCGGCGCGGAGCACCTGGTAGAAGTTGTTCGCGACGCCCAGGAGCACGGTCTGCTGGAGGTCGAGCAGGTCGAGGCGCGAGACCTCGGCCGCGGCGGTGGCCTGCTCGTAGTTGCGGATGGTGCGGAGGTTGAAGATCTGAATCGAGCCGCCGACGCTCGCGCTGGTTGAGTTGCGCGACTCCGAGCCGTTGACGCTGAGGTTGTGCGAGCCGGAGGCGGAGAAGCTGGGGAGGAAGCCCGCGGCGGCGCGGGCGCGGGAGATCAGGGACTGGAGGTAAGACTCGCCGCGGATGGAGAGTTGCTCGTCGTTCTGGTTCGCGAGGTAGAGGGCGCGCTGGAGGGTGAGGGGCTCGGAGGTCGCGGGGGCGGAGAGGCGCTCGGCGGGGGCGTCCTGGTCGAGGAGGGCGCGGTAGGTGGCGACTTCCTTTTCCTGGTTGACGGCGCAGGAGGGGAGGACAGCAACAAGGGATGCGAGTGCCGCACACTGCAACGCCCGGTACCTGTTCGGCGCGAGTCGCACGCAACCCACCCCAACCCCTCCCTCAGGGAGGGGCTTCGATCCAAGAAGATCACTCATGTCGCAGGGCCTCGATGGGGTCCAGTCGGGCGGCGCGGAACGCGGGGTAGAAGCCGAAGAAGATGCCCACGGCCGCGGAGAAGCTGAGCGCGAGGATGATGCTGAAGGGCTCGACGAGGGACTGGAAGTCGGGCAGCAGCATCGGCAGGAGCCTGGCCCCCCCGACGCCCATGCCGACGCCCAGGAGTCCGCCCAGGCCCGACATGAGCACCGACTCGAGCAGGAACTGGCGGAGGATGTCCTTGTTCTTCGCGCCGATGGCTTTGCGCACGCCGATCTCGCGGGTGCGCTCGGTGACGGTGACCAGCATGATGTTCATGATGCCGATGCCGCCCACGAGGAGGGAGATGCCGGCGATACCGCCGAGGAGGATGGTGAAGGTGCGGCTCATGGCGCTGGCGGCCTCGAGCATCTCGGCCTGGTTGCGGATCTCGACGGTATCGGGCATGCCGGGCTGGACGCGGTGGCGTTTGCGGATGAGGGCGAGCACGTCCTCCTGCACCTTCGCGAGGTCGGCGTCTTCGTTGGCCTGGATGTCGATCTCGCGGAGGCGGTCCTGGCCCAGCACCTGCTTCATGGCCGTGGTGTGGGGGATGATGACCTGGTCGTCGGGGTTGAACCAGCCCTGATCGCCCTTGCTCTTGAGCACGCCGATGACGCGGAAGTTGATGCCGTTGAGCTTGATGATCTTCTCGAGGGGGTCGATGTCGCCGAAGAGGTTGGTGGCGGTGACGGGTCCGATCACGGCGACTCGGGACATGCGGTCGGCGTCGATATCGGAGAAGTTGTGTCCCTTCTCGACCTTGAAGTCGCGGAGCGAGAAGTAGGTGATGGTGGTGCCCAGCACGTTGCTGCGGGCGTTCTTGTTGAGGTACTTGACCTGGGCGTTGCCCTGGACCACGGGCGCGATGGCCTTGACGCCCTCGATCGGCAGCATCGCCTCGGCGTCCTCGAGGGTGAGGTTCTGCTGTGTGCCGCTGACCACGCCCATGCTGCCGCGCTGGCCCGGGCGGACGATGAGCAGGTTGGTGCCCATGGCGGACATGCGTTCCATGACGCTCTTCTTGGCACCGGCGCCGAGCGCGAGCATGGAGATGACCGCGCCCACGCCGATGATGATGCCCAGCATGGCGAGAATGGACCGCAGCTTGTTGGCCGCGAGGCTCTTGAGGGCCACCTTGAGGATCATCCAGAGCATCATGGCGCGGCGATCTCCTCGTGCAGGGTCCCGGCAACGGCCTCAGGGGGTGTCGTGATCTGGCCGTCCTTGATGTAAATCTCGCGCCGGCAGTGGCGGGCGACGCCCAGGTCATGCGTCACGATGATGACCGTGTGGCCCCGGTCGTTGACGGACTTGAAGAGGTTGAGGATCTCCTCGCCGGTGCGGGAGTCGAGCGCGCCGGTGGGCTCATCGCACAGCAGGATGGCGGGGTCGCTCACGATCGCCCGAGCGATGGCGACGCGCTGCCGCTGGCCGCCCGAAAGCTGGTTGGGCTCGTGGTGGGTGCGGTCGGCAAGGCCGACAACCTTCAGCGCCTCGTACGCGCGTTCCTTGGCGTCGTGCCGGGCCGCGTAGTGCAGCGGGAGCTCGACATTTTCCAGCGCCGACATCCGCGGCAGGAGGTTAAACGTCTGGAACACGAACCCGATCCGCTTGTTGCGGATTTCCGCCAGCTTGTCGGAGGAGAGTTTCGAGGTGTCCTGCCCCTCAAGGTGGTAGGTGCCCCCATCGGGCCGCTCCAGGCAGCCGAGGACATTCATGAGCGTGGACTTGCCGGAGCCGGAGGGGCCGCGGATCGCGACCATTTCACCGGTTTCGATGGTGACGTTCACGCCGTCGAGGGCTCGAACGACGTTGTCACCGAGCCGGTAGGTGCGGACGAGGTTGCGGCCCTCGATCATCGCCGCCCCCCGCGACCCGGGAAGCCCATGCCGGGCACGCCCATGCCGGGGCGCTGCTGGTTCGCACGCCAGCGGCTCGCGTCTTCGCCGGCGCGGTACTGGATCTTCTGGCCTTCCTTCAGACCCTCGATGACCTCGTACTTCTCAAGGTCATCCAGGCCCACCTTGACGGGGACTTCGGTGGTCGTCCCGTCCTCATTCACCACCGTGACGACCTGCTGCCGATCCTTCCGCTGAACCGCCGCCATGGGCACCGTCAGCACACCCTCCTTCTGCGCGGCGATGATCTGCACGTTGCCGGTCATCTCGGGCTTGAGCAGGGTCTTGTTCTCGCCCATGACCTCGATCTTGACCTCGAAGGTGACGACGTTGCTGGTGCTCACGCCCTTGGTGGCGATGCGGACGACCTTGCCCTTAAAACGCCGGCCGGGGTAGGCGTCGAGCGTGATGTCGGCGTCCTGGTCGATGGCGACCTTGCCGATGTCGGACTCATCCACCGCTGCCAGGATGAACACGCGGGAGAGGTCCGAGAGGACCATGATGGGCGTGCCGCCGCCCACATTGGTGGTGGCGGAGGCGATCATCGCGCCGATCTGCGTGGTGAGGGACGCGACGACGCCGTCGAGTGGCGCGGTGATAGTGGTGTAACTGAGCAGGGTCTTGGCAAGGTCCAGGGCGATCATGGCATCGGTCACCTGGGCCTCGGCGAGCTTCACATCCTGGCGACGAACCTCGAGGGCGAGCTCGGCGGTTTTGATCTCCTCGAGCTGCACGCGGGCGTTCTCGAGCTCCGCGGCGGCGGAGGCGGCCGCGGTCTGGGCGGTGGCGTAGTCCTCCTGAGAGCCGAGATTATCCGCGAGGAGCTGGCGGCGGCGCTCGGCGCGGTCGTTGGCCTCCTGGGCGCGGGCCTGAGCGGAGAGGAGCGCGGCGTTGGCGCGGCTCCGCGATGTCACGACCTCCTGCTCGGCGACGATGAGGTTCTGGCGGGACTGGGCGAGGCGCGCCTGGTTGATGGTGAGGTTGACCTCTCGCTGCGAAACGGTGCGCTGCTGCTCGGTGGGGTCCAACTGGAGCAGCAGGTCGCCCTTCTTGACTTCCTGGCTGATGTCGAAGGGGAGCTTGATGACCTGGCCACCGGCGCGGGCCTTGATCTCCACGTCGAGGTTCGACACCACCTTCCCGGTGGTGGGCACCGCCTGGAAGATGTCGCCCTTGGTGACGGCGACGGTGGTCAGTGCGGTTTGCTGCGGGTCCTCGCCGGGATCCTTGGACTTGGTCCAGTAGAAGTACCCGGCCGCGGCGGCCCCGAGAATCACCAGGATGATGAGTGCTTTCTTCATGGAGAGGTCGGCCAAGTGAGCGGTGAATCGAGAGTTGGAGAGAGAGGGTGAACGCCGGCGCCCGGGCGCCATTGCTGAACGGATCATGAACGGCTGGAGGGGTTCGCCCGACCGGGTGAAACCGATTCCACTTTGTACCCCCGGTTCGATGATACCGGATGGCGGGTCCGTCGTGGATGGATGGTCGGGTCGTACGGCCACGGGCCAAGGCCGATAGACTGGGACCTTATGAGGTGGACTTCATGCTTCCTGGTCGCCGTGATGGCGGGGACCGCGTTTGGGCAGAATCAACCCGCGCCTACGCCGGCACGGACCGAGCCGGCAGTTCAGACCGCAACGCCCGTTCGCGTGGTGACGGGCCTGGGCGACCAGTCCGACCCCGATCGGGCGGTCATCGGTAACGTCCGGCGGCTCATCGCGGCCGAGGAGTTCCGGGACGCGTACGACAAGATCGACGCGTGGATCGAAGAGAACGAGGCCGCGGACAGCCCGGCGCTGGCCGAGGCGTACGTGCTTCGGGCCTCGGCCCTGATCGGCCGCAATAAGGAGTTCGATGCGCTGTTCGACCTTGAAGAGGTTGCCCGCCGATTCCCCGAGAGCGAGGCCTTTGCCCCCGCCCTGGAGCTTGAGCTTGAGGTCGCGGACATGTACCTGAAGGGCCTCAAGCGGCGGGTCTGGGGGTTGCGCGTTGAGTCGGGTGTGGACATCTCCGAAGAGATCATCGTGCGGATTAATGAGCGGCTGCCCGGCAGCCGCCTCGCGGAGCAGGCCCTGCTGAAGCTTGCGGATTACTACTACAGCCAGCGGGACCTGAAGATGGCCGCGACGGCGTACGAGTGCTTCGTGGTGCTCTTCCCGCGGAGCGAGTTGCGACAGAAGGCGATGGAGCGCCGGATTTACGCGACCATTGCTCAGTTCCGCGGGCCCGAGTACGACGCCTCGGGATTGATCGAGGCCAAGTACCAGGTCGAGCAGTACAAGGAGCAGTTCCCGCGCGAGGCGCAGGCCGCGGGGCTGAGCGATGCGCTTGCCGCGCGGCTGGACGAGTCCGCGGCCGCGCAGATGCTGACGGTGTCGAAGTGGTACCTGCGGCGAGCGGATGAGCCGTCGGCCCGCCTGACCCTGACGCGGCTCGTGCAGAAGCACCCGGCGACGGCCGCAGCCGCGGAGGCGTTCCAGATGCTTCAGGACAAGGGCTGGGTGAAAACCGAGGCGAAGCTGAACGTGATCGTGGACGAGACGGCTACCAAGTGAGCGGCAGGGACAGGATGCACAGCACCACGTTGAAATTCACGCTGGTCACGGCGCTCGCCGTTACTGGCCTCACCCTGAGCGCATGCTCGACCGACGCGTCCAAGGGATACTCATTCTCGTCGACCTATCCCGACGGGGTGAAGACCGTCACGGTCCCGGTCTTCGGGAACCAGACGTTCTACCCCGGGCTTGAGGTCCAGCTCACCGAAGCCATCGTGAAGCAGGTGCAGGCCTCCTCGGGGCTGAAGGTCACGAGCGCAGAACATGCCGACTCCCGCCTGACCGGCACCATCACGGATGCGGAGCTCCGCCGCCAGACACTCGACAAGACCACGGGGCTTGTTCAGGAGCAGGCATTCCAGCTGACGATCGACTTTGAGTGGCGGGATGCCCGGTCTGGGAAGGTGATCACCTCGCGGAAAAACTTCGCCGCGACAGATACGTTCATCCCCGCCCGCCCCTCGGGAGAGCGGATCGAGGTGGGCCAGCAGGGGGCCATCCAGCGGCTCGCCCGGGATATCGTGAGCGAAATGCGCTCCTCATGGTGAACCGCGGCGTATAAGAAGATTGCGGCGGGTGCCCTGTGCCCGCGGCCAGCCGGAAGTTCCGTGCCCCGGGTTTGTGCGGGCGGCGGGCCTACCTTTTGTGCTGGGCCGCTGGTTCGCAGTGCATCTGGCCGAGGATGATGCCGAAAGAACCAGTGGGCCATTGAAGGTCCCTTACGAGGTTACAAACCCTTGCCCAAGAGCATGTTGAGTCTCAGTCGTTTCCTGCCCGGGTGGCGGATGCTGGCCGAGGGCGGCCCCCGGCGCGGGCGTGGTCCAGAAGGTTCCGGCGGCGGCCCTGGTGGCCCCGGCGGTCAGGGTCCCGGCAACCCCGGCGACAAGAAGCCCGCCCCCAATCGCGGCCTGTTCGGCATCGTCTCGATGCTGATCTTCGCGTTCCTGCTGTTCATGATGTTCAACTCCCCGGGGCGTGGGGAGCCGGTCTCGTTCGAGGAGTTCCGGACGCTGTGGGACAACCAGCAGCTCAAGGACGTGGTCCTGCGCGATGACGCGGTGACGGCCAAGCGGGCCCCGGGCCCCGACTCGCCCACCGAGACGACGATCGTGATCCCGCTGAACGCGAGGACGGGCGAGAAGGCGTTCGAACTGGTGAATGAGATCACCAAGGGCGACTTCAAGTCCACCTCCAGCTCGCAGTGGGTGCAGCTGCTGATCCTGATCGCGCCGGCGGTGCTGATCCTGATGCTGTTGTGGTACGTGATCAGCCGTGGCCTGCGGAACGCGGGGGCTGGCGGCGGCATGCTGGGCTCCTTCGGGAAGTCCCGCCATCGCACGATGAACAAGGAGATGACCGGGATCACCTTCGCCGACGTCGCTGGCATCGACGAGGCGAAGGAGGAAGTCACTGAGATCATCGAGTTCCTCAAGAACCCCAAGAAGTTCACCAAGCTTGGCGGGCGCATCCCCCGCGGCGTGCTGCTCGTTGGCGAGCCCGGCTGCGGCAAGACGCTGCTGGCCAAGGCCATCGCCGGCGAGGCGGACGTTCCCTTCTTCTCGATCTCCGGCTCGGACTTCGTCGAGATGTTCGTGGGCGTCGGCGCGAGCCGCGTGCGCGACCTCTTCAAGCAGGCCAAGGACTCTTCGCCCTGCATCATCTTCCTGGACGAGATCGACGCGGTGGGCCGTCGGCGTGGGTCGGGCTTTACCACCGGTGGGCACGACGAACGCGAGCAGACGCTCAACGCGATCCTGGTGGAGATGGACGGATTCCAGGCGGCCGACGGCGTGATCGTGATCGCCGCGACCAATCGGAATGACGTGCTGGACCCGGCCCTTGTGCGTCCGGGCCGCTTTGACCGCCAGGTGACGGTGCCGCTGCCGGACCTCAAGGGGCGCCTCGAGATCCTCAGCGTTCACGCCAAGAAGGTGAAGCTCTCGCCGTTCGTGGACCTCGAGCGGATCGCCCGTGGCACGCCGATGTTCAGCGGCGCCGACCTCGCGGCCATCATCAACGAGGCCGCGATCGCGGCGACCATGGCCAACAAGGAATCCGTCGAGCAGGAAGACCTCGAGGAAGCTCGCGACAAGGTGAAGTTCGGGCGGGCCAAGCGGAGCCGCCTGCGTGAGAAGGACGAGAACAAGCTCGTCGCGTACCACGAGGCGGGGCACGCCGTGCTCCAGCGTCTGCTGCCGGACGCGGACCCGCTCCACAAGGTGACGATCATCGCCCGCGGGGCCGCCGGCGGCGCGACGTTCAGCCTGCCCGAAAAGGACCGCATGGGCTACAGCCTGAAGTGGCTGAGCGCGACCATGAAGATCCTCTGCGGCGGGCGCATCGCCGAGAAGAAGGCGATGAACGACACCAGCACCGGCGCCAGCCAGGACATCATGCAGGTGACCAACATCGCCCGCGCCATGATCCTGGAGTGGGGCATGAGCGAGCGGCTGGGCTTCGTTCGCTACGCCCCGGTTGATACCCGTGAAACGTTCATGCCCGACAAGGACTACTCGCAGGAGACCGCCCGTCTCATCGACGAGGAAGTCCGGCGGCTCGTGGACGAGGCGTACGCCGAGGCCGCGCGAATCCTGGAGCAGAACTGGGACAAAGTGATTGTCATCGCCGAGGCGCTGCTCAAGCACGAGACGCTCAGCAGCGACGACGTTGATCGCCTGCTCAGCGGCCAGGCCCTGACCCGCCCCACTGTTTCCGAGATGCTCAACGCCGCGGCCAAGAAGCGCGGCATGGAGCCGATCGTGAAGGAAGAGCCGGGACCGGAGCTGCCGCCGGGGGCGATGCCAACGCCGGCGTGAGGCGACACTCGAATCGCACGATGCGAAAGCCCAGGGATCATGATCCCTGGGCTTTTTTCTCCGCTTACTTCAGCTTTCCATCCAGCATCTCGTGAAGCGCCTTGAGTTCCTCAGCCTTCCCGCGCGGCATGACCAGCGTCGCGTCCGGCGTGTGGACCACGATCAGGTCCTCGCACCCCAGCACCGCGACCGTGTGCCCGGCCGTGGTCACGACCAGGTTGTTCTTGCCACCCAGCATCACGCCGGTGCCCTCGCCGGTGGTGCGGTTGCCGACCTTGTCCGCGTTCACCGTCTCGGCGAAGCTGGGCCAACTCCCAACATCCAACCATTGCAGGTCCATCTGCACCGTGCAGACGCTGAAGCGTGACTCCTGCCCCTTGGCCTCGGCCTTCTGGAACTCGCGGGCGGCGGGCTCCATCACGGCGTAGTCCACGCTGATCTTGGGGAGCGTCGGGTACACCTCCGCGAGCACCGCCTTCGCCTTCTTGGTGCCCCACGCGCCCTGGATCTTCATCAGCCCTTCGTAGCTCTCGGGCTTGAACTTCTCGAGCGCCTCGAGGAAGGTGCTCGCCCGCCACACGAACATGCCGCTGTTCCAGCCGAAGTCGCCAGACTGCACGTACACCTGCGCCCGCGCGGCGTCGGGTTTCTCCACGAACCGCGCGACCTGGTACGCGTGGTCCTTGCTGCCATCGACCGCGGCGTGCTTCCCCTGCTTCTTGTCGCGCACGGGCGTGCCACGCTCGACATACCCGAAGCCCGTCGCCGCGTACGTCGGCTTGATCGAGAACGTCACGAACCGGCGCGGGTCGTTCTCCACCAACCGGAAGCCCAGGTCCATCCGCTCGCGGAACGTCTCTTCGGGCTCGATCACGTGGTCGCCCGTCAGCACCGCGAAGATCGCCTCGGGGTCCTCCTTCGCCAAGACCGCGGCCGCGAAGCCGACGGCGTTCACCGTGTCCCGCGCCGCCGGCTCGCCCAGGATCTGGTCTTCGCTGTAGTCCCGCAGCTGTCCGCGGATGATGTTGCGGTAGCCCTCGGCGGTGCAGATGTACCGCTGCTTGGGGGGGATCAGACCCTCGAGGCGGCGGTCGGCAAGCTCCAGCAGCGAGCGGGGCTTGGTGTCCCCCGGGCGCGTGATGAACTGGATCAGCTGCTTGGGCTTGTCCTTGCGGCTCATCGGCCACAGGCGTGTGCCCGCTCCCCCCGCCATGATCATCGCGTAACGCATGTCGCGGTCAGGATAGCGGAACTGCGGCCGGGGCCGTGGTCAACCCGCCCGCCCGCCGAAGACGGCCTCGATGACGCTGGTCGCGGAGGTCAGCTCCCGACCCTCGCGCCGGGCCCGGGTCGTCGCCTTAGTGACCATCGCCTCGGCATCGTGCCGGGCCTCCCCTAGGGCGATCAGGGCTTCGACGGCCTCCTCGATCATGGGGTCCGCCTGTCCGGGGGTGGGTTTTCCCTCGGCCGCGGCGTTGAGGTCTTGAACCTCCGCGTCGGTCAGGAAACTGTCCACCTTGCCGTGGAGCTCGGCGATCACCGTCTCGGCCATCCGCTTGCCGATTTCGGGCAGCTTGGTCAGGGCCTTGGCGTCCTTGGCGACAATCGCCCGGGCAATCGCGGCGGGCTCCAAGGACATCGCCCGCAGCGCCTTCTTGTTCCCGATCCCCTTCACGGTCGTGAACAGCTCGAAGAAGTCCCGCTCGGGCGTCCCCTGGAACCCGATCAACCTAGGAATAAAGCTCGTCCCCTGCCCTTGGCTCTCGAGGTATTCAAAGGTCGTAAGCGTCACTGGTTTCCCGACTTGCGCCTTGAGCCGCTCGGCCAGAAACGCCGGCGCCAGCACCTCGTACGCAAAGGGCGACCGCTCGGGGGCGATCCGCAGCGCGAGGCCGTCAACACCTTCCAGCACGCCTGTGATCCGGCAAATCATGGGCCGCAGGTTAGCAGATTGCCCCGCACGATCATGAAGACGGGCGCGTAGCACCAGCCGATAGAGGGTCAGGAGCCCACTTTGGACCTGACCACGTCGCCCCCGCTCGTGAATGACCGCCTCCTGCGCCAGCAGTCGCTGTGGCGTCGACCCATCCTGATCGGGACCGCGGCCACCCTCCCACTGCTCTGGGACCAGGTCTGCGCCCAGGGGATCACCCCCGTTGGCTACCTGTTCACCGACCACCCCGACCTCCGCGAGGACTCGGTCCGGAGCCTCGGAACCCTCGACTCGCTCCCAACGCTCCAGGCCATTGACCCCTTCAGCGTGGCGATCGTCAGCCTGCCCGCGAACGAGGGGGCCGTGATCCTCAAAGTCCGGTCCATCCTCCGGGCGTGCGGGATCGTGGAGCGGTTCGTGCCCACGCTGGGCGACATGCTGACCTCCCCCGCCACGACCAGGTCCGCCGCGGGGGACATCGACTTGGTCGAGCTCATCGGACGGACGCCCTACGGCATCGACCGTCGGGCGGTTGAACGCGTCCTCGCCGGGAAACGGGTCCTGGTCACGGGAGCAGGCGGGTCCATCGGGTCTGAGTTGTGCCGCATTGCGTGCACGTTCGGGCCCGAGATGATCATCATGATGGAGCGTTCCGAGAACGCCCTCTTCGAAATCGACCGACAGCTCGCCCGCAAGTTCCCCGAGGTCAAGCGGAAGGCCGTGCTGCACGACGTCGTGGATTCCGAGCAGACCCTGCGGCACCTGGTCGCCCTCAAGCCGCACGCCATCTTTCACGCCGCGGCCCACAAGCACGTCCCGCTGATGGAGGACCACCCCTCCCACGCAGTAACCAACAACCTGTTTGGTACCAAGTCCATCGCCGACGCGGCCATCGCCGTCGGGGCCGAGCGGTTCGTGATGATCTCCTCCGACAAGGCCGTGAACCCGACGAGCGTGATGGGCGCGACCAAGCGGCTGGCGGAGATGTACGTCCAGCACTTGGGCGTCCGGTCCCACGCCGGCCCCTCCCGCCGGGGTGGGCCCACCACCGCGTGCAGCATGGTCCGGTTCGGCAACGTTCTGGGTTCGGCGTGCAGCGTGCTGCCGATCTGGAGCAACCAGCTCGCCGAGGGCGGGCCGATCACGGTGACCGACCCGCGGATGACGCGGTACTTCATGACCATCAACGAGGCCGCGACTCTGGTGATCCAAGCCTCGGCCATTGAACCCACCGGCGACCAGACCCCCTCGATCTACGTCTTGGACATGGGCAGCCCGCTCCGGATTGCGGACCTCGCCAAGCGGTTTGTCCGGCTTTCGGGGTACGAGCCGCAGCTCGCCGGGGAAGCGAACGCCGCCGAGGAGTGCGGCCGCAGCACCATCGACATTGTCTATACGGGAGCGCGTCCCGGCGAGAAGCTCCACGAGGAGCTCTCGTACGCCGCGGAGGCCCTGCTCGAGACGCCGTACCCCGGCATCATGGCCCTCGCCAGCAGTGTGGGGGTGGACTTCGACGTCGCGACCATGATCGCCGAGTTCTCGGCCTTGCGATCCCACGTGGAAAAGGCGGCTGTCCTGTCCGCCATCCGGCGGCATGTGCCTGAGATGGCTCCAGAAGCTCCGCAGCAGGGTGATTCTCGGACCCTCGCCGCGTAATCCCCTGCGAACACCCAAGTTCGGATTCCGAACGGCATCGCACCGCTCCCGCGTTCTCTATACTTGTGCTTGGCCATGCACGACCGAGCCCAGCTTCTTCAGGACACCCTCGCCGCGCGCGACCAGGCCGCGGCGTTGCTCAAGGCCCTCCTTGAGGCCAAGGGTGTCGCTGAATCCCACCCCTCGCCGAAGGGTGACTTGTACAAGCGGGTCACCGGCGCGAGTAGCTTGGACAACGCCGTGGCCGAGACCCGGCGGTCCATTGACGCCTACGACCGCCTGATCGCTCAAATTGACAAGGGCGAGGACGGGCCGCAGCTGATGGTCCGGGCGAGGCAGCTGGCTGGAGGCGCGGCGAACACGTGAGCACCGATCTGATTGAAGTCAAACTGCCCGAGCCTCCTGTCGCGGCGGGCGTTCCCCTGCGGATCAAGCGGCTGGACCCCCGCGCGGCTATCCCCCGCTACCAGACGGCCGGGGCCGCGGGTATGGACCTGTCCGCGTGCCTCCCCGAGGCGATCGCCTCGATGACCATTCAGCCCGGGCAGATCGTGAAGATTCCGTTGGGCTTTGCGATGGCCGTGCCCATGGGGTACGAGGCCCAGATCCGGGCCCGGTCGGGGCTGTCGTCCGCCCACGGCATCGCCCCCGTCAACTCCCCCGGCACCATCGACTCGGACTACCGCGGCGAGGTCATCGTCCCGCTGATCAACCACGGGCGCGAGCCCTTCGTGATCACCCACGCCATGCGGATCGCGCAGATGGTGATCGCCCCGGTGGTGCAGGCGAAGGTGACGGAGGTGGATGAACTCGACGACACCGTCCGCGGCACGGGCGGGTTCGGCTCTACGGGCAAGCACTGAATACTCCGCACCGCGCGTGCATAGTGGGAAGGCCCGAAGCCCACCCTCTGCCACCCTACGCTCCACGCCTTGTCGCAGACTGTCGCCAGCATCGCCCCCATTGAAACTCAGGAAGCCGTTCCCAAGGCGAGTGCACGCCTGTGGTGGGTCTCGATCGCGCACTGCGTCGTTGACTTTTTCTCGTACATCATCATCCCGCTTGTCACGGTGCTGCAGGCGAGCGCCCACTTCACCGAGAAAGACGACGCGATCCTCCTTGGGTTGGGCTCGATCTCCAGCGGCCTTATCCAGCCGCTGGTCGCACTCTGGAGCGACAAGCACGACACGCGCTGGCTGGGCACCGCCGGCGCGGCCGTCGCCGCCGTTGCGATGTGCCTCATCGGCTATGTCGACAACCTCTGGATGCTGCTCCTCCTCCAGGGCATCGGCTCCGCGGGCGTAGGAGCGTTCCACCCCGTCGCTGCCGCCGCCGTGGGGCACCTTTCGGGCGCCCGCCGCGCCCGCGGCGTCGCGATGTTCTACTCCGCGGGCATGCTGGGCGCGATCGGCGCCGGCTTCATCATGCCCCAATACGCCACGCACCTGGGCCTGCGGCCCGTCGCCTGGCTCATCATCCCCGGCCTGCTCGTGTGCATCGGCCTCGCCTGGGCCGTGCATGGCGTGCCGCACAAGCACGCCGGCGCGCACCACGAGCACGCCGCCCTTCCCCTCGCCGTCCGACGCCGCCGCTGGGTCGACATCGGCCTCCTCTACGCCAGCAACGTCGTCCGTTTCATGGTCAACATGATGCTCGTGCAGCTGCTCATCCGCTGGAGCGAGGCCCGCGCCCTCTCCGATCACGCGGCCACCGCGCTCACCCCCGAGATCCGCCACGACGCCTCTGAAATCAACGGCCCTCTCCAGGCCGCGATGTCCATCGGCATGCTCATCGCCGGCGTCTGCGTGGGGCTCTTCGTCAAGCCCCGCATGGAGAAGCCCCTTCTGATCACCATGCCGATGCTGGGGGCCCTCAGCATCGCCGCATTCCCCTGGGCGACCGCCGACTCGCCCGGCACCGGCATCCCCTTCGCCCTCTGCATCCTCGCCGGCATCGGCTACGCGGGCGTCGTTCCTATCACTATCTCGATGGCCCAGCGCCTTCTCCCCCACCGCACCAGCCTGGCCAGCGGCCTCATGATGGGCGGCGCCTGGTCCATCGCCGCGCTCGGCCCCGCCCTCGCCCAGCAGCTCTACCTGCGGGCGGGCCTTTCCCAGAGCTTCATGGCGGTGGGCGGGCTCCTGCTGGTCGCCGTCGTGCTGGGCGCCCTGGTTCGCCACCCCGATTCCCCCGCGAGCAACACCCCCACCACTGGTTGACGCCCGGACTGCCCGGCTATACTCACCCCTGCCTTCGGCCGATAGGCCGTAGGTTGCTGAGCGGGCTCGTAGCTCAGTTGGCTAGAGCGCACCCCTGATAAGGGTGAGGTCGTTGGTTCGACTCCAATCGGGCCCATTCCAATGAACAAAGGCCGGGCGATTCGCCCGGCCTGCGTTGTTTTTGGGGTTGAGGCGGCTGGACCCGCCCGTTAGGCTGCCTCCCCCATCGGGTGGATTCGGGAGGGTGCGGGTGCGGCGCTGGTCAATCGCCATCTTGGGTGCCTGGTGCGTGAGCGTGATTGCTGCTCCGGCGGCGGAGGCACAGTGCGGCTGGGCGTGGTCGGCGGGCACGCCGCTGGTGAGCACGCGGACCGAGGCCGCGATGGTGTATGACTCGGTCCGCGGGCGTGTCGTGCTGGTGGGCGGGTATCTGAGCGATGGAACGATGTCGAGCGGCACGTTCGACTACGACGGGACGACGTGGCGGAACGTGTCGCCGATTGGCAACCCTCGCCCGCTGCGGGCCGGGCACGCGATGGCCTTCGACTCGCACCGTGGCGTCGTTGTGCTGTTCGGAGGGGGGACTGATTCAGGCGGACTCTCGGCCACGACGTTTGAGTACGACGGGCTGGCGTGGCGGATCGTGACCACGCCGGCGAGCCCCTCGGCGCGTCGCGGGCACGCGATGGCGTACGACTCGAGTCGGCAGGTCGTGGTGCTTTTCGGGGGACAGACTGCCAGCGGCAGAGTGGGAGACACCTGGGAGTACAACGGCGCGACGTGGACCCAGCGTGCTGTGACTGGGCCAACCGCGCGGTCGAGGCATGTGATGGTGTACAACGAGGCCCTGCAGAAGGTGGTAGTCGTCGGCGGCGAGACATCCTTACAACCGCCGCCGAACCATCTTGCGAGCGGCACGTGGGGCTGGGATGGGGCCGCGTGGTCGCTGATTGCCGGGAGCGGGCCGATGCGGACGCGGGCGGCGGGCGCGTACTCCACAGCACGCCAAAGGATGGTGATCATCGGGGGGGCTTCCAACGTTGGGGTGACGGCGGACGTGTGGGAGTTCGGGCCCGGAGGCTGGCAGCTGCTTGAGGTTGCTGGCCCCAACGCGAATCGCGTTGATTCCTGCCTGGTCTTTGACCCGCAGCGGGGAGCGTTCATCGCCGCGAGCGGTACGGATGGGTCGAACTTCCTGCAGGATTCGAAGTTGCTCTCGCCCGGAGGTGGCCTCACGGTGCAGGCGAGCCCGGCGGTGCAGCAGGTTTCCGCGGGACAGACGGCCGTCTTCAGCGCAGAGGTGAACGGGATGGTGACCGCGTGGCAGTGGCGGAAGGGCGGGGTCGCTCTCGGGAACGACGCTCGTGTCTCGGGAGCTACGACGGCAAACCTGACCATCCAGGGCGTGACCGACGCGGACACCGGGAGCTACGACGTGGTCGCGACTTCGGCGTGCGGGGCGCTGGTGGGCGGCCCCTTACTGCTCGGGGTCGTTCCTGCGTGCGGCACTTCGGACTTCAACGGGGATGGCGACTTCGGCACCGATCAGGACATTGAGGCGTTCTTCGCGTGCTTGGCGGGGAACTGCTGTGGCACCTGCTACCCAGGCGGCTCGGACTTCAACGGCGACGGCGACTTCGGCACGGATCAGGACATCGAGTCGTTCTTCCGAGTGCTTGGCGGCAGTGCCTGCTGAAACGGAACACGACCGTCAAAGCACGTTCGTGGCACCTGCCGTCTGGTCACGACTTCACCGAAAACGCCATCGGATCAACGGGCTTTGAGCGCTGCGCCGTCCGGCGGTCGCGCCTCTCCGTCATTGACTTCCACAGCTTGACGCCGGGGCGGCCCAGGAGGGTGAAGGGGAGGAAGGCGGCGGCCTTGGGGGTGAGGGAGTGCTTGAACTGGGCGAGGGCGAGGGGGAAGGGGTGCCTGCGGGGGGTGGGGGTGTTGGAGTCGGCGAGGCGGATGCACCAGCGGCGGACGGCGTCGGCGTGGAGGCGGCCCCAGGAGGGCTCGCCGGGCGCGGTAGTTGGGGGGCGGTTGGAGCGGGCGAGGAGGTCAAAGCCGATGACGCGGGCGTGGTAGTAGTCGGGGCTCTGCTTGCCGGTGACGTCGGTGGAGGTGGCGAGGAGGGAGGAGTCGCGGTAGACGCGGGTGACGACGTGGGGGATGGCGGCCAGAGGGCGGCCGGGGAAGAGGGCGGCCACCTTCCAGCCCGCGAGCAGGTCCTCGCTGCTGCGGAGCCCCTCGGTGAAGGCGTGGACCTGGCGGAGGGCGGCGCAGCGGATGAGGCTGGCGGGCATGATGCTGAACTGGTAGGGGAACTGGGTGGCCATGGGGTCCTGGAAGACCTCGGGGTCGGTGTGGGGGCCTTGGGGGCCGTGGGGGCCGTGGGGGCCGTGGGGGGAGTGGGGGGAGTGGACGGAGAAACCCTTGTCGCGGAAGAGGCGGCCGGTCTCGCCCGCGTCGGTCATGATGGCGCAGTCGCCGAAGATCCACTGGACCTCGGGGGGGACGTGCTGGGCGGCGCGGAGGAAGGCAGCGTTGCGGCCCTCCGTCCACTCGTCGTCGCTGTCCAGGAAGGCGAGCCACTCGCCGCGGGCCTCGGTGAGGGCGCGGAGGCGGGCGGCCGAAACCCCGCCGTTGGGCTGGCGGATGAGGCGGACGCGGTCGCCGTAGCGCTGCGCGACGAGGTCGGCGGTGCCGTCGGTGGAGCCGTCATCGACGACCACGATCTCGGTGACGGGCGTCGTTTGCGCGAGGATGCTGTCCAGGGCCCGCGCGATGAGCGCGACGCGGTTGTAGACGATGACGGCGGCGGTGATCGTGGGGGTGATCGTGGGGGTGACGGTGGGAGTGATGGTGGGGGTCGGGGGCATGGGGGTGGTGCGCGGGTTGCCGGGGAGAGATCAGTATGCCGATGGCGCGGCGAAGGGGGAAGCGCCGTTCGTCGGCGTCGCGGCGGGCGTCATGATCGTGAGTTCATGCGGGCCCCGGCTGACAGGCCCCTACCATGCGGCCCCGCGTTGATGGGCACGGGGGCTACTACCATCGCCCGAAGGTCCATGGAGGGTTCACAGCATGCGGATCAATGTGGTCGGGAAGAATCTGGAAGTCACCGACGCCATCAAGCAGTACGCGGAGAGCAAGGTTGACCGCCTGACCAAGTTCTTCGACGGGGTCCAGCAGATCAATGTCACGCTGACGGGGGCCAACGGGCACGGCAGCAACGAGTTCGGGGTGGAGCTGATCGTCGACGTCGAGAAGCACACCGACTTCGTGTCCCACGTGTCCGACAAGGACCTGTACGCCGGGATCGACCGGGCCATGGAAAAGAGCGAGCGGCAGCTGCGGGACTTTAAAGAGAAGCTGAAGCAGGGGAAGCACTGAGCAGGAGGGGTCGAGGTCGGCAGCGAGACAGCGAGACAGGGAACAACAGAACGCGGCCTTCTTCCCTGTCTCGCTGTTTCGCTGTCTCGCTCCCCCCTCCCTTTCGAGGAGTCGGTCTTGGTGAAGCTGACGCAGATCGTCGCGGAGGGGGCCGTGGTCCCCGTGCTGAAGGCTACGGACCGCGACGGCGTGATCCTGGAGCTGGTCGATGCGCTGGTGAGCAGCGGGGCCGCGCCCGCGTCCATCCGTGAGGAGCTGGCGACGCGGGTGCTGGAGCGCGAGCGGCGGGGCTCGACCGGGTTCGGGCGGGGGGTGGCCGTCCCCCACGTCAAGAGCAAGGGCGTGAGTACCATGGCCGCGGCCATCGGGCTCTCGACGCGGGGGGTTGACTTCAACGCCCTGGACAAGCAGCCGGTGTATTCGATCGTGCTGCTGCTGAGCCCCGATGACAAGCCGGAAGAGCATCTTCAGGCGATGGAAGTGATCTTCAAGAATCTGAGCAAGGACACCTTCCGGCGGTTCCTGCGCCAAGCCACGAGCGTGCAGGAAGTCCGCACGCTGCTGGAAGAAGCCGACGGCCAGCACCTGCCTGGGTAGGTCGGGCCGGGCTAGGTCGGCATTGAATGTGCCCGCGGGGGCGACGAGAGAGGCAAGGGGAGCCGGTTGTCGGAAACGGTCAACATCAAGGTCACCATCGTCAACCGCCTGGGGCTGCACGCGCGCCCCGCGATGACGTTCGTGGACCTCGCGAGCACGTTCCCGTGCGACGTCAAGGTGCGGAAGGCCGACACCGAGGTGGACGGCAAGTCCATCATGCAGATGATGATGCTCGCGGCCAGCAAGGGCAGCGAGCTGGAGATCACCTGCACCGGGGCGAAGGCGGAGGAGGCGGGGGTCGCCCTCAAGGCGCTGGTTGAGGGCGGGTTCGAGGAAGAGTGAGCAGCGCTCTCGTGCGGGATCTGCACAACACGCCTTCCCCCAGGTGGAGCAACTGCCGCCTGAAGATCCGCTCAGAACACCCGGGGAAGGTTTTGCTTTCCGGCTGAACATCACTTGGCGGGCTCAAAGAAGCGGTGATTGCTGATTCAGACGGCCGCACCACTCGCTGGCGTGCTCCAACATAGGGGCATGGATACCAATCGAAACAACAGCGGGCTGGAGGCCGGTGGCACGGGGTACAACCCCGGGCGTGAATCCGGTCAGAACGTGCGGTCGGGCCCGATGGATCAGGGGCCCGGACGCGGGGCGGAGGGTGGCGGCGGGTTCGGGCTGAACTCCCCCAACCTCCAGAAGCCGGCGCAGGCCGCGAAGCAGTTTGTCAATGAGGGCAAGCACGTCGCCAAGGACATCGGCCAGGAGGTCGGGCACCACGCGAAGGACATCGCGCAGGAGCTTGGCCAGGAGCTGCGCGGCTCGGCCGACCAGTACATCGAGCAGGGGCGCGAGCGCGTGACGGGGCAGGTGGGCAGCCTGGCAAGCGCGCTGCACCGCGTGTCCGACGAGCTGCGGCAGGACCAGGGCGGCGAGCAGGTGGCCCGGGTCACGGACATGATCGCGCAGCGCCTGGACAGCGCGGCCGACATGCTCCAGAACAAGGAACCCCGCGACATCATCCGCGGGATCGAGAGCTTTGCACGGCGTGAGCCGGCCCTTTTCCTGGGCGGGTGCCTGGTCGCTGGTGTGGTGATCTCTCGGTTCCTTAAGGCCTCAAATACCCGCGGCGGCAGCAACCAGAGCGGCAGCGACTGGAACAACGGCTCATTCCGGGGCGACTCCAGCGGCAACTTCGGGTCCTCGGCCCCCATGGACGTGAACACGCCGCGCGGCCCGCTGGACCGCAGCGGACTAGGCAACAGCGCGGCCCCGTTCGACGTGACACCGAGGACCCCGGAGACGCCTCCGGAACTGGGAGGGGGTATGTAAATGGCAGACTACGGCAAAGACAACTTCGACAACGCCAGCAAGGGCGGCAGTGAGGGCAACTTCGAGCCCAACCGTCCAGACCGGCAGTACCCCGAGCGCGGCCCGACGATCGACGCTGAGCGCGGCACAGAGCGGCTCGGCGACCTTACGACGTCCGGCGCGACGGCGGCGGGCTCAACAGCAACGGCGGGCTTCAGCGGCGCGGCCGCAGGAGCGAGCGCGGGCTATGAAGCCCAGAGCCGCTCGAGCCGCGGCACCGACAGCAGCTTCTCGTCCGCCCCGCGGCGCGACGGGTTCGCACGGCCGCAGTCCATCCCCGGTCTCCTCAAAGAGTTGACCACAGGGCTTGGCAGTCTCGTCCGCAACGAGATGGCTCTTGCGAAGGCTGAGATGCGCGAGAAGTTCGCGATGCTCGCCCGCAACGCAGTTTTCGTTGTGATCGGCGGCGTGCTTGCACTCGCCGGCACGATGGTCCTGCTGGGCGCGTTCGTGGGCGCCCTGTCGTCGATCTTTGACGCCGCGGGGATGAGCGCACGGATTTACTCGTGGCTCAGCCCGCTGATTGTTTCGCTCGTCGTGCTCGGCGTGGCCGGACTGCTCATCAAGAAGGGACTCGACCGCATCAAGTGCGCCAGCCTCACCCCCGAGCGCACCGCCCAGTCTCTCCGCGAGACTGGTGAGTGGGTGAAGGAGAAGGTCTCATGAACAACGACACCAAGGACACCAACTGCAACCGCACGGACGCGGGCCGCAACGCTGACCCGCGGTCGAGCGAGGAAATCAAGCACGACATCGACCGCACCCTGTACGAGATGGACCAGACGGCGACGCAGCTCCAGGGCAAGCTGTCGCTGCACGGCCTCATCGATGAGGTCAAGGACGTGTTCACGACTTCGGGCCGGCGTGCCCCTGGCCGTCTCATGGAGGCCGCGCGTGACAACCCCGTGCCCGCGGCCCTCATCGGCCTGGGCGTGGTGTGGATGGTCGCCGACCGTCTCGGCGGGCGCGGGCGTCACGAGTCCTACGAGGTTGGGCGCGGGCGGGACCGCGACTGGCTCAGCCCGGGCGCGGAGTACATCCCCGGTGACATGGGCGAGAACCGCGGCGAGGGCGGCTTCGGGCGCGGTCGTTCCGAAGGTGGCGGGATGCACATCGGCCGTCGAGTCGGCGAGGCCGGCTCTCACCTCAAGGAAGGCGCGAGCGGCATGATCGAGAATGTCCGCGAGAAGGCCTCGGGCGCGATCGACGCAGTGAAGGAACGGATCTCGGGCGTCGGTCACTCAGTCAGCCACCTTGGTAGCTCAGCGAAGGACCGCGTATCTCACCTGGGCGAGCGAGTCTCCACGATGGGCACCACCGCCCGCCACAAGCTCCACAACGTCAGCGACACCGTGTCGCGGCAGGCCGTGGTCGCGAAGGACAAGACGGTGGACATGTACGAGGAAACGCCCCTCGCCTTCGGGGCCGCGGCCCTCGCGCTGGGCGTTGTCGGCGGCCTCATTGTGCCCTCCACCCGCAGGGAGGATGAACTCCTCGGGCCGGTGAGCGACAGGGTGAAGGACCGCGCCAAGGACCTCGGGCAGACGGCCCTGCACCAGGGTCAACAGATGGCCCAGGAGCTCGGCAGCAAGCTCAAGGACGAGGTCGGCGGCATCACCGGCGGCGAGCCGATCGGCGACAAGATCCGTGATGTCGCCAGCCGCGTCGTGGACACCACGAAGCAGCACGTCCGCGAGTCGGTGCAGTCGATGAGCAAGGGCCAGACGGGCCCCGGCAACCAGATCGGCGATCGCGGCAACAACAACTTCGGTGACCAGGGCGGCGCCCCGCAAGGCTTCCAAGGCAGCCAGGGGCTGGGGCAGTGCGACCTTCCCGGACAGCCCGGCAATCAGCAGCCCAGGAAGGGCATGACACAGGGCAGCATCGGCGACGAGGACAACGTCGACTGATCTCGCCCCAAGGTGCAAAAAGCGTCACGCCTCGGCTTCCGGTTAAATGGTGGCCGAGGCGTGACTGCGTGCGGGGGCTGAAGGCGAATGTCGCCGGCCCGCGTGGTCCTTGCGACAATCTGAAGACCGCGTCGAGATCGGAATTCCGGTAGGCTCCCCGCCATGGGGTTCTACTTCCGCAAGTCCGTGCGGGCCGGACCATTCCGGATCAACATGAGCCGGTCGGGCATCGGCTACTCCGTGGGTGGGCGGGGCTTCCGTACGGGCGTGAGCGCCAATGGACGCCGGTATACCTCGGTGGGAATTCCGGGCACCGGGATGGGTTACCGCACGAGCCATGGGCGCGGCAATGGCGGCTGCATGCTGATCCTCGTCAGCGGTCTCGGGGTGCTCGCGGCCGGAGCCGGGGCGGTCAGGCTGCTTCAGGAGGTTCTCTGATGGTGCGCTGGAAGCGTGTGCTGCGGTCCACTTCGTCCGAGCGGTTCCTCGCCCTGCACGACGGGCGCGACGCCGCGGCCATCGACCTGCATTACCTCGCCGACGGCACCGTCGCCGGCACGGTCGTGCTGCTCGAGGGGGCAGGGCTCACCGAGGCCCAGATCCCCGACCTGCTCAAGGCCCTCGACGACGACTTCCTCCCCGGCGTGGACCTGCGGAGCGGGTCGGTCATGTTCACGGTTGTGGCGGGGCGGCTCGTGGGCAACTACGAAGGCCACCTGGAGAAGTAGGCGATGTGCCGTTTCGTGCTCTACCAGGGTGTGCCGCTGACCATCGCCTCGCTCGTCACCGAGCCGGCGAACTCCATCATCAACCAGAGCGTGCACAGCAAGGAGAGCGAGGAGCCGCTCAACGGCGACGGGTTCGGTGTCGCCTGGTGGGCGCCGGAGTTGTCGCACAAGCCGGCGGTGTTCCGATCCGTGACGCCGGCGTGGAGCAACATGAACCTGCTGGAGCTTGCGCGGGTCACCCGCAGCGGGTGCATCCTCGCCCACGTGCGGGCCGCGACGCGCGGCATCCCGGTGACGGAGCTCAACTGTCACCCGTTCGCCGCGGGGCCGTACGCGTTCATGCACAACGGGGACGTCGCCCGCTTCGGCGCGATCCGGCGGCGGGTCCTCGCGGAGCTGTCTGATGACTCGTTCCACGCCGTGAAGGGCTCCACGGATTCAGAGCACCTCTTCGGCGTCTTCCTCGACGAGGTCGCCAAGGCCGGCGGCACCCCCGCGGCCACTACCTCGGGCAAAGCCAAGGCGACTCCCGCCCACCAGTCCAACGCGATGGCCACGGCGCTGGAACGCACGGTCAGCTACATCGCGGAGCTTTCCCGAAACGCCGTTCGGGCGCGGGTGAAGCGCGACGACGCGACGCCGGAGGAGGATGAGGACTGCTACCTCAACATCGCCGCGAGCGATGGCGAGCATTCCGTCGCGTGCCGGTACACCACCGCGTCGATTGAGCCCTCGTCCCTGTACGTTCACACGGGGCGCCGGTACGTGTGCGAGGGAGGCCTGTGCCGGATGGTCTCGCCTGAGAAGGGGCACGGGGCGGTGATCGTCTCGAGCGAGCCGCTGAGCGATGACCCCGGCTGGCAGAAGATCCCCAAGAATCACATGGTCGTGGTGGGACAGGACCGCACTTGCGAGATCCGGCCGATGAACGTGACCCGATGAACGGGTCCCGATGAGCAAGGCTTAGACGCGGTGCAGACGGTGTTCGGGGCCGCGCTTAACCGCTTGCGGCACCGTGGTGCTATGGCCAAGCATCCACAGGGCGGGAAGTCCGAACGCGAGCCGAGCGGAGCCCATGACAACACGGGGAAGAAGAAGCACAAGGGTGGGATCTTCGCCCTGCTCAAGAGTGCCCTCACGGCCTTCTTCAAGAACCGGTCCCTGAGTCTCGCCGCGTCGCTGTCCTATTACGCGATCTTCTCGGTGACGCCGGTGCTGCTGATCCTGCTCGCGATAGTCGGCCGCATTTTCGGCGACACGCGGGCCCGCGCGGCCATCATCGAGCGGATCTCCAGCGCCGCGGGCCCGAAGACTGCGGAGTTCATCGACGAGCTGCTCCGCAACGCCGCGAAGCCCGAGCAGGGTGTGTGGAGCATGGTGATCGGCTTCGTGCTCCTCTTCATCGGCGCGACCGGCCTCTTCCAGCAGCTCAAGGACGCGCTGAACCAGGTGTGGAACGTGCGCCCGAAGCCCGGCCACGCGATCGGGCAGCTGATCCGGACGCGCCTGATCGGCTTCGGTCTGGTGCTGCTCATGGGCGTAGCGATGATGGCCCTGCTCGCGAGCAGCGCGGTCGTGTCCGCGATGGCGGAGCGCATCCAGAGCGTGGTCGCGATCCCCGAGTGGGCGCTGCACGCGATCGACCTCGCGGTGAGCTTTGGGATTATCTCGTCCCTGCTGGCCGTCATCTACCGCTACCTCCCCGACGCGAAGATCGGCTGGCGCGAGACCTGGCGCGGCGGGATCATCACCGCCGCGCTTCTCGCGATCGGCAAGGTGGGTTTAGGCCTGTACCTCGGCAAGTCCGCGATGGGCTCGGCGTACGGGGCCGCGGGGTCGATGGCCATCGCGCTGGTGTGGATCTACTACTCGTCGGCGATCCTGCTACTGGGGGCGGAGATGACGCAGTGCTATGCCGAGATGTACGGGAAGCGCATCGAGCCCGCCGACTGGGCCGAGTCGGCCACGATGCAGCAGGTGCCGAAAGAAGGTGAGAAGGGGTACGAGAAGCCCTGGAAGCGGAAGAACTGGGGCCGGAAGGCCGAGGTGGACGGCATCCCTCGTGATAGCAGGGATGACCGCAATGTGCCTCATCCCAAAGACCATCCAGAGAGCAAGGGCCGACCCGCCTAAGATCGCACGTTCGCGTTCACTGCCGGCACACCACCGGCCCAGCCCCGCGCCGCATCGATACCGGGCTTTTTTCGGCGCACTCACAAGCCATGTCTGATCCGAATATCCGTCGGGAGATCGCACGCCGTGCGGCGTCCATCATGTACGCGCGCGACGAGCACGAGTACTTCACCGCCAAGCGGAAGGCCGCGAAGCAGATCCTGGGCTCAGACCGCGACCAGGGCCTGCCGTCCAACAAAGAGATCCGGGACGAGATCCAGCTGCTCGCGCAGATGCTGGAAGGGGAAGGGCGCGGACGCGAGCTGGCGGCGATGCGCATCGAGGCGCTGCGGCTCATGCGGGGGCTGGAGGCGTTCCGGCCTCGCCTCATCGGCAGCGTACTGACCGGGCACGTGCGCAAGGGCTCGGATATCGACCTGCACGTCTTCACCGATTCGCTCGGGCTGCTCGAAGACGCACTGGCCGGGATTGGCCTTGAGTTCACTGTCGAGCACAGGCGCGTCCTCAAGCACAACGAGCAGCGCGTGTTCACGCACCTGCATGTGCCGGGCCTGGGAGAACGCGGCCAGTACACCGCCGAGCTCACGATGTACAGTGCGGACAAGAGCAACTACCCCTTCCGCAGCTCGATCACCGGCAAAACCATGGAACGGGCCGGCATTCCAGAGCTGGAAGCCCTGCTGCGCGAGACCACGCCGGACTTCGAGGAACGCATGGAGCGGGCCCAGGACCACGCGGATGTCTGGGAGCTGTACCGCCTTCTCCTGCTCCCGCTCGAGAAGGTGAAGCAGTGCCCCAAGCACCATCCAGAAGGCGACGCCCTCTACCACTCGCTCCAGGTGTTCCAGCTTGCGTGCCATGTGCGCGGCTACGACGAGGAGTTTCTGCTCGCGGCGCTGCTGCACGACGTCGGTAAGGGCATCGATCCGCACGACCACGTCGCCGCGGGTGTCGAGGCCCTCGAAGGCGCGGTCACTGACCGAACTCTGTGGCTGGTCGAGCACCACATGGAGGCCCACGAGTACCGTGCCGGGTCACTCGGCCACCGCGCCCGCCGGCGCCTTGCTGAGAGCGAATGGCTGGAGGACGTGCTGCTGCTCAGCGAAGTGGATCAGGCGGGCCGTGAGCGCGGCGTAGTCGTTCCAACGACTGACGAGGCGGTTGAGTACATCCGCAAGATCAACGAGGACTAGATCGCACGGCCGATTACCCACTCAGCTCCGCCCACCGCTCATACAACGCGGCCACCTTCGCCTGCGCCTCTCCCAACTCCGCGTACAGCTGCTGCAACCGCTTGTGGTCCGCGCCCTCGTTCACCAGCGCCTCTATCCGCGCGACCTCCGCCTCCCCCTTCTCGATCGCAGGCTCAATTTGTTCGAGCTCCCGCTGCTCCTTGTACGACAGCTTCTTCTTCGCGGCGGCCGCGGGTGGTGCGGCCGGTGCTGTCTGCACAGCGGCTTCAGCCGTCGCACCGCCCGATGCCGCGCCCTTCCCCGACCCCTTCGCCTCTTGTTGCTGTCGCGCCTTCTCCAGCTGCACCTGCTCCTCCTGCGCATCCTCCCACTGGTCATAGCTCGCGAAGTACTTCGCTCCGCCCTTGCCATCCAGCGCCAGCACCTGCGTCGCCAGGTCCGCGATCATCGCGCGATCGTGGGTCACCAGCACCAGCGCGCCGGGGAACTCCTCGAGCGAAGTCTCGAGCACCTCCAGCGTCGCGATGTCCAGGTCGTTCGTGGGCTCGTCCAGGATCAGCACGTCCGCCGGCTCGAGCATGAGCCGAGCGATGTGCACCCGCGCCTGCTCGCCGCCACTCAGGGCCCGGACCGGGGCCTTCAGCTGCTGCGGGCTGAACAGGAACATCGCGGCCCACGTGTTCACGTGCAGGATCTTGCCGCGGTAGATCACCGAGTCCGCGGGGCTCAGCGTGTCCTTGAGCGTCTTGCCCAAGTCCAGCTCCGTGCGGTGCTGGCTGAAAAGCACCACCCGCAGCGCATCCGCCCGCCGGATCTCGCCGGGTGCGGGCACGCCGCTGGGCAGGTTCGCTTCCTTCGCCGCCTGAACCGCCTCCGCGGACGGCGGATCACTCTCTACGTCACCTGTCAGCACCTTGATCAGCGTGGACTTCCCGCTGCCATTGGGCCCCATCAGCCCCAGCTTCTGGCCCGGCGAGAGCACCACATTGAGATCGCGGAACAACTGCCGCCCGCCGAGCGACTTCGAGATCGCGTGCGCCTGGAGCAGCTTCTGCGTCTTGCGGTCCGTCCCCCCAAAGTCCACCGCCGCGGCCTTCGAAGGGGCATTCCTCCCCTTCAGCTCCGCCAGCTCATCGATCCGCGTGTGGGCCGCGTTCGCCCGCCCCTTGGACTTGGTCCGCCGTGCCTGCGCGCCACGGCTCAGCCACCGCAGGTCTTCCCGCACCATGTTGGCCAGTGACTCTTCCTGTCGCGCCTGCCCCTCCAGGAACTCCTGCTTGCGCCGAAGGAACTCGCTGTAGTTGCCGCTCGCGGTGAACGTGCCACCGGGGTAGGCACGGCTCAGCTCCACAATCCGCGTCGCCGTGTTTTCGAGGAAGGCTCGGTCGTGCGTCACCGCCACCCACGCGAACTGCCCATTGTCCAGCAGCTCTTCGAGCCAGCGGATGCCCTCCACGTCGAGATGGTTCGTGGGCTCGTCCAGTAGCAGGACGTCCGGTTCCTTCGCGAGCTCGCGGATGATCGCGAGCCGCTTACGCTGCCCACCCGACAGCCGCGCGGTCGTCGCGTGCAGGAAATCCTCGCCCAACCCCAGGTCCTCAAACCCCAGCCGCCGCAGCGTCAGCTCCGCGTGCATCTCACGCTCGTGCTCGTCGTGGACGTGCGCGAGCGTCAGCCCCTTCATCCCATCGCACACCGCCGAGAGCACGGTCGAGCCCTCGGGAAAGATGTCCTGCTGCGAGACGTACGCCGCGCGCTGCCCCTTTCGAAGCACGATGGACCCCTGGTCGGGCGTCTCCATCCCCGCCAGCAGCTTGAGCAGCGTGGACTTCCCGCTCCCGTTGGGCCCGATCAGGGCCAGCCGCTCGCGGTCCTGGAGGATCAGCCCGATCCCCGAGAAGAGCGTGTGGTGACCGAAGGTCTTGGACAGGGATTGGGCGGTCAGGACGGGGGGCATGGGAGGGGAAGGTAGGCAACGCAACGCCCTTTACTGCGTCGCGGCGGGGTCGGGCCCCTCCTTCCCCGCTCCCCGCAGCTTCTGCCACACAAAGTAGATCGGGTACCCCGCCAGCAGCACCCCCAGCCATGGCCCCGTCGTCCACGGGCTCTCGATGATCGCCAGCACCGTCATCCCCAGCGCGCTCAGGATGAACAGCCCGGGCACCACCGGGTATCCCGGCACCTTGTACGTCCGGGGCAGGTCCGGACGCCGCACCCGCAGGATGATCACCGACAGGGCGGCCAGCCCGTAGAAGATCCAGATCGTGAACACAAACCCGCCCGCGAGGGTCGCGAAGTCCCGCAGGAACATCACGGCCGTACACGACAGCCCGCACTGCACCCACAGCGCCACGTGGGGCGTCTCAAATCGCGGATGGACCCGCGACAGGAACCGGAACAGCAGCCCATCCTGCGACTGCGCAAACGTCACCCGCGCCCCCGTGATGATCGACCCGTGCGTCGATCCCAATGTCGATACCACCACCATGGCCGTGAGCAGCATCCCGCCCGCTGGTCCCAGCAGCTTGGTCATCAGGTCGCCCGCGACCGACGTGCTCGCCCGCACCTGCTCGATGGGCAGCACGTACAGGTACGCCGCGTTCACCGCCACATACAGCCCGATCGCGATCAGCGTCCCCACCAGGTACACCCGCGGCAAGGTCCGCTGCGGATTCTTCACCTCCCCCGCCACCGCCCCCACGTCCGACCACCCGTCGTACGTCCACAGGATCGCCGTCATCACGGGCGCAATCGCCCACAGCAGCGACTTGGGCGCATCGACGCTCGCGAAGTTCTCCACCGACCCGCCCGGCACGAACACGGCGAAAGCGCAGATCGCCGCGAGCGCCGCGACCTTCAGGCTCGTCACCACCACTCCCACCGACGCACCCAGCTTCATCCCGCGCACGTTCAACGCCGTGAGCGCGATCAGCACGACGCACACCGCAATCGGCTCAGGCCACGGCGTCGTGTACCCCTCCGGAAAGTTCAGCCGGTCCATCGCGAACGCCGCGTACCGCTCGTTGAGGTGCATGTACTGCGCGAAGATCGTCGAGATCGCCCCCGCGGCGAAGGGCTTGCTGATCAGCATGTACGTCCAGCCGAAGACGAACGCCGTGCTCCGCCCCAGCCCCTGATACAGGAAGTTGTACAGCCCGCCCGACCGCGGGAAGACCACCGCCAGCTCGGTGTACGTGAGTGCCCCAAACAGCGACAGCAGCCCGCCGGCACCCCACATCGCGAGCATCACCCACGGGCTGCCCAGCTGCTGAGCGATCTCCGAAGGTGTCCGGAAAATCCCGCTCCCGATAATCACCCCGAGCATGATCCCTAGAGCGCCAAGGGTGCCGATGGTGCGAGGAAGGTCGCGGGTGGGCGGGGGCGTCATTCGGCGGGCAGAGTAGCGGCGAGCAGACCAACCCGATCCCGAACTAAGGGCTCGGGCCTTGAGATTGCGTGACATCCATTGCTGGCCGTGGTACACCATGGGGAGTATCCGAAGGCCGTTACCACTCGGTCACTGCCTGTCTCGTTGGAGCCCTTGCCCATGAAGACCGCTGCGCTCCTGATGGCCGCCGGGCTCGTTCTGGCCGGGCTCGCCTGCCCCGTCTTGGCCGGCCCGCGCGAGTCCATCACGTTCACGAACGTGCTCAACGACAGCATGCGCAACTGGATCCAGAACGAGTTCCGCGAGTGCGAGTTCCAGGGAGACTACGTCGCGACGAAGGTCCGCATCTCCGGCCGTATCCGCGCCCTTGTGCCCGGCCAGAGCCTCCTCGAAACACAGATCGCCATCGGCGCTCCGGACTGGAACATCGTCTGGGTGTACCCCTTCGGCGAGATGGTCGACGAGTACGACACCTACACGCTCGTTGACAGCGAGTTCGACCTCGAGTCGCCCGTCCGCGCCAGCGGCGAGTGGGCCTTCCAGTTCTTCGATACCGCCGATGACTCCACCGGCCCCGACGCGGTGTGGGAGACGGTGACCATCACGCTCGACGACGCCCCACCCCCGCCCGACGTCTTCTACGAGTACCTGTCCATCGACTCGGGCGACACGATCACCACCGCCCTTGAGGCCCGCGGCCACGGCGCGCTCCACGAGATCCGCGGCTTCGGCGCGCCCGCCGACGCCGACCTCTACCGCATCCGCATCACCGACCCTGCCAGCTTCCTCGCCGAGGCCCAGCTCATCCGCTACTTCGGCGACGGCGCCAACCTCTGCCTCTTCGACACACGCGGCAAGGGGATCGTCGCCATCGATTCCCGCACCCCCACCACCCCGCGCCTGGATGACTCTGTCGTGACGCTCGCACCCGGTAACTACTACCTGGGCATCGCGACTTCACACCGTTACCCCGTGGACGCCGCGGGCGACCGGCTCTGGGATGAGACGATCAACACGCAGCAGCAGCCTAACGGCCCCGGCAGCCTCAACGCCCTGCACCATTGGGAGGGCACCGGCGAGACCATCCAGTACCACATCCGTCTCACAGGCGCGGACTACATCGGCCCGCCCAACACCTGCACCGCCGACTTCAACCACGACGGCGACTTCGGCACGGAGCAGGACATTGAGGCCTTCTTCCGCTGCCTTGCCGGCGACTGCTGCACCGATTGCAGCTCCGACTTCAACGGCGACGGCGACTACGGCACGGACCAGGACGTCGAAGCCTTCTTCCGTGTGCTCAGCGGCGCGCCCTGCTGAGACCGCAAACAGCCGATTGCGCAAGCAATCGATGCCTTCCTCACCGATCGCCCCGCCCACATGTCTATTGCACCGCCCCCGGCCCGCTCTCACAGTCAGCAACCCGCGCCTTAGCCGCCAAAAAGTCCCTCAAGATCGCCGCGGCCGCGAGCGCATCCCGCCGTGCCTTCTTCCCCCCGTGCGTCAGCCCCGACTGCGACATCGACCAATCCGCATCCACGCTCGTCAGCCGCTCATCCTGGAAGTGAACCACGCGCTTCGTCGCGGCCCCGAGCCGCTCACCGAACTCCCGCGACTTCTTCGCCTGCGGCCCCTCGCTCCCATCCATATTCAGCGGCAATCCAACCACCAGCTCGCACTTCTGCCACGCCCCGCACACATCCGCCACCGCCTTCACCACCGCCGCGACCAGGTCCGCGCCGCCGTTGTGCGTAATCGGCACCTCAAGCGTCTCACGCGGCGACACAATCAGTGTCTCGGAGTCCCCCACCGCGATCCCAGTGCGCTTGTCCCCGATGTCGATCGCGATGTACCTCACCGGCCGCTCCTCACTCCGCTTCCGCCAGCAGCTTCGCGACATCCAGCGGGCGTGTAAACATCGCGAGCTCACCCTCCGCAGTCCGCGGCCACTGCTCCCGAGCCCGGTCCCAGTACAACTCGACACCGTTGTCGTCCGGATCGCGCAGGTACAAAGCCTCGCTCACGCCGTGATCCGCCGCGCCGTCGAGCGTGATGCCTGCGTCCGCCAGCCGCTTGAGCGCCTTCGCGAGCGCCGCGCGCGATGGGTAGAGGATGGCCGTGTGGTACAGCCCCGTCGCGCCCCGCGCCGGCGGCTTGCCGCCCAGGCTCTCCCACGTGTTGAGCCCGATGTGGTGGTGGTACCCGCCCGCCGAAACAAACGCGGCCTGGCTCCCAAACCGCTGCATGAGCTCGAACCCCAGCACCCCGCAGTAAAACCCAAGCGCCCGCTCCAGGTCCGCCACCTTGAGGTGAACGTGCCCGATTCGCACCTTTGCATCGATCTCAGCCGGGCTGTGCTGCTGGTGGTCCAAGTGCTTCTACCCTTCTCACGTTGGAATCGCGGACATGAAGCCAGTTACACCGCCGGTCCAGAGAGGTTCCTGGTTCATCGTACACCTTGCCATCGGCGGGGCCGTTCCCCGCCGGGCGACAGACCATCACGGAGTACCACCCATGAGACGGATCTCTGCTGCACTGATCATGATCACCGCCGCGGCCCTCGGCGTCGGCTGCGATAACGACGACAACCACCGCGACTGGGATAACGACAACTACCGCGGCGACCGCATCAGCCGCGACAGCCACTGGGACGGCAACCGCGAATGGGACCGCGACCGCGCCGACTGGGACCGCCACTACGACGATCGCGACTGGGACCGCAACCACGAGCGCAGCGCCGACCACTGGCGCGACGACCGCCGCGGCGAGGGCCTCATGGACCGCGACCAGAACCGCAGCACCTGGGACCGCCGCTGAACGACCCAGCCGACACTCCGCGCGCTGACCCTCACGATCACGACCCCCAATAGCAAGGCGGGCGCACCCTCTCGTGCGCCCGCCTGACCATTTCAGCAACTTCAGCCTTCACAGACACTTGCGCCAACCAGCCTGGGTTCCTGGAACGCAAAGTTAGTGTCCGCGTACTATCTTTCGACCGGCCAGCGAGGCCGTGAACCCCACCCCTTTGGAGCACCGAGAGATGTCCGCCCTGCGTTCGCTGATTGTTGCCGGAGCCCTCGCCAGCACCCTCCTGACCGGCTGCGTCCACGCGCACCGCGCCGTTGTCGTCGAGGAGTACCGGGCCTATCCACCACCCCCGCCCCGGCGTGTGGTCGTGGTCGAGGAGCGCCGCTACGCACCTCCGCCGCGTGTCATCGTTGAAGAGCGACGCTACGTCCCCGGCCCCACGATCATCATCGGCGGGCACCGCGGGCACCACCATCATCATCACCGTGGTCACCATCACTGACCGAGGACTCTACCGCAGCAGCCGCTCCAGGTAGTGGATGTCGACCCCGCCTTCCTTGAAGTCGGAGTTCTCCATCAGCCTGGAGTGCAGCGGGATCGTGGTCGAGATCGGACCCACCTGGAACTCGCGCAGTGCCCGGCTCATCCGCGCCATCGCCTGCTTGCGGTCATCCGCGTGGACGATCAGCTTGCCGATCATCGAGTCGTAGTTCGGCGGCACCACGTACCCCGGCACCACGTGCGTATCCATCCGCACGCCCGGCCCGCCGGGAACCTGCCACAGATCGACCTTGCCCGCAGACGGCCTGAACCCCTTGTCCGGGTCCTCGGCGTTGATGCGGCACTCCATCGAGTGCCCGTTGATCTGCACGTCCTTCTGCTTGAACGGGATCGGCTCGCCCGCCGCGACCAGGATAGACATCTTGACGATGTCGATGCCCGTGATCAGCTCCGTCACCGGGTGCTCCACCTGCACCCGCGTGTTCACTTCCAGCATGTAGAAGTTCTGCTGCGTGTCCATCAGGAACTCGACCGTCGCGGCCCCGTGGTAGTTCGCGGCCTTGATCAGCCGTGCCGCGGCCTCGCACACGACTTCCATCTTCTTGCGGTTGACGTTCGGCGCCGGGGCCTCCTCGATCACCTTCTGGTGCCGCCGCTGCATGGAGCAGTCCCGCTCCCACAGGTGGACGCTGTGCCCGTGCTTGTCGCCGAGGGTCTGCACCTCGATGTGCCGCGCGTGCTCCAGGAACTTCTCGATGAACACCGCGCCGTTGCCGAAGGCCGCGAGGGCTTCCTGGCCGGCCTGCCGCAGGCTGCTCCGCAGCGTCGCCTCGTTGCGGCAGACCCGCATGCCGCGCCCGCCGCCGCCCGCCGCGGCCTTGATGATCACCGGGTACCCGATCTCATTGGCAACCCGGACCGCCTCTTCCTCTTCCTCGATCGCCCCTTCGCTGCCGGGGAAGATCGGGACCTTGTTGGCCTTGGCGGTCCGCTTGCACTCGACCTTGTCGCCCAGCTTGGCCATCGCCTCGGGCGTGGGCCCGACGAACTCGATCTTGCAGTCGCGGCACGCCTGCGAGAAGTCGGGCCGCTCGGAAAGGAACCCGTACCCCGGGTGGATCGCATCCACGTCCGCCACCTCGGCCGCGGCGATGATCCGCGAGATGTTGAGGTAGCTCTCCTTCGCCGGCCCCGGCCCGATGCAGATCGCCCGGTCCGCCAGGCGCAGGTACGGCGCGTCCTTGTCGGCGGTGCTGTACACGCACACGGTCTCGATGCCCAGCTCGCGGCAGGCACGCAGGATGCGGAGGGCGATCTCGCCACGGTTCGCGATGAGGACTCGTTTGAACATGGTGGTTACGTCAGCAAACGGGTGATCGATTGGACCAGCGTCAGAATGGACACGACCGCCGTCAGACACCAGAGAAGCAGCACGAACTGTGTCGAACGCGAGTGCCGGAGAACCTCGCGCCAGGTCGGCTCGTGGCCGAGCTTCGCCGCGAGCCGGAACGAAGCAAACAGGAAACTGACCATGACGCCCGCGGTGAGCAGCCCCCGAATACACCGGAACACCACGTTGGGCGTCGAGTCATAGACGAGGACTTGCTCCAGCCACGCCGGCACTCCCCCATCCCCCCCACGATTATGCGGGCTTGACCGCGAACAGCTTCTGCCCGAACTCGACCGCCTGCCCGCTCTTGACCAGGATCTGCTCGATCGTGCCGCTCTTCTCGGCCTTGATCTCGTTGAACACCTTCATCGCCTCGATCAGGCACACCACCGTCTCGGGCCCCACCTGCTGCCCGGGCTTCACAAACGGAGGCGAGTCAGGATTCGGCGCGAGGTACAGCGTGCCCACCATGGGCGAGTCAATCGTCGGACCCGCGGGTGCCGCCGCGCCAGAGCCGCCCGCCGCAGCGGGCGCGGACGCCGGTGCCGCCTGCTGCACGGGTGCCGGTGCATAGTGCACCTGCGGCGCCGCCTGCATCACCCCGCCGCGCTTCAGCGTGATGGATTCCTTCTCGTCCTTGAGGTCCACCTCGGACAAGTCGTGCTCGGCCATGAGGGCCACAAGTTCCTTCAGCTTGCTGATGTCGATCATGACTTTTCCGGATTTGAACCACAGAGAGCACAGAGGGCACAGAGCAAGTCACTCAACTCTGATCTGACCCCACGAAGGCTCTCTCCAGTTCCTTCCTTTTCTCCTGTCTTGTGTCTGACTCTGTGGTCTCTGTGAGCTCTGTGTTTCAAACCCTCAGAGCGTCGACCACTCCAGGTCCTTGGGCAGCGAGCAGAAGTTCTTCGCGCCCTTCTCCGTGATCACGTACTGATCCTCGATCCGCACCCCGCCCACGCCCGGGATGTAGATCCCCGGCTCGACCGTACACACCATCCCGATCTCGAGCTTCTGGTCCGGGTACTTGGGATTCAGCCACGGCGGCTCCTTGCTGATGCCCAGCCCATGGCCGAGCCCATGCCCGAACTCCTCGCCGAACCCAGCGTCCTCGATGATCTTGCGGGCGATCCGATCAACCTCGTGCGTGCTCTTGCCCGGCGCCAGCGCCGCGGCCGAGGCCTCCTGGGCCTCCAGCACGATGGCATAGATCTCCTGCACCTTCTTGGGCCACTTACCCAGCGCGAAGGTCCGCGTCATGTCGCCCTGGTAGCCGTGGTACACCGCGCCCCAGTCAATCAGCAGCGGCTGGTCCTTGGTCACCTTGGTCTTCTCGCCGGGCCGGTAGTGAGGCAGCGAACCGTTGGCCTTGGCCGCGACGATCGTCTCGAACCCCGGGCGGCTGCTGCCGCGCGTCTTCATCTCAAACTCGAGGATGGCCGCGACCTCGATCTCGCTCTGCCCCGCCTTGATCTGCTTGAGGGTCGCCTTCAGCGCCTCCTCCTGCAGCTTCACGGCCTTCTGGATCAGGGCAATCTCGTGCTCGTCCTTGATCACCCGCAGCTGCTGGCACAGGTTGGTCGTCGAGACCAGCCGGTTCTGCGGCCCCTTGCCCAGCGCCTTGGCGATCGCCGCCTGGTCCGCCAGCGTCAGGTGCTCCGCCTGGAACCCGCACCGGTCCACGCGCGTCGAGGTAAACACCTCGGCCACCGCTTCCGACATCCCGCCCTTGCGCGAGAAGACGTTCAGCCCCGGACCGACGTGCTCCTTGGTCTCTTCCAGCTCTTCCACGTAGCGGAAGTCGGAGATCACCGTCGCGATCGTCGGCGAGATCAGCAGGTAGCTCTCGCCCCCGAAGAAGCCGGTCAGGTACCCCACGTCGTTGGGGTTGGACACGAGCATGTGCCCGAGGGTGGCCTTCTGGGCCAGGGCGCGGAGGCGGTCCATCCGCCCGGCGTACGGCGTGCCCCCGTTTTTAGAGGGGGCAGGCTTGGACTTCGGGGCGGAGGCTGGCGGCATAGGGGGTCATGATACCGCGTTCACTCGTCACACGCCGCTCACAGTGGACCGCCAGCCCGCGTTTGGGATCGGGACGGCAGCCTTTGCGCACACCGCGGAGGCGAACGGTCCCAAGCCCCTCTCCGGCGTGCACCCTCAAACCTGAGAGGTGCACCCCGAATCCTTTCAGATGCACCCTGAGCCGATCAGGGTGCAGCCGGAATCGCTTATGCCGCGGTCCGAACTCTTTAAGCCGCGGCCCGAACCGCTTCGGCCGCAGCCCAAACCGTTTCGGCCGTGGCCGGAATCGTTCAGGCCGTGGCCGGAATCGTTCAGGCCGCGGCCTGAACCGTTCAGGCCGCGGCCTGAACCGTCTGAGCCGCGGACTGAACCCTCCGGATTCACCTCAAGCGGCGCGTCTTCGTAGACTGTGCCGATGCCCCAGCCGCCGCTTCGACCAGACCGGGGGGACGACTTCCCTGCCCGCCGCGGCGACTCCATCGCAGGCCCGGCGCTCGGCACTTGGCTCGTGGGCATTGTCACCCTCGTCTGCGTGATTTGGCCCCTCGGTGCCGTGTTCTGGACGACGACCGCCGGGGTCATGGCCGGAGACGTCTCCAAGGGCCCGCCCGGCACCAGCCTGGAACCCGCCCTCTCCGTCAACCCCGCGTGGGGACTCCTCGGCTCTACGTGCCTGTGGGCACTGGGGATAGGACTCGGCTCCGCCCTCCTTGCCTGGCCCGCGGCGTGGCTCATCCGCGGGCGGGGCTGGGGCGTGATCCCCCTCCTCCTGACCCCCCTCTTGCTCCCAAGCTACCTCGCCTACAACGGTTACAGCACGGTCCGGGCGGCGGGCACCACGGTCGGCTCGTGGCTCGAAACCCTCGCCCAGGGCCCGATCCCCAACGCCCCCTCACACGCCGGTAAAGCCTTGGCAGCACTGGGGTTGATGCTCTGGGCCTGGCCCATCGCCGCGCTCGTGCTCGGCTCGGCTGTCCGCCGCATCGACGAGCACGTCCTCGAAACCCTGCGGATGGACGCCTCCGGTTACCGTAAGTCCCGTGAGGTGTGGAAGTTGTGCCGCCCCGGCTTCTACGCCGCCGCCGCCGTTGTCGCCCTCGTCATGCTCGGGTCCGCGATCCCCCTCCACCTTGCGCAGGTGCCCACCTACGCCGTCAAAGTCTGGTTCGACCTGAACTTAGCCCCCGGCTCCTGGCGGGTATGGGTCAGCGCCTGGCCCCTGGTCGCGGCCGCGCTCCTGGGGGCTTGGGTGCTCGGGGGCCGAATCCTCTCCGCCGCCGTTTCGCACAGCGAAACGCTCCCCCCACCCCGCAGCGCCTCCGCCGGCCGCTGGCTCGCCACCGGCGCCATCTGGGGACTCTCGGTCCTTGTCCCCCTCATGCTCTTCGTCCGCACCGTCAAGGGCTGGAAGCCCTACGCCGACTTCTGGACGCTCTCCAGCGAGGCCGTTCTAAGTAGTAGCGGCGTCGCCCTTGCGACCGGCGCGGTGGGCGTCCTCCTCGCCGCGTCCTTCTGGCAGGGGGTCAGCTCCGCCAACCGCGGCCACACCCCCATCCTCCTGCTCTGGTGCCTCCGCGCACTGCTGGTCATGGGCCTGCTGCCGGGGGTCCTCGTCGGGTCAGCCGTGTCCATTGCCTGCAATACCACCCCGGGCCTGTGGTCCCTGGGCGACTCCGCGTGGATCCTGGTCGTCGTTCACGTCGCTCGTTTCGGCTTCGTCGGGGCCCTCGTGGGCGTTTGGCTCGCCGCCATCGAGCCCCGCGCCGAACGCGACCTCCGCGCCTTGGACGGCGCGCTCGGCGTCCGAGGGTGGATGGCCGCGAGCCTCCCACTTCAGGGCGGGGCGCTCGTCGGAACCGGCCTCGCGACCGCCGCCCTCAGCCTGCACGAGATCGAGGCCGCGGTGGTGGTCCAGCCCCCCGGCACCCCCAGCCTGGCCCAGGTCATGCTCAACCACCTGCACCAGCTCCGGATGCAGGACGTATCCGCCGCGGCGGTGTCTGTGGTCGTAGTCGGTCTCGTGCTCGCCGCGATCGCCGGGTGGGCAGGATCAAGGACGTTGAAGCAGGTCGGGTGAATCCCCAAGACATGCTCACGAACATGTGAGACTGTCGCGCCGCCAAACAATCCGCCCCTGCACCCCGTACGAGGCCTTTCCAGTAGGATGAAGTTGATGCCCCTGGGTCGAGCAGCCTGTTGCCTTGTGTCCGCCGCGGCGCTGCTCAGTGTCGCTGCCTGCTCGCGCCATCAAGACGGCCAGCCCCTCAAGGTCAAGTTCTCCTACGGCGAGGTCGGCAGCTCCCCCGGCCAGCTCAGCTACCCCCGCTGCCTCGATGTCGATCGCTCGGGCGTGTGGGTCATCGACAAGATGGCCCGCGTCCAGCGCCTCGACGCCAACACCGGCGACCCCCGCGGCGGCTGGCAGATGCCCGAATGGAAAGAGGGCAAGCCCGTCGGGATGACCGTCTGGGACCCGGAAGGCAGCGACGGCCCCCTCGTCTTCGTCGCCGACACCCATTACTTCCGCATCATGGTCTACGACGGCGGCTCGCTCGCGCCCGGGCGCGAGGGCGAAGGCCTTGGCACGCTCCTGACCCGCTTCGGCGAGTACGGCAACGGCCCCGGGCAGTTTGTCTTCCCAACCGACATCGCGATCGTGCCGGGCCCCGACGGCAAGAGCATCTCCCGCCTCTATATCAGCGAGTATCAGCACAACGAGCGGATCAACGTCTACGAGGCCGACCCGCCCGTCACGCGCGAGGTGCTCCTCGCCGCGGCCAAGGGTGGCGACCTCGGCCCTGCGCCCTCGCCCTTCAAGTTCAAGTTCGCCTTCGGGTCCCAAGGCGAAAGTTCCTCCGCCGACAACATCCAGTTCAACCGTCCGCAGTCTCTCGCGGTAGACCTCAAGCGTCAGGAGCTCATCGTCAACGACGCCTGCAACCACCGCATCGGCCGCTTCACGTTCGATGGCAAGCTCATCGCGTGGATCAACCCCGACTGCCGCCCGGGACAGGCCCCCGGCCAGTTCGGCTATCCCTACGGCCTCGCTTTGCTCAATGACGGCACCGCGCTCATCGCGGAGTTCGGCAACCACCGCATCCAGCGCATCGACCTCGCGAGCGGCGCCTCGATGGGCACCTGGGGGCAGATGGGTCGCCACCCGGGTCAGCTCTCCTCGCCCTGGGGTGTCGCAGTGAAGGGTGACCTCGTGTACGTCCTCGATAGCGCGAACAACCGCGTGCAGGTGTTCGACAAGCCCAGGGGAAACGCGCTCGTGACGCAAACTGAAGAGAGCACGATCGTCACGGGGGGTGCGGGTTGACCACGCTCGCCGCGATCCATGTCGGCCTCATCCACTTCGCGCTGCCCGTGTGGCTGCTGCTCATCCCTATTTGCGGGATCCTGTCGGTCATCATGGCCCGCAAGAGCCTCTCGGGCCTGGGCGGCTCCACCCGCTGGATCGCGCTCTTTGTCCGCTTGATCGTTATCACCCTGCTCGCCGGCGCATTGGCTGACCCCTCGTGGCGCAAGGAGAGCAAGAGCGTCTCCGTAACGATGGTCCTGGACAGCAGCGAGAGCGTGCCTTCCCAAATCCAGAAGGACGCCCAGAAGTTCGTCGAGGCCGCCATCAAGGAGAAGAAGCCCGACGATCAGGTCGGCCTCATCACCGCCGCGAAGGACGCGTTCGTTCAGCAACTCCCCAGCAAGCTGACGCGCACGCTCGATCCGCAGTTCATGGGCGCCTCGGACGGCACGAACCTCGCCGCCGCCCTCAAGCTCGCCATCGCCACCGCCCCGCCCGACGCCGCGGCCCGCATCCTGCTCGCCACCGACGGCAATCAGACCGTCGGCGACATCCTCCAGGCCGCGACCACGGCCAAGGCGATGAAGATCCCCATCGACATCCTGCCCATCAAGTACAAGTACGACAAGGAGGTCATGATCGACCGCCTCGTCGCCCCCGCCACCGCCCGCGAGGGCGAGACCATGAGCATCAAGGTCGTGATGCGCTCCCTTACCGAGACACGCGGCCGGCTCACGCTGCTCATGAACGGCCAGGCCGTGGACCTCAGCGCCTCCGGCAGCAGTGACCTCAGCACCGAGGTCGAGCTCAAGCCCGGGCTCAACGTTAAGCAGGTACAGGTGAAGGCCCTGCGCTCGGGCCCGCAGAACTTCGAGGCCGCGTTCGAGCCCTTCGCCGTGAACGGCCAGTTCGTCGGCGACGTGCTTCGCCAGAACAACCGCGGCAGCGGCGTCACCTTCGTCGCCGGCGCGGGCAAGGTGCTCATCATCACCGAGATCGGCACCCGCCCGCAGGACTCCCGCGAGTTCATCGCGGCGATGGACGAGGCCAAGATCGCCATCGACGTCAAGACCGCCGACCAGGCCCCGCAGACGCTGACCGAGCTCAACGCGTACGACGCGATCGTGCTCATCAACCAGTCCGCGTACAAGTTCAGCCAGGCCCTCCAGGACCAGCTGCGCCAGTACGTCCACGACACCGGCGGCGGGCTCATGATGATCGGCGGGCCCGAGAGCTTCGGCGCGGGCGGCTGGATCGGCTCGCCCCTTGAGGACGCACTCCCCGTTCGGCTTGACCCGCCGCAGAAGCGTCAGATGCCCCGCGGCGCACTCGCGCTCATCATCCACTCCGTCGAAATGCCCGACGGCGTCTTCTACGGCAAGAAGGTGAGCGAGGCCGCCGTGAACTCCCTCTCGCGCCTGGACCTCGCCGGCATCATCGAGTACACCGGCATGGGCGCCAACGCCGGCGCCGAGTGGGTCCACGAGATGAAGCTGGTGGGCGACGGCTCCGCCATCAAGCGCTCCATCCAGAATCTCAAGTTCGGCGACATGCCCAGCTTTGTCCCCAGCCTCGAGCTCGCCCTCGATGGCCTCCGCAAGGCCGACGCCGGGCAGAAGCACGTCATCATGATCAGTGACGGCGACCCCAGCGTCCCGTCTAACAGCTTCCTCGAGAAGTTCGTCGACTCCAAGATCACCATCAGCTGCGTTGGCGTCTACCCCCACGGCGGCCAGGAAATCGCCAAGATGAAGGCCATCGCCGACTTGACCGGCGGCAACTGGTACTTCGTCAATACCGAGAAAGAGCTCGCCAGCATCCCTGAGATCTTCATCAAGGAAGCCCAGACCGTCCGCCGCTCCCTCATCCGCGAGGGCAACTTCCCCGGCCTCATGATCGCCGGCGCCGACGAAGCCATGCGCGGCCTCTCCGGCGTCCCCAACGTCAACGGCTACGTCGTCACCGGCGAGCGCGAAGGTCTCGCACTCGTCTCGATCAAGATCAAGGCCGACGACCCCAACGCCGCGCAGTCCAGCGACCCGCTGCTCGCCGGCTGGCAGTACGGGCTGGGCAAGGTCATCGCCTACACCAGCGACGCCAGCACCCGCTGGAACCCGCAGTGGACGGCGTGGGCCAACTACCGCCAGTTCTGGGAGCAGCACGTCCGCTGGACCATGCGCCCCAGCGGCAGCGCCAGCGTCCGCATCAGCACCGAGAACAAGGGCGACCAGACCCTCATCACCGTCGATGCCCTCGACAGCAGCGGCGAGCGCCTGAACTTCGCCCGCTTCAAGGGGCGCGTCGCCGTCCCCGGCGGCGAGGGCCAGGACGTCGACCTCCGCCAGGTCGGCCCCGGCCGCTACCAGGGCACGGTCAAGAGCGACCAGTCCGGCACGTACGTCCTCAGCATGCGGTATGTCGCGCCCGACGAGAAGGTCGAGGGCGGCGTGCTCGAAGGCTCCGCGCAGGCCGCGATCACCCGGCCCTTCGCCGACGAGTACCGCACGCTCGAGGACAACACGCCGATCCTGACGCAGGTCGCCGAGATGACCGGCGGCCGCGTGATCAGCGACTGGGAGACCAAGCTCCCGGACCTGTGGTCGCGCGAGGGCGTGAACATGCCCGTGTCGTCGCAGTCGATCTGGCTGCTGATGGCCGTGATCGCCCTGGGGATGTTCCTCGTGGACGTCGGCGTGCGGCGCGTCCGGATCGACATCCCTGCGATGTGGGCGGCCGCGACCGGCGTCTTCGGCGCCAGCAAGAGCCGCGGCAGCGAACAGCTCGGCTCCCTCAAGCAGGCCCGCGATCTCGCGAAGAAGAAGATGGCCGACCGAACCGCCGCGGGCCAGGCGATCAGCGAGAGCCAGCTGAAGGCCGAGGCCAAGGCAGAGGTCAAGACCGCCATGGACGCCGCGAAGCGGAAGTTTGAAGCGAGCCCCGACCAGCTTAAGAAGGGTGCCACACAGGTCGCCCTCGGCGGCGCCGATGCCCGCCCGCAGCCCCTCCGCGACCGCCCCCGCCCCGTCGATGGGCCCGGCGCCGCCAAGCCCGGCGAAGACCAGAGCATGAGCCGCCTCCTCAAGGCCAAACAGAAGGCCCGCGGCGACATGGACGAAGGCGAGGACAAGTCCTGACCTCAGTGACCGACTTTCAGCTGTCAGCTATCAGCTTTACGTTTTCCCAGGAGCCCCCCGATGGCCGTTGCAAAGATGCCCGAAATGGCGACCCCCACCGAAGTGCGGGCCGAGTGCGAGAAGTTCCGCGAAACATTCGCCAGGCTCAAGGCCGAGATCGGCAAGGTCGTCGTCGGCCACTCCGACGTGGTTGACGGCGTCCTCATGGCCCTCTTCGCCGGCGGAAACGTCCTGCTCGAAGGCGTGCCAGGCCTGGGCAAGACCCTCCTGGTCCGCACCCTCGCGCAGACCCTCAGCCTCCCCTTCAGCCGCATCCAGTTCACACCCGACCTCATGCCCTCCGACGTCATCGGCACCAACATCGTGATGGAAGATCACGAGACCGGCCGCCGCAAGTTTGAGTTCCAGCGCGGCCCCATCTTCGCCCAGGTCGTCCTCGCCGACGAAATCAACCGCGCCACGCCCAAAACCCAGTCCGCCCTCCTCGAGGCCATGCAGGAGCGGAGCGTCACCGTCGCCGGCACCAGCTACAAGCTCGTCGCACCCTTCCTCGTCCTCGCGACGCAGAACCCCATCGAGCAGGAGGGCACCTACCCCCTCCCCGAAGCCCAGCTCGACCGCTTCATCTTCAAGATCGTCGTCGGTTACTCCCAGCTTGACGACCTCATGACCATCCTCGACCGCACCACCGCCACCCAGCAGCCCGAGAGCACCAAGATCGTCGACGGCCCCACCATCCTCGCGATGCAGCAGCTGGCCCGCGGCGTCATCGTCGCCCCCCACGTCAAGGAGTACGTCGCGCGCCTGGTCCTCGCGACCCACCCCCTGGGTGTGATGGCCGCGGGCGGCGCGAACGGCCCGACCAACAAGTACGTCCGCTGCGGCGCCTCACCCCGTGCCGCCCAGGCCCTCATGCTCGGCGGCAAGGTCCGGGCCCTCGTCGAAGGCCGCTACCACGTCAGCTTCGCCGACATCCGCAGCGTGGCCGCGATGGCCCTCCGCCACCGCCTCATCCTGAACTTCGAGGCCGAGGCCGACCGTGTTGACCCGGATGCGCTGGTCAAGCAGATCGTGGACATGACCGCCACCGAGCCTGTGAAGGTCACCGCCTGAGGAGCTGCAAGTGAAGCGTGCGGTACTGACGTTGGTCGCTGGAACGCTGTTATCGGTGAACACCGTCGCGGACGCCATGTGGCGCATGCCTGAGCGCATCCCCGTGGACCGCCTCGTCACCAACCTCACCGCCCGCACGAAGGAGATCCCGCAGGACGCGGCCGCGTGGTATTCGCTCGGCCGCGCCCACAGCTACGCCTACACGCTCAAGACCGCCGAGCTGGGCGTCTTCAACGGGGAGCCCGCTCCGCGCTGGATGCAGGGCGCGGGCGCACAGCCCGACGCGCCCGACGTGGGCAAGGCCGCCAAGCCGCCCACGGACGCCGAACTGCTCAAGCACCTGGAGCTCGGCGTGCAGGCTCTGTCGAAAGCCATGGAGCTCGACCCCGCCCGCGCAGAGTTCTGCCTCACCCTGGCGGCGCTCCTCGACGCCGGCACAAAGGACGCGGCGAAGGTGGCCGTGATCCCCGGCATCTCTGACATCTCGGCCATCCCCGAGGTCAACACACTCGACAAGCAGCTCGCCGACCTCAAGAGCGACGACAACCTCGATCAGCTCCGTCGTGCCCTGGGCATCATCGCCACCCAGTGGTCCCTCGAAGAGTCCCGCGCCTCCGTCGCCGCGGCCCTCTTCCGCCTCCGCGACAGCGATAACAAGTCCCAGAGCGAGGCCGCCCGCAAGCTCCTCCTCGAAGACTGGAACGAGCAGACCACCGACCTCTACTTCCGCGCCTTCACCCTTGCCCTCGAGAAGGACAGCAAGCTCGAAACCCAGCCCCTCCGGGGAGTCGCCTCCCTCGTCGCCTACGAGGCCGCGACCGAGTACGTCAAAGTCATCACCGCCCGCACCCCGCGCGAGCAGGACAAGGTCCGCCTTGCAACCTGCCAGGCCGCGGCGAAAGCCTGGGACAAGGTGCCGCCCTCAGGCGTCGTCACGCCCATCGTCATCAGCCTCGAAACCGGCAAGTCCCTCGCTGACCTCCTCGCCCACACCGGCCGCGTCAAGTTCGACCTCGACGCTACCGGCACCGGCCAGACCTGGAGCTGGGTCAAGCCCGAGACCGGCCTCCTCGTCTGGGACCCGCAACGCACCGGCAAAATCACCTCCGGCCGCCAGCTCTTCGGCTCTGTCTCCTGGTGGATGATGTTCGACCACGGCTACGACGCCCTCGCCGCGCTCGACGACAACCGCGACGGCCAACTCCGCAGCCACGAACTCCGAGGCATCGCCGTGTGGTTCGACCGCAACTCCAACGGTGTCTCCGACGCGGGCGAAGTTACACCCATCGATCGACTCGGCATCGCCGCCCTCTCAACACGTGTGACTTCCCACGACGGTAAGTCGCCGATGAACGCCACCGGCATGACAATGACCGACGGCCGCGTGCTCTCGACGTGGGACTGGGTGACCGAGCCTCTGCCACATCGCCGGGCCTCCTATGTACCAATCGTGGCGGCGTCCGCCGTAGCACTCGGCATGTTCGCCATTACCCGGAGGCGGCCATGAAGCGCATCATCGCGGCACTGCTCCTCGCGGCACCGCTGTTTGGCGGCTGCACGGCCCTCCGCTCCGAAGTGTCGCAGCAAGCACGCCTCGACGCTCGACTGCAACCCGGGATGGACCCGAAGGTCGTCGCGAAGCATGCGCGCTCCATCGGGCTCGTGCACCACAACACGCACGTGTTCAGCCCCGCGGACCGCGCACGATTCGACGCCGCGTACATGTTGATCGGCAAGTCTCGCGGGGTCATGTGGCCGCCCCTCATGGGCGAGATCCGGGGCTGCGGCTACTTCTACTTTGACAAGCAGGATCGCCTCAAGCGCTGGCAGTACGTCAAGAAGGATGTGGCGATCTGACATGCTGAAAACCCCCAACCCCACCCGCCCCAAGGGCGTCGAAGACCTCCTCTCCAACGAGCTCATCGCCAAGCTCGGCAGCCTGGACCTCTCCTCCAAGCGCGTCTTCTTCGGCAAGCTCAAGGGCGAACGCCGCTCCAAGAAACGCGGCCAGTCCGTCGAGTTTGCCGACCACCGTTCCTACGTCTCCGGCGACGACATCCGCCACATCGACTGGAACATCTACGCCCGCCTCGACCAGATCTTCCTCAAGCTCTTCCTCGAAGAGGAAGACCTCTCCCTCTCCATCGTGATCGACGCGAGCGCCAGCTCCGACTGCGGCGAGCCCTCCAAGTTCCTGTTCATGCAGAAGGCCGCGATGGCCATGGGCTACCTCGGCCTCATCAACCTCAACCGCGTCTCCTGCACCGCCATGGGCGGCGGCGAGGGCGGCATGGCCGGCGCCCTCCGCGACCTCCGCGGCCGCCGCCGCACCCACGACCTGGCCCGCTTCCTCTGCTCCATCGTCCCCGAGGCCAGCTTCTCCTTCAAGGAAGCGTGCGAGCGCATCGCCCTCTCCCGCCGCGGCAAGGGCGTGATGCTCGTCTTCTCCGACTTCTTCTTCAAGGAAGGCTACGAAGACGGCCTCCGCCGCCTCGTCGGCCACGGCTACGACGTCTACTGCATCCAGGTCCTGAGCCCCCAGGAGCTCGAGCCGCCCATCACCGGCGACCTCCGCTTCAAGGACGTCGAAGACGCCGACCTCGCAGAGGTGACGATCTCCGCGCCGCTGATGAAGCGGTACAAGGCCAACCTCGCGGCGTACTGCAGCGAGCTGAGCGCATTCTGCCTCAGGCGCGACATGCAGATGCTGACGGTCCGGAGCGATACGCCGATCGACGTGCTCATCCTCGACTACCTGCGCAAGAGAGGGGTCGTGAAGTGAGCGAGGCAGCGAGGCAGCGAAACAGCGAGACAGGGAAGAGTGTTGTTCAGACATTCAGGGACTTGATCGCATGGCAACGCGCGATGGAGCTCGCGGAGGCCGTTTACGCTGCCACATCCAAGATGCCCCCCGATGAGCGCTTTGGCCTCACCTCGCAACTCCGGCGAGCCGCAGTGTCGGTGCCTTCGAACATCGCGGAAGGCCACGCGCGACGAAGCCGGCAAGACTACTTGCGGTTCCTCCGCATGGCGAGGGGCTCTGTTGCCGAAGTGAGCACTCAGTTGGAGCTCGCGTTCCGACTGCGTTTGATTTCCCCTGACCAGCAACTCTCCGACCTCGTGGGCGAAGTCGCACGCATACTGCAGGCCCTTATTCGAGCGCTTGAGGCGAAGGAGGAACAAAACTCGTGACTTTTGCCTTCCCCCCTGTCTCGCTGTCTCGCTGTCTCGCTGTCTCGCCCGGAGGTGCCCGATGACCTGGGTCACCCCCGGCTACGCCCTCCTTGCCGCCGCCATCGCTGTCCCTGCGCTGGTCATCCTGTACTTTCTGAAACTCCGCCGCCGCGACATGGAGGTCTCCACCACCCTCCTCTGGAAGAAGTCCATCCAGGACCTTCAGGCCAACGCCCCCTTCCAAAAGCTCCGCCGCAACCTCCTCCTCTTCCTCCAACTCCTCGCCCTCGCGGGCATCCTCGGCGCCATCGGCCAGCTCACCCTCAAAGGCCAGAACGTCGTCGGCAGCAAGCATGTGATCCTCATCGACCGCTCCGGCAGCATGGGCGCGCTCGACGAGGACGACGGCAAGGGCGGCCAGCAGGCCCGGCTCGAGGCCGCGAAGAAGCAGGCCAAGGCCCTCATCGATTCCCTCGGCGAGGGCAGCGTCTTCAACAAGAGCAACGCCGACGAGGCGATGGTCATCGCCTACGCGGGCAGCGCCGACGTCCGCCAGCAGTTCAGCAACGACAAGACCGCCCTGAAGGCTGCGATCGACACGATCGAGATCTGCGAGGGCGCCACCTCCATCGAAGAGGCCATGCGCCTCGCCATCGCCCACAAGCCCAAGCGCAACTTCGTCGAGGGTGTCGGCCTCGAGGCCGGCATCCCCGTCACCATGCACCTCTACACCGACGGCCGCCTTCCAGACGCCGACAAGGGCCGCCCCGGTGTTGAGGACACCGTGATGTACCACCACATCGGTCGCGAGGACGCCGTGAACGTCGGCGTCACCGGCCTGCGCTCCGAGCGCAACTACGACGACCCGTCCAAGCTCTCCATCTTTGTCGGTCTCCAGAACAACAGCCCGGTGGAGCGCGTCGTCGACGTCGAGATTCTCCTCGACGGCACCGTCGCCGGCATCCGCCCCGCCCGCATCGGCCCAGCCGCCGCCACCGGCGAGCTCTCCGCGGCCGCCGCCGCGCAGGCCGAAGCCCGCGAACGCGAAGCCGCGGCCCTCGCCGGTCAGCCCGAGCCCAAAAAGGAAACCCGCACCGTCAAGACCCAGCCCGGAGTCGGCGGCGTCGTCTTCCAGCTCGACCGCGGCTCGGGCGCCCTCGTCCAGGTCCGCCTGCGCGCCTCCGGCACCGCCGAGCCGATGAACGGCGACGTGCTCGCCACCGACGACCGCGCGTGGCTGGTCGTGCCCCCCGCGAAGAAGATGGCCGTGGCGATCGTCGGGCGCGCCGACATGTTCATCAGCTCCGCCCTCAGCGGCCTGCCCCTCTCTCGCCTCGACCAGAAGACCCCCGCCGAGTTCGATCAGCTCATCGCCCAGAACCGCGTCGGCGAGTACGACGCCATCATCCTGAACGGCTACGTCCCCACCGGCCAGACCGCCGGCGCTCCCGCCGCGCCCGCCACCTCGCCCGCCGCAGTAATCCCAGCCTCTGCCCCAACCCCCCAGCTCAACACCGCCCTCCCCCCGGGGCGCTACCTCATGCTCGGCGTCGTGCCCCCCGGCCTGGGCATCACCGACAAGGGCCCCGCCCAGAGCGCCGCTGTGGTGGACTGGAACCGCGATCACCCGGCCCTCCGCGTCGCCAATATCTCCTCGGTCCAGATCGGCAACTCCCGCCTCGTCGAGGTCAACCGCGAGATGGGCGCCGAGACCCTTGCCACCTCCGACAGCGGCCCGATGATCGTCGAGGTCACGACCAACGACCTCCGCGCCCTGGTCATCCCCTTCGACGTCGCCGACAGCGACTGGCCCTTCAAGCCCAGCTTTGTCCTCTTTCTCGCCTCTGCGATCAACTACCTGGGCGAGGATGCCCTGAACACCAGCGGCCGCATGCTCCAGGCCGGCCGCGAGCTTTCCGACCGCCTCCCCAGCGGGGCCAAGAACATCACCGTGAAACCCCCCGGCGGCGACGCCCAATCACTCACCGCGGCCTCCGACGGTCGCATCGTCTTCGGCCCGATCGAAAGAACCGGCGTCTACGACGTCACCTGGGACGGCGCCGCCGGCCCCACCGACCTCGAGAACGGCGGGCGTGTCCTCCGCTCCTACGTGTGCAATATGCTCGACGGCAACGAATCCGACCTGGGCACCGCGAAGGAGATTCTCCTCGCCTCCAAGGAGGTGAAGCAGGAACTCAACCGGTCCGCCGACGCCGACAAACGCCTCTGGCCCTGGTTCCTCCTCGCCGCGCTGGGCCTCGTGATGTTCGAGTGGTTCATCTACAACCGCAAGGTGTACCTGTGAGCAACCACGCGGAACAGAGCCCCGAGCGGAAGCTCGGGAGTTTCCCGCCCACTCTTCGATCCCGACCCCACCCGTTCCTCACCGCCCTCGCCCTCCTGACCACGCTCCTCCTCTCCGCTTCCGCCCTCGCACAACAACCCAAGAAGCCGCGCAAACCACCCCCCGTCGAGATCGTCAACGTCGACCTCGGCTGGGGCGGGAGTTCCCTCGCCGCCGATCGCTGGCAGCCCGCCACCGTCTGGATCACGAGCCAGGAGAAGTCCTTCACCGGCCAACTCGTGCTCGCCTGCCAGCAGGACGGCATCCAGAAGTCCAACATCTACGTCGGCCCCGTCTCCACCACCCCCGGCCAGGTCACGCCCGTCGAGATTACCTTCTCCCCCTCCACTGCCACCAAGAACATCACCTTCACGCTTGAGAACGGCTCGTACCGCACCAGCGTCCGCTACGCGCAGAACCCCGTCGGTGGCGACCAGCCCCTGCCCCGCATCGGTCTGGGCCAGATCGGCCAGATCATCTTCCTGGGCGAGACCTCCGGCGCGAAGGCCGTGTCCGAACAGTCCAGCATCCTCAATCCAAAGCCCACACAGTTCCAACCGCCGCCCACGACTCCGACCTACGACGAAGCCCGCGTCTTCGAGCAGATGATGCCCGCCACGGTCCCGCTGGTGCGCATGCCCACCGCGTGGGCCGCGTACGAGTCCGCCGACATCGTCGTCTGCGACGAAGAAGACCTCCTCAAGGCCGACCCCCGCGCCCGCGCCGCCCTCGCCACCTGGGTCCGCTCCGGCGGCCGCCTCGTGATGCGCCTTGATCCCGTCGGTTCCGCGTGGCCCGAGCTCCTCGCGGCCGAAACTCCCTGTGTCCTCGCCGGCACCCAGCAGGTGCTCACCTTCAGCACGGAGCTCGCATCCCTGCTCCCGCGCATGGCCACCACCACGCTCAAGGCCCGCGCCTTTACCTTGACTCCCGCCGGCCAATCACAAGGCTGGAAGCCGCTCTTCCCCGTGACGGCCGAGGACGGCTCCGGCTCCGGCTCGCTCGTCGTTTACGGCCCCTGCGGCCTGGGCATGGTCACCCTTCTCGCGTTCGAGCCCGGCTCCATCTCTCCCCTTGTTGACGACGAGAGCATCAAGAAAGTCTGGCGCACCGCCATCGCCCCGATCCTCCCGCCCCACGCCCGGCGCGGCGGCTTCGAACAACAGAACATGTGGTACGGCGAGATGGGCGACCACGAAACGCTTGGCGCCATCAACTCCAGCCTCGACTCCATCGCCTCCGTCCCGCCCATCGGCACTGGCGTCTTCTGGGCCATCTGCATGTGCATGCTCGCCCTCGCTCTCCTGCTCGGCCCGGTCGATGCCAAGCTCCTCAAGCGCAAGGGCCTCTCGCAACACTCCTGGTTCACCGCCCTCTGCTGGATCACGCTTGCGGGCCTGGCCGCCATCCTCGCGCCCCGCGTGATGCGCTCGGCCGAGTCCCGCGCGACCCGCCTGGTCTTCTCCGACACCCTGTGCGATGCGCAGGGCCAGCCCGTCTCGACAGCCCACTACGCCCTCACGGGCGTCTTCGCGGGCAAGCCCTTCAGCTACAGCCTCACTGATCAACACGACGGCTCCTGGCTCAAGGGCGTCTCCGCCGCAACCGGCTACTACACCGACGACAACCTCCTCACCCTCCCCGACCTCAACCTCGGCATCCAGACCGACGACGCCGGCACCCGCGCCGCCTGGTCGCCCGAGATCGACATCCCCCAGTGGAGCTTCCGCACCGTCTCCGACGCCGCGCCCGTCGCGGCCCCCACCACCGCCAACAACATCGGTGCCTCAGTCGTCAAAGAGAACGGCCGAGACGTCGTCCGCCTCACGAACCTTCCCGCCGGTGTCACTGTTTCAGAGATGTGGCTGGGCCGCGGAACTGACTGGTTCAAGGTGGACCCTCAGGGGACGCCGCTCGACAATCAGCGCGACGTCCAGTTCTCAATCTCACGCGGCGCGTCCCACATGGAGTGCGCCGCCTGGATCCGCCCCGACGCCAACCCAACGAATATCTCCTACGTCACCCCCGAGGGCTCCCCCGCCTCCCTCCCGTGGGTGCGTGAGCGCGCGGAGGCCGTGGATGCCCGCCTCGCCTCCGGTCGCTGGGCGTGCGTCTGCGTCAAGCTCGAAGGCCTCCCGCCCAACCTCACCATCCAGGGCGTCAAGGGCCTCGCCCTCAAACAAACAACCATGCTGCGGCTTTTGACGCCGCTGGAGACCGAGTAAATGATCCGTACCAGCGGCCTGACCAAGCGCTACGGCGCCCTCACGGCCCTCGACAACCTCACCCTCGACATCGGCCCCGGCGAGATCTTCGGCTTCATCGGCCCCAACGGCGCAGGCAAAACCACCTGCATGAAGATCCTCGCCTGCCTCCTCAAGCCCGACCACGGCTGGGCCCAGGTCTGCGGCCTCAACTGCGCCACCCGCGCCGACGACATCCGCCGCCTCATCGGCTACATGCCCGACTTCCTGGGCGTCTACGACGACCTCACCGTCGACGAGTACCTCCAGTTCTTCGCCGCCGCGTTCAAGATCCCGCGCAAGGAACGCCGCCGCATCATCGAGCAGGTCCTGGAGCTCACCGATCTCTCCGAGAAACGCACCGCCCTCGTGGACTCCCTCTCCCGCGGCATGCAGCAGCGCCTCGGCGTCGCCCGCGTCCTCATCCACGACCCCAAGGTCCTCTTCCTGGATGAGCCCGCCTCGGGCCTGGACCCCCGCGCCCGCATCGAGATGCGCTCACTCCTCACCGAGCTGGGCCGCATGGGCAAGACCCTCATGGTCTCTTCCCACATCCTCACCGAACTCGGCGAAATGTCCACCTGTATCGGCATCATCGAACGCGGCCGCCTCCTCTACAGCGGCTCCATGAAGGACGCCCTCGCCAAGACCCGCGCCCTCAGCACCATCGGCGAGCGCATCGAAGTCCGCCTCGAGCCCGAAGGCACCCCCGCGGAGCTCGCCCGCGATGCCCTCCTCAAGGACGAACGCATCGCCGCCGTCAAGCAGGGCGAGGCGCACACCCTCACTGTCGATCTCGCCCTCGGGACCCACGGCCACCACTTCGTCATCGAGCGCCTCCTCGCCTGCGGCGCCCGGATCGCCAGCTTCCAGCCCCAGGAGGTCAAGCTCGAGGACGCGTTCCTCAAGCTCACCACAGGGGCTCTCCAATGACCTCCGCCCCGGTCGCGCCCGCTGCGCTCGCGGAGCCCCCCGTCGAGCCGCCCCCCTCCCCGCGCGAGCCCTTCCTCACCCGCGTCAAGCTCATCCTCCGCCCCAGCAACTTCATCGCCGCTGTCCCGGGCCCCATCTTCAACAAGGACGTCTGGATCAGTGGCCGCAAGGCCGGCACGTACTGGATCCGCTTCGTCTACGTCATCCTGCTGCTTTTCACGATCTCCATGGTCTTCGCCGCGGCCTCCGATGACCTGACCTCCGTCTCCTCCCCCACCCTCCGCCTTCAGCAGCTCCAGCAGGTCGCCCCCATCACGACCAAGGTCCTGCTCTGGTTCGTCTTCATCACGCTGTCGATCGTCGGCGTCATTCTCGGCGCGCCCACCATCTGCGAAGAGAAGCGCGCTGGCACACTCGCGACCCTCCTCACGACGCCGCTCAAGGCCTGGCAGGTCGTGATCGGGAAGACCTGCGCCTTCTTCGTCCAGCTCGCGATCCTCGCGTTCGTCGCGGCGCCCCTGCTGCTCGCCGTCCGCGTCTTCGGCGGCGTCGGCGCGGAGGAAGTCATCGCCGGCACGGTGCTCATCCTCGCCAACGCCCTCCTCGGCGGCCTCTGCGGCATGCTGTTCTCGGTCAACGTCCGCCGCACCGCCGGCGCGATCATGGGTGGCCTGCTGCTCCTGGTCTTCATCCAGGGCGCGGTGCCGCTCGCCTGGGGCCTCACCGCGCTCTATTACAAGGCCCCGGTCCTCCCGCAGTCTCTGCTCCTCAACGCGAGCACCCCCGCCGCGATGGGCATGGTCACCTTCGCGTTCGACACCGTCGAAGTCACCCGCGCCGCGTGGGTCTTCAGCACGCTCTACACCCTGGGCGTCTCTCTGCTGCTGATCATCATCATCTCCGCACAGCTGCGGCGGGTGATGGCCCGCGAGGGCGAGGGCGGCTCCGCCATCCCCGCCGGCAAGAAGCCCAAGGTCCGCAAGGGCAAGGGCTCGCCCATCCCCGCTCCTGAACCCACCACCGAAACCCTCGAACTCCCCGCCAACGAGCCCGTTGCCCCCGACCCCTCGCTGCCCAACTTCAAACCCCGCCGCCGGCGCGCCTCCTCCGTTCAGGAAGGCGAGACCCGCACGGTGGGCGACCATCCCGTCTTCTGGCGCGAGATGCGTCAGGCCGTGTTCCGCACCCGCTGGCCCTTCATCATCCTCACGCTTGCCGTCGGCGCGATGCTCAGCATCCTCTACGCCAACGGCGGTCTGGACGAAGAGGTCGCGCACGTCTTCGTCACCGTCGTCGCGAGCATCCTCACGCTCCTGGGCGCGGCCTTCACGCCCTCGTCCATCATCAGCGGCGAGCGCGAGGCCCGCACCCTGGACGTCCTCCTCACCACCCCACTCTCCGCCCAGTCCATCATCTTCGGCAAGGCCGCCGGCGCGATGCGTCGGCAGTGGATGATCCCCGCCCTCCTCGCCGCCCACTACGTCATCGCTGTCGTCGCCCGCGTGTTCTACGACCACCAGACCCTCAGCCCCTCGGCCTTCCTCTGGGCCCTCCTCATCCTCATCCCCGCCATGTTCTTCATGACCGCCACCGGCACGCTCATGAGCCTCGTCTGCAAGAAGTCCGCCGGGGCCGCCGCCGCGAGTTTCGGGATCGCCATCGCGGTGTGGGGCATCATTCCTGGCCTCATCTCGCTCATGATCGCGTTCCTGACACGGGGCCGAGGCTCGGGCGAGATCTTCAGCGTCATCTGGTCCACCAACCCCGTCGTCACCCTCGGCTGCGCCATCTACGGGGCCGCGTCCGGCAACTACCAGCTCATGGACCTCGACGCGGGCGTCTCCGGCATGCTCGTCACCGCCGTCATCATCGGCTCGGCCTACACCGGCCTCGCCTACCTCATCCTCCGCTGGGCCGCCAGCATCCTGGCCATCCGTACCGCCCGCCTGAAGTAGCCGCCCCCTTTTCCGCCCCCGCCTCAAACCCTCCACCATCAACAGCCGATAATCCCACCATGACCCCGCAACGCGGCCGCGTTATCGCATGCCTCGGCCTCGCCCTGGCCGCCGGCTCAACCCGCGCCCAGCAACGCATCGAGATCATGCCCGCCGACCCCAACCCCGGCGCGCAGGACATCGCCCGCCCCGGCGCATCCAACCGCGTCGTCCGCGCCTTTGACTTCGAAGAGCTCTCCACCAACCCCGGCGAGGTCCCCGCCCATTGGTTCCGCGCCCAGGATGACCCCTCCCGCCCCCGCCCCGGCTTCCCCGCGTGGAACCGGGCCGAGCTCCGCTACACCGGCGAGGGGGGCATCGCGTTCGCCGGCTCCGGCGCGGTTGAGCTCCCAACCTCCGGCGGCAGTACCTCGCTCCTCCTCGCCCAGGGCGTCGTTCCCGTCTTCCAGAACGCCGACTTCCTCTGCTCCGCCCTCGTCAAGACCTCCAAGCTCCGCCACGCCCGCGCGGCACTCGTCGCCCGCTTCCTCGACGCACGCGGCCAGCTCCTCCCCAACGCCGAATCCCGCTCACAGCTCGTCCTCTCCGAAAAGGCCTGGACGCCCATCACCGTCGAGCTCATCGGCGGCGCGGAGAACGCGGCGTACATCCAGCTCGAGCTCCAGCTCCTCCAGCCCCAGCAGCAGGGGGAAGCCCCCGACCCCTCCCGCGTCTGGCCGCAGGACTTCGAAGGGTCCGCGTGGTTCGACAACGTCTCGGTCGTGCAGCTTCCCCGCATCGAGCTGACGACGAGTGCGGCCGCGAACATCACGTCGCAGCCCGAGACCCCCACGCTCAAGCTGCTCGTCCGCGACCTCACGGGCGAGCCGCTCCGCGCGAAGATCGAGGTCGTTGACGCCCATGGCCGCCCCGCTGACCGCTTCGAGCAGGCGCTCGGCTCGGGCTTCACGCAGATGGACTGGTCGCCCCGCGTCTCGCGCCTGGGCTGGTACCGCGCGATCATGCATGTGACCACCGACAAGGGCGCGAGCGTCGGGCAGGCTTCGATCGACTTCCTCTGGACGGGCCGCGGCCCTGAGACGACCATTACGGGCGTCCCCGAGTCCATCCTGACCTCCGACCTCGCGCGCCTGGGCCTCGAGTTTGAGCACGCCCCCGCGTCGCTCCTCACGGTCATCCCCACCACCGCCCGCCAGATCAGCGCCGGCTCCGTCGCTCTCCCCGTGTGGCACGCTGTGTCCACCTTCGAGCAGTCGAAGGCCAGCACTGCCCGCCTGACCCCCACAATCGACGCCCTCCTGAGCGACCGCCGACGTGTCACACTGGTCCTGGGTGACCTCCCCGACTCCCTCGCCGCGTCGACCCGTGCGGATCCTCGCAACCCCTGGTCGCTCCTCGCCACCGACAACAAGTCCTGGCAGCCCTACCTCACCCCGCTGATGGAGCGCTACGGCCAGCGCATCACGCACTGGCAGATCGGCGACTCGCACGACGCGCTCACGCCCAGCGCGAGCCTCTCCACCGACCTCCAGGCCATCGCCCGCAACCTCACCGCGCTCGTCCCCGCGCCCGTCGTCGGCGTCCCCACGCCCCTGGGCGCACCCTGGTCCGCCACGACCGATCCGCACGTCCCTGTCTCGCTTACCCAGCACATCCCCGCGACCGCGACGCCGCAGGCCGTGTCGCTCGCGGTGCGTGCCGCTGGGCCCATGCTCGACTCCGGCGCGGGGGAGCTCCGCCTCGTGCTTGCCCCGCATGACACCGCCAACGTCGGGCCGCTCGCCGCCGCTGCGCAGGCCGCGAAGTCCGCGATTGAGTTCTGGGCCGCGGCGTCGCAGCCGGATGGCCGCATGCTCCCCGGCGCGTCACTCTCCCTCGCCGATCCGCTCCAGCTCCGGGGGCAGCGTCGCCAGTCCATCCTGCCCCGCCCCGAGCTGGGGGCGTGGCACAACCTGGCCCAGCGGCTCGCCGGTCGGCGCATCACCGGCACCTTCGCCGCGGGGCCCGGCATTACCTGCTACGTCCTCTCACCCGCCCCCGGCACCACCGCCGAACGGGGCGGGGCCCTCGTCGCTTGGAGCGAATCCGCCGACCCCGTCACGCTCACCGGCGACTTCGGTCGCGGTGCCCTCACCACCATCGACCTCTTCGGCAACCGCGAGCTCCTCCAGCCCGCGGCCAGCCTCGCGACCGCCGACCATCCCGGCGTCAACCTCCCGCTCACCTCCGCCCCCCTCTTCATCGAGGGCGTGGACATCAACCTGATCCGCTTCACCTCGTCCATCGCCATCGACCCGCCCACGCTGGAATCAAGCAACGAGCAGCACGATCGCGAGGTCGTGATCTTCAACCCCTGGCCCACCGGCATCACCGGCCAGTTCACGTTCCTCGAGCCCGGGGGGTTCGAGACCGGCCGCAAGGACCGCACCTGGCGCCTCTCGCCCCGCGCGCAGAGCTTCAGCGTCGGCCCCGGCAAGACCGAGCGCTTCCCCTTCAAGGTCGCCTTCAGCCCCGTCGAGGAGGTCGGCCCCAAGCCCTTCGTGCTCGCCTTCGAACTCTCCGGCCAGGACTACGGCACCATCGAGGTCCGCCGCTCCGTCGAGGTCACCGTTGACAACATCGGCGTTGACCTCACCGCCACCATCCAGGGCCCGGACCTCATCATCGAGGGCACCTTCTCCAATCGCGGCACATCCCCCCTCACCCTCGAGCTCACCTGCTTCGCCGAAGGCTTCCCCCGCTCCAAGGCGACCATCACCGACTTGCCGCAGCGCAACAACGTGGTCCGGCGGTTCACGTACCCCGGGGCGGCCGCGAAGCTGAAGGGCCAGCGGATCATGGTCACCGCGTACGACCCTGAGACGAAGGCGCGCGTGAACAAGTCGGTTGTGGTCCCCTGAGCCGGCTTCGCGAATAGAGGCTCATGCTCGGACCCCCCTCGATGAGCCTCTATACGACAGCCCGCGCCTCACGCCCAGCCCGCGTCAACAAGTCCGTCGTGGTCCCCTGAGCCGGCTTCGCGAATAGAGGGCCATGCTCAGACCCCCCTCGATGGCCCTCTATACGTCCGCCCCCCACGCCCCCCACGCCCCCCCGCTCACCGCCCCCGCAGCACAAACACGAAGTACCCCGGCTCGCGGGGGGTCGCGTCCTCGCCGCTGCTGCTCACAACCCCATCGATCCGCAGTGGCGAGCGCTCGACCAGCCGCTCCCACTGCGAGAGGCTGTAGGACCGCAGGGCGTAGGTCGAGTCCACGTGCCGCTCCTCGCCTAGACGCCTCACGGTCAGGTGGCTCACGACCCGCTCCTGCCGTTGGCCTTCGCCCCGTCGGGCGTCCCCGCCGCCGCCCCCGGGGGGGATGTACTGCACGACCTGGCTCACGCTGAGCTTGCCCCGTTTGCCCGACCACACATCCTCGGTGGGCGGCTCCAGGCCGTACGCGGAGAGCGAGAGGCCCACGACGTACGCCCCCTGGGGCCGCAGCACGCGGGCCACCTCCCCGAAGTGCGCGAGCATCGCCCGGTCGCTGTCCAGATGCCGGATCGTGTTGATCATGTTGAACGCGAAGTCCACGCTCCCCTCGCGCAGCCCGCACGCCTCCACGAACGACTCCATCGACGCCGCCCGCAGCCGCACCTTGCGCGACACGCCCAGGGCCCGGGCCCGCTCGCGGGCGTACTCGACCATCGCTTCGCTCAGGTCGAACCCGACCCCGCGGATGCCGAACTTCGCGGCGTGCAGGAGGTAACGGGCCGTGCCGCACGCGGGCTCCAGCCACAGGGGCGAGGCCCGCCTCGCCACAAACCGCGCGGCCATCTTCCGCAGCACCCCGACCTCCGCCGCCGTGCCCGGACCGTGCAGAACGTCATACACCAGCGGATCGGCGTAGAAATCGGTGGTGGTCATGGGCGTCTAGTGCCCGTTCCGCGCGGGATCACCATTGCTCACCCGCCCGGCAAACGCCGGCGTGTGCACCACCATCTGCGGGTACGGGATATCGATCTCAGCGTTCTCGAGCTCTTCCTTGATCCGCTGCACCAGCTGCTGCCGCACGGCCCCGAAGTGTGCGTTCTTCGCCCACACCGACACCGTCCAGTCCACCGACGACGCCGACAGGTTCTGGATGACCGCATCCACCGGCCGCCCCTCGGCCAGCTCCTTCACGCCCGATGCCGCACGCAGCAGCGTCGCGCGGGTGGCGTCCACGCCTGCGCTATACCCGACACCCACATTGACCTCGACCTTGCGCACCTCGTGGTGCGTGACGTTCACGATGATGGCCCCGAAGATCTGGCCGTTGGGGATGATCACGCGCCGGTTGTCGCCCGTGTCCAGGCGCGTCGAGAACAGTTCGATCTCGTCAACGACGCCCGCCTGACCCGCCACCACCACCGCGTCACCCACGCGGAAGGGCCGGAAGATCATGAGCATGATGCCCGCCGCGAGGTGCGAGAGGCTGCCCTGCACCGCCAGACCCACCGCGAGGCCCACGGTGCCCAGCACGGTCACAAAGCTCGTCGCCGGCACGCCGAAGATGCCCAGGCAGGCGATGCCCACCAGCACCAGCAGCCCCCACCGCGCGACGTTGGCGAGGAACTTGGCCAGCGTGACGTCCACGTGCGCCTTGGTGAGGCCGCGGACCATCATGCGCACGAGCCACGCGGACACCATCCACGCGCCGATCAGGAAGACCAGCGCACCGGCAACGCGGAAGCCGTACTCCGTCAGCAGAACGCTGGACTTTTCCAGCGCTCCACGCCACCAGTCCCCTGCCGTGAGGGAGGCGGTGGACACCGCGGGCTGCGCCGGCGCGGCCGGATCGGCCCCCTGGGCCATGGCGACAGCGCTCAACACCTTGTCAAGACTCAACATGCATCACTCTCCCGTCCTGTGCGCAGATCGTTGCCACTGTCCGCGGGAGCAACGGTATTCCACGTGGTCGCCAGCCGGGTGATGCACCGAGGGGTGGCAATCCCTCGAAACCGCCGCCTAAGTGCGAATTCGCCTGACCTTCGTAGGGCTTTTTACCTACAGCTAAGTGCAGTGTTTGCGGGCACTTGACACATTAAGACCCGATCGCCAAGTGATCGCTCCCCCACCGGGTGAAAGGAAATCACCCCGCGCTGCTAGGTCGTTAATCCCGTCCGCGATGATTCCGTCATGACTCAACCCAAGCCCGTTTCCTTCAACCGTTGGCAGGCCACGTCACGCACCGCCGAGAGCCGGGCCCGCACCCGCTCCGACACGACCCCCCGCACCTACTCCGCCGGAGCCGAAGTGCAGTCTGACCTCCAGATCTACCTCCGGGAGATCAACCGCTTCCCCCTCCTCACCGCCGAGGAGGAGCGGGAGCTGGGCTGGAAAATCATCAACGAGAACTGCCCGGCCTCCCGCGAGCGGATGATCCGCTCGAACCTCCGCCTGGTGGTCTCGATCGCCAAGCGCTTCACCAAGCCCGGGGTCTCCATCACCGACCTGATCGAGGAGGGCAACATCGGCCTCCTGCGGGCGGTCGAGGGCTTTGACCCGGCCAAGGGCGCCCGCTTCAGCACCTACGCCTCGTGGTGGATCAAGCAGGCGATCATGCGAGCCCTGCTCAACGCCGGACACCCGGTGCACATCCCGGCCTACATGGTCGAGCTCATCAGCAAGTGGAAGTCCGCGTACCGCAAGCTCGAGGGCGAGAGCGGCACGCAGCCCTCCCCGCAGGACCTGGCCAAGGCCATGAACCTGCCCCTCAAGAAGGTCCGCATCATCCGGCGCGCCCTCCGCGCGTTCCAGTCGCCCACCAGCGACGTGCAGAACAGCGCGGGCGACATGGTGAGCCTGTGCGACCTCGTCGCCGACCAGTCCACCGGAACGCCCGAAGAGCGCGTCCTCCACAACGATGAGCTCAAGACCCTGAAGATGCTGCTTGACACGATCGACGGTCGCGAGGCCGAGGTGCTCCGCCTGCGGTTCGGCCTGGACGGCTGCCAGCCCCTCACGCTCCAGGAGATCGCCGACGAGGTCGGGATCAGCCGTGAGCGCGTCCGCCAGGTTCTCGACGACTCCCTCAACAAGCTCAACGCCCGCTTGAGCGACGATCGCCCCAGCCGCTACCTGGCCGCGAACCGCCGCCCCTCCGCCCCCGTCGTCTCCCGCGGCCGCTACGGCCGATAAATCCCTTCGGACCTGACACGTGATCGGGCCGGCACGCCCACGGACGGGCGTGCCGGCCGCGACCCACGAGACCCCACGAGAGATCACCGCTCCAAGTGCATCCCCGGGACCGCATTGGCCGAAAAGCCCCGTGTGTCCCACGTCCTTGAGCGCGTCCAGTTCCTGCCCTCACCCGTCTCGGACGTGTTCCCCTACTTCGCGGACCCCGCGAACCTGAACGACCTCACGCCCCCGTCGCTGCACTTCCGCATCGTGACGCCCTCGCCCATCGAGATGCGCGTGGGCGCGCTCATCGACTACCGCCTCCGCGTCCACGGCCTGCGTGTCCGCTGGCGCACCCGCATCACCCGCTACGACCCGCCCCACTCCTTCGTCGATGAGCAGGTCCGCGGGCCGTACAGCAAGTGGGTCCACCTGCACACGTTCGAACCCGCGAGAGTCGATGGCGTCGAGGGGACTCGGATGGTGGACCGCGTCGAGTACGCGCTCCCGGCGTGGTCGCCGGGGTTCGTGAACCGGCTCGTTCACCGCGCGTTCGTCGCGCCCGATCTCAATCGCATCTTCGAGTACCGGCGTGCGATGCTGACGCAGCGCTTCCCGTTCGCCGCACCGGTGCCGTAACTCAGTCCAAAAAAAGAAGCGCCGCGGCGTTCCGGGCCGGCGGCGCTCGATGGTGGGGACTAGGGGGGAGTGGACTTGCGGGATCGTCTCAGCGGCGGCGGCGGGCCAGGAGCAGGCCGGCTCCGGCGAGCGCGGCCACGCCGGCGGGGGCGGGGACGGGCGTGATCTGGTACTGCACCAGGATGTAGTTGGTGCCGTCGCCGATGGTGGCGAGGTAGTTGCCGTTGTCACGCCCGCTGTTGAAGTTGCCGTTGAGGCCGGAGATGTTGCTGAAACTGCTGAACGACTGGCCGCCGTTGTCGGAGAAGTAGATGCGGGCGCTCACGAGGCCGACGGACTGGACCCAGGGCTGGTAGGTGACCTGGTCGGTGACGCCGAACTGCCACTTCCAGAAGAAGGCCGAGCTGCCGTTGACGTTGGCGGTGACGGGCATGAACTGGCTGCCGTCGGAGGTCTTGTAGATGACGTTGATGAAGTTGTTGCTGCCGGAGACGACCTCGTCCCAGGAGCCCAGGATGGCGCCGCCGCCGTTGCGGTTGGCGCCCAGGTTCGTGAAGGTGGAGCCGCGGGTGACGGAGACGTGCCCGCCGGTGTTCACGCTGATGGACTGGTCCATCCCATCCACCATGAGCAGGCTCATGCTGGCGGACTCGCTGGCCCACACGGCGCCGATGGTGGCGCGGGGGGTGTAGCCGCCGCCGCCGCTCTCGACGGAGTAGGGCGTGACTCCCGCCATTGCGGCGGAGGACGCCGCGGCGAGCCCGGCCACGATCAGGATGCTGCGAAGATTCATAGGACCCTCCCAAACTCGCTCTGAGCAGCGCGCACCAACAGCGGTGGGTGTGGACGCACGAACCACACGCCGCGCGAGGCCTAATCCCGGATGGGAAGCCGCTCATCTGGAACCTACATCCACTTTCCCGGAAAACCAGAAAAGACGGCAGAATCAGCGCAACCCGTACATCCAGAACAGGCTTGCGCACAGGGCCCGTCGCGGGCCTGTACAGTGCGGCGGAGGACTGGTGTGACAGCGATGGACCGCAGCGCAGCGATCACGGGGATGGGAGCGGTGACGCCCCTGGGCGTCGGCGTCGCGGCGTACGCGCAGGGGCTGCGCGGGGGCAAATCCGGGGTGCGGCTGCTGGCGTTCTCCGATGAGCGGATCAAGAGCTCGGTCGCGGCCCAGTGCGTGGGCTTTGACCCCTTGACGGTGCTCGGGGAGGCGGAGGCGGCGCGGGTGCCGCGGCTGGTGCCGATGGCCATCGCGGCGGCGCGGGAGGCGGCGGCCAACGCGCGCCTGCCGATCGGGCCGGAGCTGGGCGTCGAAGAGTCGCGACGGATCGGGCTGATCCTGGGCACGGGCGGGGGCGGGATCGACTTCACGCTGAGCCAGGCGGAGGCGGGGCACCAGGGGCGGCGGCCGTCGTTGTGGACCATCACCAACGGCACGCACGGGAACCTCGCGGGCGAGCTCTCGATTGCGCTGGGGCTGCGCGGGCCGTCCTTGTGCATCAGCACGGGGTGCGCGTCGTCGTCGGATGCGGTGGGGATGGCGCTGGACCAGCTGCGCTCGGACCGGCCGGGGACGCCCGACGCGTGGATCGTCGTGGGGGCCGATGCGCACGTGCGGTGGGAGACGCTGTGGGGGATGGAACTGCTGCGGGTGATCTCGACGCGCGACTGGCGGGGCGACGCGGAGCACGCGGGGCGGGCGTCGCGGCCCTTCGATCGCACGCGTGATGGGTTTGTGTTGGGCGAGGGGGCGTGGGCCCTCGTGCTCGAACGTCCCGCGGCGGCACGCCGACGCGAGGTGCGGCCGCTCGCTCGCGTGCTGGGGTATGGCGCGACGTGCGATGCGTTCCACCGCGTGCGGCCGGACCCCGAGATGGCCGAGTGCGTGCGGGCGATGCACCTGGCGATCGAGGACGCGGGGCTGGAGCGCACGGACGTGGAGGTGATCCACTACCACGGCACGAGCACGCAGCTGAACGACGCGGTGGAGACGCAGGCCGTGAAGGCGGCGTTCGGTGAGCATGCCTCGCGGCTCGTGGGGCACAGCGTGAAGGGCGCGATCGGGCACCCGCAGGGGGCGTCGGGCCTCGCGGCCCTGGTGGCGACGGTGGCGGGGCTGACGGGCGCGGATGGGGGCGAGGCGTTCCTGGTGCCGACGATCAACTTGGGCGAGCCGGACCCGGCGTGCGATCTGGAGTACACGGCGAATGTCTCCCGCGCGACAGAGGCGCGGACGGCGCTGGTGAACTGCCTCGCGTTTGGGGCGAAGAACTCGGCCCTGGTGGTGCGGGCGGAGTGAGCAGAGGCATCGGGCAGATCGCCACTACTCACCGCAGTGCCGCATCAGCTCCGCTAGCTCATCCTCAACGCGGGCGGGCTCGACGGTCTCCGCGATGACTTCGCGGAGCACGCTCTGGAAGAGACGCCCCACCGTCTGGAGCGCGGCGGACGCGGCGGCGGCGCTCTCGAATTGATGTCGCACCGCGGCCTCCGCCATCGGGGGCCGCTGCGTGAGGCGGGTGCGGGGGGCGATGATGCACTCGTGGTAGAGGGACCAGTGGCAGGGCTTGCCGCGGGATTGGTAATGGTGTTCGCAGCGGCGGAGGGTTTCGTTGACCAGGTCGCGGCACCAGTCGCGGAAGAACTCGTCTTCTTCGCGCCCCTTGTCGGCGGTGGGCGCGGCGTGCTCCATCGCGGCCTTCGCGGCCTCGCCCCGGCGGTGCTGATCGACGAGGAAGTTCCGCAGGGCGGTGAAGATGCGGGAGCGCAGGCGGACACCCTCGCGACGCTCGGCGCCGCTGAACAGGCGGCGGCCCAGCACGACCTCGACGAAGAACCGCTGCGTGAGCTCCTCGGCCTCGTCGGCCCCGCCGACCCGCCCGCGGACGAAGCCGAAGATGCAGGGCCAGTAGATGCGGGAGAGCTGTTCCTGGGCCTCGCGGACGCGCTGGGGGGACTCTTCGCCCAGGCGCTCAATCAACGACCAGGGCGTCGTTGCGAACGGTGCGCGATCATGACTCATGCGGCCTTCCCCCAAAACCCCGAATCTGACATGAGCTTACATCTTTATTTCTTCCGCGGCAAGCCATTGCAAAAGGAGGCGGCGGCGGGGACACTAGATTAAGCCCCGGCGTGCGTGCCAGTGGCGTGGAGCGACCCCCGACCATGCCTTCGAGCGAATCGACCCGCAGCCTGGACGCCGGCGAGGCCGGGCGTCTGCTCCGCGCCATCGTGGCGGAGCCGGAGGTCGAGCTCAAGTCACAGCCCGAGCGTCGCGTCGGGCGGTACGTGCTCGATGAGCTCATCGGGCGCGGCGGTTCGGGCGGGGTGTACCGCGCGTACACCGACGGGTCGGACGTGCCCGTGGCGATCAAGGTGCTGTCGCACTCCCTCAGCAGCGAGGCGCGGTCGCGGGCGGTGCGCGAGGCGGAGGTGCTTGGCGAGCTGCGGCTGGAGTGCGTGCCGCGGTTCATTGAGTCGGGCCTGCACCACGGCGTGCCGTTCATCGCGACCGAGCTGGTGGAGGGCCTGCCGCTGGATGAGCACGCGAAGGGCAAGACCCGCGAGCAGCGCATCGAGCTGCTCGCGCGGGTGGCGGTCGCGGTGCAGTCGCTGCACGAGCACGGCGTGCTGCACCGGGACCTCAAGCCGTCCAACGTGCTGATCGACCCACGGGGCCGGCCGGTGATCGTGGACCTGGGCCTCGCGCACTCCTCGGCCCGCGATCACACGCTCACCGCCGAGGGGCAGCCGCTGGGCACGGTGGCGTTCATGTCGCCCGAGCAGGCGCGGGGAGAGCTGGGCGCGGTCTCGATCCGCTCGGATGTGTACTCGCTGGGCGCCATCGCGTACCAGCTGGAGCTCGGGCAGCCGCCGCACAACATCGAGACGAGCATCCACGAGGCGATCCGCCGGATCGCGCAGGACCCGCCGCGGGACCCGCGGACGCTGGACCCGCAGCTGCCGAAGGAGCTGGCGGCGGTGCTGTGCAAGGCGTGCGCGATGCGGTCCGCGGACCGGTACGCCAGTGCGGGTGAGTTCGCCCAGGACCTGCGGCGGTGGCTGCGGGGCGAGGCGGTGGAGGCGATTGCGCCGGGCCGGTGGCGGCGGGCGATGCGGTGGGCGGCGGGGCACCCGGTGGCGGTGACGGCGATGGCGTGCGCGGCGATCGCAACCACGTCGCTCCTGGGAACGGTCATGGCAGTGAAGTGGCTGAACGACCGGCCGCACTCGGTGATGGTCGATCCAGACTATGACGCGCGGCTGGTTTCGCGGACGGGCAAGACGTTGTACGAGTGGGAGGGGCGGCGGGCGACGCTGGGCAGAGTGATCGAACGCCCGGCCGAACTGGGCGGCGACCGGATCGTGCTGCTCGCCTTCGTGGATGAGCTGGAGGGCGAACTGCGGGCGTGCGATGTGGACAACCCCGACCGCACGCTGTGGGCCCATGGCGATGACCCCTCAGACTTGGTCATCCCGCCGCGGGAGGAAATGACGAACCCTCAGCTCTTCGCGGTGCAGCAGGCGCAGGTGGTGGAAGTAATGGCCGAGTCTCCCGGGCCGGAAGTGGTGGCCGTCCATCGGAGCAACCTGACCGGTGCCGCAGCGATTCGGATTTATGACCTCGCGGGCAACATCCTGTTCGAGGCCTGGCACGAGGGTGTGCTGTACGAGTTCTACTGGATGGAAGAGCCGGGGCTGCTCGTTCTGACGGGTGTCAACAGCGAAGTAAACTGGAAGGACCGCGGGCATCCGGAGGTGACCGATGCGTGGCCGTCGGTGGTGCTCGCGATCAAGCCGAGCCTGGGGGCACGGCACGGGTGGATCTCAACCCCGACCCGGCCGGGCGACTTCGAGCCCGCGTGGTACCGCGGCCTCCTGTCCCCCGCGGCGGCGGACCGCTTCCTTGGTGATACGCAGTTGCGGATCCAGGGGCCGGAGGACGGGGACCCACGCACGCACGCCGACCTGCTGGCGGGCCTGGTGCGCTTCCGAATCGATCGGGAGGGCGTCGTTAAGAAGAAGACCGCGATGGCGGGAGTGCGGCAGCAGATGTCCACCCCGGCGGAGCGAGCGTTGCTGGAAGCCCTGCACCTGGGCGACCTCCCGCCCATCGTGCCCAAGCCACCGGAGCCCACCGGCGAGCTTCCAGAAAAATCCACGCGGTTCCCCTAGGCCCGCCCCGGTTATGCGTGCCCCATGGCGTAGACCCCTATCCGCCCGCGGCGGTTGCTGACGTCACACCGGCAGCCGCCGCGGCGTGGACCTTCGGGGGCTGCGAAGCAACACAACTCATGGGTAGGCCGCTCTCGGCCGCCGGCGCACCGGGGGGATGCGCTGGCGGCTGGGACCACGACCGTCAGAGCACGGTCGTGCCACGCCTGCTCATCGATCACACCCCTAGCGGTGATCCACACTCCGGGCACGCTGAGTTGTCAGCTGACGCGGTGAGGTCATATCCGCACGCAACGCACTGCTGACGCGAGCGGCGGCGTTTGCGACGCCACATCGGTGCGGCGATCCAAACCGCGGCGATGGCGGGAGGTAACCCGAGCATGGGGATCGGGAACATCAGTGTCCAGGTGCGAAGCGGTGGGGTGAATGCCATGGTTGTACGTTCAAAGCTGAAAAGGCCCGGGATATTGCTGAGCTTGACACGGGGCAGCACTTCGACGCGGTTGTTGGCGGACACGCGGCTCTTGTCCTCGAAGCCGTGGATCCGCACTCGCCCTTTCACTAGGATCAGAACATCGCCGTTCCACGAAATCAATAGGCCGCGGAAGAAGGAGGCAACGGTACCTGCGCCGATGAGCGCGAACATCACGAGAATCGTGGTCAGGACCGCGGGTTGTAGCAATGAGCGCCTCCGGTTCGACATCATGCCAGCATACCGCTGGCGCCTCGAAGACATGCTCACTCAGAGCAGTGAGCATGCCACCCACATGGCACCCACTTTCAGATCGTCATGCCCATGCCAACCGCGATCTTCACCGCGATCAGCGTGATCATCAGGGCCGAGAGGAGGGACAGCACCGAAACGATCAGGGCATCCTGAAGTTCGAGGTCCAGCTCCGTGTGGAGCATCCACACGTAGGCGACGGACGCGAAACCCAGCGGGATGATGGGGATGGGCAGGAACGCGAGCAGGGTGTAGAAGAGCAGGGCCGCGGCGTAGCAGCCGGCGATCCGCAGGGCCACGAGGTGCAGCGGCATGTCAAACCCGATCCACGCGACGCAGCAGAGGACGTACGTGATGAACACCGCGACCACCGCGGTGACGGTGGAGACGAGGCGGTAGACCAGGTACATCGCTTCGCCGGGGTGGCGGATGATGTCGATGAGCAGCATGCCGGCCAAGCCGACGCCGATCATGATGGCGGGCTTGAGGTACGCCCACTTGCGGACCTCCTGCGAGTCGCGCCCGTAGCTGTTGCCACGCCGGGTGAGGCTCACGGTGGTGCCGCACTCGGGGCAGGTGGGCTTGGTGAGGCCGGTCAGCTCGTAGCCGCACTCGCGGCACTTGGGGATGTCGGGCGCTTCGACGCGGAGCTTCTTGGGCAGCCCCTTGCGGGCGTCGTACCTGCAGAAGGCGCAGATGGGCTTGTGGAGGTCAACGGTCTGCGAGCAGTTGAGGCAGATGCGGGTCTCGTACTTGACGGTGGGGTCGGGGGCCGAGACAGAGAGGTCGTCGGTATCGGGGCGGGCCTGCGGGACGGACCGCATGGCGGAGGGGCCGTGGTCTTCGGGGGTGAGCAGGACCTGGTCGGCCAGCGGGATGGGCGGGGGCTCGGGCTTGGGCGTGACGGCGGCGCGCGGCGTGTCGTGGACGGGGGCGGGCTGAGCGGGCTGATCCGGACGGCGGAGCCGCTGCACCGCGGCCTTGAGCGCCTGCGAGCACTCCCAGCAGTACATGCTGTGAAAGGCGTCCTGGGTGGTGCCGTCGATGGGCTTGCGGCAGCGGGCGCAGGCCTTACTTGCTGATTGAGGCGACGACGGTTTGGAGGGCTGGGGGGGCATGGGTGCGCGGGTGAGCGTACCAGTAGGACGCCGCGGGGGGCGGAGTGTGTGGCGCGGCGGTGGGCCTACTTGGCGGGCTTCTCGCCGGCTGGGGCGGGCGGGGCCTGCCCGGGCTTGTCGCTGGCCGGGGCCTTCTTCTCGTACTTGGGCTGGGGGCCTTTGAACTTGGCCGCGAGCTGCTGGCCCTGCTCGGGGGTGAGGAGCTGCATGAGGTTGGCGAGCGCAAGGGCCTGGGTCTTCTTGTCCTTGTTGTCCAGGCCGCCCATGGCGTAGTTGGAGCAGAGCTTGCGGAGGTGCTTCTCCTGCTCGGGAGTGACCGCGATGGAGTCGAAGAGGTAGTGGTACAGCAGGCCCCCGCCCTTCTCGCAGCGCTTGTACGCCGCCTCCAGCTCGCGCCCCAGGCTCTTGAACTTCTCATCGACGACCGCCCCGACGCGCCCCTTGGGCGTGGGCTGGGCCTGGTCCTCGGCGGCGATGGCGGCCCAGTACTCCTTGAGGAGCTTGTCGAAGCGTTTGCGCTGGACGTCCGGCAGCAAGGCGCGGACCTGGGCGTCGAGGGGGCCATCGGCCCGGAGCTCCTGGCTCTTGTTGAGCGTCTCGAGGACGAGCGAGAACTTCTCGCGGCCCGGTGCGTTCTCGGCGGTGGTGAGGCGGGTGATGAGGTCCAGGTTGTTCTCGATGAAGCGGTCCAGCGTGTGGGCACGCCTGGCGAAGAGGGCGTCGAGCTTGGCGCGGGGCTCCTTGTCGAGGTCGAGCAACGCAGCGGCGGCCTCTTCGGGTGAGCCCTCGGGTCGGCGAACACGCCCGTCGAGGTCGCGGGCGGCGATGGTGGGCTTGGCGGACTTGGCGATGACCTTGGGGCCGCCGAGGGGTGCTTCGGGCTGGGTGGGCTGGGTGCCGGGCTGGCTTTGCGCAAGGAGAACTGTGATCACGATGGCGAGGGGTGTAACGAGGGCCATGTCCGCCTCCTTGGCTGGGTCCAGTGTACTGGTTGGGTCAAGGGTGGCGGGGATTTCGTGAGTGGAGCGAAGACATGCTCACCCAGGGCGGTGAGCATGCCACCCTGTGCCACTTACTCCAACGGCGGTGCCGGCGGCACCTGGCCGAGCGTCCGCTGCATAAAGACCTTCCACAGGCCCTTGCCGGTCTTGGCGTCGTAGTGCTGGAGGGCGTAGGAGGCGAGGTCGGCGGAGTTGTAGCAGTCGTTCACGATGATCGCGAGCTTAAGGAGCTGCTCGGGCGTGAGTTCCTTGAAGCGCATGAAGTCCTTGATGTACACGACGTCGTTCCACAGGACCTGGTTGATCCGCTGGCTGGGGTCGCCGGCGGGGGCGATGGGCTTGAAGCAGCGGCCCTGGCCGGGGGCCAGGATGTGGATCACGAACCCCTGGCGGCGGAGCTCGATGTCAATGTCGGCGAACAGCGGCTGGCCTTCGTACATCTGGACGTACTCGACCTCCGCCTGCACCACCACGGCGTCCTTCAGCAGCCGCTCGCCACTCTTGATCACCGCCAGCTCGGCCCCCTGCACGTCCACCTTGAGAATGTCGAGCGCTGTGATCTCGGGGATGTCATCGAGGCGCTTGGTTTCGACGGGCCAGCGCTTGACGGGCGTGGTGATCTCTTCGAGCTGGTTGAACAGGCGGAGCAGCGGCATGTTCGGCTCCAGCAGGCTGGAGGTCATGGGGGCGCTGCACTGCTTGAACTCGGCGGGCTGGCCATCGCCAATGAAGTACGGCAGGAACCGCTGGTTCTTGCCGCAGGAGCGGTTGAGCTTGGCGCACTCCTCAGGGATGGGCTCAAAGCCGACGACATGCCCGACGCCCTGCTGCACGAGGGGGGCGTACTCGTTGGTGATGCCGTCGAGCATCATGGCGCCGACGTCCACGATGTCGATACGCGGGGCGGCGGAGCCGAGCAGGGAGCCGAGCTTGAAGTGGGCCATGGGCGATGGTATCGGGCGGTGTCAAGAGACGAATAGAGGCTCACGGGGGGTGCCTCGGTGATGAGCCTCTATTCGTTGGGGCAGGTCATCCTCCGCCGGGGGTACGCCGCTGGGCCAGGAGCAGCAGGAGCGGGGCGAGCAGGAGGAAGGCCCCGACGAGGCAGGCCGCGACGCCGATGGCGATGACGCGTCCCAGCGACTGCACCGCGGGGGTGCTGGTGACGACGAGGGTGCCGAACCCGACGAACGACGTGATGGCGGTGTGGGCGATGGCGTGGAAGCTGGCCTTGAAGCGGTCCACGAGCTGGGCACGGGCCTCGTTGTTCTTCTCGGCCTGCTGGGCAAGCACCGCGAGGAAGATGCCGTAATCCACGCCGATGCCCAGCAGGAGCGGCACCGCCATGGTGTTAGCCAGGTTGAGCTTCTCGCCCATCGCCCCCATCGCGGCGAGCAGGCAGGCTCCGCCGAAGGCCAGCGGGATCAGCGACAGCAGCGTGTACTTGATAGAGCGGAGGCAGAGGAGCAGGAGCAGGACCACAGAAGCCGTGGCGGCGATCATGAACCGTGGGAGGTCGGTGCGGACGGCGTGCTCGACGTCGTGGCCGACCAGGGCCATCCCGGTGACGACCGCGCCGGGGATGTGGGCGACGGACTCGCGGAGGGTGCTGGCCGCGGCATCGCGGATGCGGGCGTCGTTGGTGGGGTTGGCGATGGAGACGAGGGTGATGGCGGCGGGGTCGTGTGATTCTCCCTCGCGGTTACGCGCAAGGAGCAGGTCGCGCACGGCGGGATAGCGGTCGAGGGTGGCGATGGTGGGCGGGGGCGTGGCGCTCGCACCTGGGGTGAGGAACGTGCGGAGGAAGTCCTCGTAGGGAGCGAACGCGGCGGGAGCGAAGCCGCTCTGGTCCACCGCACCGCGGAACTCCTGGATGATGCGGTCAACGTCGAGGCGGGGCGGGGCGGCGGATCGTGCGGGGTCGGGCAGCAGCGACGCCAGGCTCATGACGAAGCTGATGTGGGCACTCTCGCGTGTGATGGGGTCGGCGAGGGCGCGATCGACCTGGTGCGCAGCACTGACGAGCTGGGCGTCGGTCGGGGCCTGCGTGTAGACGATCATCGTGTCGCCCCCGCCGAAGAGGCGAGCGACCTCGTGCTCGGTCTCCAGCGGGCGGTTGGGCTGGGGGTGCATGACGTTGAGGTCCGTCTCGAACCGGGGCGGGCCAAACCACGCGGCGAGGGCGGAGCCAACAAGCATGACGGCAACGCAGGCAGCGATGAGCGGTTTCGCACGCCGGTTGAGGAGGCTCACGAGGCCACCGAGCTCGACGCGGGCGCCGATCTGTGAAGGCCGGGCTGAGCGGGAGAGACGCATCAGAAGCGCGGGGAGTAGCCACAACGTCGCAAAGAGCGAGAGCACCAATCCGATGGAGCCCAGGATCGCGAAGTCGCGGAGGGCCTGGATGCTGGAGTAGGCGATGGCGGCGAAGCCGACCACGGTGGTGGTGCTCGCGGCGATGAGCGGCATCGCGAGCTCGCGGACGGACTCCGCGGCCGCGCCAGTGGGGAGCAGCCCCCGCTTGCGGCGTTCCTCGTAGAACGAGATGAAGTAGACGGAGAGGTCGATGCCGCAGGCGATGAGCGTGGCGGCAACGGCGGCGGTGAGCGGCGTCAGCACAGGGCTGATGAGGGCGAAGAGCCCGAAGGCGAGGAGCAGGGCCGCGGCGTTGGGAAGGAAGGCGAGGGCGAAGCTGAAGATGTTTCGGAACCCGATGAGGAAGACGACCTGGAGAAGGACCATCGACCAGATGACGTTGCTCGTGAGGTCAGCGCGGATGGCCCGCTCGCTCGCCGCGGCGATGGCGTACGCGCCGGAGAGCTCGGTGCGGAGGCCCTGGTGCGGGATCGCGGCGATGAGCTGCTGAGCCTCTCGCACGATGTGCTTGCAAAAGTCCAGGTCGCTGGGGCTCTTGACGCCGGCGATGCGGATGAGGAGCGAGCGCCCGTCCTCGGAGATGAAGTCGGGGCCGCCCTGCCACGTGCGGAACGCGCCCTTAGCCTGCGCGAGGCGCTGCCCGAGGAACTCGCGGAGGCGGAGGGGGTCCTTGATCAGCGTGCGTGCGAGGGCACTTGCGGCGGGGCCGGGTGCAGAGAGCATGGCCTCGTTCTGCGCGAGCTGCTCGCGCATGGCGGGGAGGGTGAGGCGGTGCTCGAGCGCGGCGAGCTCGGGGTCGGAGAGGTAGAGAAGGCCGTGGGGGATGACTTCGGATTGGAGGAAGTCGCGGAACTGCGGGCTGGCAGCGGCGGTGACGGTGCCGAAGGTGGGCGTGGCGTTCTGCTGGCGGTGAGCTGCGACGGCCGAGTTGATCGCAGCGGCAAACGCCTGGAGCTGGGCGACGCCGTCCTGCGGGTTGGCGGGCGGCTGCTCGAGCGTGACCAGAACGAGGAGCTCGTCGGCGGAGGGGAAGTGGTCGAGGACGTTCTGGAGCGCGACGACAGAGGGCTTGTTGGTGCCCAGGAGGTCGGCGGCGGACCCGCTGGCACGCACGCGGGTGATCGCGAGGAGTGAGAGGAGGAGAAGAACGGCGGTGACGAGGAGCGTGACGCCGGGGCGACGGACGGGGCCGAGGATAAGGGCGTCGGTGAGCTTCGCTCGGGGCCTGTCGGTCACTGCTTCACCGCTCGGCGGGGTGGCGTGAACGCGGCGTCCTCAATGAGGCCGTTGAGCTCAACATCCTCAAGGCGGAGCTCAACCGAACCATCGGGACCGACGGCCCTGATGCGGAGCGGGAAGGGCGTCGCGTCTGGGGGAAGCTCGCGGTAAGTATCGAGATGAAGCGTCTGGCGCACGGTGTTTGCGGTGTCGCGGATGGAGTACTGGTAGACGGTGAGGGGGCCACGCTCGATGAACGCGACGACGGAGCCGTCCTCGGTGGTGCGGGTGACGGCGAACTCCTGCTTGTTGTAGATCTTGAGGCCCGGGGAGCGGAAAAAGTCGCCCGCGAGGAGGCCGATCGCCGAGGCGATCTGATCGGGGCGGGCGGACTGGAGGCCTTGCGATGCCGTCGCCATCCGCTTGGCGGCCTCCTCGGAGGTCATGATCCAGACGCCATCGGGGCGGACGGTGGCGTCGAAGACCGCGTGGCCAAGTTTCCAGGTGCGCAGCCGGAGCCAAGCGTGATCGGGCTCGAGGCGGACGACAAGAGCGCCGTCGAAGTTGACGGACTCACCCTTGGGGTCCGTGAGCGTGAGCGTACACGCGGCCCGGATGGACCTGATCGAATCGGCACGCCGGGCGAGGGTTTCGAGAGCGTCGCTCTCAGATGTCCAGGGGACGGTGCGGACGTATGGCTTGGAGCATCCGGAGAGAGAGATCGCCACGGCAGCGAGAGTTGCAAGAACGATGACGCGGTGGTTCATGCGGGCTCCTCGAGCTGTGCGCGGATGACCTTGCCGCTTGGGGTGCGGGGGAGCTGTGTGCGGACTTCAATGAGACGCGGAACCTTGTGGCCGGCGAGGCGCTCGCGGGCGAAGCGGCGGAGGTCTTCGGGGTCGAGGGTGCCGTTGACCGGGACCACCACAGCCTTCAGGCGAGACACCGTGGGCGTCACCGCAACGCCGACGACGACGCATTCACGCACACCAGGGTGTGCGCTGAGCACGGCCTCGACCTCAGCCGGGTTGACCTTCATGCCGCCGACGTCGATGAGCTGCTTGAGACGGCCGGTGATCGTGAGGGCCCCGGTGGCGTCGAGACGGCCGAGGTCGCCGGTGAGGAAGTGACCGTCGAAGAAGGGCGGTTCCTCACCGACGTAGGTGTGCATCATGGAGGGGGCGCTGATGGTGACGAGGCCTTCTTCGCCGGTGGGGAGTGAGGGGGGGACCACCGAGATGAGGACATCTCGGTGGCACGTCGTGATGACATCGGGGTTGAGGATGCGGATGCTGACGCCGTGCATCGGGTGGCCGACGCTGAGGGGATCGGCGGTAGGGTGATCGGGGTGGTTGAAGGTGACCGAGCCAAGCTCTGACGCGCCGTAGAGCTGGCCGACGCGGAGGCCGAAGCGTTGCTCGAAGTCCCTCGCGATCGCGTGGGGCAGCATGCCACCGGCGGAGTAGGCGAGGCGGAGGCTCGTCTTTCTCGGCGCGTCCGTCTTGGCGAGGACCTCGAACATGAAGGGCACGCCGGGAAAGACGGTGCTGCCATCGGCCACGGTGAACTCGCGCATTGCGACGGGGAGGTCGAGCCCGTCGCAGAGGTGGACGGTCGCGCCGGCCCAAAGGGGGGCGAGGAATCCGTTTTCGATGCCGTAGGCGTGGCAGATGGGCGCGGCGGCGAAGATGCGGTCACTCGGCGTGAGCCCGGCGGCGTCGGCGACGTTGCCGGCCACGGCGTCGATCGCGGCGGCGCTGCGGTGGACGATCTTGGGGAGGCCGGTGGTTCCGGAGCTTTGGAGCATGAGGCCGGCGTAGGCTCCGGCATGCGCGGGGAGACGGGCGGCTTGGGTGGTGGAGAGGAAGCTGGAGAGGTCGAGGGAGTCGCACAGGGGTGGGGCGTCGGGGAAGGGAGCACGACCCAAAGTCGGGTCGTGCCACCCGGTGTTGCACCCATGAGTTCCGGACAGAACGAGCGCTGCGTTCGTGCGGGCGATGGCGGCGGGGAGTTCCTTCGTGACCGAGGGGTGCATCGGGAAGGCCGTGCAGCCCGCGGCCCAGATGCCCAGGCAGGCGGTGAAGTACTCAACGCGATTGCCGGTGATGAGGATCACGACTGCGCCGGGGCCGACCCGCCGCTGAAGCTCGCGCGCGACGCCCCCGACTCGGCGGACCAGATCGGAGTAGGTGACGCGCGCCACGGAAGAAGCGGGTGATGCGGAGGCCAGACCAACCTCCCGGGCCGCGATGGAGTCGGGTCGGGCGTGCGCGTGCGCTTCTAACCGCTCGAACAGTTCCATCCCGGGCGCAGCGTTCACACCGCCCCCGCGGGCTCGCGTTGTGCGGGCTTGAGTTCGGCGGCCGCGGTGCCGAGCGTGCCGGTGGGCTCGGGCGCATCAAAGATTGACCACGTCGGCCGGCGCGGCCCCAGCGGCACGTGCTTCTGGGCCCACACGCACGCGCGGAAGTACCACATGCGCCACCGGATATTCCACGGCGGGCTGGGCGGGAACACGTTCCCCGCCAGCAGTGAGATCACCGCGCGGTGGACCTGGAGCGGGCCTTGCCCCTCCATGAAAAGCTCGCGGAAGTTCTGCTGGTGGTACATGTGGATCATGCTGAAGAAGTGCTTGCTGCTGTTGTGGACGTAGGAGCAGTAGCTCTTGCGGAGCGCGTCGGCGTTCGGTGCGCCGCGCACAAGTTTGGCGACGGTCTGGCCGACGCGGACACCGCCCATCATGCCCATGCAGGCGCCGGTGGAGAAGATGGGGTCCACGAACACGGCCGCGTCGCCGACGAGGAAGTACCCCGGCCCCGCGAAGGGCTCGCAGCGGTAGCTGAAGTCGGCGAGGATGTGATTCTCTTTGGGGAACTCGGCGTTCTTGAGCTGCGTTGCGATGTGGGGGATGCGCGGCAGGGCCCAGCGGAGCGCCTGGTCATGCTTGACGGGCAGCTTCTTCGCGGCGTCGGCGTCCATCACCATGCCGATGCTGACGACCTCCGAGTTGATCGGGATCATCCAGAACCAGCCCTCTTTGTACATCACAATGGTGGGATAGCCGCCCACGGGCATCGGCTTGCGGGCGACGTTCCGGAAGTGACCGAAGAACGCGACCTTGCGGTGGTGCTCCAGGACCTTGCGCGTCTTGAGCAGCTTGCCCAGGAACGAGCCCTGGCCGCTCGCGTCGATCAGGTACTTGCCCTTAAAGGTGCCGGCGCTGGTCGTGACCTCGACCGCGCCGTCCTGGAGCACGGGCACGTCCTTGACGGTGACGCCCTCGCGAACGACGGCCCCCTCGTCTTGCGCGGCGCGGAGGAGCATGTTGTCGAAGATCGAGCGTTCGATGTTGAACGCGTACGTGCAGCCCACGGGGAGGCCCGTGTCAAAGCGGAAGTGCATGGATCGCTGCGGCTCCTCGGCCCAGGCGAACTCGGCCCCCCACTTCTCGACCTGGGGCAGCTTGGCGAGACGGTCCTCGAGGCCGAGCTCCTTGAGCAGGGCCATCATGCGGGGCAGAAAACTCTCGCCGATGTGGAAGCGCGGGTGCTCGGCGCGGTCCAGGACGAGCACTGAGAGGCGTTCGCGGCGCATCTGGAGCGCGGCCGTGGCACCCGCGGGGCCACCGCCAATCACGATCGCGTCGTACACCGTTTCATCCACCATCTCGAATCCTCTCGCCCCCACCACACCACCATCACGCACCATCACGCACGGACAGAAAGCCACCGAACATTCAAACGGTCGCAACACCTTCGAGCTCGACCAGCAGCTCCGACCGGCAGAGGTCCGCCCTCAGGATCTCGACCTGCGCGACATTACGAAACTCGCGCACGCACACCTCGCGCATCCATGCCTCGTCGATGGCGCGCGGGCAGTAGACCCGCACCTCTCGCAGGCGGTCCAGCGCGCCGGCTTCGGGGCACTCGCAGCCGCGAGCAATTACCGCCCGCAGGTTGATCATCGTCTCGTGGACCTGCGCCTCGAGGTCGCCGATGTGTACGGACTCTTCGCCGCGGATGCTGGCGGTGCCGGCGATCAGCAGGACCTTCTCGCCCCGCAGCTCGGCGACGGTCGCGCGGGCGAAGCAGGGGGGCGTAGGACCGAAGCGCTTGGAGTAGAGGTACGCGGGCACCTGACGCGGGTTCTCGACCGGCACGCCGGGCTTCTCCGCGGCAAGGCAGTGGATGAACAGGTCCCGCCCGGTGTGGCCGATCCCGCTGGCGCACGCGACGCAGCGGCGCACCTGATCGACGCCGCCAAACCACTCCTGCATCGCGGCGAAACGGCCGGCGTTGAAGGCCATGTACCGGTCAAGCCCGGGGCCGACGCGGTCGTGCAGGCCGGGGATGTGGTTCCAGAAACGGACGGGGTGCTGCGCGGCGCAGTGCTTGAGGCGGGTGAAGAGAGCGCGGTAGCCCGCGGCGACAGCCAGTGCGAGATCGGGCTCGTGCAGATCGCGCAGTCGCGGGACGCGGATGGAAACGAGGGAGAGGCCGTCGGCTTCGACCGCCCAGGGTGCGTCCGGGCTCGCGTCGGTCCGAGTTTGGCCCGAAGTTGTGACGAGGCGGGCGGCCCACGCGGGAACCTCGACCATGTCTGGGAGATTGGTCGCAAGCGCGTCGCGGGCCGCGAGTTGTGATTCGGTCAGCAGGGGCACGGGGTCAAGCATACCGCAGCGATCAGCCATGCACACGTAATCGCCTAGCGATCCCCAATCGTGACCCGAACCGCCGCGACGAGGCCGGCGAAATCACTGGCCAGCAGTCCGACGCTCCGCACCGGCTTGGGGGCGGAGCCATCAGGGCCGAAGAGGCGGGCAGGGGAGTGGCGGGTCAGCAATACGCCCGCCAACGCGGCCAGTGGCCCCGCGCTCAGCAACTCAGGGAGGTACCCCTCGATGCTGCCAGTGTGCATGCGGCTCGCTTGGGCGCGGCGGGAGGCGCGGGAGATGGCCGCGGCTTCGACGCGGTCGAGCCAGGTGCCGCAGCTGGAGACGAGGATGGACTCAACGGGGCCGAGTTGGCGAACAAGGCGCTCGCAGGCGGAGGTGAGGCCCGCGACACTCCGGGCACTCGCGGCACCGCCGACGCGAGCGTCCACGTGGCCGCAGGGGAGGTGGCTCCGCTCGGCGGCGGAGGCTTCGCTCTCGAGGATGATGGTGGCGGCGCCGCTGGCGGTGAAGAAGCCGCGGTCGGCCTTCGCGGATCCGATGAAGCCGGGGCCGGCCTTGTACCCCCACTGACGCCAGATCTCGTTGGCGAGGCCGTGGTGTTCTTCGCCGGCGCTCACAATGGCGCGTTCCCACTCGCCGCTCGCGATGCGGACGGCGGCGAGCCAGAGTGCTTCGAGGCCGCTGGTGCGGGTGCCGATGAGGGTCTGGCAGCCGCCCTTGATGCCGAAGACCATCGAGAGCTGGGCCGCGGCGGCGTTGGGGACGCCCTCGGCGAAGAGCATCGGGTTCGCGGCGGTCAGCCCATCGGTCACGATCTGGCGGTAGTACGCCTCGCTGAAGCTGGTGGAGCCGAGCATGCTCCCGAGGATCGCGCCGCAGGTGGCGCCGAAGGCGTGGGTGTCCGTGATGCCGGCGTCGCGGAAGGCCTCGGCGGTCGCGGCGAGTGTGATCTTTTCGTATTCACTCATGCGGCGGGCGCGGCGGGCGCTGAGGAGGTGGGCGAGCGCTTCGTCGGTGAGGCCGCCGGCGTCGGAAGTGATCGCCTGAGACTGGGAGAATCTGGCGATGAGGGCGTCATTGCCGATGGCACCGGGGGCGACGACGCCGACGCCGGTGATGAGGACTGGGCGGAGGTAGGGCTTCGGAGGCTCGCGATGGTTGGAAGAGCTGCCGCGCGGCGGCTGGCCACCCCGCCCGGTGATCATGCAAGCGTTCGCCCCGCCGAAGCCCAGAGACATGTTCATGGTCGCGCCGATGTCGGACTCGCGCGGGCGGTCGCACTCGACACGGACGGGGAACTCGAGGGCATCGCGGGCAACGGCGGCGGTGGGCGGGACGAGTTGCTCCTGCATCGCGAGGATCGCGAGGATGAGTTCGGTCGCGCCGGCCGCGCCGAGGGTGTGGCCGACGTGGCTCTTGAAAGCCACGACGGGCGTTTCGGGGAGACGCTCGCCCAGAGCCTTGCCCATCGCCGCGAACTCCGCGGCGTCGTTGTTGGGTGTTGCGGTCGCGTGGGCGGAGCAGAGGCCGATAGCGCGAGCATCGAACGCGGCGGAGTCGCGGGCCATGGCGAGCGCGGCGTGGGCGGCGCGGGCCGCGCCCTCGCCCTCGGGCTGAGGCTGAGTAAGGTGGTGGGCGTCGCTGCTCTCGCCATAGCCCAGGAGCTCGGCGAGCACGCGGGCGTCGCGGGCACGCGCGTCGGCCGCGCGCTCCAGAACAACCACTGAGTACCCCTCGCCGAGCTTCATGCCGTCACGGCCCTTGCAGAAGGGGCGGAGGTCGCCGCTCGCGACGAGGCGCAGGCTGTTGAAGCCCGCGTAGACGTACTCGCTCACGGGGTCGTAGCCGCCGGCGATCACGGCGTCGAGCAGCCCGGCGCGCAGGAGCGTCATACCCATGGCGATGCTCGCAAGGCCGGAGGAGCAGGCGGAACAGGTGGTGATGGCGGGGCCATTCACCGGGAGATCGGTGAGCACGTCTTCGAGGATGCTGCCCGAGAGGAAGTGCTCGAGAGGTTCGTGCTTGCCGGTGCGGAGGTAGAGGCCGCCCTGGCGGATGCCGTGGAGGGTGGTGCCGAGGATGACGCCCACTCGCTCGGGCTTGAGGTGTGCTTTGTGCAGGCCCGACTGCTTCCACGCGTCCTCGACGGCCCAGCGGAGGTAGCGGACCTCGCGGACGGAGCCGGGCATGTAATCCGCGGGGAGTTCCGCGGCCTGCGCGCCGGTCTGGCCCGAGGGAATCGGCTGCTCGAGGGCGGGCATCGGACCGAACGCGCGACGGCAGGCGATGACGCCATCCCACGTCTCGCGCGCGGTCAGGCCCAGGCAGGTGACCAGCCCCGCGCCCGTGACCACGACCTGCGGCTGCTTGCTCACGCGGACTCCTGATCTTCGGCGAACGCGGGGTTGAGCAGGAGCCACTGCTCCGGATACTGCTTGACGTACTTCGCGATCAGGGCGGTGAGCTGGAGGAGTGCGGGGTGCGCACCCGAGCGCGGGCCGATGTCGCTGGGGCCGCCATCCACTTCGATGGCGTCCTCGATGATGATGCGGATGGAGCGTGGGCCGACGCGGACGGCGAACACGGGGATGACGGGGCAGCCCGCGGCCATGGCGAGCTTGACGGGGCCGGTGGGGACTTCGAGGTGGCCGTGGAGGAACGGGAGCTTGACGCCGCGTTGGCCGGGCATGACGCGGTCGGCCTGGATGAGGACGACCTCGTTGTTGCGGAGGCGGTCGCGGAGGTGGTACCAGATGCCCCAGCCATCATCGACGGGCGTCTCGTGGACCTCCAGCTTGCGGTGCAGGGTCTGGCGGAGGCGCTCCCAGTGGGCGCGGGGGTCGCGCTTGAAGACGACGTGGATGGATGGCTCCATGTCGCGCATGGCGGCGGTGGCGACCTCGAAGCTGCCCATGTGAGCCACGGCGACCACGGCCCCGCGGCCGCACGCGCGCGCGGCGACGTACTTGTCGTGGCCGATCACCTGCTCGACCTCAACGAGCATTTCCTGTCGCGTGCGCTTGGAGTTACGGCCAACCTCGGCGAAGAACTCGTAGAAGGAGGCGATAACGCCTTTGCCCATGCGAACGCGTTGAGCGTGGGTGGAGGTGTCGCCGAGAATGCGGCGGGCGTTGGCGAGCGTGCCGCGGCGGATGCTGAGGGAGCAGTACCAGATGCCGTCGATGACGAGCGGCTTGGCGGCGCGGACGAACCACGGGGCGTGCTCGGAGAGTTTCGCCAAAGCCCAGATCCAGAACTCCGCGGCGGCTTCGCGGGTGCGGAGCCAGGGGCCGGAGCGGGCTTTGTCGGCGGCGACTTCGCGGGGTGTGTCGTTCGCCGTGCTTGGAGCGACGCGGCTGCGAACGACGCGCGCCGGCTCCTCGAGCATCGGGCCGGCGACGGTCACTTCTTCTCCTCCGCGGCCTTCGGCGCTTCGCCGTGGAGGGGGCGTGAGACGGTCGTGCCTGCGGGGACGTGGAGCTGGAGTTGCTCGTCCTTCAGGCCGGTTCCGGTCTTGACGTTGGTAAAGCGCATGACGGTGACCTCGCCGTCAGCGTCGGTGATTTCGACGAGGCGTGCGATGCCGGTCGAGCCATCGATGAGCACGCGGACCTGCGAGACGTGGTCTTTCAACGTCTCCTTGAGCGGCAGGAGCTTGAGGCCGAGTTCCCCGTCCTTCGCGCCGCGGTCGATAACTGTCGCAGGTTCTTCTGTGACTGTGAAGTGCTCGCGCACTACCTTGCTGCGGGGGAGGGGTGAGGCCGCGAGCTCGGCCATGCCGCCCGCGACGGGGTACACCTCGAGGGTCTTCTGCTCCGGGTAGTAGAGCTTGAGCTCCGTGGCGTCGATCGTCATCACGATGGGGCGTGGCTTCTGGGTATCCCATCGCGTCTGCGTGCCCTTCACCTTGACGGTGCCGCTGGAGGTGAGGGGCTTTTTGAGCAGCGGCGTGCGCTTCTCCTGCTCAAAGTCGGCGGTGAGGTCGGCGATCGCGGCGACCTTGGCGTCGAGATCGTCGAGTTTCTTGTCGAAGTCGGTTCGAGGGGTGGCGGGTTGGGCTGGCAGCGGTGCGCTCGGCTGTGGAGTTGCGGGTTGTGGTGCGGTCGCGGGCTTGTCCTGCGCGTGGAGCGCAGTGGCGCTCACAGCGAATGCCACTGCCAAAACCCTCGCGCGAGCGGATGCGAGACTCATGACTCCACTCCAGCCAGGGCCAGCGTACCTCGGGCAACTCGCGTCTCGCCGACGTGCGCCGAAACGTCAAACTGCCGCAGCGGCCCCATCGTGCGGGTCAACGTGCTGCGGAGCACAACTTCAGCCGGTGGTCGCACCGTCCCGTCGTATCGCATGTCCACGTGGATCAGACGCCCCGAGCCCCCCGGCGCTGCCGCGCGGTGAAGGCCCACCAGACCGCTGAGCTGCGCAAGGGCTTCACTGATGAGAACACCGGGCACGATGGGGTCAGTGGGGAAGTGGCCGCGGAAGAAGTCTTCGTGGCCCCGCACGGCCCAGATCGCCTCACCGTTCTCGCCGGGGGCGAGGCTCACAACGCGGGTGATAAACCGGAAGGGTTCTTGGTGGGGGAGGTGTTGGAGCGGATCGTCCATGAGACTCAAACTCTTGACTCTCAAACTGCGGTCAGACCTTGGCCCGCGCGGCCTCGACGAAACCCGCGAGCGTCTGCACATCCTTGAACGCCTCGCGCCCGATCTGGCCGTCGGCGATCTTGATGCCGAACTCTTTCTCAATGCTGGTCACCAACAGGAGCACGTCCAGCGAGTCCAGGTCGAAGTCGCCGCCCACGAGCGGGGTGTCCGGGTGGATATCGACGCCGTCCCCCAGCTTGAGGTCGCGTCGCATGATCGTCTTGATTTGGTCCACAATCGCAGCGTCAGCCATTCACGGTCATCATATGCGAAGTGGGTGGCACGACCCGCCTTGGGGTCGTGCTGGCAAATGCGGCGACGGCGAGCACGACCCCAAGGCGGGTCGTGCCACCCTTAGACACACGCTCGTTCGGCGTCCGCGGCGAGCCGCGCGGCCTCCCCCAGCAAGGTCGCCACGGTCTTGACGGACCGGGCCTTCTCGGCATCGTCGGTGAGAAACGCGAGATTAACCTCGACATTCCACCGGCTCGCCCGGACCGTCGCTTCCGCGAGGATCGCAGCGATCGCGAGGTCGCTGCGGAGGTGGCGGTTGGTGATCGGGGCAAGGGACGCGAAGAGCCGGAGGAGGTCCACGCAGGTGCCCATCACGGCCAAGGGAACCTGTACGGACGCGGCGTTCGCAGCAGGTAGCTGGGCCCGGCGAGGGTCAGACTCGGGGAGCTTCTGGAGTTCGTTGACGAGGCCGTAGGCGGCAGCGTCCTCCTCGGCGAGTTCAAGCAGGACGGCGCGGGCACGCTCGAGGACGTGCGCGGCCTCGGTCAGCTTCGGCTGGTGTTCGGCAAGGTTCTTCTTTCCCAGCGAGTAGGACACGACCATTTGCGCCAGGGCGGCGCTGAGAGCGCCGACGGCGGATCCGACTGCACCACCTCCGGGGGCGGGGGTTTTTGCGGCGGTCTGAGCGAGGAAGTCGGAGAGGGTGGTTGAGGCGAAGGTCGTCATGCCCAACGTTACACGTTCTTCTCGATCGGGACGCCGACGAGGTTGCCGTATTCGGTCCATGACCCGTCGTAGTTCTTGACGTCGGGGAGCCCAAGCAGGTACTTGAGGACAAACCAGGAGTGGCTGGAGCGCTCGCCGATGCGGCAGTAGGCGATGGTCGGCTTGGTCTCGATAACGCCGGCGTCCTTGAGGTAGAGCTGGCGGAGCTCGTCCGCGCTCTTGAACGTGCCGTCCTGGTTCACGGCCTTGCTCCAGGGAACGCTCTTAGCGCCGGGGATGTGGCCGCCGCGTTGTGCGGTTTCGGACATGCCGGGCGGGGCGATCACCTTGCCGGAGAACTCGTCCGGGGAGCGGACGTCAACAAGGTTGGCGGACGCGGCGTTGACGTTCTGGATCACCTCGGCGATGCGGGCGCGGACCTCGGGGTGGGTCTGGACGATCTTGTAGTTGGTCTTCGCGGGCGCGGGCTTCTCGTTGGTGAAGGGCTTGTCCTGCTCGTTGAGCCACTTGATGCGTCCGCCGTTCATGAGGCGGACGTCCTCGTGGCCGTAGTACTTAAGAAGCCAGAAGCCGTACGCGGCGAACCAGTTGTTGTTGTCGCCATACAGCACAACCGTGTCCTTGGGGCCGATGCCCGACTCGCTCATCAGCCGCTCGAAGGCGGCCGCGTCGATGATGTCGCGGCTGACCTGATCCTGGAGCTGCGTCTGCCAGTTCCAACCCAGCGCGCCCGGGACGTGGCCGACGTCGTACTGCTTGGTGTCGACGTCGATCTCGGCGAGCTTGACCTTGGGGTTGTTCAGGTTGTCGCGCACCCAGTCGGTGGTGACGAGAACCTCGGGATTGGCATAGCTCTTCATGCAACAAGCGTACCCGATTCCGGCTACCTGAGAAGGGTGGATTGTCATCCGAAGAGCTGCATCTGACCTCCTTCAGGCACATCCTTTCGGAAAGCGCTCGTGTTCAGTTTGGGAAAGTCGCCGTCGAGCTTGTAACGCTTCGCGAACACCTTGAACGTCTGGCCGACCTGCTGGGCGAAGGGGCCGGAGCCGCGTTGGCGGCTGAACCAGGCGGACGAGTAGAGCTCGCCGGAGTGCATCTGGCGGACGAGGCTCTCGACGTGGGCGGCGCGCTGCGGGAACTCGCGCTTGAGCCAGTCGAGGAAGAGGTCCTTGATCTGGTAGGGGAGGCGGAGCATGACGTAGCCGGCGCCGCGGGCGCCGGCGTCGGCCGCGGCCTTGAGGAGGGCGGGGACTTCGCGGTCGTTGAGGCCGGGGAGGATGGGCGCGGTCATCACGCGCACAGGGATACCGGCGGAGGCGAGCTGTTCGATGGCTTCGAGTCGGGCCTTGGGACTGCTGGCCCGCGGCTCCATCTTGTGGGCGAGGTCGTTGTCAAGGCTGGTGAGCGAGACCGCGGCGTGAACGCCCTGCCAGGAGCTCATCTCTCGGAGGATGTCGAGGTCGCGGGTGATGAGCTTGTTCTTGGTGATGAGGCCGACGGGCTGGCGGAACTCGGCCATGACCTTGAGGCATTCGCGCGTGATCTCGCGGTCGCGCTCGATCGGCTGGTACGGGTCGGTGACGCCGGACACCACGATCGCCTCGCCGGTCCACTTCGGGTGCCTGAGGGCTTTGCGGAGCAGCTCGGGGGCGCGGGGCTTGGCGAAGATCTTGGTCTCGAAGTCCAGGCCGCTGGACAGCCCGAGGTACTCGTGGCCGGGGCGGGCGTAGCAGTAGATGCAGCCGTGCTCGCAGCCGCGGTAGGGGTTGACGGTCCACTTGAAGCTGATGTCGGGGGAGTCGACGGGGTTGATGATGGTGCGGGTGTCGTCGTCGAGGGGGGTGGTCTTGAGCTGAAGCCCGCGCTGGCCGCTGCCTTGGCCGTGTTCGGACTCGCGCTCATGGAACTCGGCGTCGAGGTGCTCGCCGAGGACGTGGAGGCGGACGGACTCAAAGCGGTTTCCAGGGTTGAGCTGCGCGCCTCGGCCTCGGACGGGGCCTTGGGAAAGCGCATCCGGGTACTCGGCCTCTTCGGACCTCGTCGCCTTGGGGTTGAAGTTCGGGAATCCATCCACAAACCAACTGTACACCAAACCCGACACGCGAACAAGGGCCGAATCGTCAGATTCTTCGGAGCATCCGGACACCGCCGTAAGTCACTGTCTTGCCGGTCTCTACGCGCGTGCCGTCGTTGCGGGTGGTGGCGAGCATGGCGTGGTCGGTGAAGGGGAGGCCCTCGGCGAGGGCGCGGTCGATGCCGCGTTCGACGGGGGGGTGATACGCGTCGTGGCAGAGGATGGTCGCGCCGGGGGCGGTGACCTCGGCGACGCCGCGGAGATCGCTCAGGACGGATTCCTCGTTGTGCAGGCCATCGACGAAAGCGAAGTCGAAGAGGCCGCCCGCCGCGGCGACGCAGCGGGGGAGGTCCTGGGGTGAGCGGCCGACGATGAGGGTGGCTCGATCGGCGAGCGTTTGCCAGTCGAACTCGAGGGCGGGCTCGGGGTCGATGCTGACGAGGTGGCCGTGGTTCAGGTCGCTGAGCGCGGCGTGGATGATGCGGGAGCCGCCGCCCCAGCGGACGCCGATCTCGAGACATCGCCGGGGCGCGAGGGCGAAGACCATGGCGTAGAGCAGGACTCGCTCGCGGGGCTTCTGGTCGGCGTGGGCGATGAGGGCGGTGGTCATCCGCCAGGGCTGGGCGCGGAGGAGGGGATCGTCGGAGGACTTGAAGGTGAAGGTGGTGGGCGCGGGGGTTGAAGTGGTTGTGGGGGTGGCGGTGGACATGGAGGGTGTATCGGTTGGGGGGCGGCGCGGGGTGCAGCGGGCTGCGGTGAGGCGGCGTTGCCGTTCACCGATCCGAGACTTCGCCCAGAGCGGCTCAGTCTCGGCTTCGTGGGATCACTTCACTCCGCGCGACTTGGTGGCGACCTCTTCGGCGATCTCGTTGGGTACGAGCATGGTGAGGTTGTACTGCTTCACCTTCCACTTGCCGTCAACCTTGATGAGCACACCGCTTCCGCGGCAGAGGCCGAGTTTGGCGTTCTCGAGTTTTTCGTCGAACCAAGCGACGTCCTTGTTCTCACCCTCGATGGTGATGAAGCGGCCATCCTTGACGGGGATGTAGGTCCAGGCTTTGCCCTTGGCGAAGTAGGGGTGGGCGAAGGCCTTGAACTCTTCGAGGGTCCAGCGTTCCTTCGCGTCGGTGCCGAGGAACACGGCGCCCTGGGCGTAGAGGTTGAAGTAGCGGGTTTCGTCGGCTTTGGCGGCGGCGTCGTGGAGGTCGTCGAGGACGGTCTGGATGGCACCCACCTCCGGGTACTCAGCGATCGGGTGCATCCCGGGGCGGTGTTCGGGTTGGAGGATCGGCGGCTTGCCCTCGCCGAGCAGCGTGAGGAGTTCGAACACCTGGGGAGCGTCGATCTCCACCTTCGCCCCGTCGGCGCCCCCGGGCACCAGCACCTGATACGCGCGGTGGGCATTGGCGCCCTGCAACTCGGCCACGGTCTTCGTCGAGGCCTGCAACGCGGTCTTATCCTGTTCCCCCACCACCATCGCGACGGGGCGGTCCTTGAGCGCGACGGCGATGCCCATGAACCAGTCTTCGGCACCTGCGTTCAGGCTGAGCACGGCCTTCACCTTGTCGGGCGCGAGGCCGCCAAGGTAGAGGGCCGCCTTGCCGCCTTCGTTCGCGCCGGCGAGGTAGAACTGGCCGTCTTTGATGGGGAGCACACGCGCGATCTCCTCGAGAACGCCGGCCCACGCGTCGGGCTGGAGGGTGGTGAGGGACTGGGCGTTGCCGCTGGGCTTGGCGATACCGACGAGGACCCACTGGCGGCTGGAGGCCTCCGTTTCCCACCGTGAGAGGCGGGCGACGACGTCGGCCTTGTCCTGCGTCGTCTCACCAAAGTAGATAAGGACGGGGTAGGGCGGGCCGGGCTGGTAGTCGGTGGGGAAGGACATGAGGTAGGGGACGTCGACGCCGCCGCGGACTCGGGCGATGTCGAAGACCTTTGGGTTGGCGGCGGGGGGCTGTGCTTTCGCGGCCGGCTTCTCCTGCGCGGGCGCGGGCGGCGGGCTGATCGCGAGGGCGAGCAGCGGCAGGAGCACGGGGACAAGCGATCGGACCTGCTTGAGCATGATGGACCTCCGGGACAATCATTCTCCACAACGGCACGTGATGCACACGGGGCAGATCGCGGACCTGAGGCGGCGGGGATGGGGTCGATCTTTTCCTGAACTTCAGTAGTCGGTGACCAGCACGACGTCCATCGGCTTCACGCGCTTTGCGATCACAGGCGGCATAGTGGCCAGTGACTCCTCCAGTGCTTCCACGTTCTTGTGCATCGCAAGCGGGAAGGTCACGCCACCTTCAGTGACAACGGCGCACCACCCACGCCAAGGTAGATTTAATCGATAGAGGATGCCTTCGAAGGGACATACGAGCACCTGCCAGGAACTCTGCAGTACTTCACGGCGGGTGCCGAACACGCCACGAGTCTCGACGGTCGCTCCACCTTCATCTGTGACGTGCAGCAAGCGTCCCTTTGATCTGGCAGCAATCACACCGGCACAAAGCGCGGGAAGGCCCCAAACGCACGCCATAACTCTCGAATACTGCGCCATCCACACGGCCATCGGCATCGTTCCGATGAACAACGCGAGGGACGGGAGCAGCACACGTGTGTTCCTCTCATGGAACACCCAACTTCCGTCGACACGCTCGGGCGTAAGCGCGTACGGTGGTAGGCGGTTGAGAAGTCGTTTGGCGTAGACGTCTGTCACGCGCGCAGTCTATCCAGCCCCCGGCAGGTACTTGTCGATCCAGTCATCCTGCTTGAGCACGGCGGCGCGGTTGCGGCGTTCGCGGGCTTCGTTGCGGGATTGGGCGAGGCGGAAAACGCGCCGGGCCAGGCCGCCGGCGGAGAGCTCGGGGGTTGGGGATCGCTCGCGGAGGATGCGCGCGAGGATCGGGGCGTGCTTGAGCACGAGGTCGTCCTCGAAGGAGACGAAGACCTGCGCGGAGCCGGGGTCGCCCTGGCGGCCGGCGCGGCCGATGAACTGACGGTCGATCCGCATCGCGCCGTGCATCTCGGTGAGGATGACGTGCAGGCCGCCGGCGTCGCGCGCCGCATCGTCCAGCTTGATGTCGGTGCCGCGGCCGGCCATGTTGGTGGCGACGGTGATGGCGGCTTCGTGAGGGTCGAGCCCTGACGCGCGGCCTTGGCCGGCGCGGGCGATGACCTCGGCCTCGTCCTTGTCGAAGTTGGCGTTGAGGACCTGGTGCTTGAGGCCGCGCTGGGTGAGGAGGCCGCTGAGCAGCTCGCTGGTGGAAATGCTGCGGGTGCCCACGAGGATGGGGCGGCCGTCGGCGTGGACCTCTTCGATGGCCTGCGCGATCGCGGCGTACTTGTCCTTCTGCGTGCGGAAGACCCGCATGGGGTACTGCTTGCGGGCGATGGGGCGGTTGGTCGGGATGATCGTGACGGGGCGGGAGTAGACGCCCTCGATCTCGATGGTCGCGTCCGCGGCGGTGCCGGTCATGCCGCAGAGGAAGGGGTAGGTGCGGAAGAACCGTTGGAAGGAGAGGCGGGCGAGGGTCTCGCGGTCGGCGGTGACTTCGAGTGATTCCTTGGCTTCGACGGCCTGGTGCAGGCCGTGTTCCCAGGAGCGGTCGGGGAGGAAGCGGCCGGTGTACTCGTCGACGATCACGACCTTGCCGTCGACGATTTCGTACTGCTGCCCGCGGAGGTAGCAGTGCTTGGCGACGAGCGCCTGGCGGACGAGCTCTTCGCCGCGGCGGGTGGCCTTCCAGATCGCTTCGCCGCCGCGGGCGACGATCTCCTCGAACATCTGGTGGCAGCGGTGCAGGCCGCGGCGTTTGAGCTCGGCGCGGCGCTGGACGTGCTGGACCTCGTAGTCGGGGCCCTCGTCGAGCTTGGTGGCGAGGAGCGAGGCGTCCTTGTAGACGCGGGACATCTCGTCCTCGCGGCGGGAGCGGGCGATGATGAGCGGGACCACGCCCTCATCGATGAGCACGGCGTCGGCCTCGTCGACCATCGCGGCGCGAAGGCCGGGGACGAGCGGGCCCTGACCACCGGCGCGGGCGAGGGCAACCTGCTGGCGCGCGGCCCAGGCGGTGTGGGCGCGGCCGAGGGAGATCTGGTCGCGGAGCCAGTCGGCGACGATCTGCTTGGGGGTGCCGTAGACGACGCCGCGGGTGTAGACCTGGGCGCGCTCGGGGGGCTCCATTTCCTGCGTGATGGCGCCGACGTCGAGGTAGCAGCGCTTGTAGATGCGCTCGCGGGAGGCGGCGTCGCGGGCGGCGAGATAGTCGTTGACGGTGAAGATGTGCAGGCGGCGGTGCTGCCACGCGATGAGCGGCGCAGCGATGGAGCCGGTCAGGGTCTTCCCCTCGCCCGTCACCATCTCGACCACGCGCCCGTGGTACATCGCGAGCGCGGCCATCAGCTGCACCGGGAAGGGCTCTTCGCCGGTCTGGCGGCGGGCGATCTCGCGCACGGCGGCGAGGGCGCGTCGCACGGCGTCCTCGTCCTGGCGTTTGCGGATGAAGAGCTCGCGGACGTCGCTGATGTACTGGTCGAGCACGCCGTCGGACATCTGCCGCATCTGGGGCGAGAGGTCGGCGGTCTTCTGGGCCTGTTCCCAGAGGTAGTTGCGGCCAGTGCGGCGGTGGCGCACGGCGGTGCCCGCGCGGCTGGCGAGCATGTCCAGGCCGCGGGGGATCTCTGGACGGATCCGCCGCGAGCGGAGTGACTCGTAGAGGGAGTGGTATTGGGTAAGAGCCTGGGTCACAGCTGCACGCGGCCTTGGATGAGCTTCTCGAGGCGGTCGACCCACTGCGTGACGAGCGGCTTGTTGGGGAGCTCGAAGCGGAGGGCGACGCGTTCGCCGGGCTTGGCGGCGAAGACGCCTGCCTCGACCTGCGGGGCGAGGTAGGCGATGAAGAGCGGGCGGGTCGCGGTCATGCCGGAGCGGTCGCGCTGGTCGGTCTCGATGGTGCCGCCGCCCTGGAAGCCCAGGGACTCGTGGGGCAGCTCGCGCATGCCGCCTTCGAGGGCCTTAATCAGGCGGGCGGGGTAGACGCGATCCACCTCGGTGAGGCGGCGGATCTCGACGGAGTGGTCTTCCGGGTTCCAACCGGGGAGCCAGCCGGACTCGGTCTGTGTGAGCGTCGCAACAACGCGGACGGTCGAGAGGTCAACGACCTCGCAGAGGCCCTGACCCTCCTGGACGTAGCTGCCGACAAGGTCCTTGGGGTCCGGGCCGACGAGGACGCCATCGTGGGGGGCGCGGACGGTGAGCTTCTCCTGCTTATCCAGCAGGTACTTGATCTTGTTGTTCAGCGTTTCGAGGTAGGCGTCGGCGATCTTGGCGGCGGAGGGGTTCTTGAGGAGTGCGTCGCCGCCCTTGCCGCGGGCCATGGCGAGCTCGCCGCGGGTCTTGGCGATCATGGCCTTGAGCTCGTCGCTCTCGCAGATGACGATCGGCTCGCCGGCCTTGACCAAGTCGCCGGGGCGCTTGAGGGATTGGTTGACGAAGCCGGCGGTGCGGAAGTACACGCCCGAGCGCTGCTCGCTCTCGACCACGCCGTCGGCACGCCGGCGGTCGGGCATGGGGATGACACCCACCAGGAGCAGGGTGCCGATGATGAGGATGAAGCTGGTGACGATGGCGCGGCCGCGCTGATCGTTGAGCGAGGAGTTGGTCGCGATCCAGTGGATGAAGCCGGCGACGGGGGCGATGAACCAGACGGCGGATGTCCACAGGGCCAGGAAGAGCCCGATGGCGAACATCTTCCCCATGACGTAGAGGGTGATGGAGAAGAACAGGAAGATGCGGTACACCATCGCAAGCACGCCGTAGATGATGAGGATGAGGGCCTCGGCGGGGCTGCTGGTGGGCGGGGTGGCGGACTTGACCCGGTAGATGTAGCGCTGGCAGAGGAACTTGAGCATGCTCTGGGCACGCTGCATGAGGTTGGGCACCTCGATCAGGTCCGAGAGGATGTAGTACCCGTCGAACTTCATCAGCGGGTTGGCGTTGAAGAGCACGGTCGAGACGCCCGCCGTGAACATGATGTTGTACGAGATCTGGTGGACCAGGCCGGGGGTCTGGCGGGTGGCGATCCACGCGAACGCGGCGACACCGGCGAGGGCGAGCTCGAAGATCATCCCGCCCGCGCCCACGGCCATCCGCTGCCACTTGTTGGGGAACGCCCACGTCGCGGAGGCGTCAACGTACGGCGCAGGGACGAGCACGAGCATCATCGCGCCGAACTCGGGGACCTGCCCGCCGAAGCGTTTACAGATGAGGCCGTGGCCCAGCTCGTGCCAGAGCTTGGTCACGACGAAGACCACCATGATCCAGCCCCAGTTGGCGGGGGCGATGGCGGATTCGAAGCCGGACTCGAGCTCGTCCCAGTGGGGCAGGATGTTGAAGAGAGCGATGATGATCCAGATCGCCCAGAGGATAAAGCCCACGCGGTTGAGCACGGGGCGGAAGATCGGCTCGAGCCAGTTGAGGATGCGGTCGGGGTTGAAGAGGCGGACGCGGAAGTACATCAGGCCGATGGCCTGCTGCTTGACCTTCTGGCCCACGCGCGTGCGGCCTCGGGACAGGAGCTGCTCGGTCTCGGGCGGCACGTCGGCCGAGAGAAGATTGCTGCTGAAGAGCTGGCTGAGGAGCTGGATGACCTCGTTCTGAGTGAGGGCGTTGTCGCCGTACTTCTGGAGGCTGGCCTGCCACACGGCCTCGACCTCGCGGTGGCCGTCGAGGAGGCCGACGAACTCGTGCGCGACGGGGTTGAGGCGGTAGTACTGGTTGCTGGAGGGGTCGTGGACGACGTGCCAGCGCTGGCCGCGGTAGTGCTGACGCGTGATCTGCACGTGCGGGCGCAGTCGCGGCTTCATCACGCGGACGCGGTGCCAGAAGGGCGAGAATGTGGAGCGTTCGCTCATGTGAAGACTCGGATAGAACCCATAGGACTCAGAGGACCCATAGGACTCATCTGCTTACCACCACAGCCACACCTTCAGCGTGTCCACGATCCGCCGGCTCGCGATCCACGCGAGGGTTCGCTTCTCGGTGTTGAACTTGGCCTGGCCTTCCATGCCGGGCTTGAACCAGATGGGGGTGCGCTCGAGGCGGCCGCGGACTTCGAAGGCGTTGGTGCCTTCCGCGGCCTGGGCGAGAGGGACCACGGCCTCAACCTTGAAGGGCACGACGAACGAGGGGTTGGCCTTGGGGCTCACCTCGCCGGTCATCGGATTCTCGGGGTCGCTGGTGATGAGCGCGATGTCGCGGTCGTCCACCTTGGCGACCACCTGCATGTCGGAGAGGTCGGCGATCTCGAAGAGACGGTCGCCGAGCTTGACGCCCGCGCCGACCTTGTCCTTGAGGTCGCCTGTAATGATGGTGCCGTCGATGGGCGCGAGGATCTGGGCACGCTCGATCTGGCTGGTGAGCAGGTCGCGCCGGGCGCGGATCTGGTCGGCCTGGGCCCGCGCGGTTTCCGTCTTCGCAAGCTCGCCCGCGCGGAGGGCATCATTGAAGTCCGCTTCGTACTGCTGAAGCTCGCTGTCGGCCTGGAGTCGCGAGAGCTCCATCTCGTGCGTGTAGAACTTGACCAGCGGCTGGCCCTTGGTGACCGTCACGCCCGGCTCGATGCCCTTCTCAAGCACCGCGATCACGCCGTCGAACGGCGCGGAAATCGTGCGACGCTCGCGGGGCATCAGCTCCATGGGCGCGCCCACGCGGTACGTCACCTGAACCACGAACAGCAGGATCGTCGCGACCATCACCGCGATGCCGGCGATCTTCCACACTGTGTGCTTGGGCCCCACGGCCCACGCACCGGCCTTCACCGTCGAGTCCCACACGCGGAGCGCGAGGGCCTTGTCGTCGCTGTGACGAACCGCCAGCACGGGCGAGACGAGGTCGAGCGTCGCTTGGACGAGCTCGATGGTGGTCAACTCGATGTTGCCATCGCCGCCACTCTCCAGCAGCACCACGCCGATGATCCGCTCGCCTTTGGCGTCGGTCAGCCGCAGCGGGAAGCTGGCAACCTTGAGCTTCGCGTCGGTCGCGGCGAGTTCGCGGTGGGCGTGCGTGATGGCCTGGCTGAGAACCGCGTCGCCCTGCAGCGCGGGCGGCGGGTAGAGCACCGTTTGCTCCTGGTCCAGGCACTCCTCCATCGCGGCCTCGAGCTTCTGGGCCATCGCCATGCGGCGGTCCAGGTTCTCGGTGTCGGAGAGGGCCGTGAGACGGACGCCGGTGCGGCCAGCGCCCGGGGTCGTGCCCTGGCGGCGGGCGTTGGCGGCGCCGCTCACCCAGCCGAGCGCGACGCGGTCGACACTGAGCTGGCGGCAGAGGTCGTTGACGAACTGGAGCGAGCAGCCCTTGAAGCCCTCGACGGTATTGATCGCTGCGATGAGGCGGGCGGCGAGGTCGAGCGCTGCGGACGCCGAGCGGGTCTTCTTGAGGGCCTGGTTGGTCGCGTGCGTGAAGACGTAACCCGCGAGCACCTCGACGAGCGCGAGAGTGGTCTGGATCGCTTGGCGCGAAAGACCCTCGATCGCGAGGACCACAACGCCTAGCAGCGGCGCGGCCGCGGCCTGCTCGGGGAGGCCGCCGGAGATCGGCACCGCGATCAGATAGGTGTTGGACCCGTTGGGGTCGTACATCAGCTCGTCACCCAGGCTGAACACCGCGGCCTGGCGCGAGTTGCCTGAAGCCCGGGCCGCGTCGCGCGACTCCTTCGCGTTGGAAATGTTGGCTTCGTTGCAGCGTTCGCCGCCGTACAGAGCCTCGGCGGGGACCACCATACGGCCCTGCGCATCGGTGACCTCGCCATACGGCCACACCAGCAGCGGGCGCGGGTCGGACGGGTCATCCTTCTGCGGCGCGACCTGATAGAACACAGCTTGGCGTGCGCCGCTCACCTGCGCGAGCACCGACACCAGCCGCACCAGGAAGAGCTTGTCATCCTGCGCCGGAGCCGTCAGCTCCGCGACCACCCGCGACCAGCCGGGCGCTCGAAGTTTCGAGAGATCGTTCATCGGCATCTGAACCCCACGGCCTGCGCCGTCCTCCATCTACTGATTACTTCGCCGCCTGGACGGGCGCCTTGAGCGCATCGATGGCCGCGGTCACTTTGGTCATGACCTCGGGACTGGGCTGAGTGAAGCGAACCCAGGCCGGCTCGCCCGCGAGGATGCGCTGCGGACCCTTGGGGTTGGGCAGCTCGACGCGGATGCGGCGGCTGCGGCTCGCGAGGTCCATCGTCGGGCTCACCTCGATCACCTTGCCCTCGGCGATGCGCGAGCCGGTCGCGATATCGATGAGCACCCACGCCTTGTCACCCTGCTTGAGCGAATGGGTGGTGGGGTCCTCGGTCGGCGCGGGCACGTCCATCCAGAGCGGGTCGACGTTCACGATCCGGAGGACCTTCTCATCAAAGTTCACGGACTGACCAACGTCAACGAGGATGTTGTCGATCTGGCCGTCGAAGGGGGCGCGGAGGCAGAGCTTCTCAAGGCGAGCCTCGAGCCGCTCGACCTGGATGACTTCCTGCTGCTGGTTGACCTCGGCGGTCTTCGTGTCGAGCTCCGAGGCTTCCATGCTGAGGCGAGCCCGGTCGAGTTCCTGGTCGTTCGATCCGCCCTGCTTGCGGATGTCGCGGGTTTTCTCGAACTCCAGCTTGGCAAGTTCGGCACCCTTCTTAGCGCGCTGCACGGGCCAGTCGCTTTCGGCCTTCGCCTTCTGGAGCTTGAGCACGGCAACATCCTCGATGTCATCGCCCTTGATCATCATCTGCCCCTTTTTGACTTCGTCGCCACCCCGCGAAATCACCTCGCGAATCTGGGTGGTGGAAGAGAAGCCCATCACGGCGTCGCGGCTGGGTCGGGTGGCCGACTTGGTGCCGCCGAACTCGGCGATGACGGATGAATCCAGGCGCGTCATGGCCCGGGGCTTGACCTTCGGAGCGTCGCCCTGGCCGAGCGCAACTCCAGTCAGAGCGATGAGTAACGCCAAACCCGCAGCGCGGGCTACGCCAGAACGAGGGGATCGCATGATCGACTATACGTCGCGTGCCCGTCCGCCTGTTGCCCCGGACCCTTGATCAGGTGCCGGCGGTCGGGCGCGGTTTGGGGGAATAGGGAAGGTGGCTACCCCTGTCCATGCGACGCCGGGACTGAGCTGCTTTGAGCGAAGTCCCGGGTAGTGGGTCTAGAGGTGTCACGCGACACCGGCGGCAGGTACCCGGGAGTCCCGGCGTCGCGCCGCTGATGCAAAACTTCCCGCCCTCCAAGGGTCATTCCAGGTGAGTGAGTGCTATCCTCCCCCTCTGTCAAACTGACCATTCAGGAGACTGCCTTTGTCCACCGGCACGCTGACCCCCGTCGAGAGCAAGACCGCTTCCCTGGCCGTGAATGGCGGCACGCCGGTCAGCCCCAAGGCAGTCCCGTTCATGTCCACCGCCCTCACCGAGGCGGATATCGACGCCGTGACGGCTGTGCTCAAGACCGGCATGCTCCGGGCGGCGACCAAGTGCGGTGAACTTGAGGACCGCTGGGCAAAGGTCACCGACGCCAAGTACGCAATGACCTGTGCCAACGGGACTTGCGCCTTGCAGCTGGCGTACGAGCCCCTCATCAAGCCCGGCGACGACGTCCTCGTCCCGGCGTGGTCGTACATCGCGACCGTCTCCATGATCGTCGCCCGCGGCGCGAACCCGATTTTCGTGGATGCCCTGCCCGACACCTACCAGATGGACCCCAAGGACGCCGCCCGCAAGGTGACTTCCAACACCACCGCTATCGCCGCGACGCACCTCTACGGCTGCCCGGTGGACATCGACGCCATCCAGGCCCTGGCCGAGAAGCACAACCTGATGGTGATCTACGACGCCGCGCAGTCGCACCTGGCGACGTACAAGGGCAAGGCGATCGGCGCGTTCGGCGACGCCGTGACGTACTCGCTGTACGCGACCAAGAACTTCGCGACCGGCGAGGGCGGGTTCGTGACCTGCAACGACGAGGGCCTGGCCCGCGAGATCAAGCTGCTCCGCTCCCATGGAGAGACCGATAAGTACCTGCACGAGTCGGTCGGCTACAACTACCGGATGAACGACCTGACGGGCGCGCTGGGCTGCTCCCGCCTCGACCGCCTCGAGGCGCAGACCAAGCAGCGGCAGGCCAACGCGGCCAAGTACGACAAGCTGATCGCGAAGATCCCGGGCATCAAGGCCCCGGTGACGACGCCGGGCGCGGAGGCCGTGTACCACCTGTACACCGTCCAGATGGACCTCTCCAAGTTCCGCTGCACCCGCGACGAGTTCTGCAAGGCGTTGGGCGCCGAGGGCGTACCCACGGCCACCCACTACCCCCGCTCCCTCCCCAAGCAGCCCGCGCTCAAGGAGTGGGACCTGTCCAACTGCCCCGTGGCGGACAGCCTCGCGACCAAGGTGTTCTGCCTGCCCATGCACCACGACCTGACCGACGACCACTTCCGGATCGTGGGCGAGGCGCTGGTGAAGGTCGCGGCGGCGTACAAGGCCTGAGAGCCAGTCATGAATTTGCGAAAGGTCCGCGTTCCTGAACGCGGACCTTTTTCTTTGCGCGCTCGAGCCGGCGCGCCTACTTCTTTCGGACAACCTCGCAGGTGAAGACCTCGTCGAGGGTGGTTCCCAGGGCTCGCGCGATAAGGAAGGCGACCTCGAGGGATGGAGAGTACTTGCCGCCTTCGATCGCGTTCACGGTCTGACGGCTGACGCCGACCTGATCGGCGAGCTGCTGCTGGGTCATCTCGGCACGCTCGGCGCGGAGCGCACGGATCTTGTTGTGGACGATGACGACAGGCTGGGCCATGGTCAGACCCCGCGCCGGTAGTAGACGATGCGGAGGATGAAGCCGAGGGCCTCCGTCGCAAAGAGGGAGGCCAGGAGCATGTGGGCGACCCAGACCTGCTCGAGCGAGGCCACCATGGCGGTGATAGCGGCCA
>Ga0208492_1000068_pt1 | contig 105703 bp, 88 predicted proteins | sample Subbioar_CSW14AB_FD_184820 | JGI IMG/M metagenome (GOLD analysis project Ga0208492, IMG submission 184820) | Serpentinite rock and fluid subsurface biosphere microbial communities from McLaughlin Reserve, California, USA - CR12Mar_CSW14AB (SPAdes) | ecosystem: Environmental > Terrestrial > Deep...
GTTTCTTAGAAAGATACATGCCGTAACCTTTAAAGGGTTTTTATTGAAATTGGTGATGTTTATTCTGGCTTTTACACTGAACAAACTCACGCCTTAACTAGCAACTTGAATTAATTAAAGGTAATCGTATGAAACTTACACAACTCAGTCTAATATTATTGTTACCATTGATTTTCTCTGCTTGTGGTAAATCTTCAAGTGAGTTACAAGATCAATGCTTTGAAGTAAAAATTTTGAATGAAATCTGTGGCACTGCTGTGGTACAAATACTGGATCCAAAGCTTTTTGAATACGGAGAAAATAGTTATCAACTAGATGGCGTTTCTTATGATCATGTTTTTACGACTAGATTTAGCTGTGCCGATATGTCAGAAATGTCTGCTACTGCTTCTTCATTAAAAGGCTTACAAATTAAGGTTAAAGCTACTGACAGACATGAAGATGATGCCTATTGTACCAGGTGTGCTGCTACAATAGCGAATGCACCACAAAAATTTGCGCTACTGAAAATAGCCTCAGATTGTAAATAGATCAATCACTTTGTTCCATGTGCAGTTTCTGGTGATGTGCGCCGGCAGCAATATGCAGCGCAAATCCGGCAATGGCAGTATCTTTTAAAAGATTTACAAATGCAATTGCCTTCATTTCTTTATCACCTGCGTTCAAATAGTTAGGCACATGTAACGTAAGAATAAACACGAAAAGAATAAAAGCAAGTAAATACGCCGATGTCTTCACCATTCTATTGGTAATAAATGAAATGGCTACCAAAATGAATGCGGCACCGGTAAGATATACCCACCATATTCCTCCAGGTAAAGAGGAAGGAATATAAACGACCAGATCCCTAGCATTTTGAAAATGATACAATCCGAAACTGATCATTACTACCGATAATAGATAGATCGCGATTTTAGATACGATGTGATAGTTTTTCATGGCCGGCTGTTTTGTTGTACTCAAAAATTACAAAACGAAATCGGTACTTGCAAGTAAACTTCCTTAAAATTCATGCTGCACCAGAGAAGTCCCCTCTGAAATCGTTACAGGATAAGCGCCCGGCAGTATACCAAACACCTCTAAATAAGCCTCTGAAGCCCTGTCGATGAAATCACTGACTCCCTCATTTTTAATCAAATTGAGGGTACAACCACCAAAACCTCCGCCCATCATTCTTGCGCCTAATACATCTTTATGTTTTGCAGCAAATTGCACCAGAAAATCTAACTCTGCACAACTTACCTGATACATCTCACTTAATCCCTTGTGTGTTTCAAACATTTTTTTTCCAAATGCCGTATAATTTTCGTTTGATAAATCAGTACAAGCTTCCTGTACCCTTTTAATCTCCTGAACAGCATACAAACAATGATGATAAACATCATTACTTAATCCTTTTAAGTGTTGTTCGATCATATCTTCTGTTGCATCTCTTAAACTCATTATTTCAGGAAATATTCTTTGAAGATGTGCTACTCCTGCCTCACAATCCAATCTGCGAAGATTATATTCCGAATCTGCCAAAGAATGTTTCACTTTTGTATTGAGTAGTAAGAGTTCATATTCTTTTGGTTGAAAATTGAAGTAAGTATAATCAAGTGAGCGACAATCTAACTGAATCACCTGATCCTGTTTGCCAAACATACTTGCAAACTGATCCATGATACCACATTTCACTCCAATAAACTCATTTTCGGCTTGCTGTGCCAATTTTACCATTTGCATTTTGGCAAGGCCTAATTCAAACAACTCATTCAATCCAAAGATGACTGCACATTCTACTGCTGCTGATGAAGACAAACCTGAACCAATCGGAATATCACCTCGCACTACGGCATTAAACCCACTCAATACATAACCTGACGCCTGTAAAGTCACAACTACGGATAATACATAATTCGCCCAGTGCACTTGTGTTTTTTGAAGACCAGACAATTCTATTTCAAAATGTTTCTGATAGTCTACTGAATACAAAGCGATTTTACCATCTATTCTCTTTCCGATAGATACATATACTGCATTGTCGATGGCAGCAGGTAATACAAAACCTCCGTTATAATCTGTATGTTCTCCAATCAGATTGATTCTTCCGGGTGACCGAACGATGAATTCCGGTTCCCCAAACTGCTCTCTGTAATAACGACCTGCATCCTGTATCAGTAAGTTCATGATTAGAGTTTTGTCTGATAATGTATTTCTGGAATCACAACTTCCCGGAATCCTTTTCGCAATAACCGATGTGCAAAATCTTGCTGTACATCATATTCGCCATGCACTAAAAATAAAGTGCGTATTTGTTTTGAATCCTGACAAGCCAGAAACTGACACAAATCATCATAATCGCCATGAGCACTCATGCTACGCATTTGTCCAACTTCCGCTTTCACCTCATACATTTCTCCGAAAATTTTTACTTGTTCAGCACCGTTCGCTAATCGACCCCCTAAAGAACGAGGCTCACAATATCCTACCAGTAGAATGGTATTTTTTTCGTCACTGATATTATTCATGATATGATGCTTCACCCTACCGGCATCTGCCATGCCACTGGCTGATATGATGACACAAGGTTGCGGTAACACATTCAGGTATTTACTTTCATCCACTGTTTTAATAAATTTCAACCCGGGAAAATCAAAAGGATCCTCATCCTTTTCCATCACTTTTCTGATGCGCTTATTAAAGTATTGAGGATAAGCTTTCAGCATTTCTGTTGCTTCTCTGCTCAATGGACTGTCTACATAAATCGGCACGTTGGGTAATCGATTTTCAAGATCCAATTGATTTAAAGCATAAAGCAATTCCTGTGTACGCCCAACACTAAATGCGGGAATGATCAGTTTACCTTTCTTTTGAATACAGGTTTTATCAATCCATTCATATAAAGTATCCGGAGTGCCATGTACTTCATCATGCAATTTATTTCCGTAAGTACTCTCAAGAATGATATAATCAGCCTGCGGAAAAACAGCAGGTGAACGAAGAATGGCATCATTGTATCTTCCTACATCTCCACTGAAAGTAAGTTGACGAGTAACTCCATTCTCTGAGATACGTAAATGAACAGCTGCACTTCCAATAATATGCCCCGCATCCGTAAACAGCAGTTCAACTCCTTTTGAGATATTGGTCCATTCATCGTAATTCACTTCAACAAAGAGGTCCAAAGCTTTTGCAGCATCATCCAGATCATACAAGGGTTCATAAGGCGGCAAGCCTTGTTTAGCTCTTCGTTTGTTGATGAATTTGGTATCATCTCTTTGAATAACAGCTGAATCTTCCAGTAAAATGGCACCTAACTCTTTGGTAGCAGGTGTTGCATAAATTTTGCCTTCAAATCCTTCTTTCACCAATTTAGGAATCAATCCGGAGTGATCGATATGTGCATGTGATAATACGAGCATATCAATTGACCGAGCATCAAAACCAAAATCTGCATTCAACAGATCCGTTTCTTTTCCCATGCCCTGAAACAATCCACAGTCTAAGAGAATTTTTGTACCATCATCTAAAGTTAGTAAGTGTTTAGATCCTGTTACTGTTCTTGCCGCTCCATGAAATGCTATTTTCATATGACTATTTTATAAGATTGCTTGTTTTGCTTTGAATGTCCATGTCACCCAAAACTCTGCTACCACTTCTTGTTGTTCATTGGTTCCGATTGAATGACAAATAACAGTTTGCCCTTCGCCGGTTTGTATTGTTTTTTCCACTGCTTCTTCAATCATTTGTCCATCCTTACAAATAAAACTGATAAATCCGGTTGCCTTTTTTGTAAAATGGCCTTCTACTTTTAATACCAGCATACTCACAGATGGCTTTCGCTGATAAATTTGTGCGAATCCCAAAATACCCGTACTCATTTCTGCAGCCATAGATTGCACCGCAAAATACATGGAACGAAAAGGGTTTTGAGAGAACCAGCTATAACGTACTCCAATCACAGATTGATTCTGATCGAAGGACCTGATTTTTAATCCGGAGAAAAAAGCAGATGGCAATCGTTGCAATAAAAAGAAACGAAACTTGAGCGGATTAGAAATCTGCTTTCGGAATGCGTTAAAAGATGAATTCATACAGCAAATACTTGTACTATAAATGTACCAAGAGCTGTTGGATTGACACCAAAAAGAATTTTAATTTCTCATTATAAAAGCAAAGATGCCAGCAGGTAGTCTGCGCAAAGAATCAAAATACAGCTTACCACTACTGCACTGGTACTAGCCCGACCTATTTCGAGAGCCCCACCCTTTACATTATAACCATAATAAGCTGAGATACTACTCACGATAAAAGCAAATGTGTAAGATTTATAGAGAGCAAAATTGATATTGTACAAATTCAAATTTTGTCTTAATCCGATATCAAAAATATCCGGTGCTAAAATACCGGTAAGATTACCGGCTGTTCTTCCGCCCCAAATACCCAATACTGCGGAAATAGTGATCAAACAAGGAATCACTAATAAAGAACCTAGTATCTTAGGCATTACGAGATAGCTTTTTGTATTGATACCCATGATCTCCAGAGCATCGATCTGTTCACTGATCCGCATATTTCCCAATTCACTGGCAATCTTACTACCCACTACACCCGCCAATACAATACTTACCACAGTAGGAGATAATTCCAGTATCATACTATCTCTAACAATTTGCGCAATGGTTGCCTGAGGTACCAATGGACTCACCAATTGATAAGCAGTTTGAACAGTTGTTACAGCACCTAGGAACAAAGAAATAATCACCACAATCGGCAAAGCACCCAATCCTATTTCCACACACTGATGCATAAACTCTTTCCAATACATGCGCCAATTCTCGGGCTTGGTAAACATGCCTTTTAACATGAGCAGGTAGGAACCTAAGTGGGTGAAGAATGACATGGTACGATTTTTTGCTTGCTGTGATTATGTCCATAGACCATGGTCCATGGACTATGGTCTATTTTTTTCTCTTCTTCAAACGCTTCCACCAACTGCTGCGTTGAACAACTTCGTTGGTGTCCATTCTGCATTTGAGTTGTGCATCAACCACAGCTACAAGCGCCATATTGATGATACTTCTAACTGTACTTCCCAATTGCAATACATGCACCGGCTTTTTCAATCCCAATAAAATGGGGCCGATAGCATCTGCGCCACCTACTTCTTTTAACAGATTGTACGCCACATTACCAGCAGTCAAATTAGGGAACATTAACACATTCACATCCTCATCTACTAGTTCACTGAATGGATAATTATCTCTCAATATTTCTTTGTTGAAAGCCATACTACCCTGCATTTCACCATCAACAATCAAAGATGGATTGCGTTGTTTTAAAATTCGGGTTGCATCTGCCACCAGTTTAGCTTCTCCTGAATCACTGCTGCCAAAATTGCTATAACTCAACATGGCAATGCGTGGTGTTAGATTGAAGTTGCGTACTTCTTTTGCAACCATCATCGTAATGTCTGCAAGCTCTTCTGCCGTTGGATTAAAATTCACGGTAGTATCAGCCAGGAATAAAGGTCCTTTTTTGGTTAACAACAGATACATACCCGCAATTTTCTTCACTCCTTCTTCGGTACCAATGATCTGTAATGCCGGACGAATGGCTTCTGCATAATTTTTAGTAAGTCCTGATAACATCGCATCCGCATCTCCTGTCTCCACCATCATACAACCAAAATGATTGCGATCCTTCATGATCTTAATGCTTTCATAATGGTTGAATCCTTTACGTTGTCTTTTCTTAAAGAATAGTTCACCGTAGAACTCTCGTTTAGACTCCATTTCATCACTACGTGGATCAATGATGGGTAAATCAGTAATATCAATATTGTGTTCTTCTGCAATTCGATTGATCTTAACAGGATCTCCCAATAAAATTGGATAAGCCACACCCTCATCATAAATGATACTGGCCGCTTTTAATATTTTTTGATTATCGGCTTCAGCAAATACCAATCGCTTAGGATCGCGACGGGCTTTGTTACCGATGACACGAATAAGTTGGTTATCTAAACCTAAGCGTCTGTTGAGTTCCAATACATACGCATCCCAATTATGGATCTTTTTCTGAGCTACACCACTTTCTACAGCAGCTTTAGCAACAGCAGGTGCTACAGTAGACAATAATCTTGGATCAAGCGGTTTGGGAATGATGTATTCCGGACCAAAAGACATATTGGTTTGGTTATAAGCCATATTCACAATATCCGGAACAGGGGTTTTCGCTAATTCAGCCAAAGCTTTTACTGCTGCCAGTTTCATCGCTTCATTGATCTGTTTAGCTCGTACATCTAAAGCACCTCTGAAGATATAAGGGAACCCTAATACATTATTGACCTGATTGGGATAATCGGTTCTTCCGGTTGCCATGATGATATCTTTACGAACCGCAATTGCGTCTTCGTAAGTAATTTCCGGATCAGGATTGGCCATTGCAAAAACAATAGGATTCTTCGCCATGCTTTTTACCATCTCTTGTGTAACCACATTACCTACACTCAAGCCTAAAAACACATCCGCATCTTTCATGGCTTTATCAAGGGTAATGTCAGATCGTTTTACCGCAAATTTTCTGCGTGTTACATCCAGATCTGTTCTTCCTTCATGGAGAACTCCATCTTTATCAAACAGAATAAAATTTTCATAACGTGCTCCTAATGCAACATAAAGTTGTGTACAAGCCATAGCAGCAGCACCGGCACCATTCACAACAAAACGAACTTTTTCAATTCTTTTTTTCTGCAATTCCAATGCATTCAACAATGCAGCCCCACTAATGATGGCTGTTCCGTGCTGATCATCATGCATTACGGGGATATTCATCTGTTGTTTGAGCTGTTGTTCAATGTAAAAACATTCCGGAGCCTTGATATCTTCTAAGTTGATACCTCCAAATGTGGGTTCAAGGGCTTTTACAATCTGAACGAACTTCTCCGGATCTTTTTCATTGATCTCAATATCAAATACATCGATGTCTGCAAATATTTTGAATAATACCCCCTTCCCTTCCATCACAGGCTTACTGGCTTCCGGACCAATATCACCCAATCCCAATACTGCTGTTCCATTACTAATTACCGCTACCAAATTTCCTTTTGCAGTATACTTATATACTTCTTCTACATTGTTATGAATCTCTTTGCAGGGCTCTGCCACACCCGGACTATACGCTAAGGAAAGGTCTCTTTGGGTTTTGGCTTCTTTAGTGGGAATTACTTCAATTTTACCGGGTCTGCCACTGGAATGATATTCTAGTGCCTGTTCTTTCCGCAGATCATTATTTTTAGCCATATTGTTTTTTTACGTTACCAGCAACAGATCCCTATTCAGCTGCTGTTGTGTCACTCACTTCAAGTTTCGGTTCGCTGGCCGGACTTGGGAGGAAATTGGGGTGCAAAATACAATATAAATAAAAAACAGAGGCTTATTTCATAAAGCCTATCCTGTTACGGTTTTGTAGTGCTTTATACTCAGCTTGTTCATCCAGAATGTTTTCAATGGCTTCATAGATTAACCCCAGTTGCTCTCCATGATTGGAAACTGATGTTCTGATTAGTTCTACCTCGGCAGCCAGTTCACTATACTGCATCATCATTTTACGAACCGCAATAAATGCCCGCATAATGGCTATGTTCATTTGAATAGCATGCTCAGAGCTTAGAACGCCACTAAGCATAGCAATACCTTGTTCGGTGAATGCAAATGGAGGGTATTTGCTATGCTTTCCCTTACCATTTTCTAAGGACGCAAATTGCGTCCTTAGAAAATGGTATTCTTGTTGGGTTAACTCAAACATGAAATCAGGAGGAAAACGATCGATATTACGTCTAACAGATTCTTTCAAGCGCTTTGTTTGTACTCCATACAATAATGCCAGATCAAAATCAAGCATGACTTTCTGTTCTCGTAGAGTATAGATTTTATGTTGGATATGTATAGCGTCCAAAATAAATTTTTTGCTAAACTACCAACACCTACTATACCCACCATCATTGGTTTTGTATTCACGTATTAATTCACGAAAAACAACTGTATTTACCGCAGATTTAAGTAACAGTCGCTCCCAACCAGGCCATATTGCCTATACCGATTTCTATGGCTCGCTCATCAATATCGAAAAGTGGGGTATGAACATTATGAACAATTCCCTTGGCTTCATTGCGCACACCCAATCTAAAAAAGCAACCCGGAATTACTTGTGTGTAATAACCAAAATCTTCAGCTCCCATTCTCATTTCTGTTTCCAGCACATTTTCTTTACCCATGAACATATCAGCCTGTTTCCAGGCTGTTTCTGTGAAAACAGGATCATTATCAACTGTAGGATATCCAATATCAATATGCAAATCAATTTCTCCTCCCATGGATTCCACCAAACCAATTGCATTTTTACGAATCAAATCATGCGCTTTAAAACGCCACTCTTCATCCATTGCCCTAAATGTTCCCATCAGTTTCACTTCACTTGGAATAACATTGGTGGTATGTCCACCCTGAATAGAGCAGATGGATAAGACAGATGGAGACAATGGATTTTTATTCCGTGATATGATCTGTTGCAAACTCACAATTAAATGTGATGCAATCAATACGGTATCAGCTGTTAAATTCGGAGAAGCGGCATGTCCGCCTTTACCTTTAATGGTGATATAGATCTCATCTGCACTCGCCATTACCCTACCCTTTCGAAAACTCAACTTGCCCGTGTCCAATCCCGGATGCACATGTAATCCAATGATACCTTGTGGTATTGGATTTTGTAAAGCACCATCACGTATCATATAGCTGGCGCCACCCGGATTTTTTTCTTCTCCCGGCTGGAACAACAGTTTTACAGTTCCTTCCCAGCTATCACGCAACTCATATAAAATTTTAGCTGCCCCCAATAAAATGGAGGTATGGACATCGTGACCACAAGCATGCATGACACCCGTCTTTTGTGAACGATAGGGTACGTCATTTTCTTCTTGTATCGGTAATGCATCCATATCCGCACGCAAGGCAATGACACGGCTATCAGGATTTTTACCACGAATAATGCCAAGCACCCCTGTTGTGGCCATTACTTCAAATTCAATTCCGATTTCCTGCAGTTTCGACTGTACAAATTTGGATGTCTCGAATTCCTGATAACTCAGTTCAGGGTTTGCATGCAGATACGAACGAATGGCTACGGTATCTGCTGCATATTTGGACGCTAAATTTTTTATCTGTTGTAATAACATAATCCTATTTATTGTGTCAGTTCCTCCTCTACAGCATTGTATTCAATCACATCCTCTACTACATACACACCTTGAGGATAGAACCTGCTCAATGTTTTCCGGAACTGTTCTGCATCTTCTTTTCTGATAAAATTTCCTATACGCACTTTGAATAAGGGCGATTGATAGGATGTATAGGTTTTATGATCGGGGAAACGACTTAATAATTCTGTTTTAATACTTAAAGCTCGGTCGCGGCTATTTGTGCTGATAACTTGTATGCGATACCCTTTATACTGCCCACTACTGGTCATCATAGCAGACCGCTTATTGATCTGTGCTTGTTTCGCAGTAAGCAAGTCCAAACGAGGATCTTTTCTTACAATGATAGAATCAGAAGCCTGCAGGAAATGCATACACCCTATTCCCATCAAAAACAAAACGATACGCATAGTGGATGTTTTCAGAAAGTTAGTGAAATTCTTTTGCAAAGATACAAAGGTCCGTCTGTTGGTAAGAAGTTCATGGTTCGTTTAACAAATCAATAGCCACCTTCAGCTTTTGCGCCTTGCAAAATAGCTACACTGGCACTACAGCCCAATCTGGTAGCTCCTGCATCGATCAATTGCTGTGCAAAAACATGATCTCGAATTCCTCCTGATGCCTTGATTTGTACCTGTTCCGGAAGATGTAAACGAAATAACTTCACCGCTTCAATTGTCGCCCCTTTTTCCGCATAACCGGTTGAGGTCTTAAGATAATCAATACCTGCAACACCATACAATTCGCAACACTTAATGATCTCATCATCAGTCAGCACACCACTTTCTATGATCACTTTGATGACTCTATTTTTGCTTTTTATTACCGGCATGATATGATTGATCTCATTTGCAAGATATACCCAGTCTCCATTTTTAATCGCCGAGATATTAATGACAAGATCTAATTCGTCTGCCCCATCTACCATCGCCAAAACAATCTCAGCAATTTTAGCTTCTACTGCAGCGTAACCAAAAGGAAAGCCGATCACAGTAGCTACTTTAACACCTGAGCCTTCCACTAATGATTTTGCTTTTTTTACAAAATTCGGTGGTACACATACAGCAGCAAATGCATATTGTTTTGCTTCAGCACAAAGTTTTTCAATATCCGAAATTAGTGTTGTAGGCTTAAGAATCGTATGATCGATGTATGTATTAATCTTTCTCATATGCTTTAAGAACTTGATAGTCTTTTAATAAACGGAAGATCGCAATGAATACCATAAAAGCTGATAATAGAAGCACACTCCAATACAAGATGATTTTGGTTTTGGTTCTTTCCAATGACCATTTTCCAATAACAATATCATATACAAGGACTTGACTACCAGTTCTCGTTATTCTCACTTTATCGTAATAAACATAGACAAATGGTTTTACACTCAATTCCTGTCTCAATTGATCACTTTCTTTTTTTGTAAGATCCTCAATATTAAATGTATGTATCTCCTCTTCCAGCTTGAATTTATATCCATAACGAGTAGTAATGCCTCCGAATTTGCCTGATTTCTTTTTTTTATAAGATCCGTAAGAAAAATCAGCGATACGACCAGTAATAAATGGAAAAGATGAAAGCGGTCGATTGCTTTGCTTTCGAAAAATTACCAACACTAATAAGAACATGATTCCAAAAAAAATAAACTCCAGTTTATATAATGTTGTCTGAAAAAATTCGGTTGCATAATCAAATATAAAAGAAAAACCTCCCGTATTTGGGAGGTTTTTCTTTATAGATCTTTTCCGTGACAGGCTTTGTACTTCTTGCCGCTTCCACAAGGACAAGGGTCATTACGTCCTATTTTGGGCCCTGCAACGATCGGCTGTTGTTTCACTGGTGTAGGATCATAATAATCGTTCTCTGTAGGTGGAGCATCAATATCTTCTTTGCTCGTACTCAGCTTACTAAGATCAGTTTTTTGTTGACGTCCTTCACGAACTTCTTCGCCATCATTCAAAGGAATGCCTGCATGACAAAGGAACTGAACGATATTTACGTTCACTTCACTATCCATTTTTTTGAAGATGTTATAGGCTTCCATTTTATAAATCACCAATGGATCTTTCTGCTCATAAGTAGCTGTTTGAACACTTTGTTTCAGATCATCCATCGCGCGTAAATGCTCTTTCCATGCATCATCAATCAATGCCAGTGTTACTGTTTTTTCCAAAGCATTTACCAATTCAGCACCACTACTGTTAAGCGTCTTTTCCATATTCGCCAGCACCTGCATACCTTTTCTTCCATCTGTAAATGGCACGATCACATTTTCAATATGATTACCTTGTTGTTGACGAATATTTTTGAACACCGGAATGGCCTGAGCCATAATATCCTGCTTTTTTCTATCGTAATTGTTAACGGCTTCGAGGTACAACTTTTCAGACAACTGCTGTTCAGATAATTTCGATAATTCTTCCGCAGAAATAGAAGGATCAATTCCAAAATTCACAATCACTGCTAATCTAAAGCCTTCATGATCATTTTGTTCTTTGAATGAATTCACGAGATCTTCTGCCACTGCATAAAAAGCATTATCCAGATCCAATGCAAGCCTATCTCCAAACAATGCATGACTTCTCTTCGTATAAACAACTGTTCTTTGTTTATTCATCACATCATCATACTCCAATAATCGCTTACGTATACCGAAGTTATTTTCTTCTACTTTTTTCTGAGCACGCTCAATGGATTTAGTGATCATGCTATGCTGTATCACTTCCCCCTCTTTATATCCGGCAAAATCCATGATCTTGGCGATACGATCACTTCCAAACATACGCATCAAATCATCTTCCAATGACACAAAAAATTGAGAAGAACCCGGATCACCCTGACGACCCGCACGACCTCTCAACTGTCTGTCTACACGACGAGACTCATGTCGCTCTGTACCCAAAATCGCCAAACCACCCGCTTCTTTTACACCAGGTCCCAACTTGATATCTGTACCACGACCCGCCATATTGGTGGCAATGGTAATAGCACCCGCCAAACCGGCTTCTGCTACTACTTGTGCTTCACGAGCGTGTTGTTTTGCGTTCAAGACATTGTGTGGGATTTGTTTTTGACGCAACATTCTGCTCAACAATTCACTCACTTCCACCGATGTAGTACCTACCAGTACCGGACGACCTGCATCGCGCAGTTTTACAACCTCATCGATTACTGCACCAAATTTTTCACGTTTAGTTTTGTATACCAGGTCTTGTTCGTCTTTTCTGATGGCCGTTACATTGGTTGGAATCGCTACCACATCCAACTTATAGATATCCCAGAATTCTGCTGCTTCTGTTTCAGCTGTACCGGTCATACCACCTAACTTATGGTACATCCTGAAATAATTCTGGAGTGTAACTGTTGCATAAGTTTGTGTGGCTGCTTCAATCTTTACATTTTCTTTTGCTTCAATGGCCTGATGTAAACCATCTGAATAACGACGTCCATCGAGGATACGACCTGTTTGTTCATCTACAATTTTCACAGCACCATCCATTACCACATACTCCACATCTTTATCAAATAGAGTATAAGCTTTTAACAATTGATGAACTGTATGAATACGATCCGCCTTTACAGAATAATCATTGATTACCTGTTCTTTCTGGTGAAGCTTTTCTTCTGCTGCAATACTTTCATTCTTGTCGATCGATGAAAGAGATACACTGATATCAGGAAGCACAAAGAATTGTGTGTCTTCACCAGCCTTGGTGATCAGTTGAATACCTTTATCTGTTAATTCAACTGAATTGTTTTTTTCATCGATATAGAAATACAGTTCCTCATCTGCTTTTGGCATTTCTCTTTGCTGGTCAGCTAGATAATAGTTTTCTGCTTTCTGTAATTTCACACGCATACCCGGCTCACTTAAGAATTTAATCAGGGCACTGTTTTTAGGCAAACCGCGGTGTGCACGAAACAAAGCCAGCCCACCATCTTTCGGATCATCATTTCCTTCTGCAATTTTCTTTTTGGCTTCATTCAGGAACTGGTTCACTGCTCTCTTTTGAGCTTCTACCAGTTTTTCAATTCTTGGCTTGAGTTCAAAAAACTGCTGTTCGCCGGTGTTGTGTCCGATCGGACCTGAAATGATCAATGGCGTACGTGCATCATCAATCAATACGGAATCGACCTCATCCACCATCGCAAAATGATGTTTACGTTGTACCATTTCCTGTGGAGAATGCACCATGTTATCACGCAAGTAATCAAAACCAAATTCATTATTGGTACCATAAGTGATATCTGCTAAATATGCATTACGTCTGGATTCGGTACTAGGCTCATGTTTATCAATACAATCTACTTTCAGACCCAACCATTCAAAGATGGGACCATTCCATTCACTATCACGACGAGCCAGGTAATCATTCACAGTTACAATGTGAACGCCCTCTCCCGCAAGTGCATTGAGATAAGCAGGTAAGGTAGACACCAATGTTTTACCCTCACCTGTAGCCATTTCAGCGATCTTTCCCTGATGTAATACACTACCCCCAATCAACTGAACATCATAATGCACCATGTTCCAAGTAACACTACCACCGGCTGCTATCCAGGTATTTTTGAAAATGCTTTTATCGCCTTCAATACGGATATGTTCTTTCTTTACACTCAGCTCTCTATCCAATGCAGTGGCCGTAGATACCATTTCCGGATTCTCTTTAAAACGTCTGGATGTTTCTTTGACTACCGCAAAAGCTTCCGGCTGAATCTGAGCTAAAATCTCTTCGATCTTTTTATCTCTTTCCTTTTTCAGTTTATCTACTTGCTGATAAATGATATCCCGATCATGGATTTCATTTTCAGGCAAGCTTTCAGCTTCTTGTTTTTTAGCTGCGATTTCCTGATCAATATCTGTTAGATAAGATTGAATACGCTGTTTGAACTCTTGTGTTTTGTTACGCAGTTCATCATTGGTCAACTGCTGGTATTGTTCGTAGAACTGATTTATTTTCTGGATGATGGGCATGATCTGCTGCACATCCTTCTCACTCTTACTACTTCCGAATAATTTTGAAAAAAGTTTCAACATATATAATGCGTCTGGTGTATTAGAAAAAAGTTAACAGTCAAAAACGGTGCGCAAAAAGTTTTTGAGTCAATTTGGCATTTTTAACTGAGGCCGCCAAAGGTAAAGAATTTGATCAGAGCATTTGCTCCGCTTATCAACTGGCGATCATTTATACAAATACTTAACGAATTGAAGATGATCCAACTACGTGTCGTATTGCTGATTACAGCGTTTTTTTCCGCCTTTATGGCACAGTCGCAAGTGAATGAACAGGATTCCCTTGCCCATCAACGCATCAAATTGGTACAAAATAATATGTATGTGCTTGGAGCTTGGGCAAGTGCCAATATCATCCAGGGAACCATCTCTGCCAGTAATACCCAAGGCAGTGAAAAAGCCTTTCACCAAATGAATGCTTACTGGAATACCGTCAATTTTGCGATTGCCGGGGTTGGTTTGTTGGGAATTAGAAAGCAGATGAAGAGAGCATATGGACTTGCTTCCAACCTGAAAGAACAGCAAAAACTGGAAAAAATACTTTTGCTGAACAGTGGACTGGATCTGGCTTATATAGCCAGTGGATTGTATCTTAAAGAGAAGGGCATTCGCCTGAATAATACGCGTAATGAAGGATTTGGCAACAGTCTGTTGCTTCAAGGCGCATTTTTACTGGTATTTGACCTGATTCAATATGGACAACACCGGAAAAACACCAAATGGCTGGAAAATAAGATGGACCATCTACAAATGGGCGTTTCGGCCAATGGATTGGGGCTTAGTTATCGTTTTTGAGGGATGTATGGAAACCGTGGGCAAAAAACCAAAGTTTTGATGGAATTTCAGGGTGATTCTGCTACTTTTGCAGCCAAATTGGAAAAGGGAGTTCAAGACATACTTGAACCCTTGTTTCTTGAAAATTGAAACTTTTTTACCCATGGCAGGTCAGTTAAAAGAAGTACGTAACAGGATCAAGAGTGTTCAGAGTACCCAGCAGATTACAAAAGCAATGAAAATGGTGAGTGCGGCAAAATTGCGTCGTGCACAGGATGCCATTACTCAGATGCGTCCATACGCTCAAAAATTGCAGGAAATGCTGAGTAATATTGTTAGCAACACAGAAGGTGATACCCATATTAAACTGGCAGAAGAAAGAGCGGTAGAAAAAGTATTATTGATTGTTATCACCAGCGATCGAGGACTTTGTGGCGGTTACAATGCCAACTTGATTAAACTGGCGAAGCAAACCATTGCGGATAAGTATGCAGCTCAACACCAAAAAGGAAATGTTGCGATCTGGAATATTGGTAAGAAAGGATATGAGAGCTTACAAAAAGCCGGTTATAAAGTAGACGCTACTTATAAAGATATTTTCCTGAATCTAAGTTTTGAATCTGTTCAAGCTGCTGCACAAGCTGCTATGAAAGCTTTTGAGAGTAAAGAATTTGATGCAGTTGAAATTATTTACAGCGAATTTAAAAACGCTGCTACACAACAGTATAAAGCTGAACAGTTCCTGCCAATTCCTAAAGTGACCAATAGCTCGTCTAGCAAGAAATCTGATTTTATTTTCGAGCCGGCAAAAGAAGAGCTGATCGCTGAACTGATGCCTAAAATCCTGAATACACAGCTATTTAAAGCCGTTCTTGATTGTAATGCCAGTGAACATGGTGCACGTATGACTGCGATGGATAAGGCGAGTGAAAATGCAAACGAATTGCTGAAATCACTGAAGATAAGCTATAACAGAGCCCGTCAGGCTGCTATTACCACTGAATTGACCGAGATTGTGAGTGGTGCAGCTGCTCTACAGGGATAGCAGATTCTAATTTGAAAATTTGAAAATGTGGTAATTTGAAAATGATTGTTATGTTTGATTGAACATGATAATCAAAATCATCACTATTTGATTTTCAAATTTTCATCCGCCGCGGCGGACAAATTTTCAAATGTAATATGGAAATAAGCCAGATCATACCACACATTGAAGTGTTGATTTTTGCCAGTGAGAAACCTCTCACTTCATTAGATATCGTTGAACTCATCAATAATACTTTTGGATTTCTGGAAGAGCGTGTAACGCTTGATCAGGTAGAAGCTGCCATTCAGGGCATCTGTGAAAAATACCAATCAGAGTTTTATCCATTTGAAGTACGTGAAAGTGGCGGCGGATGGCAATTCCTGACAAAAAAAGATTACCACAAGACCATTGCACAACTGAATGGTGATAAATTCCTCAAGCGCTTATCCAATGCTGCACTGGAAACACTCGCTATCATAGCTTATAAACAGCCCATCACCAAGGGAGAGATTGAATCCATCCGTGGTGTAAACAGTGATTATAGTATCCAAAAATTATTGGAAAAAGAACTGATCCTCATCAGTGGACGTAACGAACAAATGCCCGGGAAACCGCTGGTATACGCTACTTCTAAGAATTTTATGGACTATTTCGGCATCAACTCTCCGGAAGATCTGCCAAAGATCAAAGAAGTACTGGCAGAGCAAATCGTTGAGGGAACCGTTATTCGTCCGGAAGATTTTACCGATCAACCCGTAGCGGATGCCCTTACTGAAGAGACCAACCATGAAGAACCGGTTATTGACGGAGACACTTCTCTCTTAACCGTGAATGAAGATGGTGAATTGATCATTCAGGGAGAAGAAACAGAGGAAAACAACGAATCTTCTGATTCAGATCATGATTCTACTACCGACGAAGAAAACCCTTCCGACGAAAATCAACAATAAGATGGAACAGCGGTGACATGAATATCTGTGAGACAATTATCTTCGCAGTATGTCATCTTTTTTATCCAACGAGCAATTAAGAAATATTGCAACTGAGTTTGGTACACCTGTATACGTGTACAATGCCAATCGCATTACTGAACAATTCCAACAATTAAAGCAGGCTTTTAACAGTGATAAAGTCAGTTTTTTTTATGCTTGTAAAGCACTGACCAATGTTAGCATCCTTAAACATATCAAGTCTATTGGTTGTAAAGTAGACTGTAGCTCCATTAATGAAGCTAAACTGGCAGTACATGCCGGTTTTCCTTCTGGCGATATCTTATATACCAGTAACGGTATTGCTTTTGATGAAATCGAAGAAGCAGTTACACTGGGAATCAATATCAATATTGATAGTCTTTCCAATCTGGAAAAATTTGGAAAGAAATATGGCCATAGTTATCCGGTTGGTATTCGTTTACGCCCGAATATCATGGCGGGTGGTAACTTAAAAATTTCTACCGGACATGATACCAGCAAATTTGGTATCCCTATTGAGCAGTTGAATGACATCGTTCGCATCATGCAGCAATATCAAATTCATATTGCCGGATTGCATGTGCATACAGGAAGCGAGATTAAAGATGTAGCGGTATTCATGAAAGTGACCGATGTATTTTTTGAATTGGTTCCGCATTTTCCGGAATTGCAGTTTCTTGATTTAGGCGGAGGATTCAAAGTACCTTATCAGGATGGTGAAGAAGGCACCGATATCCAACTTTTGGCAAAAGAGATACTGGCTTTTGAACAAAAAATAGAGCAGACCTATCAACGCAGCTTTCAAGTTTGGTTTGAGCCCGGTAAATATTTGGTAAGTGAGGCAGGTTATTTGATCACCAGTGTAAATGTGTTGAAAGAAACCAGCGCTACCATTTTCGTTGGTGTGAACAGTGGGTTCAATCATTTGATCAGACCTATGTTCTATGAAGCTTATCATCGCATTCGAAACATAAGTAATGAAAAGGGTACTGAAAAGAACTATACCATTACGGGTAATATATGCGAAACAGACACTTTTGCATGGGAGCGTCCGATGAATGAAATTAGAGAAGGAGATATATTGGTATTCGATAATGCAGGTGCTTACGGGTTTGAAATGGCGAGTAATTTCAACTCACGTTATCGTCCGGCAGAAGTCATGGTAAAAGATGGTAAACCATACTTGATCCGAAAAAGAGAGGTTTTTGAGGATTTATTAAGGAATCTGGTGGAACCATTCTAAAACAAAAGAGTAGTTTGCAGTCACATGATCGAGATCAAAAACATAAAAAAGATTTTTGGCGAGCGCACCATCCTGGAAGATATCAGTGCTGTGATGGAAGCGGGTAAATGTAACCTGATCATTGGCACCAGTGGCAGTGGTAAAACTGTATTGACCAAATGTATGGTTGGACTTTTTCGTCCGGAAATAGGTGAAATCCTGTATGATGGTACTGATATGCTGTTGATGAATAATGACGAAAGAAAGTTGTTACGCCAGCAAATTGGGATGCTATTTCAGGGTACTGCCCTATTTGACTCTATGACCGTGGAACAAAATGTTTTGTTCCCACTTGATATGTTCACCAACTGGTCATTAGCAGAAAAGAAAAAAAGAGTTAACGAAGTATTGGATCGTGTGAACTTGAAAGATGCTCACAAGCGTTATCCTTCAGAGATCAGTGGTGGAATGAAAAAAAGAGTGGGTATTGCCAGAGCGATCGTGCTTAATCCGAAATATCTATTTTGTGATGAGCCCAACTCAGGATTGGATCCACAAACATCAATGGTGATTGATCGTTTGATCAAAGAAATCACTGTTGAATATAATATCACCACCATTGTTGTAACACATGACATGAACAGTGTGATGGAAATTGGCGATCATATTGTGTATTTGCATCAAGGTAGAAAACAATGGGAAGGAACCAATAAAGACATCATCTTCAGTAAAGACGAGTTGCTGAATAAATTCATTTTCGCCTCTGAATTTTTGCAGGATGCAAAAGAAATGAGAATGATGGAAGCGAACGCAGCTAATAAGAAAAACGGTTAATAAGATTGGTTATGAAAAAGTTCTTCTTTGTTGTATTGTTATCACTCATTGGCACCCTATCCTATACACAGGATGTCGGTGCTGATATGCCTCCTTTTCTCAAAACCAAGAAATTGCCTGAGTTCACCATCTTACAAACAGATAGCACCTGGTTTACCAAACAACAATTACCTGCTTCAGATTTTACCATCATTGTGTACTTCAGTCCGGATTGTGGGCATTGTCAATATGAAGCCAAAGAGATGATGAGTGTAATGGACAGCCTGAAGAACAGTTTTATTCTTTGGGTAAGCTATCGTGATATGGCGGATATCAAAGGGTTTGCGCAGGAGTATGGTTTTTTCAACCATAAAAATTTGAAAGTGGGGAGAGATCCCAATTATGGTATTCCATCTTTCTTTCAGGTGAAATATACCCCGTATGTAGCTGTGTATGATAAAAAAGGCAACTACATAAAAGCTTATGAGGGAGGTGTAGAAATGCCTGACTTATTGACTCTTCTGAAAGATTATCAGCAATAATTCCTACTCTCCGGGAAACTTTGTTAAACCACTATCCACAGGAGTATCAAAAAGCCTGAAACCTCGTGTACAAACGGTTGTCAACCCTTACCTTTGCAGCGGAAAAAATTCCTCACTTAAATAATCATTGTTTATGAAAGTAACCGTAGTAGGTGCCGGAGCCGTTGGAGCTACTTGTGCCGACAATATTGCACGCGCCGCATTGGCTGAAGAATTGGTATTACTGGATATTAAAGAAGGTCTGGCCGAAGGTAAGGCACAAGACATGATGCAAACTGCCGCATTGCTCGGTTTTGATACCCGCATTACAGGTAGCACCAATGATTATTCAAAGACCGCAGGTTCTGATGTTGTAGTGATTACTTCAGGTTTGCCTCGTAAACCGGGTATGACTCGTGAGGAATTGATCGGCACCAACGCCGGTATTGTAAAAGGTGTATGTGAAAATATTCTCAAATATTCTCCAAACGCTATCATCATCGTGATCAGTAATCCGATGGATACCATGACTTATCTGGCATTGCAGTCTACCGGACTACCAAAGAACAGAATCATTGGTATGGGTGGTACTTTGGATAGCGCTCGTTTCAAGTACCAACTGAGCCAACACTTGGGTTGCAGTCCTGCAGACCTGAATGCTGTGGTGGTGGGTGGACATGGTGATACCACCATGATTCCTTTGATTCGTTTAGCAACTTGGAACAGTGCTCCTGTTACCAATTTCCTGACTGAAGAACAACAAAAACAAATCGTAGCTGATACCATGGTAGGTGGTGCTACATTAACTAAACTGATCGGTACATCTGCATGGTATGCGCCAGGAGCTGCCGGAGCTGCATTGGTGGAAAGCATTCTGCGTGATGAAAAGAAATTATTTACCTGCTGTGTAAGTCTGGAAGGTGAATACGGACAGAAAGACATCTGTTTAGGTGTTCCTGTTGTGATTGGCAAGAATGGCTGGGAAAAAATCATCGACTTCAAATTGAATGAAGAAGAACAAGCTTTGTTCAATAAGAGTGCAGAAGCTGTTAGAAGTATGAATGATGTATTGAAGACTTTATAAGCTGCTGTTCATCCTTTTATTAAACCGTTTGTACATAGGTCCCTGTCTGTAAAAAACAGACAGGGATTTTTTTATCTCTACCTGCGACCGCTTGTCATGACTTTGTCACTGCTCGTCCCGAAACAACCCATTCCGCTGTAACATTCTTAAGTGCTTTGCGTCTGATTGAGCAACCTAAACAACAATAAAATGAGAAGGATTTTAACTGCGGCTGTGATCGGATTGAGTTCATTATTGAATACCGCTATCGCGCAAACCGGCAGTACGATTAAGGGAAAGATCAGTGATAACAATGGTAAGGCTTTACAGTCTGTTACTGTATCATTACTAAAATCTACAGACAGTTCCCTTGTAAAAGCAGATGTTACAGATGCTAACGGTGCATTTGAAATGGTATATGGCAAAGAAGGAAAATACCTGCTGAGCTATATCATGATTGGTTTTGAAAGAACCTACTCACCTGTCTTTGAAGTAAAAAACGGTCAAGGATTTGATGCAGGCAGTATCACATTACAACCGGCAGCCACTAAACTGCAGGATGTAACTGTTACTTCTCGCAAACCCATGATCGAAATCAAAGCAGATAAAACGGTTTTCAATGTAGAGAATAGTATTAATGCTACAGGTAGCAATGCATTAGAGCTATTGCAGAAAAGTCCGGGTATTCAAGTAGATAATAATGAGAACATCTCGATGAAAGGAAAAACCGGTGTTCGCATTTATGTAGATGGAAAAATGACCCAGCTGGGTAGTCAGGATTTGGCTGCTTATTTAAAGAGTATTAATAGCAATGACGTTGAAGCCATTGAAATGATCAGCAATCCAAGTGCACGTTATGATGCCAGTGGTAATGCAGGTATTATCAATATCCGATTGAAGAAGAATAAAAGATATGGAACGAATGGTTCTGTGAATATGGGATTGGTACAAGGTGTTACACCAAAAGGCAATGGTTCTGTAAGCTTGAATTATCGCGATAAAAAAGTGAACCTGTTCAGTAATGTGGGTACCAATATCGGTCGATATGAAAACACACTCGATTTATATCGTGTACAGTTAGATTCTATCTATGACCAAAAAAGTACCAATTGGAGTAACAACAAAAGTGTGAACGCTAAATTGGGTGCGGATTTATTTCTGAATAGTAAGAATACCCTAGGTTTCTTGGTAACTACCAACTTCAGTGATAATGATTGGAGCAGTGTGAGTAATACCAATATCTCATACAATCCTACAAAGCAGTTTGTAAAAAAGTTAGTAGCATTAAATACCATTCCGGGTAGCAGAACGAATATGAATTCGAATATCAACTACCGTTATGCGGATACCAGTGGTAAGGAGATCAACTTTGATGCTGACTATGGTTTATTCCGTGGTACCGGCAGAAGTTTTCAACCCAACAATTACCTCGATAATTCAGGTAATATGTTATCTCAGGTAATTAACCGTAACTATACGCCTACGGATATTGATATCTATACGGCTAAAGTAGATGTTGATCAACCCAAATGGAAAGGTAAATTGGGATATGGTGCTAAGTTCTCTTATGTAAAGACAAAAAATACTTTTGATTTCTTCAATGACATCAATGGTGTACCGGTGAAAGTGTTAAGTAGAAGCAACAGCTTTACCTATAAAGAGAATGTAAATGCAGCTTATGTAAACTATCAGCGCCAGTTCAGTCCGAAATGGAGTTTACAGACAGGCTTACGTATGGAGCAAACAAATAGTGAAGGTGTATTGACCAGAGCAGATGGTATTGTTCAATCTGATAATACAGTGAAGCGTAGTTATTTGGATTTCTTCCCTAGTGCGGCTTTAACCTGGACTGTTAATCAGAAGAATACTTTGAATTTAACTTTCAGTCGTCGTATTGATCGTCCGACTTATCAGGATCTGAATCCATTTGAGAATAAGCTGGATGAGTTGACTTATGAAAAAGGAAACGCGTTCTTACGTCCGCAGTATACCAATACCGTTGAATTGTCGCACACATTCAAATACATGTTGAATACCACCATCGGTTATAGCCATGTAAAAGATTTCGCAACACAAACAACGGATACTACTAACAACGCTACTTATGTACAACAAAGAAACCTGGCAACACAACGTATCCTGAGTTTCAGTATTGGTTCTCCATTACCGATTGCTAAGTGGTGGAATGGTTATGCGAATGTTTGGTACAACTATCAGATGTTCAAAGGAAAAATTGGTGCCAATGAGATCAAAACAGATATCCCAATATTTGGAGCCTATATGCAACACACGTTTACTTTAGGTAAAGGATATACCGGAGAACTAAGCGGATGGTTCAGTGGACCGAATGTTTGGGGTGCCACTTGGAGAACACGTTCACAAGGTGGTATTGACCTCGGTGTACAAAAACAGATTTTGAAAAAGCAAGGAACCGTGAAACTGAGTGTAACGGATATTTTCCTCACCAATCCATGGACCGCTACCAGCAATTTTGGCGGTCTCTATATCAAAGGTGGTGGACGTTGGGAGAGTCAAACAGTTCGTATGAGCTTTACTTGGAGATTTGGTAACAATCAGGTAAAAGCTGCCCGTCAGCGTCAGACAGGATTGGAGAGTGAGGCAAAACGTATCAAAGGATAGTAGTTGGTTTTGGTAATAAAGAAAGAGCTCCGAAATTTCGGGGCTTTTTTATTGTTACAATAGTAAACAGATTTTAAAAGTACGTATTACTATGTCAGATTATAATCATACTGAATAGACTAGCCACTTACTAAATATAGGTTAATGCATAGCCAATTACAGCAAAAATACACGATGTAATTATCATAATAATTATTGAATAAATCCCAACGAGTTCTTTCTTTTCCTCATTTGTAATTTCCATTTTAGCCTTTAATTTAAAAGATAACCACAAGCCGACAGTTGCATCGTATAGTCCAACAAATATTGCCACTGATATAGCACTATTTGGATCCAGAATTTTCGAACCAAAAAAACCGATTAAAAGATATATTGAAAAAGAAAAAAGGGCTAAAATTTCGTATTTAAAATTAAACTTCCGAGACGCAATAGCTCCTAAAGTATCAATAAGTGTAACTGCAGAAATTCCAGAAAAGAACAGTAACAATAAATTCTTACTTAATATCATTGCTTATAAATATTCATTTACTTTTCTAACAATTAAATCCACATCCTGCTCCTGCATACATTTAAAATGCGCTCTCGGACAAGTCTTGGTTCCATAATTAGAACAAGGTTGACAAGCCAACCCTTTTACAATGAAATTATGATAAGCAGGCTTGTTGTGTTGTAGTAACTGTTCTGTACCATAATAAGGTTCTACATCTAATGCAGGTGAAGTGCCGCCCCAAATAGCCAGTACGGGTTTGTTAAGTGCACAAGCTATGTATTGCATACCGGTATCATGTGAGATCACTATTTTGGATTGACGAATGATATCAGCTGACTCATGCAAGCTGAATTTACCACAAGCATTGTAAACTTTAACAGGATCAACTTCTGCAATCTCCGCTCCTTCTTTCACATCCTCTTTTCCACCCACTAGTACAATCGGGTATTGCAATTTGGCACAGAGTTCTCTTAATTTATAAACAGGTAGTTTTTTGGTATAATAACTGGCGCCAATAACAATGGCTACAAAACCTGCACTATGCGACAATGGGAGATCTTCTGCTTTCACCCTCACATGAGGAGGAATAAAATAATCCATTCCCTTCCCATCATTCTGAACACCTAGTGGCGCCAGTGTATCCAAACAACGGTCTACAATATGTCTGCCTGCCATTTTATTGATGTGCAACCTTGTGAGTAGTACTTTTTCTATGACTTCTTTATTGTAAGCCAGCACCGGTACTTTGAGCGCTTTTTTGATACGCCAGGTTCTGAAATTTTTATGTAGATCAATGATATAATCGTATTGCTCTGCTTGTAAATCTTTGATCAGCGCATCGAGGTTGTGAGAGAAATAATAAAACTTATCGATGTAAGGATTCGCTTCCGTAACTGCTTTCATCGATTGTTTGGTCAGAAAATGTACTTCAGCATCGGGTACTTGTAATTTCAAACAACGGATGGCCGGTGTTGTCAAAACAATGTCTCCAATAGAAGAAAAACGAATGACCAAAAATTTCATAGCTGCAAGATAAGAAGTATAACTATCTCCTCTCCGTGCAACTCTGTGCTCAACTCCGTTACCTCTGTGGTTAACCACAGTGTTACACAGAGTCAGGCACAGAGTTTCACAGAGTATGATTATTCTTCAACGTAGTTGAGGTCTTTATGGAAAGTTTCTTCGGTGAAGTAGTAGGCGATAAGTGTAATCGTCATGACTACTATTCCGGTGATGATACCACTGTACACCAAACTCCATCCCCATGATTTTTGAAACAGATCGAGGAACATCATATTGATCAATGGCAATGCTCCGCGTACCATATTCGGGATGGTAGTAGCTGCCGTACCTCGAAGATTCGTACCAAACTGCTCGGCACCCATGGTTACAAAAATGGCCCAGAAACCGGTGCTGAAACCTAAGAGTGTACAAATAGCATACATCGTAGAGTCTGATCGATTATAACCACTAAAGAAGAGGATTAGTCCAATAATGGTGAGCATATAATAGATCAACAATGCTTTCTTTCGACTTTTAAAATATTGACTCACCAAGCCGACTAACATATCACCAATAGCAATGGCGGCATAGGCAAACATGATGGACCTTCCTGAATCAATGGTAGTACTCCCAAACATAGTATTCCCAAAACGATCACTCTGGTTCACGAGAATACCAATCACATACCAAGTAGGTAATCCGATCAGAATTGCAAAAATGTATTTCTTGAGTCGCTTGCCATTATTAATGAGCATGAAGAAATTTCCACGTACTACTTTTTGTTCTTTCGCCTCTTTAAACATTCCTGATTCTGCCACACTCACTCTTAATAAAAGCAACGCTATGCCAAGTCCACCACCAATCTTATAACACAAACGCCAATCATCGGTAAACTGATAGGTAAAGTAAGCTGCTACTGCTCCACTCAATCCGATACCCGCTACCAGAGACGTTCCAATACCTCTTTTGTTCTTAGGTAATAATTCACTCACCAAAGTGATACCTGCACCGAGTTCACCTGCAAGACCCAATCCACCTACGAATCTACATGCAGCATATTGATCAACTGTTTGAACAAAACCGGTTGCGAAATTGGCAATAGAATACAAAATGATGGAACCGAATAAAACACTCAATCTTCCTTTCTTGTCGGCCAGCATACCCCAGATAATTCCTCCCAATAATAAACCCGTCATCTGCCAATTGATCACTCGTGTACTATCCACTAACATGGTAGCATCCGTTGATCCAACACCTAACATGCTGGGCTTTTTAACGATGGTAAATAAGAGAAGATCGTAGATGTCAACAAAATAACCCAATGCAGCAACAATAACGGGAAGCGAAAGGACACCGTATTTTTTTTCGGTCATGACAGGCAATTTGGATAGTGAATGATGGCTTCTTTTGTCTATATGACAAGTTAAAAGAAAGCGCTATTATTTTGTTACGCGTCTTTTTTATCTTTCTTTTTTCCAGTAAATAATTTAATGAAGACCGGAGCAGTTGTTACCAGTACAATACCCAGCACAATCACTTCCAAATGGTCTTTCAAATCAAATCCGAATTGATTCAATATCCATTTCTGCAGAAAGTGTCCGGCAAACAACATACTGAATACCCATGCAAAACACCCAACAATATTGAAGAACACAAATTTCTTCTTATCCATCTGTACAATGCCTGCTACAATAGGTGCAAAAGTTCTGACGATGGGAATGAAACGTGCTACAATAATAGCACCACCTCCATGCTTTTCATAAAATTCATGCGCTTGTTCTAAATATCTTCTTTTAAAGAGCATATTCTCTTTCCAGTTATACATCGCCGGACCCACTTTTCGTCCAAACCAATAACCAACGGTATTTCCGGCGATACCAGCGGCGGATATGAGTAGCATCAATAATAACAGATCCAAATATTCATTACCGGTGGGTATGAATTCATTGGCCAGATTGCTGCTGTAAATACCCGCTACAAATAAGAGACTATCACCCGGTAAAAAGAATCCTACGAACAAACCTGTTTCTGCGAAGACCACAAAAAGTATGAGCCAAAGTCCTCCATGCTCAATGTAAAACTGAGGTTGCAATAACTGACTCCAGTGAAAATCGGATAATAATATTTGTAACATGGAATTGTTCTTAGGTTAAGCTGAAACAGAAATATCGGTAGGCTCATCCAATGCACCTTCCCATTTACTTACAACACTTGTTGCCAAAGCATTTCCTACCACATTGGTTGCAGTTCTAAACATATCACAGAAGTGATCGATGGGTAAGATGAGTGCAATGCCTTCCGGTGGAATATTAAACATGGCACAGGTTGCGGTAACCACTACTAATGATGCACGTGGTACACCTGCAATACCCTTACTCGTAAGCATCAGTACAATCAACATCGTTAACTGTGTGCCAATATCCAATTGTATTCCATAGGCCTGTGCTATAGCAATACTGGCAAAAGTCATGTACATCATACTACCATCCAGGTTAAAAGAATAACCCAATGGAAGAATAAAGGATACGATTTTATCCTTACAACCGAATCTTTCGAGTTCTTCTGTAAGCTTTGGAAAAACTGCTTCACTACTAGTAGTACTGAATGCAATAATAAGTGGCGGAAAAATACGGCGTAACAGATCCGGTAAACGTTTTCCTAAAATGATAAAACCTACCGTTAATAAGATAGCCCACAATGCAGCGATGCCGATCAGAAAATATAAAAGATATTTTCCGTAGAAAATAAATACATCCAATCCTTTGGTGGCAATCACAGCAGCAATTGCGCCGAATACACCAATGGGTGCAAAGTTCATTACATAACCTACCATTTTCAAGATCACATGAGCAACGGCGTCCAATCCTTTTACAACGATTTTCGCCTTTTCGCCTAGTGCAGCTGTTGCCACACCAAAGAAAATACTGAATACTACCAGTTGTAAAATTTCATTGGTAGCCATGGCATCAATCACGCTTTTAGGAAACACATGTTCCACAAATTTCTGGATGCTGAATTCCTGTGTTTTACCAACAAGATCCTGTGCACCCGAAATATCCGCATTACTCAAATCAATTCCTTTCCCGGGTTGGAAAATATTCACGAGCAGCATCCCTAATAACAAACTCACCAATGAGGCGGAAATAAACCACAATAATGCTTTGCCGCCCACGCGACCTACCGTTTTTAAGTCACCCAGTTTAGCAATACCTACCACCAAGGTTGAAAATACCAAGGGAGCTATGATCATCTGAACGAGACGTAAAAAGATGGTGGTAAACAGCTTCAGGTTCTTAGAAAAACTCTGAATGGTTTCAGCAGATGCGTTATCATGTACAAAATAGCCAAGAATAACGCCTGCAATCATGGCTATAACAATATAAAGCGTAAGCCTATTCGATTTCTTCATTGGGGCCTTGTTAGTGACGCAATATAATACTTCTGGTGAAATGGTCTTTGCGAACGGCGAAATGACCGATTCATAAAAGTTTTAGGGCACGAAAGCCAGAAATCCCTATTTTGCCAAATCTTTCTAATTCAGAAACTTAACCAAACTGTACTATGAGTTTATTTGTAAAGAAACCATTGGGTCAATTACTGGCTCAGGCTGATGAGGGCGAAAAAGGATTAAAACGTACGCTCGGAGCCGGCAACCTGGTTGCTTTGGGTATTGGCGCCATCATTGGTGCCGGACTTTTCGTAAGAACAGCTGCTGCTGCCGGACAGGCTGCTGGTCCTGCTGTTACGATCTCTTTTATTATTGCTGCGATCGGTTGTGCTTTTGCAGGTCTGTGTTACGCAGAATTTGCAGCCATGATTCCAATTGCCGGTAGTGCTTATGCTTACAGTTATGTAACCATGGGTGAATTGGTAGCATGGATCATCGGTTGGGCATTGATCATGGAATATGCATTGGGTGCAGCTACTGTATCTATTGCATGGAGTGAATACCTGAATAAATTATTCGATGGAAGCATTCCATATGAATGGTGCCATAGTCCATTTGAGAGTTTTACCGACTCTGCCGGGGTATTGCATAAAGGAATCATCAATGCTCCTGCATTGGTTATTCTTTTATTGTTGACACTATTATTGATCAAAGGAACGCAGGAATCTGCTATGGTGAATGCTGTGATCGTATTCATTAAAGTAGCCATTGTGATTCTCTTTATTGTTTTAGGTTGGCAGTATATCCGTCCTGAAAACCATACACCTTACATGATCCCTGAAGGAACTGCTGCTGTTACAGATAGTGCAGGAAAAGTGATCGCTGATTATACAGGCGTGTTCAAACATGGATGGGGTGGTGTTTTAGGTGGCGCAGCCATCGTATTCTTTGCCTTTATTGGTTTTGATGCGGTAAGTACTGCAGCACAGGAAGCTAAAAACCCCAAAAGAGACATGCCAATCGGTATCCTCGGTTCATTGGTAGTATGTACGATTCTTTATATTCTTTTCGGTCACGTGTTAACAGGTGTTGCCAACTGGCAAGAGTTTGTTGATCCTGAAAAAGGACGTGAAGCTTCTGTAGCATATGCCATTTCTACCTATATGGTGAAGTACAGTTGGTTATCTACCGCTGTAACAGTTGCCATCCTTGCCGGTTTCTCTTCTGTGATTCTGGTAATGTTGATGGGACAAAGCCGTATTTTCTATACCATGAGTAATGATGGTTTGATCCCTAAAGCATTTGGTGTATTACATCCTAAATTCAAAACACCTTATAAAGCCAACTGGATATTATTTGTGTTCGTAGGACTGTTTGCAGCATTTGTACCAGGCCACGTAGCGGGTGATTTAACCAGCTTTGGTACCTTATTCGCCTTCGTATTGGTGAGTGCAGGTGTTTGGATTCTACGTGTAAAATCGCCAGAGATCGAAAGACCATTCAAAACCCCATTGGTTCCATTGGTTCCTATTTTGGGCGTGATCGTTTGTACCGCAATGATCTTTGCTTTGGATGCACAAACCCTAAAAGTAGCTTTCGGATGGATGGCTTTGGGTCTGGTTGTATACTTTGTATATAGCAGACATCATAGCAAACTCCGTAATGGACAATAAAACAACCCAACTAACTGCTAAAAAAGCCTGCCCCGGTGGCGGGCTTTTTTATGTCCAATACACTTATTTTTGCAACCCGTTCACCTAAACAGATCATTATGGGAAGGATTTTTGAAGTACGTAAAGCAACCATGTTCGCCCGCTGGGACAGAATGGCCAAACAGTTTACCCGTATCGGTAAAGAGATCGTGATAGCAGTAAAAGCCGGCGGACCAGATCCTGCCACCAATCCGGCATTACGTCGTTGCTTTCAGAATGCGAGAAGCGTGGGTATGCCCAAAGATCGTGTAGAAGCTGCCATCAAAAGAGCACAGGGTAAAGACACTTCGAATTATGAAGAGATCCTGTATGAAGGATATGCACCACATGGAGTAGCATTGTTGGTAGAAACTGCTACTGATAACCATGTAAGAACCGTAGCAAATGTTAAGAGTCATTTCAATAAAGGAAATGGCGCATTAGGCAATAGCGGTAGTGTAAGTTTCCAATTCAAAAAAATGGGCGTATTCAAATTAAAGCCCGAAGGATTGAATATTGATGATCTTGAATTGGAGTTGATTGATTTTGGTTTGGAAGAATTGGGAGAAAGTAATGACGATAACGGAAATCCAATCATTGTATTACGTTGCGCATTTGTAGATTTTGGTAGTCTGCAAAAAGCACTGGAAGATAAAGGCCTCAACCCCATCAGCGCCGAACTTGAATGGATTCCTACCACCACCGTTCCTGTTACAGATGAACAAGCTGAAGACGTGAGTAAACTGATCGAAAGATTAGAACAGGATGATGATGTGAATAAGGTGTTTCATAATATGGGTTAAGAAAGCTACAAGCTACAGGCTTCAAGCTACACGGTTCAAAACAAAAAAGATTGATATTTTCAACAGCCATTTCCAGTTTGGAAATGGCTGCTTTGTTAAAAAACTTGCGGCTTGCGGCTTGCAGCTTGAAGCTTGAAGCCTGCACTAATGCTCTTACCTTTACATAATGAACTCCGCTTTCAATACCCCCCCTCACCCAGTCATTCTCTTCGATGGGGTATGTAATTTGTGTAATGCGAGTGTTCAGAAAGTGATCAAATATGATCCGAAAAGAAAATTTCGGTTTGCTTCCTTACAAGGTTCTTTCGGACAAGAGGTGCTGAAGCAATTTCATTTATCGGGTACAGATTTCAATACGTTTATTTTATTGAAAGAAGATCAGATCTATACCAAATCTACTGCAGCATTGAAAGTGGCTAAAGAGATGAGTGGATTATGGTCGCTGTTATATGTGTTCATCATCGTCCCTCCTTTCATCCGAAACTTTTTTTATGATTTAGTTGCCAAGAACAGGTACAAATGGTTTGGCAAACAAGATGCTTGCTGGCTTCCTACTCCTGATTTGAAAGAATTATTTTATGAATAAATAAGCCACAGATTCACAGATTAATGAATAATCCTTGAATCTATGGCCAAAAAATAATCACTTGCAGCTTGACTTGCAGCTTGCAGCGTGAAGCTTGTAGCTTGATGCCTGTAGCTTTTCACTCAATCACTCTGCCATTAAAGATCTCACTGCATCCATTACATCTTCTGCATTCGGCTTGGCAAAATAATCACCATCACTTCCGTATCCGGGACGATGGGCTTTTGCGGTTAAGGTTCTTGGACTTGCATCCAACCATTTATAACCGCCTTGCTCTTCCATCACTTTATTAAACATATAGGCTGCTGCTCCTCCAGGAACATCTTCATCGATGAAAATGATACGACTTGTTTTTTTCAGTGACTGCAAAATCACATGATTCAAATCAAACGGTAATAGTGTTTGTACATCTACAATCTCACAATCAATTCCTTCAGCAGCAAGTCTATCTGTAGCATCCTGAATAATGCGTAATGTAGAACCATAAGAAACCAATGTAACATCAGTACCCTCACGAATAATTTCAGGTACACCCAAAGGAACTGTATACTCTAATAAATTATCAGGTAATTTTTCTTTTAATCGATAGCCATTCAAACACTCCACAATAATTGCAGGATCATTGGATTGTAACATGGTATTATACATACCTACTGCTTGCACCATATTTCTTGGCACACACACATACATACCACGTAGCGCATTGATCACCACACCCATCGGAGAACCACTATGCCAAATGCCTTCCAAACGATGTCCGCGTGTACGGATGATTACGGGACAACTTTGCTGTCCCTTGGTTCTGAAATGCGTTGTGGATACATCGTCACTCAAAGGTTGTAAACCATAGAGTAAATAATCGAGGTATTGAATTTCAGCAATGGGTCTTAATCCACGCAATGCCATACCAATGGCTTGTCCAACAATGGTCAATTCACGAATACCGGTATCCAGTATTCTATCTTTTCCATGTTTCTCTTGTAACCCTGCAAATCCTTGATTCACATCCCCAATATAACCAACATCTTCTCCAAAAGCATATACTTTCGGATTGGCAGCGAATAAGGCATCAAAATATTTGTTCAATACTTCATACCCATTTACAGTTGGTGCATCAAAAGCAACAAGGGGTTTTACTTCCGGTACATTGAGTGCACTTTTGGCGCCTTCATTATAAAGATGGCTGTTGTACAAGGATGTATTTTCTTCCAACATCTGCACTCTTAATGCTTTTAATTCTTCAGCAGATGGTGAAAAAGGTGCAGTTTCAATGGCAACAGCTATTGCTCGTAAAATATCTCTGCGTAAAGGTTCTTTATTCGATGCCAACTCATTCGCCATTTGTTGGATGGCATTGTACTTATCAATATCATTCACCATCACCTGACGAATCAATGTTGCAGCTTGCTCTGCTTGTTCTTTGATGGGTGTAACATATTTTTCCCAGGCACGGTTACGTGCTTCTTTCACCGTTTCTTTTGCTGCCGCTTCTACTTCTGTCAGCTCTTCAATGGAAGCGAGTCCATTTTCAATCATCCACTCTTTCATCTTCTTGATACAATCCCATTCTTTTTCCCATTCCAATCGCTCCGGACTTTTATAACGCTCATGGCTACCGCTGGTAGAATGTCCTTGTGGTTGGGTAACTTCTTCTACATGGAATAAAGCGGGTTGATGTGTTTCGCGTACTTTTTGTAAGGCTTCTTCAAATACTTCACACATGCCGGCATAATCCCAGGCTTTCACTTTATAAATATGGATACCGTTGGTATCCGCTTGTTTTTGAAATCCTTTTAATGCGGCGGAGATAGAACCCTTTGTTGTTTGAAAATTTTTCGGAACGGAAATGCCATAACCATCATCCCAAACAAATACTGCCAGTGGCACTTGTAAAACACCGGCGGCATTAATGGTTTCCCAGAAATGTCCTTCACTGGTACTGGCATCACCAATAGTGGTAAAACAAATTTCATTTCCATGATGACTCAATTGCTCAAATGCTTCCGGATTTTTATTGGATCGAAAACAACGTGAGGCAAAAGCAAGACCTAATCCGCGGGGCATTTGTCCGGCAGTAGGCGCTATATCAGAAGAAACATTTTTTCTATTAGCAAGATCCAACCAATTACCATTCTCATCCACAAAACGTGTAGAGAAATGCGCGTTCATTTGACGACCTGCACTGAAAGGTTCATTCTTTACATCAGGGTCGGCATACAATTGTGCAAAATATTGTTCAACACTTGCCAAGCCTGTTGCAAACATGAATGTCTGATCACGGTAATAACCACTTCTGAAATCGCCCGGCTGAAAAAATTTAGCCATGGCAATCTGAGCGATTTCTTTTCCATCACCAAAAATTCCAAACTTGGCTTTCCCGGTCAGTACTTCTCTTCTACCCAACAAACTCACTTCACGACTGATCATAGCGATACGATAATCTTCGATCACCGCATTGCGAAATCCGTCGAAAGACAACATGTCGTTTTTATATCCCAAAGATGAACTTGATTCCATGCGGCAAAAATAACATTACCAACGGAATAGGCTAACGGAAATTAGTTTTCTGTAAAAATTGTAATAACCCGCAAAAAACGGCATGATATTAGCTTTATTTATCTTGGAATGGCGGTATAAGACCTTTTCTAATAAAAAATTGGCAAATCCTAGTCTTGCCGCTATTATTTCTGTTGTAACTTTGAGAAAAGCATAATAAATACCTATTGATATGAAGAAGTTTTTGTTTTTAACCGTACTAGGTTTAGTTGCCAGTTTCGGAGTGATGGCACAGGATGTAAAGTTTTCTGAAGGCTCATTTAAGTTTGGGAAAATTGAACAGAACAAACCTGTTACCCATGTTTTCACTTTTACCAATAATGGTGCTAAACCGGCTGTTATTGAATTTGCAACTGCAGAATGTGGTTGTACAACACCTGAATACAGTAAAGAGCCTGTTTTAAAAGGTAAAAACAGCACTGTTAAAGTGACTTACAATGCAGCAGCATTGGGTACTTTCAGTAAGCGTGTTACCATTAAGTTTGCGGGTGTAAACGATCCGATCATACTCACCATTGAAGGTGAAGTGGTAGCTGCAAAACCCACTGCAAAAGCCAGTAAATAGTAGTCACTAAATATATTTAGTGGAAGAGCGGTCCTGACAAAGGATCGCTTTTCTTTTGTACAAAACTGTAACCCTATCTTTGCGGCATGTTACAGATCAGTCAACGTGGACAGGCCATGCCTGCATCCCCCATCAGAAAACTTGTTCCTTATGCAGAAGCTGCCAAAAAGAAAGGAACCAAAGTATATCATTTGAATATCGGACAACCGGATATTGAAACCCCTAAAATGGTTCTTGATGCGGTTCGTCACAGTGATTTTAAGGTATTGGAATACAGTCACAGTGCCGGTAACGAGAGTTACCGAAAGAAGCTGGTTGGATATTATCAATCGGTGGGTATTGAGGTAACGCCTCAACAGATCATCATTACTACCGGTGGAAGTGAAGCCATTTTATTTGGTTTCATGTCTTGTTTGGATGCCGGTGATGAAGTAATTATTCCTGAACCTTTTTATGCCAATTACAATGGCTTTGCAGTTGCAGCGGGTGTAACCGTAGTTCCGGTTACTTCTCATATTGAAAATGGCTTTGCATTACCTCCTATTGAAGAGATTGAAAAAAAGATCAGTTCGCGAACCAAGGCTATTGTAATCTGCAATCCGAATAATCCTACAGGATATTTGTACAGCGCAGCCGAAATGGAGCAATTGAAAGATATCATCTTACGCCACAATCTTTATTTGTTTTCTGATGAAGCTTATCGTGAATTCTGTTATGAAGGTCATCAGGTAAGTGCTTTGCATTTGAAGGGGGTAGATGATCATGTGATCATTATGGATACCATCAGTAAAAGATACAGTGCTTGTGGAGGTAGAATTGGTGCTTTCATTACACGCAACCAACAGGTATTAGATGCCGCCATGAAGTTTGCTCAGGCGCGACTCAGTCCGCCGAGCTTTGCACAAATTGCGGGAGAAGCGGCTATTGATTTACCTGCAGATTATTTTGATACTACAAAAGCTGAGTATAAATCACGCCGCGATCTGATCGTAAAGCGTCTCAATGCAATGGAAGGGGTATTTTGCCCCAATCCGGGTGGTGCATTTTATGCGATGGCTCAATTACCGATTGATGATGCGGATATTTTCTGTCAGTGGCTACTAGAATCCTTCGAATATGAAAAGCAAACGGTAATGTTAGCTCCTGCTACCGGATTTTATGGTACACCCGGATTGGGAAAAAAGGAAGTAAGACTTGCTTATGTATTAAATCTACAAGATATCAATGCTGCAATGGATTGTCTGGAAAAGGCTTTAAAGGCATATCCTGGTCGACAATAGATTGATTTTCAATGATTATTATATAAAAATAGCTTGATGCAAATGCATCAAGCTATTTTTATATAATACATTATAATATTTTTAATGTTTATTAAATAATTAATTTTTCTGAAAAAATGCTCATTTTTTCAGAATTAATAAACATGATTTTAATAACTATATGAAAAATTGACAAAATTATTTATCTTTATACCATGCTTATGAATCGTAGCATCCAATCGTGAAATGACTTTTTTTCTTATATGGCAAGCAATCGAAGACCGTCCTCTGTTTCTACAGAGGACTTTTCATTTGTGCCACATTTAGCACCTGTCTACTTAACAATGAGGAAGCTTGTTTATCCATTGCTCAGCAATTACAAGAACATGCCCACTAACAAGTTCATCTGCCTCAAAAAGCATACATTTTGATTACTTTATATCTGGCTTTCATCATAGCGATTCTCGTCTAAATCCTTGATATTTGTTTAACACTGCTGAGAGATGATCAGAGCAACAATACTCGCTTAATAAGTATCTCGCTGTTTATGAGACCATTCGCTTTTATACTTACGGTTGGGCTATTTACTTGTTCACAGGTAAATGGACAAAGTTATACTTCTACCTATGGATCTGCCTATGCCGGAAGTACCGGTATTAGAAATAATCCGTCGGCATCAGTAAATTCTGCCTATAAATGGGACCTCACTTTTTTTACTGTTCAGGCTAAAGTGAGTACGAACTCCTTGTTCATGCGGAATGACTCCGTTTTCCTTACACATCCCTTTAAAAACAGATTCTTACACAATAACATCGATATCAGTTTATTCAATTTTTTATACAAGCCGAATAATAAACACGCTTTTGCCATTAATCTAAGAGCAAGATCCTATAACCATATCAGAACCGAACCACTTACAGCAAGTGATTCCATTTATAGTATCCATGATTTCCTTGTACAAAACCGATCTACACCTTACTTAGAAGGCTTTGCAACACATACCGGTTGGCTGGAAGCAGATTTGAATTATTCGCGTGTTTTATATGAATCCTACAACAGTAAATTAACAGGTGGTATTACACTTCAAATCATGAGAGGTATTTCCGGAGCTTTTGCAAGGATTAATAAACTCAGCTATCTGGAAACAAAAACATCAACAGATACCATCTATAATTTTATTACGGGTGGCAGTGCGTTTGGCTATTCTTCCAATTATGATGAATCACCATCAGGAACAACCACTGGATCCGAATTTGTAAAAAATAGTTTAATCGGATTGGGGTTAAGCATTGGTGCAGAATATTTATTGTACGGCGAAAACAATAACAGCTATCAACAAAACAACGCCATCAACTATCAATGGAAAATAGGCGTTGCTTTAATGGACCTGGGTGCTAATAAATTCAAATCAGGAGAGTTTGGCGGACAATACAGAAATATTGATCCTACGATTACAGATATGGATGTAGATAGAAAATTCACCAATGTAGAGTCGGGAAGAGATTTAAGAGATTCATTAGCCACCATTTTTACTACTTCAGAAAATATCAGTAATCGTTTTAAAGTAGGAAATCCAACCAGACTTGTTCTTAATGTCGACAGATCTTTTGGCAATAACTTGTATTTGAATACAGACCTGAGTATCAATTTACATGGAACATCCGGTTTCAGAAGACTATTATCGAGAGAAGCTAACTTGCTGACTGTGACTCCAAGATGGGAGACTTTGAACTGGGGTTTTTATTTACCGATTCAATACAATAGTCAAAATCAGTTTCATATTGGTGCTGCTTTCAAAGCCGGCCCCTTGGTATTGGGACTTCATAATCTACAGTGGGTAAAACAAATTAAAAACCTGAGTGGCGGTGGCTACTTAATGTTAAGCATTCATCCTTTTAATAAACGAAAGGTCATCAGTAAGCTGGACTGTCCGGAATAAAAATGGGGGGTAATGAATTTCGAGAATACAATCGCTGTGTTAATCCGCTCCACTGCAATCAGGTATTTGGATTCACTACCCACCCGATTATCTTAAGCAATCATTTGCGTGGCTATATTCTGCTGATGATTGACGAGTGGGAATTTGAAATTCATTTTTTGATATTTCAACTTCAACTCATTCAATATTTCAAAACTGATCGGATTGCGAATCAAATCGATCACTGTTGAAAAACGATCGAGCTTGGCAATATCATCCGGATCAATAGAAGAAGAAAGAATCACAAAACGTACCGATGGAAATATGTACGCATATTTTTCTGAGAATACTTCCAGAAACTCCCATCCATCCATCACCGGCATGTGAAGATCCAGAAACACCAATTCCGGCACATCCGAAGGGGTTCTACTGTTGAGTAATAACTGATCAAATACTTGTAAGGCTTTTAAACCATTACCTGCGGTAATGACATCTGCAGCAAAAGCTGTTTTGCTGATCATTTTGCTGGATACAAACAAAGAAATCTCATCATCGTTCACAACCATTACTTTCCTGAACATATACTTTGTTTTTAGGTTATCGAATCCCTTTCCACTGCTGTTAACAGTGAATTTCATTAGGGGGGTGGATATTGGATTTGAAACCTCTGAATGGATGCATTTACTTACGAGAAATACATTCAATCAGTTTAACAAAGTAAGTTTCATTCACCGCCTTCTACAATAACATTTCCCTTCAAAAAACAGTAGATGATCGTATACATTCGGTAGTAATTACACTACATAAAATGAGGCTTTAGGGGTATGGGTTATAGCTGATGGCCTATAGTCCATAGTCCATGGTAAGAGAGAGGGAGTTTTGAAAGTGGAGTATAGAAAATGAGATTGGGGTGATGGGGTATAGCTTATGGACTATGGTCTATGGTCCATGGTCTATGGTAAAGAAAGAGGCTGTATCAAAAGTCTGATACAACCTCTTGTCTTAAAAGAACAATAGTATTAGTTCAATCCGCCTTTACGGGTAGCTTTTGTGGGCGTTGGCCACTGACCCGGTTGACCGGTTCTAGGATTGATGGGTAATACGATTTTTTCACGTGATGTTTTGGTATTGTCTTCACTGGCCATGTATGCTAAAATAGCGGTAAGGATGGCATTGTTTCTTACATCATCGAATACAATTTTATCATACGTGTCGCGATTGGTGTGCCAGGTATAATTACCATAAGACCAGCCGAGTGAACTCAGTGAAAATGCGGGTGCTCCTGCTGCAAGGAAAGAGGCATAATCAGATCCACCCCCACCCGGAGAACCCGGGAAATTAGTAGTGATATGCTGACGGATATCGCTCGGAACACGTGTAAGCCAACGACTGATGTATTCATAAGCGTTCAGAAAACCTTGTCCGGAAATATTGGCAACACGTCCGGTACCATTGTCTTGATTGAAGAGTGCTTGCATATTTTGTACAATCTCAGGATGATCTTCTACAAAAGCGCGAGATCCATTTAAACCTTGCTCTTCACTACCCCAATGTCCAACCAAAATCGTTCTCTTCGGATTGGGTAATATTTTTTTGAGGATACGCATGGCTTCCATCATGGTGAGTGTACCGGTACCATTATCTGTTGCACCTGTACCACCATCCCATGAATCAAAATGTGCTGAAAGGATTACATACTCATCCGGTTTTTCTGAACCTTTGATTTCTGCGATCGTATTGAAAGTAGGCTGAACACCTGTTTCTTTTGAATCAGCACGAACACTGATCTGTGGTTTGCTACCTGATTCCGTTAAACGAAATAACAAACTATAATCTTCCAGAGAAAGATCAATGGTGGGCGTTTTTTTAGTATTCGCACTAAAGATCTTGTTCACACCAAAACCTTGTGACCAATTAGACTGAATAACACCCAATGCACCCGCTTCTTCCAAAGCAACTGCCAGTGTACGAGCATTGTAACCGGATTTAGAGATTCTTCTTTGCCATGCTTGGGTTAACTCAGCACGGTTTTTCTTCATCTTCTCAATAGACTCTTTTGTTCCAAACTCTTCCCAGTTGTAATCAGGTCTACCGGTAGGTTGTGCCATAGAAACAAGTACAAATTTTCCTTTGACATTAGGTAACCATTGCTGAAAAGCGATGGAATCTGCTGCATCTGCGAGAACAATGGTTTCGCCCGTAACCGTCTTACCACCTGTGCTTGGACTCCAAGCCAATTGCATACCTTCTAATGATTTTACCCATGGTGAAATCATATCAACATGTGTAATACCACGATCCCATCCACGCCATTCACCCCATTTTTCATTCCTGGCCGGAATACCCCATGCGGTATATTTTGCAACAGCCCAATCATTGGCTTGCTTCATTTTTGGACTTCCCACCAAACGTGGTCCGATACCATCCATCAATTCGTGTGCAAGTTTCTCCAACTGAGAATTTTCTGTGGCTTCTTTTACAATAGCATCTACAATAGGGTCTTTGATTGCCTGCGTTTGTGCGGATCCTGGACGCTGGGCGTTAGAAATATTACCCAAGAGTAAAAGGGTAACGATAAAAAGCGAGGCTACATAACTGAAATGGCTTCGCTGCCTTAAGTTGATTTTGGTTTTCATTGACGGAAGTTAATAAAAGCATCCGCTAATCAATTATCATCCTACCATTATTAGATAAACGGATGAATGCGGAGCCGCATAAGTTGAACATGCCTCTAATTAAAACTATCCCTATTGTTGTATCCTTAAACCAATACCGGTAATATATGCAGAATTTTTACTATAATATTGGTTTTGCATGAAGTTGAGAAAATCGCTTAATGCCTGCTGAATCGCCTGCATATTTTTGGGACGTGCCTTTCGAATGTCTTCATGTGAAACCCTTACCGTTTTTGTATAGGCTACCAAGCTATCCCAGGTTACCGGTTTTGGAAAGCTGACAACACAACTGGTACTTTCCATTTTTTTATAGGGCCAATAATGCCAGCCGATATTATTTTTCTCCAGCAATTTTCTAAACGAAAGAATCCATGCATCATTATTTTCTCCTGTTTCGCCTACATAAATGGGGACATTGTATCGACTTCGAAAGTCTACATATTCCTGTATTACTTCTTGCGTGGTATCGGTCCAGTATTTATGAAAACTGTAGACCAATTTATCGTCAAAAGGTTTTGAGAAAATATGGAACTTCGAAGCCCATTGTGCGCCTTCCAAAAAAATAAGATGGTTTTTGTCTACTTCTCTGATCCCACCCACTATTTTTCGATACAGTGGTTCCAGTAAAGGATTCAATTGATCCTGATCAAAGAAATGAGCGATGGGTTCATTGAGCAAATCATAGCCAAGAATAATCGTTTCATTTTTATACCTGTTTGCGATGCGTTTCCAGATATTAATGGTTTGCGCTTGGCAACCACTGTCGGTATACAGAAAAGGATAACCATAACTATTGTCAATATTATCTCCCGTTTGACCACCCGGTGCTCCATGCATATCGAGCAATAGATAAAGCTGGTATTTTTTACACCAGTTTACTACCTGATCCATATAATAAAATCCGCGGGTACTATCATTTGCTCCTAAGTACGATTCATTGGTAAAGAGCCGATAATCGAATGGAAGACGAACACTATTGGATCCCATTTCTTTCAAGAGGCGGATATCCGCTTCGGTGATATAGCTATCCAGGTACTGTTTCCAAAAACGGGTATTGGCTGATGGACCGATGAGTTCAAGCAACACCTGCTCAATCATCCAGGGTGCGTTAACTTTGTCGAATTTGAACATATAGCCTTCAGGCAATAACCAATTCCCAAGATTGGTTCCTTTCATGAGGAAAGGTTTTCCTTCGGGAGTATAAATTTGTTGACCCTTTGTATGAACAAATTTTTGTTGTGCCCCTACCAATACAGGCATCAGTAAAAAGAAATAGATCAGTAGCTTTTTCATGATAGTCATCAAATTACTACAATTTGAGGGTATTGGAAAAATGATTACGGATAACTTTCAATCGGCTAATGATGGGTCTTTCTTCTTTATATAATTGCTTCTGAACTATGGATGTAATGACAGTAGTTTGTAAACACAAGAAAGCCCATAGAATCAAGTTCTATGGGCTCTAATTTGATGTTAAGTCCTACTACGCTAAAGCTTCGTAGGACAAGTAGCGGGATACCAACGATGCTGTTGTTACAAGTCGGGAGTTGAATCCCGACGATCTTGTCGGCACCGAGATATCAGCTTCGCTGATCGTCTCGGCCCGAGACCTTGGGTTATGGGCAAAAAAAAGAGCCTTCAATGAAGACTCCGTATCGTAGCGGGATCGGGAGTTGAACCCGAGACCTTTGGGTTATGAATCCAACGCTCTAACCACCTGAGCTACCCCGCCATTTGTAAATTTTCATTTACGGGGTGCAAATATAGGGGTTCAAGCTTAGTATGCCAACAATTTGGCGATTCGTTCTTTAACGGTTTGGGCATTGGGTAACATAGCAGCTTCCAATACCAGATTGATGGGCACCGCAGGTAAATTCAATGATCCCATTACCTCTACCCTCGCATCCAAAAAGTGATAACAATGATTGGTAATACGTAATGCCAATGCTTCTGCAAAAGAGTTATTTTGCTGTTCCTCACTCAAAACCAACACTTTTCCATGTTTTTTGACCTGATTAAAGATCATTTCTTCGTCTAAAGGATATAGGGTCCGTAAATCAACGATTTCAACTTGTCCGGGTAAATGAGCTGCTGCTGCTTTTGCCCAATACACCCCCATTCCATAGGTGATCACACAAACGGTTTCCCCTTTTTTCACACGTGCAGTATCAGCAGCTAGTACAATATTGGCTTTACCCAATGGCAACAGATAATCCTTCGAAGGTTCTACCATCTTCGCATCTTCCGTTCCGGGCACTTTGCTCCAATATAATCCCTTGTGCTCCAGTATGACTACCGGATTGGGGTCATGAAATGCAGCTTTGAGCAAGCCTTTCATATCTGCAGTATTGGACGGGTACACTACTTTAATACCCTTGATGGTCAACAAAGTACTTTCAACGCTTCCGCTATGATAAGGTCCGCCCCCACCATAAGCACCTGTGGGTACGCGTAATACCATCCCTACCGGGAATTTTCCATTGGAGAGATAGCAGGACTTCGATAATTCTGTTACGAGTTGATTAAACCCGGGATAGATATAATCTGCAAACTGCACTTCTACCATGGGTTTGATACCGAGTGCAGAAAGACCTGCGGTTGAACCTACAATATAGGCTTCCTGAATAGCCGTATTAAACACACGGTGTTCTCCAAACTTTTCACCCAATGTTGCCGCTTCTCTGAATACACCACCCAAACGAGCTCCAACATCCTGACCATATAAAATAGCTTCCGGATGTTCTTCCATTAGTTCTTCAATGGCATGCAGTGCAGCATCTACCATCAATACTTTCTCCCCATTCTTTGGACTACGTTGACCTTTTTCTTCTGTTACCGGCGTGGGTGCAAAAACATGTGCTGTTACTGAACGTGGATCAGGATCAGGTGCTGCTTGCGCACGCTGAAAATCTGCCAGTACTTTTTCTTCTGCCTGCTTTTCAATATCTGTGATGACATGTTCAGCGATTCCTACATCGGTAAGTAATAATCTTAATTTAGGAAGTGGATCATACAATCCATGCTTCAATAAGTCTTCTCTACTTCTATAAAACTCTCTTCGAACGCCACTGGTGTGATGCCCCAACAAGGGCACTTTAGCATGTACCAATGCAGGTTTTCTCTCCGCACGTGTATAGGCGATGGCTTCTGACATGGTTTCATAACTGCGAATAAAATCGCTACCATCACATTGCCATCTTCTCAATCCTTTAAAACCTTGTGCATAATCATACGCATTCATGGCTCTTACTTCTTCAGCAGAAGCACTGATGCTCCATTGATTATCCTGCACCAAATAAATAATGGGTAATTGTTTAAGCGCTGCAAATTGTAAAGCTTCACTCACTTCTCCCTCAGTAACACTCCCATCTCCTAATGAACATAGGACAATGGGTAATTGTCCATCAACTCTGCGCAACTTATCACTCTGTATTCTTTCCAGATATTGTATACCCTGTGCCAATCCAGTAGTAGGAATGGTTTGCATACCGGTGGCACTACTTTGATGGATGATAGATGGACGATTGTCATCTCTACTGCTGGGGTGACAGTAATACGATCGTCCACCGGAAAAAGGGTCTTCTTTTTTTGCTAACAATTGCAATATCAACTCATAAGGCTGAAACCCGATGGATAACATGATACTATCATCCCTGTAATAAGGACTTACCCAATCGCAAGGCAACAATTGCATACCGGTTGCCAGTTGAATGGCTTCATGTCCACGAGAAGTCGAATGTACATATTTACAGATCTGTCTATTCGCATCATAGGTATCACACATGGACTTTGCAGTGACCATGAGTTGATATGCTTTCAGTAATAATTCCGGAGTTAACATGAATAAGACGATCTTCTTTTCCTAATGATTATTTGATCTCGAGTTCAAACATTTTTTCTTCTTTTAGATAGCCTTCCAATACATCTCCAACTACACATTCACCTACACCCGAAGGCGTTCCTGTAAAAATCAGATCCCCAATATTGAGTGAAAAATATTGAGAAACATGTGCTATGATGTAATCACAAGAAAAGATCATATCAGCGGTATTACCATTTTGAACCAGTTCCTTATTTTTCTTCATGGAAAACTGAATAGGTGAGCGCATGAATTCAGGCTGAATAGGCATCCATTTTCCTACAACTGCGGATTGATCCCAAGCTTTTGCTTTTTCCCAAGGCAATCCTTTCTTTTTAAGTTCTGCCTGAATATCTCTAGCGGTAAAATCAATTCCTACCGTAATGGCATCATAATATTTCGATGCCTGATGCTCTTGAACATATTTACCATTCTTAGAAACCCTGAGCACCAATTCTGCTTCGTAGTGAAGCTCATTGGTAAATTCAGGATAATAAAAAGGGGCATTGGGTTGAAGCAATGCAGATTTGGGCTTCATGAAAATAACGGGCTCCTCTGGAACTGCATTTCCCAATTCCTTAGCATGATCTGCATAATTCCTGCCCACACAAAAAAATTTCATACGTGTAAGTTTATCATGTTAACCAGACATCTTTTCACATCTGTTCCTGAAAAGGAAAGATGTTTTTCACGGGATTATGGTAATGATAATGTCTTATTAAGATATAATAACGTCTAAAACAGACTAATATTATAAGAAATTGAGGTTATTTACCTGGCTCATCGTTTTCTCCAACCCAATGGTAGCAAATGACTCTATAATCTCAATAGATTTCTCAATCTTAGACTGGATAATTTTTTGTTCATCCGGCAACCACTTTCCCAGTACAAACTCAACCTGACGACCTTTGGGGAACTGATTACCAATACCAAAACGAAGTTTGGGGTATTGGTCCGTACCCAATGTCAGTTGAATATCTTTTAATCCATTATGCCCTGCATCAGAGCCCGAACCTCGTAACCTTAATTTGCTCAATGGTAAAGCCAAATCATCAACAATGGTGAGCGTGCGACTGATATCAACCCCTTCTTTATCCATCCAGTATTTCATCGCTTTTCCACTCAGGTTCATATAAGTAGTGGGTTTGATACAAATAAATACACGTCCCTTCCATTTCACTTCAGCAACTTCTGCTAAACGATCTAGTTTGAAAAATGCGCCATGCTTTAACACAAATGCACTCACCACATCAAACCCAATGTTATGACGAGTATGCTTGTATTCATCTCCAATATTACCTAGCCCGACGATTAAAAATTTATTCATAGAGGGGCAAAAATAAAAAAGAGTTTTCTCAGTAGATGACTTAATTTTCATGGGCGTAATTGATGAATTGAGACATGTACATTCCCCAGAGAATCAGAAACATATTAGATTTTGGTATTCACGCCACTTTAGACCCCATTGAATTAAAGAAAACAAGGGTTTTGAATCTTTGTGTTTTGTTGGGAATGCTTCATAATTTGGTTTTTATACCTATTAATCTGTATGAAGGACATTTCTGGAACGTTGGATTACTGCTATTGAATTTTACGGGTGGATTGATCTTTTTACTCATCAACTTTTATTCATATATTCAAACAGCTCGTATTATCTTAAATCTATTATCCACTGCGAGTATTTGTTTAAGTGCAATTAAGTTTCAAAATGGGAATGAATACTTCTTAATTACAAATCTGGTAATCATCAATATTATTTTTAAAAAACCATTACTTATCAGTATTCTTTCCGGAATCACTATTTTTTGTTTTATTTTTATACGAATCACTGATACTAGTGTCTGGATGTACGAAGCTTTCCCTAAAAACAGGATAAGCATTAATATGACCACCTCTTTGATTCTGGCTTTTCTTGGGCTTCTTTATTATCGATATGAACAAATTTTTTACGAGAAGGAATTACAAGACAGTCAACTTAAGCTGGAGAAAAAAAATGCAGAACTAGAAGAGTTGAATACCACCAAAGAGAAACTCTTTTCCATCATCGCCCATGACCTACGTTCTCCTATTGCACAACTACGCAATACATTGGACTTAGTGAACAGGAAACTATTAACCCCGGAAGAATTTAATAAGCTTACTGAACATGTTTCCATACAAGTAAAACAATTACAAGGTGGACTTGACAATTTGTTGAAATGGAGTAATAGTCAGCTTGAAGGTATTGAGGCGAAACCGGAAAAAGTTGATTTCAAATATCTGATGGGTCTGGTATTATCCATGATGGAAGCTGAGCTTGAAAACAAAGAGATCAAGGTGAATGTACAATCTGAAGGGGGGCCGATTTGGGCAGATCCTGATCATTTACAACTGGTTTTGAGGAATCTACTTTCCAATGCTATCAAATACAGTTATAAAAATCACTCCATTGATATTCATCATTATACCCGTAACCATGAAGTAATGATTTCGATAGCAGATCAGGGAGATGGAATGGATAAGTTGCTCGGTGAACATGTATTCTCTTCTGCCAATATTATTTCAAAGAGAGGAACATTGAACGAAAAAGGAACAGGACTGGGTTTAAAACTCTGCAAAGAATTTGTTGAAAAGAATAGAGGGAGAATTTGGGTAGAAGAAAATCAACCCAAGGGCACCATTTTCTTTGTTTCATTTCCTGCTACGATATAAAAGAGAGGATGTCTCAAGAGAAAATAAGCAGCTTGGGGTTTGTTGGATAGCTTATGGTTCATGGCTTATAGTCCATGGACCATAGATTATGGACTAGGTAAAAGAAAGAGGCTGCATCAAACTTTTGACACAGCCTCTTATTTTCATAAGTATGTTAAACTTATTTTTTCTTCTCTTCTTTTGCAGCAGTTGCTTCCTCTTGTTTCAGCTGACGAGTCATAACTACTGAAGCGATTGGAATACGTGGAGAGTTCAAAATTTCCATATTATCTGCTTTTACATCTTCAACGCGGACGTTACCATTCAGTTCGAGATTGGTAATGTCTACTGAAATGTTTTCTTTCAGATCTTTAGGGAAAGCTTTTACTTTCAACGCTTTCATTTTCGTAACCAGCTTACCACCTTCTTTCACACCTACAGAAGCACCTGTAAATTTGAGTGGCAGTGTAGCAACTACTTTTTTGTCATCAACTAACTCTAATAAATCAACATGGATCAGTGAGTCTTCTACTTTATCAAACTGAAGATCTTTCAGAATGCATTTGTAGGTTTTACCATCCACTTTAACCTCGGCCAGTTGAAATTCACTTGTGTAAACCAAAGGCTTGAAAGCCTTTGCAGGAGCAAAGAAATTGATCTCCTGTGCACCCCCGTAAATTACACCTGGCACGTTTTCCTGAGAGCGAATCTGGCGGGCGGCTTTTTTGCCATGTTCGGTCCTCAGTTGTCCTTCGATTGTAATTGTTTTCATGTGTTTATTTTTTGTTTATTTTTTGCCACATGGAATTCGCCAATTATGATTACTGGTTTTATCAGTATTTATTATGGCTCATTTCATGTTTAAAATTTTGGACGGCAAAGGTAGGGAAAATCTGACGATTTTTGGCTACAAGTTTCACGCTTCAAGCTACAAGGAGATAAAGACTATTAATATAGCTGTAAATAATTGATTTACAGCTATATTAATAACCTTGTAGCTTGAAGCGTAAAGCTTGCAGCTTTTTCAGCCTCTCCCTTTCAATTGAGAGTGAATGAAAAGGCTGGTGATGCTTTTATTTTCATAGGCATTGCGGATGGCAATGGCGAAAAGGTCTGCAACGGAAATCACTTTGATCTTGGGAGAATCCTTTTTTAAAGGAATGGTATCACATACGACCAACTCCTCCAACACACTATCCTCAATGTTTTCGTAGGCTTTACCGCTGAGTACGGGGTGAGTGATCAGTGCACGTACACTTCTGGCGCCCTTTTCTTTTAATAATCCTGCAGCCTTAGCGAGGGTACCCCCGGTATCACAGATATCATCTACCAATACAATATCACGATCTGTTACATCGCCGATCACAACCATGCTGGCAATTTCATTGGCACGTTTACGATGTTTATCACAAATCACCATTTCTGCGTTGAAGTAACTCGCAATTTCTCTCACACGGTTGGTACTTCCTACATCGGGAGCCGCAAATGTGAGGTTTTGCAATTTCAGTTGCTCGATATATGGAATGAAAATGGCTGAACTATCTAGATGATCCACCGGCACATCAAAAAACGCCTGAATTTGAGCGGCGTGGAGATCCATGGTTATCACCCTGTCCGCTCCGGCTGCTTCCAATAAAGTTGCTATAAGTTTGGAGCCAATTGCGACCCTGGGTTTATCCTTTCGGTCTTGGCGGGCAAAACCATAATAAGGTATTACCGCAATGATTTTATAAGCACTGGCACGCTTGGCAGCATCGATCATCAAGAGTAATTCCATCAGGTTATCGGTGGGTGCATAAGTGCTTTGAACAAGGAAAACATAATCGCCGCGAATACTTTCCAGAAAGATGGGCTGAAATTCACCGTCACTGAATTTCTGAATATTGATTTTTCCGATGGGGGCGCCGAAACGCTGTGCTATTTTTTCTGCCAGCACTTGAGATCCTGTACCGGAGAAAATCTTGACAGATGGATTCATAATTGCAGGAATGAGCGGCGAAGATAGAGATTAGGTTCACAAATTTTCATTTGAAATTTTCAATTTTTTTACAATGCAAAAAAATACCATCAAAGATTGGGCTACCGATGACCAACCACGTCAGAAACTGCTTCATAAAGGAGCTGAAAACCTCAGTGATTCTGAATTATTAGCCATTCTTATCAACAATGGCATACCCGGGAAATCGGCATTAGAGCTTGCGAAAGACCTGCTGCGTCAATGTAACCATGATCTGAATACCATGGGTAGACTTTCTGTTCAATCGCTTTGTAAGCTGAAGATTAAAGGATTAGGACAGGCAAAAGCCATTCATATTACTGCCGCACTTGAACTGGGTTTGCGCAGACATTTGAGTCATGTAAAGAAAGAAGTGATCAAAAGTAGCAGAGATATTGCTGATTACCTGAGGGCAAAATTGGGTCACAAATCCAAAGAAGTATTTGGTGTACTTTTTTTGAACCGCAGCAATAAAGTAATCGCATTCGAACACATGAGTGAAGGTGGCATCACCGGCACTGTAGTTGATATCCGTGTCATCTTAAAAAAAGCATTGCTGCATGAGTCGGTATCGATGGTGATATGTCACAATCATCCCAGCGGCAACTTGGATCCCAGTACCGCAGATGAACTCATCACCAAAAAAATCAAGGAAGCGAGTTTGTTACTCGATATCAGATTATTGGATCATATCATTGTAAGTAATGAAGGACATTACAGCTTTGCAGATCATGGCAAACTCTGAATCCTTCTTCAGGCCTGCGCTGTTGGGCCACCAAAATTCATGGGAATTTCGATGTGCTCCAAATCCTGAATAGAACCATTAGCGGCTTCAAAACGAGCGATATTTTCTTCTAACGCTTTCATGAAACGCTTGGCATGCATGGGTGTAAAGATGATGCGTGATTTTACGCGGCTCTTTGGAGTGCCGGGCATTACGTTTACAAAATCTATCACAAACTCGGCATTACTATGTGTGATGATGGCAAGATTCGCATATTCACCTTCCGCCATTTCTTCACTGATCTCAATATTCAACTGATTGGGTTGCTGTTCCATTGTAATGATTTAAGGGAGCAAAAATAAGCTATTAATGTTGTGTACTTTATAAAAAGGAGAAGGCCGGTAAAACTACCGGCCATTCTCATGTGCATGATAAACTATAAAAACTGAAAACGAGTGAAAAGTTTAATAACTGGTAATGAATTTAGCGTTTTTTTTCCTTTCCTAAAAAATTATAGCCTTTTTATTCAATTTTTTTTATCCGGTATCTATCCCTCTCCGAGAAACGAACAGCTATTGATTCATTAAAAGTTTAAACATTAAAAAAATCAACATGTATCAATAAAGAATTTACATACCAGCTTTTAAATACTTTTGCGCCATGTTAGTATTAGATGGTAAAATAGCTGCCGCCGCAGTCAAGGAATCCCTCAAAATCAAAACCGCTCAATTGGCGGCTGAAGGAAAAAGAAAACCACATTTGGCAGCCATTTTAGTGGGTAATAACGGAGCCAGTGAAACCTATGTGGCCAGTAAAGTAAAAAACTGTGAAGAAACCGGCTTTGCATCGACCCTCATCAGACTAGCAGATACGATTGATGAAGCTTCCTTATTATCAACCATACACGAACTCAATACCAACCCTTCTATTGATGGCATTTTGGTTCAGTTACCATTGCCCAAACAAATCAGTGAGCAAAAAGTCATTGAAGCCATTGATCCTTTAAAAGATGTAGATGGTTTTCATCCCATCAATGTCGGAAAACTGGTTCAGGGTCTTTCTACCTTCATACCGGCTACTCCCTACGGCATCATGTTGATGCTGGAACATTATCAAATTGAAACAAAAGGAAAACATGCGATCGTAATAGGCCGAAGCAATATTGTAGGCAGACCAATGAGTATTCTTTTAAGTAGCAATCTCAAACAAGGCAACTGTACCGTTACGATTTGTCATTCACATACCCCGAACCTGAAAGAACTTTGTCTGCAAGCTGATATTATCGTTGCGGCTTTAGGCAGACCCGGATTTGTGACTGCAGATATGGTAAAACCCGGTGCAGTAATCATTGATGTAGGCATCACCCGCGTAGACGACAGTACCGCCAAGAAAGGATTTCGGATCAAAGGAGATGTTGCTTATGAAGAAGTAGCTGCCAAGGCATCTGCTATTACCCCGGTTCCGGGAGGAGTAGGATTGATGACCATTGCAGGATTGTTGAAGAATACGATGCAGGCTTACGAGCAGAGAGCCCATAGTCTATAGTCCATAGACCATGGTCCATGGACTATGGTCAAAAAATAAACATATCACCAATAAAGAAACACATATCAACTCTTTACCCGTCATGGAAGCTTTCTACACCCTCCAAGGTGAAGGTTTTCATCAGGGTCGTGCAGCTTACTTTATTCGTTTGGGTGGTTGTGATGTGGGTTGTGTGTGGTGTGATGTAAAAGATAGTTGGGATGCTTCCAAACATCCGCTGCAATCGGTTACCGATATTGTAACAGAAGCCAAAAAATATCCCGGTAAACTCGCTGTTATCACCGGAGGTGAGCCACTGATGCACAATTTGCATGAACTCACCCATGCATTAAAAGCTGCAGGATTCGAAACCAATATTGAAACATCCGGCTCCTCACCATTGAGCGGAGATTGGGATTGGATATGTCTATCACCCAAAAAGTTCAAAGCACCTTTGCCTGAGATCATACCATTAGCGCATGAATTGAAAGTGGTGATTTTTAATAAACATGATTTTGAATGGGCAGAAACCTATGCTGCACAAGTAAACCCTAACTGCAAACTATACCTGCAACCGGAATGGGATAAAGCAGAAAAAGTATTACCCCTGATCATCGATTATATCAAAGCACATCCTCAATGGGAATTGAGTTTACAAACACATAAATACATCAACGTTCCCTGATTGTTGGAATTTTAACAAGATACACTTCCCTTTTTTCCGAACTTTCAGCAGTGAAAAAATCGATCCTCTTTTTAAGTTGTATAGTATTAGTTACTGGTCTATACGCGCAAACGTATGATGCAGATAAAGTAAAGCCCAAAGCATTGGCACGCTATGAAAATGCCATTCAATTATTAAAAGACGGGCTTACACGAGAGGCAGTTCCCGTTTTGTTAGAGTGCATCAATATTGATTCTAATTTTTTAGATGCATACTTATCATTGGCAGGAGCATTCGGTGAACTAAAACAATACCAACGCTCAGTAAATCTATATGAGAAAGTACAAATAAAAGACCCTGTATACTTTTCCATCTATACACTCCCCTATTCCATCAACCTTGCCGGATTGGGAAGATTTGAAGAGGCATTGAAAGCAGTGAATATTTTCTTATCGATTCCGAATATCAGTGAACGTGGACAAAAAAGCGCTGCATATCGTAAACAATCGTATCAGTTTGCGATTGATTATGCATCCAAACATCCGGTAACCGATTACCAGTTTGCACCAATCAATCTCGGAGATAGTGTCAATGGCCCGCGTTCTGAATATTATCCATCGGTTACGGTCACAGATAGTTTATTGGTATTCACCAGAAGAACCGGTGATCAACGTGAAGACTTTATGCAGAGCACCATCACCAACAAAAAATTTGGTAAAGCACAACTCATAGATGGTGATATCAATCTAGAACCCAGAAAAGGTGCTATCACTGTTTCGCAGGATGGAGAATGGTTATTGTTTGCGGGTGATTTCTCCGGAAGAGGTTTGGGCTGGTATGATATTTATCTCTCTCAATACACACCACAAGGCTGGAGCGAACCTGAAAACTTGGGTCCAACCATCAATACTGAATTTTGGGAGAGCTCTCCTTCTATCAGTCCCGATAAACGGGTGCTCTATTTCAGTAGTAACCGTCCGGGTGGTTATGGCGGAAGAGATTTATACATGTCCATCAGACAACCCAATGGCAAGTGGGGTAAAGCCATCAATATGGGACCTACTATCAACTCTACAGGTGATGAATTTTCACCTTTCATTCATGCAGACAATCAAACATTATTTTATACTTCGGATGGACTACCCGGTTATGGCAACTCAGATCTTTTTGTATTGCGCAAAAATGAAAAAGGAGAATGGGGGAATCCGGAAAATCTTGGCTACCCCATCAACACCATTGAAAATGAAGGTAGTCTTGCGGTTTCAGCAGATGGACTCACAGCATACTATGCAAGTGACAGAAGTGATAGCAGGGGTAATCTTGATCTGTATGCATTTCAGTTAAGACCAAATATCAGACCCAATAGAACTTTGTATGTAAAAGGAAAAGTAACAGATGTCAATACCCAAAAAGGAGTACCGGCTACTGTTGAATTAACAGACAACAATAATGATGTGGTATTGATGCGTGTACAGACTGATGAGCTGGGTGAATATTTTATTACACTTCCTACCGGAAAAGATTACACATTTACAGTGAATCGAAAAGGTTATTTGTTTTATAGTGAATTGTATGCATTGAGTAAAAAAGAAGCCGATAGTGTATATAAAAAAGATATTGCGCTGAAACCGGTGAAACTGAATGAGAGCTTTGTATTTAATAATATCTTGTTTGCATCCAATAGTTATGCATTACCGGAGAATGGTTTGGCAGAGCTGGCACAATTGACACAGGTCTTGAATGATAATCCAACATTGAAAGTAGAGATCAGTGGTCATACAGATAATATCGGTAATACAAAAGATAACCTGACACTTTCTACCAACCGTGCAAAATCTATTGTTGATTATTTGGTGAGTAAAGGAATTAACTTAGAAAGATTATCATTCAAAGGTTATGGCGATACACAACCGGTTGCAGACAATACTACCGAAGAAGGCAGGGCTAAAAACAGAAGAACGAGCTTTACCATTACTGGTTTGTAAAAGCAGCTCTTACATTTTCCGGAATCACTTTATTCATCATTTCAACATACTCTTTTCCGGAAATAGGATAACCTTTAGTAGGTTTCTTTGGAATTCTACTTTCGGGTCTGATAGAGGAAGCAATAGACACATACCTGATTCCATGTGAGAAACTTTCTATGGCTAAAATCGCACCGGGTAACCCCGTAAACCCATGTTTAGATACCGGATAAGGAATTTGCGGTGTATACCATACCACTGCATTCAGATAATTATTCTTGGCAGGCATTGCCTTATAGCAAGTATATCCGAGAATTTTTATAGAATCCTGGTACATATCAAATTGTAATGCAGGGAAATTACGTTCCACTAAAAGTCTCTGATTATTTAATTCATGCCTTTGGATTTGATGATATTCTTTCTGTTGACTAAAATCAGTATAGGTATTATTATTTCGAAAATTTGCACCTAGCTTTTTCGCATTTCGATCTCTTGTGGATTCGAAAAAATTTACAAATGCTATATCACCTGTTACAATGATTTCAAAGTCTTTCAAGGGATGATATTTTTTAGGCTTTGTTAATAGGTTTACCTGAAGTGAATCTGTTAATGTCAGATACCCCGATTTATATTCAATCACAAATGGCTTTTCTATTCGCTGCGCATCCACACTTGTGTAGATCATTAAGAAAAATAACCAAGCAATAACCCTACGCATTCTAAAATTTTAGAATTTGAATTTAGTGACTAATTAGGTAATTCCCTATGTATAAATACCTGTTTTATCCATTATTTTTTTGCTGACATTGTCGGCATGATCACAGAAGAAAGTATTTATCAATTATCACTCACCCAAATACCGGATATCGGAAGCATTCTCACCAAACAACTGGTCGACTATTTCGGATCTGCTTCCGCTATTTTCAAAGCCAGAAAAAAAGAATTGGCTGCTGTGGAAGGAATTGGAGAAGTAAGAGCTGCACAGATCAAGAAATTTACAAATCATCTTAATTCCGAACAGGAGCTGAAAAAGATAGAGCAACATCAACTTAAATTAATTTTTTTGACAGATGAACAATATCCTCAACGATTGAAGAACTGTTCAGATCCACCACTGGTGCTTTTTTTCAAAGGAAATAAACCTTTGAATCCTTCCAGAATCATCAGCGTGATTGGTAGCAGAAATGCAACCGATTATGGCAGAATGGTTACCGAGCAATTGATCAAAGCATTACAACCTTATGATGTGATGATCGTAAGTGGGTTGGCACATGGTATTGATGCCATCGCACATCGAGCGGCATTACAGCAACAATTACCCACCATTGGTGTGATGGCACATGGATTCAAAACGATATATCCATATGTACATCGATCATTGGCAAAAGAAATGATCGATCAAGGTGGCTTACTCACAGAGTTTTGGTTTGATGCATTACCCGACAGACATCATTTTCCACAACGCAACAGAATCGTTGCCGGTATTTCAGATGCGACTGTTGTCATAGAGACTGCAGTGAAAGGTGGAAGTATGATCACAGCAGATCTGGCTTTTGAATATAACCGTGATGTTTTTGCAGTACCGGGACGTATTTATGATCAGCGTAGCAGTGGCTGCCTACAATTGATCGCTCAAAACAAAGCCACAGCTTTTACCAGTCCTGAACAAATTATCAGCGCATTGGGTTGGTTAGAATCCAAAAAGAAAAAAAGTCTACAAAAAAAATTATTCCCGGAACTTTCACGCGAAGAACAAATCATTGTATCAATACTCACCGAATATCATCAAATACATGTAGATGAGCTCTACCTCAAAACTAAACTCCCCAGCTCAGCCATGGCCTCAGCCATTCTCAATCTCGAATTACAGAATATTATTATTCAGTTGCCGGGGAAGAGGTACGAATTGAGTTCATAGTCGATAGTCCATAGTCCATGGTAGAACCTGTTTGACATTACCATGGACCATGGACTATGAACCATGGACCAAAATCATTTTTTGGAACCAATATTCCCATTGAACTATCTTTGCACATGGCAACAAGAAAATCTTCTCCCCGCAACAATGCTGCTGCATCCAGGTTATTTGGCGAAGGGCTTACCTTCGATGATGTTCTGTTGATGCCCGCTTACAGTGAAATCCTTCCCCGCGAAGTTGATATCCGTTCACAACTTACCAAAGCCATCACATTGAATGTTCCGATCCTATCCGCTGCGATGGATACCGTAACAGAAGCAGGTTTGGCCATTGCATTGGCACGTGAAGGCGGATTGGGCATTCTTCATAAAAACATGACGATTGAAAAGCAAGCTGAACAAGTGCGTAAGGTAAAACGGAGTGAAAGTGGTATGATCATTGACCCTGTTACCTTATTAGTAGATGCTACCATTGGCGATGCGTTGAAGTTGATGAAAGAAAATAAAATCGGCGGTATTCCTATCATCGATGGCGGACAAAAACTCGTGGGTATTCTTACCAACCGTGACCTTCGTTTTGAGACGGATAAAAAAAGAAAGGTGAAAGAAGTGATGACCAAAGAAAATCTCATCACCGCTCCTGAAGGTACTGATCTAAAAAAAGCAGAGAAGATCTTACGTCAATATAAAATTGAAAAACTCCCTGTTGTCAATAAACAAGGCAAGCTTATTGGATTGATTACTTACCGTGACATCATGCAACTAAGTAATTTCCCCAATGGTGTGAAAGATAACTTAGGTAGATTATTGGTAGGTGCTGCATTAGGTATTACTCGTGATCTGATGGATCGTGCTGCTGCCTTACAACAAGTTGGTGTAGATGTGGTAACGCTTGATAGTGCACATGGACATAGCAAAGGGGTGATTGAAGCATTGAAAGCGCTGAGAAAAAATTTCAAAAATTTACAGATCATAGCAGGTAATGTAGGCACAGCTGCAGGAGCCAAAGCTTTAGCAGATGCTGGTGCCGATGCAGTGAAAGTAGGTATTGGTCCGGGCTCTATTTGTACTACTCGTATTGTTGCCGGTGCAGGTGTTCCACAACTGACTGCCATTATGGAAGCCAGTCACGCTTTGAAAACAAAAGGTACTCCTATTATTGCCGATGGTGGTATTCGCTATACCGGTGATATGGTAAAAGCATTAGCAGCAGGTGCAAACTTGGTGATGATGGGTAGCGTTTTTGCAGGCGTACAGGAAAGTCCCGGAGACACCATCATCTATGAAGGACGTAAGTTCAAAGAATACAGAGGCATGGGAAGTTTAGGTGCTATGAGTCAGGGTAGCGGCGATCGTTATTTTCAGGATGTTGAAGATGATATTAAAAAGTTTGTACCGGAAGGCATTGAAGGTCGTGTGGCGTATAAAGGAAGTTTGAGTGAGATTATTTATCAATACGTAGGTGGATTAAGGGCCGGTATGGGTTATTGTGGGGCTAAAAATATCAAAGCTTTACAACAAGCCACTTTTGTAAAGATCACCAATGCAGGGATGAAAGAAAGCCATGCACATGATATTGATATTACAAAAGAGGCGCCGAATTATAGTAGGAAATAAAGTTGATCGCATTTGTCGAAAAGCTCCGGAACATTTCGGAGCTTTTTTATTTTTTATACCGAACTTGGGGCAATAAATATCTTTTGTGAAAACACCTTCTTTGTATCTCGTCATTTTATCAGGGTTATTATTATACTTGGCATGGCCTGCTTCTTCATTAATGCCATTGATATTCATTGCTTGGATACCATTATTGATGGTAGCAGATAGAAATATGACAGCTGCTCGTTTTTTTGGCTGGACATTTCTTACCACACTTATTTGGAATACCGGCACTACTTGGTGGATGTGGAACTCTACAGATGTTGGAACCATCGCTGCCATTATGTTCAATAGTATGTTAATGACTTTCCCATGGTGGGGTTATTACCATCTGAAGAAAAAAGGAAGACGTATTGGCTATATTTCTTTGATTAGTTTTTGGATGTGTTTCGAATACATACACCATAATTGGCAACTCAGCTGGCCCTGGTTATCATTAGGTAATGTATTTGCTATGTATCCTGATATTATTCAATGGTATGAGTTCACGGGTGTACAAGGTGGAACTTTATGGGTATTGATCGCTAATATTTTCTTGTATGAAACCATTGGTGCTTATCAACAGAAAACTGCATTCCAAAAAAAAATAGCCATCACGATAACTATTTTGATCCTCCCCGTATTGATCTCCCTTTTCATTAAACCTTCTTTACAAAAAGAAAAGATCAAACACAATTTGGTCATTGTTCAACCCAATGTAGATCCTTATGGAAAATTCAATGCAGGGTCTACTAGTGAACAAATCAGCTCTTTATTACAACTGACTGAACAAGCGATTGATAGTAATACCGCTTTGGTCATCTGGCCTGAAACAGCGATGAGTGCTGCAGAATGGCAAGACAATGTTTTATACAACAGCTACTATCAGCCTGTCTTTGAGTTTAGCAAAAAACATCCTTCCATCAGTATCGTTTCGGGAATTGAGACCTTTAAAAACTACGGGTACGAAAAACTAACAGCTACTGCAAGAGCAAGTGGTAGCGGCACTTATTATGATGCATTCAATGCGGCAGTGCATATCAGCAATGGACAACCTATTGCATTTTATAATAAAAGTAAATTGGTACCGGGTGTAGAATCATTACCTACCTTTTTAAATTTCATGGCGCCTGTTTTTGAACAGTTCGGAGGTACTATCGGAGGGTATGGTAGATCTGAAAGTGCCACTGCATTTACAACAGCACAAAATCCGTATAGCAGTGCTCCCATTATTTGCTATGAAAGTGTGTATGGAGAATATGTAGGTGAATATGTGAAACAAGGTGCCAATATTCTTACCATTATGACCAATGATGGCTGGTGGGGAAATACACCCGGACACCGTCAGCATTTACATTATGCCAAACTCCGTGCTATTGAAACAAGAAAATGGGTAGCCAGAAGTGCGAACACCGGAATCTCTGCGGTCATAAATCCACTTGGTGAAATTAAAGTCAGTGAACCATGGAATCAAAAAACGACAATTAAATACTCAGTACCGGTAGTAAGTGGAGAAACTTTTTATGTTCGGTGGGGAGATTATCTATACAAATTGACTTCGGTAATTAGTGTATTATTGATCTTATGGAAATTCACGGATAAACTTCGAAAAAAATAACCAAATGCATAAACATTGTACTTGGTCTGACGGCACCATTCACTATCAGGTAGTGGGAACAGGTATTCCTGTTGTATTGCTACATGGATTTGGTGAAGACAGCAGCATCTGGGATGCATCAATAGCTCACTTACAGAAAATCTGTACACTCATTATTCCTGATTTACCCGGCACCGGGTTATCGGAATGGAAAAGCGCCCAACACATCTCACTTCAACAAAACCCTATTGACCATTCACCTCCGAAAGGAGTCCTCCGGACATTCACCATTCACAACCTAGCAGATGCTGTTAACTCCATGCTAGTAAACGAAAAAATCGATCAGTGTTTCATGCTTGGACATAGCATGGGCGGTTATATTACATTAGCGTATGCAGAAAAGTATCCGAAACAATTACTTGGTTTTGGCTTGATTCATTCTACGGCATTTGCTGATAGTGAAGAGAAGAAAAACAATCGCTTACGAGGTATTGAAATGATGGATAAGTATGGTGGCTTTGCTTTTTTAAAAAATACGATCCCCAATCTCTTTGGAACTAGTTTCAAAAAAAATCATCCCGAAATCATAGAAGCACTGATTGAAAAATCTGCATCTATTCCTACTTCCAGTTTACAGGCCTATTATTACGCTATGATGGAAAGACCTGACCGAACAGCTGTTTTACAAGGCAACCCCTTACCTGTTTTGTTCGTTCTCGGAACGGAAGATGTAGCGGCTCCCTTAAACGATGTATTGCAGCAAACGCATCTTCCACTAAACTCGTATATTCATATACTGGATGGAATTGGTCACATGGGCATGTTAGAATCAACAGAAAGGATCCATCAATATATCGATGCGTTTATACATCAATCCTAATATTTTTTATGAAGAAATCATTCTTCATAATGTTTCTTCTTCTATGCACATTGCCCGCACTATCCAGACATGTGGCGGGTGGAGAATTGTTCTATGAATACCTGGGTTCGGGTAATGCACCCAACACCAGTAATTATAAGATCACCTTACGTCTTTTCAGGGAATGTTCTTCTCCTGGACCTCGTTTAGAAAATGAAAGAGTGAACGTAGGAATTTATCAGAACGATATTCTGTATACCGACCTTTCCTTGCCTATGATTGGTTCTGTTAATGAGCTTAGACTCAGAACAGATTTATTTCCCTGTTTAGTAGGTGATCCGGTAGTGTGTTATGAAGTGGCGATCTATTCCAATGTAATTGCTTTACCCACTAATCAAAGTGGGTATCTTCTTTCCAGAACAGGTTGTTGCAGAATCGATCGCATCTCTAATCTGGCAATACCGGTGAGTGTCGGCAGTAACTATATCACAAAAATACCCGGTACTGCTTCACTTCCGGATGGACAACATAACAGCAGTCCTCAATTTCGTGTAAGAGATACTGCATTGGTTTGCACAGAAAAAAAATTCATCTTAGATTTTGGTGCTACAGATACGGATGGTGATAAATTGACGTATTCTTTTTGTGATGGATTTGCCGGAAATAGTGGCAGCAATAATGCCCCCATCCCACAAAGTCTCACACTAAATCCGTTGAGTTATGCTTTCCCTTATAATGGCGGTCAACCATTGGGCGATAAGGTAACCATTGATCCTGAAACAGGTATCATTTCAGGTATCGCACCGCCGGGGGGACAATACGTGGTGAGTGTTTGTATTACCGAATGGCGAAATGGGAAACCCATTACAGAACATCGAAAAGATTTTATTTTAAAAGTAGATGATTGTGATTTGATAGAAGCCGATCTCCCACCGAGAATTGTAAAATGTGATGACAATACCGTGAAGTTCGAAAACGGTTCTACCTCATCAGCTATCACATCCTATTTATGGGATTTTGGTGTGCCCGGTAGTCCAAATAATTCCTCTACTTCCGCAACTCCTGTTTTCACTTATGCTGATACTGGAAAATACATAGCACGTTTAACCGTGAGAGGTCCGGAAGGATGTGAAGGCAAAGACAGTACCGAAGTATTGGTGTATCCCGGATTCAAAGCCGACTTCAACAGCAGCGGATTTTGCGCACAATTGCCTTATCAGTTTACAGATGCGAGTTTTGCGAAGTATGGTGTGATCAATAACTGGAAATGGAATTTCGGAGTAGATACCACATTGGCAGACACGTCAAGAATGGCCAATCCGCAATACAAATATGCAGGAAGTTTGCTGGCATCAGTAAAATTGATCGTTGAAAGCAGTAAGGGCTGTGTAGATAGTATCAGAAAATCAATCACCATTCGCGACAAACCCATCATTCAACTCCCTTTTAGAGATACGGTTATTTGCAGTGTTGACAGTTTATTGATTCCTGTATCTGGTACCGGTAATTTCAGTTGGGTACCTAATACAAATATTCTTGGAATCAATACCAATCGACCGATTGTGTTTCCCAAAGACACTACACGGTATATTGTTACCATGTCTGAAAATGGTTGTACCAATACAGATACAGTAACCGTGAATGTAGTGGACTATATCACCGTACAAGCCGGACCGGATACTACCATCTGCCTAACCGATCTGATCACACTTCGCACAAATACCATTGCAAGTTCATTTGCTTGGTCACCTTCATTAACACTCAACAATCCTACTGTTAAAAATCCTGTCGCCAGGCCAACAGCAAACACAACGTATACGGTCATTGGTAATTTAGGCAGTTGTCAAGCAACAGACCAAATCACAGTAAGGGTAGCACCTTATCCGCAAGCAAATATTACAACACGTGATACCATTATATGCTATGGAAGTCGTGTACAACTAAATGCAACCTATACAGGAACAGATTTTCGGTGGTTACCCACCAATGCATTGTTGAATACAAACAGTTTGAATCCATTAGCAGGACCAACTCGAACTATGATTTATACACTTGTTGTGAGAGATACTTTATCCGGTTGTCCAAAGTCTGTGCGCGACTCTATCTTAATACAGGTTATTCCCAATATTATTGTGAACGCTGGAAGAGATACCATGATTGTACCTGATCAATTACTAGCTTTAGAAGCAACAGCATCCAGTGGTACTCAGTTTAATTGGACACCTTCTCTCGGTTTGAATAATACCATGATTCATAACCCCCTTGTACAATTGGGAAATGATGTCGACTCTATCTTGTATCGTGTTCGGGTAACAGATGCCGGCGGTTGTTATGGAGAAGATGATATACTCGTGAAAGTATTAAAAAGTCAACCTGATATTTTGGTGCCTAGTGGATTCACACCCAATGGAGATGGTAAAAATGATATCTTAAAACCCATACCGGTAGGTATTACTGAGCTTCAATATTTCAGGGTTTACAATCGGTGGGGACAATTGTTATTTAGTACCAGTCAACAAGGTATTGGATGGGATGGTAGGTATAATGGCATTTCACAAGGTTCGGGGACTTATGTGTTTATGACACAGGGAAAAGACATTTATGGAAAAACGGTATTTCGTAAAGGCACAGCTGTATTAATTCGGTAAATACAGCCATATTTTCAGGCAACTAATCTCCCTATCTGATTGTCAGATAAAAGAATTTCCTGTTATTTGACAAAATAAGCAGCAATTCATACCTAATTTAACTCTTAGGGATGTTGTAAACCCTTTAAAAACGATACAGACTGCATTTCCGGATAGCGTGGTATGTAATTTCACAAAACTGGAAGAAAGGCGTTTTGGTTCTCAAGCATGAAAAAAGCGATACTGACTATATTGTTATTAGTTTCCCTGATCACGACTTATGCGGGGCATATTGCAGGCGGGGAAATGTATTATGAATATATTGGTCCGGGCACTACTGCTGCCAATACTTCTAGATATCGAATTACCTTACGTTTATTTAGAGATTTTTATGCCTCGGGTACCAGTGCTCCTTTACCAGGCAGTGTTATGTTGCTCATTTACAATAATACTACCCCTGCATCTCTTTATGGGTCTCAAGTAACTGCTCCTCAAATCAGTCAACAAGATTTAGCCCTTACAGATATAAATCCTTGTATCAATGGGAATGTAACAGTCAGATATCTTCTTGCCAACTACTCGGTTTTGGTTGATTTACCGAATACAGCAAGCGGATATGTCGTTATGTACCAAACTTGTTGCAGGAGTGTAGATATAAATAATATCCAAAAAGTACAGGTCACCCCTCAAACGTTGGGAGAAGGTGCAACTTATACCTGTAATATACCGGGAACAGGTGTGTTACCTTTAGGTGTTAACTCCAGTCCCGTTTTTGCACTAAAAGACACTACATTAGTCTGTCAAAATTCTCCTTTCATTCTTGATTTCAGTGCTACTGATCCCGATCAAGGTGATTCTTTGTCTTATAGTCTTTGTGCTGCATTCGACAGAGGTAATACTGCAAGTGCATTAGATCCAAATTACTCTTCCCCACCTTTTAATCCTGTTGGATATGTATCAGGGTTTTCCGGAACCAATCCGCTTGGAACCAATGCAACCATTGATCCTGTAACAGGTATTATTTCCGGCTTAGCGCCAGCAAGTGGTTATTATGTAATAAATGTTTGCATTACTGAATGGAGAAATGGAGTAGCTATATCACAACACAGAAAAGATTTTACACTTAGGGTATCTGATTGCTCACTAACTGGTGCTAGCCTAAAACCTACATATATTACTTGTAATGGGTTTACTATGAATTTCAAAAATGAGTCTCCCAGCCCTAATATCATTGGATATCTTTGGGATTTTGGGGAAAGAGGTGTTCCTAATCCAACTTCAATTGCACCAACTCCTACACATACTTATTCTGATACAGGCACTTTTGTTTTAAAGCTAAAAGTGAATAATGACAAAGGATGTGAAGATTCAACAACTGCTCAAGTACGTGTATATCCTGGCTTTGTTCCCGATTTTAATGTACAAGGTACTTGCTATCTCAATAATTTTAATTTTACTGATGCTACTACTACAGCTTATGGGGTAGTGAATAGCTGGCGATGGGATCTTGGTGATCTTACTACTGCAGCCGATACATCCAGAAGAAAAGATACCATTTGGAAATATGCGACTCCACAAACGGTTCAGGTGAAATTGGTGACCACTAATAGTAAAGGCTGTATAGACTCTATCACAAAACCCATTATTATACGCGATAAACCTCTTGTCAATCTTGCATTTCGAGATACATTGATATGCAGTATTGATACCCTTACTTTACAAAGCACCATTGGAAGCGGTACAGTTGCATGGACAACAGACAGACCTGCTAGTTTAGCCCGCATGTTGAATATTAATACACCCAACCCCATTGTATATCCGGTTGATACCACTCGCTATTTTATCACAATCAATGATAATGGTTGTATCAATACGGATACCGTCACAGTAAACGTATTAGACTTTATTGATGTTGAACTCGGACTGGATACCAGCATCTGTCGTACAGATCAATTTACCTTAAGTCCGGTCAGTGATGCATTGAGTTATCAATGGACTACATCTACGGGAGTTACTATACCCGGTAATACAAAATATCCTTTGGTACAGCCATTGGTGAGTACCATGTATTATGTGACTGCTAATTTGGGTTATTGTCAGGATAGAGATTCTGTATTTGCAAATGTGGCCCCTTATCCGCAAGCAATCGTACGAAGTGATACTACGATTTGTTTTGGTGATCGTGTGCAATTGGCCGGAGTCGTAGTGGGTGCCGGTTTTAACTGGTCACCCTCTTCTTCATTGATCAATGCCAATACATTGTTTCCCATTGCCGGTCCATCCAAAACCACACAATATATTCTTACAGCAATTGATACACTAGGTTGTAATAAACCTGTTCGAGATACTGTAACCATATTTGTCACTCAACCGCTTACTGCTTATGCAGGTAAAGATACTTTTGTGGTTGCAGGAAGACCCGTACAACTATTGGCAGAAGGGGGGAATAATTATCTATGGACGCCCACTACGGGATTGGATAATCCTACCAGCGCTTCTCCAACGGTAATACTGCCTGAAACCATCGATTCCATACGTTATATCGTTCGTGCGATTGGTGCCGGTGGTTGTTATGATGAAGATGATGTGATTGTCCGTGTCTTTAAAACAGGTCCCAACCTTTTTGTACCCTCGGCTTTTACACCCAATGGAGATGGGAAAAATGATATCGTCAGACCCGTAGGTGTAGGTATCGCTACATTACAATACTTCAGAGTTTATAACCGCTGGGGACAATTGGTATTCTCTACGAGTCAAACAGGAAAAGGTTGGGATGGTATTTTTAACGGTACTCCTCAACCATCAGGAACCTATGTATTTGAAGCAGTGGGCACCGATCAATCGGGTAACCGTGTTTATAAGAAGGGAACGATTGTGTTGATTAGGTGATAGTTCATTGCGCATAGCTAGTAGGTCATAGCGTATGGCAAATGGATCATGGCGAATAGCTTATGGAAGAAACTGTTTATTCATTTTTGCCATACGCTATGACCTATTAGCTATCTGCTACCTTAACTTTGCACAATGAAAAAAATCATACTCATTACTGGTGCTACATCCGGTTTTGGAAAAGCCATTACTTATACTTTTGCTGCTGCTGGATGGAACTGTATCATCACAGGCAGAAGAAAAGAAAGATTAGATACCATTGCAACAGATTTACAAACCAAATATGCCATTCAAATTTTATCTCTAGTTTTTGATGTGCAAGACAGAAAAACAGTGGCAGATACACTTAGTAATCTGCCGGAAGAATGGCAAGCGATAGATGTTTTGGTGAATAATGCCGGATTGGCACTGGGAAGAGACAGTTTTGAAAATGCCAACCTAGATGATTGGGATACGATGATGGATACGAATGTGAAAGGATTAATGTACGTTACCAAAGCCATTATACCTTTTATGATCAGTAGAAAGAAGGGGCATATCATCAATATTGGTTCCACTGCCGGTAAAGAAGTATACAAAGATGGTAATGCTTACTGTGCTAGTAAACATGCTGTTGATGCTATCAGCAAAGCAATGCGTATTGACCTGCTCCCCCATCATATCAAAGTAACTACTATTCATCCAGGTGCAGCTGAAACTGAATTCTCGATTGTAAGATTCAAAGGAGATACATCCAAGGCAGATGCGGTATATAATGGATACCATGCATTACAAGCAGAAGATATTGCGAATATCACATATTACACGGCCACTCTACCTGAACATGTATGCATCAATGATTTGGTTGTCACCTGCACATCTCAGGCCAATTCATTTTATTTGCAGAAAGACTAATTAACTTGTCCGCCTGGGCGGATGCAATTTGAAAATTTGAAAATGAAATACTCGCTTTCCTCATTTTCAAATTCTCAAATTTTCAAATTTTGACGTACACTCCATCATTATTTCCTCAACCACTGCTGCTGCAGGTTTGATTTCATGGATGAGTGCGCTTACTTGTCCGATTTCTAATTCGCCCTCTTCCATATCACCTTCAAACATTCCTTTTTTCGCCCTCGCTCTTCCTAAGATTTGTTTCAGCTCTTCTTCTGAAGCGCCGCGCAATTCAGCCGCTTTGATTTCTTCTGCGAATTTATTTTTTAAGAGTCGAACAGGTACTACTTTTTTCATCGCCAACTGTGTATCACCTTCACCCGCGTTAATAATTGCTTCTTTAAAAGCTAAGTGAGATGAAGCTTCCGGTGTACATACAAACCTACTTCCTACTTGAACGCCATCGGCTCCCAATACCATTGCTGCGAGCATTTGTGTGCCGGTAGCAATGCCTCCCGCAGCTATTACCGGAATATTAACAGCTGCACGTACGGCTGGTATCAAAACCATGGTTGTTGTTTCCTCTCGACCGTTATGCCCACCTGCTTCAAATCCTTCTGCTACAACAGCATCACAACCTGCTTCCTCGGCTTTCTTAGCAAACTTACTGCTACTCACTACATGCGCTACCTTGATCCCGCGCTCTTTCAAAAAGCCTGTCCATGTTTTAGGATTTCCCGCACTGGTAAAAACAATCGGTACTTTTTCGTCTATAATAATATCCATCAACTGATTAATATCCGGATACAACAAAGGCACATTCACTCCAAAGGGTTGATCTGTTGCTGCTTTACATTTTCGGATATGTTCGCGCAATACATCCGGATACATACTCCCCGCACCCAATAAACCAAGCCCACCCGCATTACTCACCGCACTCGCCAACCTCCACCCACTCGCCCATATCATGCCTGCTTGGATGAGGGGGTAGCGGGTGGCAAATAAAGAAGAGATGCGATTGTTAGTCCATAGTCCATGGTCCATAGTCGATGGTTATTTTAGTGATTTTTCAAATTTCGTAATCATCTTACAGAGTATTTCATATTCAGTATATGCTTTCTCAAAAATAATAGTATTAATATACGCTTTCTTCTTAGCAATAAACAGGCAGGCAACAACTTCAACTGCGGATCTTAAAGCATACCGCAAAAATCTAGTAAACTCAGCATTACTTTGTCCAGTTGATCCTTCAGCAATATTTAAAACAACTGAATCAGCCGCTCGTCGGATTTGATTGGACAGATTGTATATTTCATAATGAGGAAAAGAAATTACAATCTCTTGTACTAGCAGTGAAAGATCAAGAGACTTATTCCAAACTTGTAATGTTTCAAACTTAAAAGCCATAAACCGAAAATATCGGTTCTAAACATTCAAAAAACAGGTATTAATACTCCGTATAGTTACGCTCTCCAAGGTAACAACCATGGTCTATGGACCATAGACTATCGACTATTATCCAAAATCTATCTCCGTATTATCTCCAATATTCAAACTCCTGCTCAACCCTTTCACAGATGCATCACTGCCGATGAGTGAATTGTCGAGGACTACTTCATAGAGACTGGTGTAAGATCCGATGATACTATCTCTTACAATAGAATGTTTAATAGTGGTGTTGGCTCCAATGGCTACATGTGGACCAATAATGGAGTTAGCGATATCACAACCCGGCGCAATACTGACAGGAGGAATGATGATGGTATCTTTGAAATCGTGTCCATCTACAATATTACCTCCGAACTTTTTCAATAGGGTAGCATTGCTTTCTAATAAAGTTTCTTTCTTACCGCAATCAAACCAGTTCTTTACTTTGAATGACTGAAACTTTGCACCACGCTTGATCATACAATCCAGTGCATCTGTCAGATTGTATTCTCCATAAGTTTTAATGTCCTGTGTAAATAGATGATGCAAACATTCAAAAAGAAAATGGGTTTCCTTGATTTTGTATAAACCTACCAATGCCATATTGCTTTTTGGAATGGCTGGCTTTTCTACGACTTGTTCAATAAAACCATCATCACCAATAGAAGCTACTCCAAAATTTCTGGGGTCATCTACTTTTTTGATACCCAACATACTATATGGACTATTCACCACTTCCCTTACATCATACTCACAAATGGTATCGCCCAGCGCCACAAACACTTCATCCTGACCTACAATATTTCTGGTCAACTCAATAGCATGTCCTGTACCTTGGCGTTCATTCTGAAAAACGAAATGAGCAGTCATATCAGGATAGGTCTGCTTTACATAGTCTTGAATTTTTTCACCCAGATAACCCACAATAAAAATAAACTCATTGATACCGGCTTCTCTGAGTTGATCAACGATATAACTGAGAATGGTTTTTCCGGCAATAGGAATCAAGGCCTTGGGTTGCGTATAAGTATGCGGTCTGAGTTTAGTACCTGCACCCGCTACTGGTATGATTGCTTTCATGGGAGATTTTTTTTGACGAGTCCATTCGCACCATGCTTACAACAGCTCCACCCGGAAGCAGTTTTACTCATCAAGAGGTCGAAAATAGGAAAATCTGGTCATTGAGCAAGTGGTGTGGATATTTGGCTGAGGCCAAAGCTGCGAGCTTCGAGCTACTAGCTTCGAGCAAATAAAGGATGTAACATTATAATAATTACTTATTGCATATTCTTACATTAATGAATTACTAGAAGCTAGAAGCTAGCAGCTCGTAGCTCATAGCTTCTTATATTTGCACTAAATACTTCATCATGCAAAGAGATACCCTCGTATTCGATCTCATTAAACAGGAATTAGAACGTCAACGTCGTGGCATTGAGCTGATTGCGTCAGAGAATTTTACCAGCTTACAGGTGATGCAGGCCATGGGTAATGTAATGACCAACAAGTATGCCGAGGGGTATCCTGGTAGAAGATATTATGGTGGTTGTGAAATTGTGGATCAGACAGAACAATTAGCCATTGATAGACTTAAACAAATATTCAATATTGAATATGCCAATGTTCAACCCCACAGTGGCGCCCAAGCCAATGCTGCATTGATGCTGGCGATACTGCAGCCGGGTGATAAAATTTTAGGACTAGACCTAAGCATGGGCGGACACCTTACGCATGGTTCAGCTGTTAACTTCAGCGGTAAATTATATGAGCCTCATTTTTATGGTGTAAAAAGAGAAGATGGATTGGTAGATTATGAAATGCTGGAAGAAAAAGCAAGAACCGTGCGACCCAAACTCATCATTTGTGGTGCCAGTGCTTATAGCAGAGATTGGGATTATGCTCGTATACGTAAGGTAGCTGATGAGGTAGGTGCATTTGTGCTAGCCGACATCGCTCACCCAGCAGGATTAATCGCCAAAGGCTTATTGTCTGATCCTTTTGATCATTGTCACTTTGTAACCTCTACTACTCATAAAACACTACGTGGACCAAGAGGTGGTGTGATCATGATGAGAAGAGATACTGAGAACCCATTTGGTCTGAAGGATGTAAAAGGAAATTTACGGATGATGAGTAATCTCATTGATATGGCTGTATTTCCTGGAACACAGGGTGGGCCATTGGAACATGTAATTGCTGCAAAAGCAATAGCGTTTGGAGAAATTTTGACAGATGAATTTTTAGTTTATCAACAACAAGTACAAAAGAATGCACAAGCTATGGCAAAAGCTTTTGTTGATAGAGGGTATCAAATCATCAGTGGCGGCACAGACAACCATTTGATGCTTATTGATCTGAGGAACAAAAACATCAGTGGTAAAAAAGCAGAACAGGTATTGGGGCATGCAGATATCACTGCCAATAAAAATATGGTTCCATATGATGATAAAAGCGCCTTTGTTACTTCGGGTATTCGATTTGGAGTAGCAGCTATTACCACACGTGGTATGATTGAGAAGGATATGGAATTTGTTGTCAATTCAATTGATCAGGCTTTGATGAGTGCTGATGATGAATCAAAACTGAAAGATATCAAAAAGCAAGTGAATGATTTTATGTCTCAGTTCTCTTTGTATCCTGAAATGCAATAAGCAAGATTCAAGAATGAAGAGACAAGTAACAAGTCTTAAAAGAATTTTTCGCTAAAAGAAATATTATGATACAACGTGTACAATCATTATGGCTACTGGCTGCATCCATTTGCGGATTCGCTACTTTGAAAATGCCTTTTTATGTAGGTAGCGTTGGCGCTACTGCTGCAGAAGAGTTTACTGCTATGAGCCATTTATTGATACTCATACTCACTATCGCAGCTGCAATAGTTGCTTTGGTATCTATATTCTTGTACAATAACAGACCACTGCAGCTCAAAATTGCATTAGCCGGGATGGCTGTGAGCATCTTAAATATTGTGTTGTATTTTGTATTTACCAAAAAGTATGATACCGGTGCTATTGCTTTGAGTGCTGTGTTCATCTTTGCCATTCCTATCTTCTTTATCATGGCGATCATTGGCATCAATAAAGATGAGAAGCTGGTAAAGAGTGTAGATCGACTTAGATAGAAAAATATAATAAAGCCACAGATTCATCAGCCTAGGCTGATGAATCTGTGGCTTTATTATTTATAAGAATTTTGCCGTATTACTTTCTTTTAGTTTTTTGATCCCTTCAGGAATACCTGCATAAACTACTTGTCCACCGCCATCACCTGCCTCGGGTCCCATATCAATGAGCCAATCCGCAGATTTAATCACATCTGTATTGTGTTCAATCACAATCAATGAGTGACCTTGCTCTATCAATGCTTGAAATGAAGCCAGTAGTTTTTTGATGTCATGAAAATGAAGTCCGGTAGTGGGTTCATCAAAGATGAATAACATATGACCTACACCTTTCCCTTTACCCAAAAAACTCGCCAACTTTACACGCTGTGCCTCTCCGCCACTTAATGTGTCACTGCTTTGTCCGAGTTTGATATAGCCCAATCCTACATCCTGTAAAGGCTGTATGGCTGTTTTGATATTTTTTTCTTCGGTAAAAAATTCAATTGCATCATCTACACTCATATCTAGTATATCAAAAATATTTTTCCCTTTATACTGTACTTCGAGTACTTCCTCTTTGAATCGTTTGCCATTACAAACATCGCAAGTAAGGTGTACATCAGCAAGGAATTGCATTTCTACAATTTGTTCGCCTTCTCCTTTACAAGCATCACATCTTCCTCCATCTACGTTGAAAGAGAAATGCTTAGCCTGAAATCCACGCATCTTTGATAATGGCTGTTTCGCATACAAATCACGTATGGTATCATAGGCTTTGATATAGGTAATGGGATTACTTCTCGATGATTTACCAATCGGGTTTTGGTCTACCAATTCTATCTGTGAGATATAATCGGTGTCGCCACTGATCTTATTATGCAGCCCTACTTTCTCTGCAGGCTCTCCTTTCATTTTTTTCAAGGCAGGATATAAGACTTGCTTTACCAATGTGGTTTTACCACTACCACTCACGCCACTTACTACACAAAGTGTATTCAATGGAAATGCAACTGTGATATTTTTAAGATTATTCTGTGCTGCACCTTCCACTATGATGGAACGATTCCACTTTCTTACTTTATCTGGCGCTTCGATTTTTAGTTTTCCGGTAAGGTATTTACCTGTTAGGCTTTCAGGATGATGCGTGATCATTTCGTAATTGCCTGCTGCTACCACTTCTCCCCCTAAATGAGAAGCCAGTGGTCCCATATCAATGATATGATCAGCTTCTCGCATCATCATTTCATCGTGTTCAACCACTACTACTGTATTACCTAGATCCCGTAACGATTTCAGCACACTGATCAATCTTTCCGTATCCCTAGAATGAAGTCCGATAGAAGGTTCATCTAAAATGTACAAGGAATTGGTAAGGTTACTTCCCAAGCTTCTGGTTAATTGAATACGTTGACTTTCTCCCCCACTGAGTGAATTGGCCAAACGATTCAAAGTGAGATAACCCAAACCTACATCCAATAAGGTTTGTAATCGTTGGTGAATTTCAATCAGGATTCTTTTTGCAATTTGCTGATCATGTTCAGAGAGTACCAATTCATTGAACCACTTTTTCAAATCACGAACCTGCCATTCACATAGTTCCCCAATATGTTTACCACCGACTTTAACATACAAAGCTTCTTTTCTCAATCGGTAGCCTTCACATGTAGTACAGGTAGTTCTTCCACGATAACGGCTCAACAATACCCTGAACTGTACTTTGTATAAATTCTGTTCAACATCTTTAAAGAAATCATCAATTCCATAAGCTCCGGCTATCCCTTTCCATAATTGCTGGTATTGTTCTTTGGTGAGTTCTGCAATAGGCTTGTGTATCGGGAATCCAATTTTAGAAGCGCCTTTAATAAACTGTTCTTTCCACCAACTCAACTTCTCACCCTTCCAAGGCGCTACTGCACCTTCGTATACACTGAGCCGTCTATCAGGAATGACCAAATCAGTGTCAATACCCAATACCTGACTGAATCCTTCACATACCGGACAAGCTCCGTACGGATTATTAAAAGAAAACAGATTGGGAACGGGTTCTTCAAATACGATACCATCCAGTTCAAAACGGTTACTGAAATGATGTAGACGATCACCATCTACTTCTACCATCATTTCTCCATCTCCTTCATAAAAAGCAGTATTGACTGAGTCTGACAAACGATGCAGGTCTTCTTCTTCAAAATCTTTTACCACCATTCGATCAATCAACACATATACCGCATGCTTACTAGACTTGGAAACCGGAATGGTCTTTTGTAAAGTCTTATCATCCATTTCAAGCAACTCTTCAATACGCAGTATTTGACCTTCTCCGGTCTTACTCCATATCCTTGAAAATCCTTTCTGCATGAGAATATTCAGCTCTTCCCGAGTATCTCTGTTGGCATGTTGTTTAAAGACTACCAATATCACAACCTTCGTTCCGTGAGGAAGGGTGTTTACAAAAGAAACAACATCCGAAACATCATCTTTTTTTACTTCTCTGCCACTGATGGGAGAAATGGTTTTTCCTGTACGCGCATACAATAAACGGAGGTAATCATAGATCTCTGTCATACTCCCCACCGTACTTCTAGGGGTTCTAGTAATAACTTTTTGTTCGATGGCGATGGCGGGGCAAAGTCCTTTTATATAATCCACATCCGGTTTTACCATTCTGGCCATGAACTGACGGGCATAAGCACTTAAACTCTCGGCATAGCGTCTTTGTCCCTCAGCAAATAAAGTATCAATGGTCAAAGAAGATTTACCGCTACCGGATACACCGGTCACTACAATGAGTTGATTACGAGGAAAAGCTACAGTAACATTTTTGAGGTTATGCATTCTGGCACCTTTCACCACAATGGTATCGCTATTTTCCGTTTCGCTAAGTGCAGTTCCTGCTTGTTGTTTCGTCTTTGTAGCCATAAGTGCAGCAATTTAAACACAATAATGACCGGTAGGTTTAGAAAAAAGAAAGATTTAGTGAAATGGGGGCTCAAAAACAGATGTGAAAAATGTGAATAACCATTTCATTGAAAAACAATGTATCCACAAAAGAAACTGGCGTATGAAAGATGTATAATTTAACACATCCAATTTAAAATCAGGGTACGTATATCCTGATACAATGGTTTTTATAATCCAATATCCTGTTTTTAAAACGTAGCCAAACGACCCAAACATGAAAACATTAGACCAAGTGTCTGATATTGATCTAATCCGTTCCTTTCAGGAGGGCGATGCCGGCTCCTTTGAAGTGTTGGTGAACCGATACAAAGACAGGATCTATTCATCGATTCTATTCTTTGTAAAAGACACTTATCTCGCCGAGGACCTCTTTCAGGACGTATTTATCAAAATCATTGACACGCTAAAAAACAGACGTTACACAGAAGAAGGGAAATTCCTGCCTTGGGCCCTGCGTATTGCACATAACCTGTGTGTGGACTATTTCCGTAAAGTAAAAAGAGCCCCTGCCATCAAGACCAGCGATAATCAGGACATTTTTGAAGTGATACAAATCACCGAAGAAGGACCTGATACCAAGCTCATGCGCGCTCAAAGCCATGAACGGGTTCGCAGAATGCTGGATCTTCTACCGGAAGAACAGAGAGAAATCATTGTGCTGAGACATTATGCCAATTTAAGTTTCAAAGAGATCGCACAAATTACCAATTGCAGTATCAACACAGCGTTAGGACGTATGCGATATGGATTGATCAATCTCCGGAAAATGATGGTTGAAAAACAAATTGTATTATAATTTTTTGCTCAGAATTGTTACGATAAAAATAAAGCCCCGATCTAAAAAGTCGGGGCTTGTCAATTCTATGAATGAGCTTATGTTATTTCTTCTTATCGAACGCCGCTTTCATAGCATCTAAATGGTCTACAAACTTTTGTACATTCGGTACATACCCATACTTGATATTACTCAAGGGATTACCTTCTAAATCCAGAAACATATAAAGGGGTTGCGCATTGAAACCAAACTTTGTGATTTCATAATCTAGGTTTTTCTGCCCAACATTAGTGATCATATTCCCATTCTTGTCTTTATAATGTTCACTTTCCGGTAACTCAATATTATATTCATCAACATATAAACTAATCAAAACAAAATTTTCTTTGATTCTTTTGAGTACGGCCGGATCTTTCCAGACCTGCTCTTCCATTTTTCTACAGTTGGCACAGGTATGTCCTGTGAAGTCAAGCATCACCGGCTTATTCAAGGCTTTTGCAGCAGCCATTCCTTCTTCCAAATCAAAATATGCAACCAACCCAAAAGGCACTTTTAGCTTATCGGCATATTTCATCGGAGGTTTTGCTGCATTGGTATCGTTTGTAGATACCATAACAGTATTATTACCAATCTTGTATTTCAGGTCATCCAAATTAAATTCTTGTGTGGTAGATGGCGGAATGAACCCACTCAATAATTTCAAAGGAGCTCCCCATAAACCCGGTATCATGTATACCGTAAAACTAAATGCGGCGATAGCAAAGAATAAACGGGGTACACTGATAAATTTCAGCTCACTATCATGAGAAAATTTCAGTTTTCCGATCAGGTATAAGCCCATCAATCCAAAAATTACGATCCATAAAACTAAGAAAACATCCCTATTCAATAAGCCCCAATGATAAGTCAGATCTACATTTGATAAGAATTTCAAAGCTAATGCCAATTCAATAAAACCAAAAGTTACTTTCACAGCATTCAGCCAGCCACCACTCTTTGGCAAAGACTGTAACATAGACGGGAAAAAGGCAAATAAAGAAAAAGGAATGGCCAATCCGAGACCAAATCCCATCATTCCAATAATAGGCGCAATACTTACGCCCTGGGTACTGGTTTGTCCGAGTAAAGTTCCTACCAATGGACCCGTACAAGAAAAAGAAACAATAACTAGGGTAAGTGCCATGAAGAAAATACCCAATAATCCACCTTTCCCAGCTTGCTGATCAGCTTTATTTGCCCAACTATTGGGCAGTGTTAATTCAAAAGCACCAAAGAAAGAAATGGCAAATACAATGAAAAATGCAAAGAATAGGAGATTAGAAACCGGGTGTGTTGAGATCGTATACAAAATGGTATCTCCAAAAATCAACGTCAGTATCAATGTTGGCACGGTATAAATCAATACAATGCTGAATGAATACCATAAAGCATTGCGAATGCCTTCTGCTCTGCTTTTGCTTCTTTTGAGGAAGAAGCTAACGGTAACCGGTATCAAAGGAAATACACAAGGTGTAATGATCGCCAGTAACCCCGTAACCAAACAGATCAGAAAAATATTCCATAACGATTCATCACCCGTTGTTGCTGTATCACTACCTGCTGTATCGGCAGAGGGAATGGTAACAGATACCGTTTCAGAACCACTTGGAAATTCATCGCCACGAATACCCAGCCAGTCAAAGCTTCCTCTGATTTTCACTGTATCTTTTCCAATCTTCAAAAAATATTTGAAACTGGCACTATCCGAATAAACCAATGAATTCTGTTCGGCACCTGCGGGTTTCACAGATTGATTTACACCAAAAGATTGAACTGAATCAATGATAAAACGACTATTAGATTTGGTGGTATCCTGATTGAGTACACTAACAAATACATCGTCTGCATTTTGTTTTTGAACACCGAATAACTGTAAGCCTTTACCTATGATTACTTTCACAGTAACAATTGCAGTTGTATCTGAAGTTCGTACTGCCTGGAAAGAAAACTGCACAGGTGTATTGTCCTGTGCAGTAAGAATATTGGTAAAAGAAAATAGGGTAAGAAATAAAGTCGCTAATAAATGCTTCATCTTATTGTAGCTTGATATCAAAAGATTTTTTGGTAGGAGGTAAACATTGCGCATCATCACACACCATGTATTCAATGGTTCCGGTGACATTGGTTTTTACCTTTCCTTTTAATTTTACAGTTTGCACATATTGTGCTTTATTGGACAAGTAGAGCACATCTGTCTGAAAAATTTCATCATAAATCTTTTCTACTTTTCCAATTTCTTTAGAGGTACCTACCAATGAGATCAATGGATTGGGTTTAACCGTCATTTTAGTAGGAATTGGGCCACCCTTACCGGTTTTCTGAGAGTAAATATGCCATTTACCTTGAATGGTAGCAGTTAATACCACGTCATAAGTGTCTGCTGATTTTTTCTTGGCTTCGAAAGTCCAGCTAACAGGGTCTTTGATCTGAGCAGTAACAACCCCTACAATCATCGTTAATATCAGTGTGTAAACTAGTTTTTTCATACGGTTTTAATAAAGACGTTTATAAATGAAAAACCTTACTATTAATTCAATCCTAACAGTTCAAATACTTTTTTGCCATCCAGATTGTTCAATGCAGTTGAAGTAGCCCTTTCAGGATGTGGCATCATTCCAAATACATTATTCCCTGCATTTTTAATGCCGGCAATATTTCTTACGGCACCATTTGGATTGTGTGCAGCATCAATATTCCCGTTCTCATCACAGTAACGGAAAATTACTTGGTTATTAGCCTCCAGTTGATCCAGCGTAGCATCATCTGCAAAAAATCTTCCTTCTCCATGTGCAATGGGAATTTTCAATGCTTCGCCATTAGCATTTTTAATGTATACATTCTTACAGATGAATTGTTGATTGGCATTTTGAAGTAATACACCCGGTAATAATCCGCTCTCACAAAGAATTTGAAATCCATTACACACCCCTAATACTTTTCCACCACGGTTTGCAAAATCGATCACGCTTTGCATCATAGGACTAAAACGAGCAATAGCACCACAACGTAGATAGTCGCCATAAGAAAACCCTCCCGGAAGAATGATACAATCATCAGTAGAAAACATACTTAGGTCTTTGTCTTTGTGCCAAAGCATCACTACTTCTTTACCCAAGTCATGCTGTAATGAATCCTGCATATCCCTGTCACAATTAGATCCCGGGAAAACGACAACACCAAATTTCATGAAAGTTGATTTATGGATGACGGAACCTAAGTTCAAAGTAAAAAGACCTGAAACCGAGGCTCCACTAAATTTCGCCCCAAAGGTACGTTCACACAAGTTAATACACCCCTAATTTTTCAACAGATACCAGTTATTGAGCGCAATGATAATGAAAGTGGCAATAAACAAAAGATTGGGAAAACTGAGATTTCTTGGATTGGAAAAGGCGTTGGCTACAAAAGCACTGATGGGGATAAGGCATAATATGCCAGATTCTAGCCCACCCAACTGAAAAATAAATGGTACTGGCAGCAAAGTCAGCAACATGACCATCATGACGCCCCAGTTTTTCCTGATTTGAATCACCATCCGGTTGATACTTACCTGCCAAAAGAAGAGACCACAGAGCAATAATACCCCCAAACCAATCACTCCTCTGAGAAAAACAGCTCCAGATGCCCCCTTGGGAATACCCAGATAAAAATCAGGAACCATCGACTGAAACTCCGACAATCGATCTGTGAGAAAAAGTGCTGATAGAACAAAATAATAAGGCAGTGATATCCCCATCAATAAAATAAGCCATTCTGCCAATCGAAATGGTCTTACTACAGCAAGCGCAAACAATACCACTCCTACCAATATGGCCATGGGGTGATAACACAATACCGCTAGTCCGGCAATCATTCCTGTATTAAACAGCAATGTTTTGGGGTTGGAATGATTGTAAAGTCGACTGAGTTTTACAAAAATCCAGATTACCAAAGAGTTAGATACCAGTGCAGGTGAAATAGCACACCATTGCGGAATGACGGCAGTCAATAATACATAGGTCATCGCAGGGAGGTAATTGGAGGATTGGTACATCCTGAGTTCATTCAAAGCCAAATTCAATCGAATAGCCTGTACCAATACCAACCCATGATACAACAGCAATCTGATCACAGAAGGTAATGAAGCAATATAATGATCTAATATCAGGGAGATGAGTCCATCATTGGTTCCACTATTGGTATCAATGACCGGAGATTCGATCAAAAAATGAAAATGGATGCTGACGCTTAATACAACTAATAGGAAGATATTAATGAATGACTTATCTCTAAATAATCCGACCACAAGTAGAAATCAAAGGGTTAATAATCAATTTTCGCAAAACAGGTATAGCCTCTATACTGACAAGGAATAATGAGTTGTCTGGCCCCTACCTGCTTTGCATGTCTGGGCATAAAGTTATAACCTCTATCCAGATTTTTGAAAGTTGGGTTACGATTGATTTGTCCATTGGGTGCAATACTTTGATCAGACAGTATATTATCTCTTTTCTCCTGCACATTGAAAAGGAAGTGTAGACGGTCACCCGTATTGAGCATACCGAATCCTATAAAATTATCGGTATTATCATCATATTGAGATTTGCGGATCACATTACTCCATTCCATTTTACCGGTTTTGTCAAAAGATATGACGGTTACATTATCTGCATAATACCGTGTCATATTATTATTATTGAATGTATTGATGCGCCACCATGGATAAAAACCGAGTGGGCTATTCCAACTATAATAATCGAGCTGCGACCAATATGGAGATCCATATAAATAATCCCAGCGGCTTAATGTATTACCGCGCGTACTACTATAAGCTGATTCTGAAATCACAATAAAACCTCCATCTTTGCGAAGAATGATATTATTTAAGAAGAAGTCATTAAATGCTGTTTTGGTATTGCCGTCATTACGTACATCTGTTCTAAACTCATCAGAAAATGCAGTAGCAGTATTAAGCATTTCTTTTTGCGCATCCTTATCCCATAAATAATAATACAAACCATCAATATTTCCCCTTCGTTGCTTACTATAATAGGAGGTAACAATATAATGTCTGTTCAAGTTATCTGCTTTGATACGGATATCATCGAGATAAAATCCTTTGATCGATAAATCAGCAAACTGCACAAAATCAGCATTGGCTTTTTTGGTTACCAAAGTAACTTTATTGATATTGTCGTTCTGAGAAGTACCAGAAGCGCGAATACAAGCCATATCACCATCATTGTCTACAATAAACTCTGATAAAAAATCATTTCGTTGCGGCATTTCTACCCCTACCTTGCTTTTCTTGAGTAGATTCAGATCTTTATCAAACAATGATGTTGTCAGCACATGCATTTTATCATTCCTACTACTGATTTTGAAGACCATGATCTTTTGCTTGTCTTCGCTGAATAGTATGGTATATACATTCCTATTACTTGCATAGGCCATGTTATTCGTTGTATCCACCTGAATCGGGTCACCTATTCGTTTCCCTTTCGAGTCGAATTTCACTGCCATACAATAAAATACATTCTTGCGCTGGAACTGATAAAACATATAAGCAAAACCGGGATAAATCTGGAAATCGGCACTGATGGTACGATCCGGGAGAAAATCGAGTTTATTCTTTTCGATCATTTTCATACCATTATCAAAGACACACATAAAGCCCACATCCCGATAACTCTTATACACTAAAATATTTCCCTCTACTTTACCCAATACCTCAAAATTCATGACACGGGCATCTTCCCTGTCAGGCTCAGAGTAGGCAATTTGTTGAGCAACAAGAGAAGTGCCTGTCAGAAAAAGAAGACATATCAGGAAGAAGAGAAATTTTTTCATTTCCGAACCCGTTTTAAGTATTTCAAATGTAAGATATATGGCTAATACATGGCAAGTATCATCTGAATCTATTCAATGTATCCTTTTTTACATGAAACGGCCAACTGGTTCAATAGTTGCCTAATGGAGGGTGAAATAAATCTTAATTTCTTCTAAAGAATACTCTTTATCGTTACTTGAAATTTCCTATACATTTGTTAAAGATTCAGGCACAAATGCCGGACTCTACTTGGAGTGAGTAAGAATTTAAACAAGGTTACCTCTGCAGGACTCATCATTGCACTGGGTATCATCTACGGCGACATCGGTACTTCCCCTCTGTATGTACTGAATGAAATCATTCATGGAAAAGTCATTAGTGAAGCATTGATCTTAGGGTCATTATCCTGTGTGATTTGGACACTTACCCTACAGACCACGATCAAATACGTGATCCTGACCCTCAAGGCGGATAACAAAGGGGAAGGTGGTATTTTTAGTTTGTATGCATTGGTACGAAGAAGAAAAAAATGGCTGGTAGTGCCTGCCATGATCGGTGGCGCAGCATTATTAGCAGACGGGATCATCACTCCTCCCATCTCGATTACATCTGCGATTGAGGGTTTACGACAACTACCATCCCTAAGTCATATTCAAACCAGTACGATTGTTGGTATTGTTATCGCCATCATCAGTTTGATTTTCTTCATGCAACAGTTTGGTACCGCATCTATTGGTAAAATGTTTGGGCCCATTATGTTGGTTTGGTTTGGCATGCTGGCTATTTTGGGTGCGATTCATTTACTGGACGATATCGCTATTTTTAAGGCATTCAATCCATATTATGCTTTTGAATTATTGACCATGTATCCGAAAGGATTTTGGCTCTTAGGTGCAGTATTCCTTTGTACAACAGGTGCCGAAGCCTTGTACAGTGATTTAGGACATTGTGGAAAAGGGAATATTCGTATTTCCTGGATGTTTGTTAAATGCTGTCTGATATTGAACTATCTCGGACAAGGAGCATGGCTACTGGCCAATTATGAAGGTGGTCCTATCCCTGAAAATTTGATCGCAGGCGGTTTCAATCCGTTTATTGGCATTATGCCACAATGGTTCAAACTAGCCGGTATCATCATTGCAACAACTGCCGCTATTATTGCGAGCCAGGCTTTGATATCAGGTTCTTTTACATTGATCAGTGAAGCTATGCGTTTGAATTTGTGGCCAAAGATGAAGATCCATTATCCAACTGAAGAAAAAGGTCAATTGTATATTCCTGGCATCAGTCTTCTTTTGTACGTAGGTTGCGTAGCCATCGTTTTATACTTCCAGAAATCTGCCAACATGGGTGCTGCCTATGGTTTGGCGATTACGATGTGTATGATCAGTACATCGATCCTTTTTGCCAACTTCCTTGTGAGTAGAAGAGTACTACCTGTATGGATCTATCTCTATTTGATTGTTTATCTCGCCATTGAATTATCTTTCTTGGTAGCGAATTTGGAGAAATTCATGCATGGGGGTTATGTGACCTTAATCGTAGGCGGTGCATTGTTTGCTGTAATGTATATATGGTTCAGAAGCAGAAAGATTAAAAATAGGTACGTAGAATTTGTACGTATGGAACATTACATACCCATGATCCAGGAACTAAGTAATGATAAAACCATCCCTAAATACGCTACCCACTTGGTATACATGACCAGTGCTAATAATCCGAAAGAGATTGAACATAAAATCATGTATTCTATCCTGAATAAAAAACCAAAACGTGCAGATATCTATTGGTTTGTACATGTGGATGTATTAGACGATCCATATACCTGTGAATATTCTGTAGAGCATATCATCCCTAATGATATCATTCGTGTTGAATTCCGACTAGGATTCAGAATGGAGCAGCGCATTAATCTCATGTTCAGAAAAGTAGTGGAAGAACTGGTGAATAATAAAGAAGTGAATATCACCAGCCGATATGAAAGTTTGGAAAAAAATAATGTGGTAGGTGATTTTCAATTCATCGTATTGGAAAAATATTTGAGTCAGGACAATGAACTACCGTTCTTTGAGCGTATCGTCATGAAATTGTATTTCTGGCTGAAAGAGATCAGTTTGGGTGAAGAACGTGGTTTTGGACTTGACCCCAGTAATGTTACCATCGAAAAATTCCCGCTGATCGTTGCGCCGGTTTCTAAGTTGAATCTGAAGCGTGTATATTACGAAGGAAGCGATTTTGAATGAACCATATCACACCCCAAGAACTCAAACAAAAAATAGATGATGGTCATGTGTTCCTTCTCGATGTAAGAGAACAAATTGAACATCAGGAATTCAATATTGGCGGTACTTTGATACCCCTTGGAGATTTGTTGCTCCATATCAACGAAATACCTTCAGACCAACCTGTAATCGTTTACTGTAAAAAAGGAATCCGAAGCCAAATCGCCATCCAAAGACTCGAAGAAAAAACAGGACTTACTAATCTAATAAATCTAAAAGGCGGTATAGACGCCTGGAAAAAAGTTTTTGACTTTTGACTTTTCTCCAAAGGAGTCCTATGGACACTTTTGACTTACCCAACCTAATACTTCAAAATATCTCGAATAAAATTATGATACTCATAAAATGAAGGCAGGTTATTATGCCCACCACCTTCAATTCTGATGAGGGTAATTTTATGCGGATTAAACCGTTGCAGTTTCTCGCTATGATCAATAGGTATTAACCAGTCTTTGGTACCGTGTATGATATACGTATGGCAATTCACTTTTTGTATCCATTTATCAGTTCGCAAATGAAACCGAAGTACATACTTAATAGGAAGTATCGGCATAAATCGCTCTGCCACTTTTTTGAAACTGTAATAAGGTGCATCCAATATCAGATAACGAGGTGTATTATCTGATGCGATCTTCGCTGCAAAGCCGCTCCCCATACTTCTTCCATACACCAGGATATGATGTTGTTGATACTTTTCAGCCAGTTTTTCATAAACAAACTGCATATCACTCAACATATCTTTTTCAGTACGCTTACCAGTGCTCTTCCCAAAGCCACGATAGTCTACCAGTACCACATCATAATCATATCGGTAAAAATCTTTGGCATATTTAGCCCAGCCTTTGATACTGCGTGTATTCCCATGTAGATAAAGAATCAATCCCTTGGGCTCAGGTCTGTAGAAATGTAACCCATTGATACGAACGCCGGGTGCCGGATCAAAAAACAATTCCTCAAAAGGAATATCGTATTCAAACCTGAAATCATGTTTCAATTTCTCGGGCTTGAATATCAGTCGCTCTTGTACCAAATACGTAAGTACAGAAAGTAGTACAACAGCCAATGCAATATATAACAGCAGTTGACCCAAAACATTGTTTTGCTGTAAGTTCCGAAAAAAGAAGGATTTGATCTGTGATTTTTTGATCTTTGATTTCTTGATCTTTGAATAATGGTTCTCTTGCTTTAAATCAAGAAATCAAAGATCTCCGAAGGGAGTCCTTCGGACAAAAAATCAAAGATGAAAAAAATCCCTCGTTGGCTTAAGATCGTCCTCATCGTGTATGCCCTAATCGGGATTGCTTTTTATTCTTTTCAAAAGAAAATATTGTTCCAACCAGTGGTGGTGGCGAGAGATAGTGTGTATCAATTCGAACAACCGTATGAAGACGTTTGGATACCGGTAGATAAGAATAGTGAAACACATATGGTGCATTTTACTGTTCCCGATAGTTTACGAAAAGGAGTGGTACTCTATTTTCATGGTAACCGTGGCAATATCAGAAGGTATCGACGTTTTGTAGAAAAGTTCACTTCACATGGCTATGCCGTATGGATGCCCGACTATCCGGGTTTCGGAAAATCAACGGGCGAACTTACAGAGCAAGCTATTTATGACCAAGCCTTACAAGTGTACAAAAGAGCCAGACAATTTTACGAGCCTCATCAGATTATCATCTATGGAAAATCAATGGGCTCAGGAGCCGCCACCCAATTGGCTTCTGTAAGAGATTGTAAAAGATTGATACTGGAAACACCCTATAACAGCATGCGCTCATTGATCGGTATGTATTTATGGATGTATCCATTACAATCCATTTTAAAATACCAGTTCCCTTCCAATGAATTCATGAAAAAAGTAACAGCACCCGTTACCATTTTCCATGGAACCGAGGATGGCGTCATTCCCTACCGTAATGCTGCAAAACTCAAATCAGCCCTCAAACCCGGTGATGAATTCATCACCATCGAAAATGGCTCTCACAGAGATCTGAATACGTTTATTGAGATGAAGAGTAAGATGGATAGTTTGTTGCGCAGCAGATAGCGGATGGGTTATGGCTTATAGTTCATGGGAGATAGCAAATAGAAAGAAGCAAATCCTATACTTCTTTCTTAGTTATAAATTAAATCAACGACTATAAGCCATAACCCATCCGCTATCAGCCAAAACCGCTCCCCCCTTCCCCACTTTCAACTCATGCTTCACCCCTACTTTCAACGGATAATTTTCTCGGGTATGGCTAACGGGGAAATCGAAACAGATGGGGTATGGATATTTTTTGACGCGTTCGTGGATTACTTCTGTAATGGTGGCGCCAAAAGGTATCACCGTATCTTTCATATCTGTAAATCCACCAATGATCAATCCGGATAAGTCTTTAAAAATATTGTTTCTTTCCAACTGAATCATCATGCGGTCCACGTTATAAATGTATTCGCCAATATCTTCTATAAACAATATTTTCTTTTTAAAATCAAAAGCAGAACGGCTTCCTGTCATATGTGCCAATAAAGAAAGATTACCACCTACCAATTCTCCAGACGCATTACCTAATTGATTGAATGGATGTACAGCAGAACGATACTTATAAGAACCACCTTTCAATATTTTCCTTAATGATTGAATGTATTCATTCTCATACTCACCATCATTGAAAGCGGCCGCCATCGGCGAATGAAGTGAGGCAGTTTTTAGTTGTGTAAACAAATGACCATGCAGCAAAGTGATATCGCTATAACCGATGATCCATTTGGGATTTTTTTTAAAAGCTCTAAAATCTAGCAGATCAATGATCCTACTCATCCCATAACCACCTCTACCACAAAGAATGGCTTTTATCTGTGTATCATCCAGCATCTGCTGCAAATCATCCAGTCGCTCCTCATCTGTACCGGAAAAATAGTGGTATTGATTCCCCAGTGTCTTCCCTATTTTAACCTGATACCCCCATTCCCCCAATACCCGAATACAGGTTTGGGCCTTTTCAATAGGCATAAAACCGGAGGGACAAACGATACCGATGGTATCTCCTTTGCGTAAATAGGGCGGAATCTTGATCATGCGGCAATTTAGCGTATTTGCACTTTCAGCGTCTCTTACAAGGCTAATCTGTATTTTTGCAGACTTATAAACCAAGGAAACAGCTAAGAGCGGATTTATGGAGCAACCTAAAAGATATTTGATCACAGCAGCCCTTCCCTATGCGAATGGGCAAAAACATATCGGACACCTTGCCGGCGCTTATTTACCGGCAGATATCTATGTGCGTTATTTAAAAGCACAAAAAAGAGATGTTGTATTTGTATGCGGAAGTGATGAACATGGAACGGCTATCCCTATACAGGCCACCAAGGAAGGAACAACTGCAAGAGCTATCATTGACAAGTACCACCCTTTGATGGAGCAGAATTTCAAAGATCTGGGTATTGCTTTTGATGTATACCATCGTACCAGTGATCCTTTACATCATGAAACAGCACAGGAATTCTTCACCAAACTGAATAATAACGGTGATCTTGAGATTAAAGAATCAGAGCAATATTTCGATGAAGAAGCCAACAGCTTTTTAGCAGACCGATATATCAAAGGAACTTGTCCGAATTGTAGTTTCGATAGTGCATATGGCGACCAATGTGAACGTTGTGGCAAAAGTTTGAGTCCGGATGAATTGATCAACCCTGTTAGTACACTCAGTGGAAAAGCACCGGTAAAAAAATCTACTAAGCATTGGTATTTACCGCTGAATCGCCATGAAGATTTTTTAAGAAAGTGGATATTGGAAGAACATGCCAATGACTGGCGCTCCAATGTACTCGGACAATGCAAAAGCTGGATTGATGGTGGATTACAGCCTCGTGCCGTAACACGTGATTTGGATTGGGGCGTAAAAGTACCGGCTGCGGATGCTGAAGGGAAAGTATTGTATGTATGGTTTGACGCACCCATCGGTTATATCAGTGCTACCAAACAGTGGGCCATCAATACCGGAAAAGACTGGAAACCTTATTGGGAAGATAAAGACACCAAACTGGTTCATTTTATTGGCAAGGATAATATCGTATTCCATTGTATCATTTTCCCTGTGATGCTGAAACTGCATGGCAATATTTTACCCGACAATGTTCCATCCAATGAGTTCATGAATCTGGAAGGAGATAAAATGAGCACCAGTAGAAACTGGAAACTCGACATGCAAGATTATATCACTGACTTTATCAACAAAGAAAATGGCGGTAGTCAAATGGCTGATGTACTCCGTTATTATCTTACCCAGATCGCACCCGAGACAAAAGACAGCGAATTCATGTGGAAAGGTTTCCAGGATGCCAATAATAGTGAACTGGTTAGCATCTTTGGTAATTTCGTAAACCGCACTTTTGTGTTGATGCATAAGCTATGTAATGGGAAAGTACCTGCATTTCATCAGGATATTGCAGATGAATTAGACCAACAGACCATTGCAGAGATCAAGAACTGCGCAAATAAAGTAACCGCTTTACTGGAAGAATATCGCTTCCGTGAAGCTTTATTTGAAGTCATTAATCTGGCTCGTACCGGTAATCAATATATGCAGAAAAAAGAGCCATGGATTGTAGCCAAATCATTGGCAGAAAATCCGGATGCACAACAAAGTATTGATAATTGTTTACATATTTGCTTACAACTTACAGCGAATCTGGCCATTCTCATCCAGCCATTTCTTCCATTTACTGCGAAGAAAATGTGTCACATGATGAAGGTGGTTGAGAAAATGCTGGATTGGGAAAATGCGGGTAGTATGAAGTTGCTGAGTGTTGGTTATAGCCTTAGAGCACCTGAACTATTATTTAGAAAAATTGAAGACAGTGAAATTATGGAACAGATAGAGAAATTAAATGCCGTCAGTTTGAAGAAAGAGAGTGAGCAGTCAGTAGTGAGTAGTGAGGCTAAGGAAATTACTATAAAGCCTGAGATTGTATTTGATGATTTTGCTAAGATTGATTTGAAAGTAGGGACGATTGTTGCTGCAGAGAAAGTGGAGAAAGCTGATAAACTATTGAAGCTACAGGTAGACCTTGGTTTTGAAACAAGAACAATTGTGTCAGGTATTGCCATGCATTTCAAACCGGAAGATATTGTTGGAAAGCAAGTAACTGTAGTAGTGAATTTAGCACCACGCAAAATGAGAGGTATCGAAAGCAATGGAATGATTCTGATGGCAGAAGATGCGAATGGAAAGCTTCATTTTATTAATCCGGAAGAAGCTATCAATCCGGGTAGTGGTGTGAGTTAAGACTTGTATCCACCTATTTTATAAGAAAAACGCTGTGTGATTTTAACTATCACACAGCGTCATTTTTTAGCTATAACTCGCGCATTCTTTCAATTCTCTTTCAGAGTATGCCAACTTATATTGTTTCAATACATCATCCGGTACTCCATTCCATTTATTCGGAACATTACCACGATAATCCAAATCTTTCACACCGATCTCAGAAGTGTAAAAGCCTGTTAAGGTCAAATCACGCATCAGGTTAAAGAAAGATACGCCTTGTACCATTTCAGGTTTTGCCTTTTCCGGATAAGCGATCTGATCCACCAATTGTATTCTTTGTGTAGCACTACAGTCTACAAAAGACTTTTCAAACTGTTTGAATGATTGGATATCCAACCAACGTAAACCTCCGCGCATAGGTGTTTGATGAGATGGCATGTCTTTTACAATAAATTCTAGAAAGTCCGGAACTTTTGCATCAGTAGCACTACCACTCACATCATCCTTCGGAACAATAATGTCCACCAAAATAGTAATGGTCGCCATTTCATGTTCAGTAAAGAATTTTTCTTCTTTTTCCAGCTTGGCGAGATACTTTTTTTCTTCGTCCATTCTGTCATCCAAACCAGCAGATGCAGTTGTATTTTCTTTTTTATCAGTGGGCTTACAAGCATCTACCAGTACACCGGTGGCAACTGTTCCTACTACGAGCGCTTTAATGGATTTTCTTCTGTCCATATGAGTATGTTTTATCCCATCTCGTTTAAAACGAGACGAGTGGATTTACAGATTTTGCTTTTTCATTTCATCAATGATGTATTCCGATGCACGCATAGATAATGCCAGTATCGTCCAAGTGATGTTTTTATCCGCCTGCGAGGTAAACTGACTTCCGTCTACACAAAACAAGGTTTTACAATCATGTGCCTGACTCCACTTATTCAATGCAGAAGTTCTTTTATCATTACCCATACGTGCCGTACCTGCTTCATGAATGATATTACCCGGATTGGCAAGACCATAATTATTGGAAGCATCATCATCGCCACCCCATGTAATGATGGCCCCCATTTCATGCATGATCTCTTTGAAAGTCTCCTTCATGTGTTTCGCCTGCTTAATCTCATAATCGGAATGCGTAGTATGGAAACGCAAAACAGGGATACCGTATTTATCTACCACTTTTGGATCGATCTCGCAATAGTTATCAATTCTTGGAACAGCTTCACCTCTACCTGCCATACCTACACCTGCGCCATAGAAATAACGTACATCTTCTTTCAACGAAGCACCATAACCACCTGCATCTTTTTTAACCCCATTCACGGCATACTTGCCATTCATACCTTGCATACCAAAGCCAAATCCATAAGCAGGCTGACTCATGCCACCCCAATATTCAATGTGATAACCACGAGGGAAATCTAATTTTTTATTGTCCAGCCACCATGGCGTATACACATGCATACCACCAACGCCATCTTCATTGTATCGCTTACGACCAAAGAGTTCGGGCAATACACCACCCAACGCGGCACCGGTAGAATCGTGCAGGTATTTACCTACCACATTACTACTGTTGGCCAATCCATTCGGATGTCTGGTAGATTTTGAATTGAGGAGTAAGCGGGCTGTTTCACAAGCACTCGCAGCCAGAATCACTACACGACCACTCACTTGGTATTCCATCATGTCTGTTTTATCGACATATGAGACGCCAGTAGCAATACCTTCATTATTGGTGATTACTTCACGAGCCATCGCTTGTGTGATCACATCGACATTCCCTGTTCTTACAGCCGGTTGTACCAATGCTGAAGATGATGAGAAATCTGCAGCAGCTTTACAACTTCTACCACATTGTGCACAGTAAAAACATTCTCCTCTTTCTTTATTGATTTGTTTGGTGAGAATCGATAAACGGGAAGGAATCACCGGAACACCAATACCTGTTGCTGCTTTTTTGATCATCAATTCATGTAAACGTGGTTTAGGCGGTGGAAGAAAAATTCCATCCGGATCATTCTCCAGTCCTTCCAATGAACCAAATACACCCAATAATTTATCGATCTTATCGTAGTAAGGTTTTACGTCGTCATAACTGATCGGCCAATCATCTCCCAACCCATCAATACTTCTGCGTTTAAAGTCTTTCGGACCAAAACGCAATGAAATTCTTCCCCAGTGATTGGTACGTCCGCCGATCATACGGGCACGCCACCAATCCCATTTATCACTCCCTTCTGCCATGGTATAAGGTTCTCCATCAATTTCCCAACCCCAGAAGCAGCCATCAAAATCGCCAAAGGGACGAAACTTAGTACTTGCACCTCTGCGTGGCGATTCCCATGGATTTTTCAACTGAGAAGAATGTTTGGCAGGATCATAATCTGCACCTGCTTCTAATAAACAAACTTTTAATCCGGCATTGGCCAATACATAAGCAGCCATACCACCACCCGCACCAGAACCTACGATCACAGCATCGTATTTCTTGGGTTGTTTTTTGATTTGAAGATCTCCCATGGAAATTTGAAAATTTGTCCGCCTTAGGCGGATGAAAATAATAAGAATTAAATCCGTCTCAAGATAAAGAAAAGATGATTTGAATGATTACAAACGTTGAATGTAAGCCCAGGCTTTTTTGCCGGATCGTAAAATCACGGAGACGCGCTGATAATCCTCCACTTCGTATTGATCAGCGCTTTGCAGTTCTGCCTCTGTAACTTCAAATACCATTCCCTGAATAGACTGATCCTGATGGGCAGGCATGGCAATGGGATGAAACAACTGTTCACTAGTAGCCAATACTGCTTCATCGGAAATCTCCAATTGCCCGAGTGTATAACCCAGCAACTCGTCTGGATGACCTTCCAATAATCTACCAAAAGATTCTAACTGGACTTTGGGTTTTTGAAGGGTTCCGTAAGAGAATAACCAGTGCGGCATTTGAAATTGTTTGGTGGTAATAAAGATAGGTTGGGAGGGGTATTTGTTGGAAGGGAAATAGAGTTAGTTCAACCTAAGCATTTTTTGATCAATCGTAACAGTAAATTGAATTTTTGCTTGTAAAGCTTTAAATACTTTTATAATGGTATCTAAGGTTGCACTGTTTGCACTGCTTTCCAACTTTGATATTTGTGCTTTTTGAACACCTACCAATTTACCCAATTGTTCTTGTGTAAGATTACGATCCTGCCGAACTTTTTTGATCATTTGACTCACCAGTTCCATGTTGAGTTCATATTCATATTGCTCTCTTGCTTTGGTACCTCTTTTTCCGATATACGTATCTTTCATTTCGGAAAGGGTATAGGTTTTAAGTGATGTCTTTGCCATAAATTGGTTTTATAGTTTCTTTTCAAAATCACTATTCCCATATTTAGTTGCATATATTTCACTCAATTCTGAAAAAACAATTATTGGGCTGTACTCATTTTTAAAATTTAGCCCTAATGAGTATAGTTTGTTATCAAAGTATTTAGCAGTTATAAACCCTTCATACTTCATTCCGCTTTTTCCTTCAATTTCAAAATAAGGTTGGTTGCTATAATCAACCTTGAGTTTTTTTTGTCGAATTAATTTTCGTGTGTGTGAAAGCACTTGATTTTCTGTCATTTCAAAACTATATCCCAATAAGACAGTATCTAATATAATCTTAGAGTTGCGACCTTTCTCTTCTAAAGATGCTAGCTTAGCTTTTTGTATTTCTTTTTCACTCTTTTCTTGATTGCTATTAGTACATGAAATAATAAATAAGTAAAGAAGAACTTTAGTATATAGCTTCATAACATCGTGTAGTTTAGATAAAATAGCAAAGTAATATATAAATAATATACATGAATACGTAATTATTTTTTATAAAAAAACCGCCCCTAAAAGGAAGCGGTTTCTCATTGTATTTACTAACAATTTTCATGTCAACTACTAGCTACAACCCATGCTATTACCACAGTTCAAACACTTGTAACAAGTGCCCGAGCGAATGGTGATATGTCCGCAAGTGTTACAAGCAGGCGCATCACTTTGCATGTTCTTCGCTGCTGCATTTACGGCATCCATTCCGCTGTTCTCCGCTTTTACGGCTGCAGTTGCACGCTGTAATTTCTGCGGTTGTGCAGCGGGAGTGGTATTCGCTGAAGGAGCAGTTACGCGAACACTGCTCAGCTCAGGCTTCCCCAGCAGAGTAGCATCTCCATCATCTTCTCCGGTGTTACCGATGGTTGGACGATCCAGCACATGTACCAGATCTGTTCTTCCTAGATACTCATAAGCCAATGCACGGAATACAAAGTCTACCAATGAAGTGGTGGTCTTGATATTCGGATGGTCTACCATACCGGATGGTTCAAACTTGGTAAACACAAACTTCTCTACAAATTCTTCCAATGGTACACCATATTGTAAACCTACGGAAACAGCAATCGCAAAGCAGTTCATGAAGCTGCGAAGGGTTGAACCTTCTTTTGCCAGATCAATGAAGATCTCACCCAATGTTCCATCAGCATACTCACCGGTGCGTAAGAAGATCACTTGTCCGCCGATCTTCGCTTTTTGTGTAAAGCCACGACGCTTAGCCGGCAATGATTTCTTCTCCACAATAGTAGACAACTGACGCTTCAACTTGGTATCGGTAGAAGCATTCATACGCTTCTGCACCTCATCCAATAATTCATCAACAGTCAGCTGACTGAGGTCAACAATATTAGAACCCGTTTCAACCGCCGGAGTCTCTTCACTTGCAGCCTGCAGCTTATCGCTTGAAGCTTCATCTGTTTTCTTCTTCTTATCAGACTTATTGCTCAGTGGCTGACTCAACTTAGAACCATCCCGGTACAATGCATTTGCTTTCAGACCCAACTTCCAGCTCAGCATATAGCAATCTGCGATTTCTTCTACTGATGCTTCATGTGGCAGGTTAATGGTCTTAGAGATCGCACCACTCAGGAAAGGCTGACAAGCACCCATCATGCGGATATGTCCGTAAGCGTGGATATAACGCTCCCCTTTCTTACCACACTTATTCGCACAATCGAATACAGGTAAATGTTCTTCTTTCAAATATGGAGCACCTTCAATGGTCATGGTACCACATATAAAATCGTTTGCAGCATCGATCTGCTCTTCAGTGAATCCTAATGCTTCGAGGAGGTTGAAACTCCAGTCTGCATATTGTTCTTCTTTAAAACCTAAGCGTTGCATGCACTCATCACCCAAAGTGAAACGGTTGAAGATAAATCCAATTTCAAATGCAGATTTAGCGGCACCATTCAATTTAGCGATCTCATCAGCTGTAAATCCTTTTGCAGCCAATGTTTCATTGTTGATGAAAGGAGCATTTTCAAATGAAGCAGCACCTACTGCATATTGTTCTATTGCTTTGGCCTCAGCTTCATTATATCCTAAGTTCTTTAATGCCTGTGGAACAGACTGATTGATGATCTTGAAATAACCACCACCGGATAATTTTTTGAATTTCACCAAAGCGAAATCAGGTTCCACACCAGTTGTATCACAATCCATTACCAGACCGATGGTACCGGTTGGAGCGATTACAGTAGTTTGTGCATTACGATATCCATATTGCTCACCCAATTGTACTGCATCATCCCATGCTTTGGTAGCAGCTTTCAACAAGTAATCAGGACAATATTTTGCTTTAATACCTTGTGGTTTGATTTCTATTCCAACATAAGCATCTTCAGCATCATAAGCTGCCGCGCGATGGTTACGCATTACACGCAGCATGTCTTCTTTGTTTTCTTCGTACTTATCAAAAGCACCGAGGAAAGAAGCCATTTCTGCAGATGTCTTATACGATACGCCGGTCATGATAGCAGAGATCGCTCCGGCAATACCGCGGGCTTCTTCACTGTCATAAGCAATACCACTAACCATTAACATAGAACCGAGGTTGGCAAAGCCCAGACCCAGTGTACGATAATCGTAAGAAAGCTGTGCCACTTCTTTTGAAGGGAACTGAGCCATCAATACAGAAATCTCGAGTACAGTGGTCCATAAGCGGGTGGTATATTCAAAACCTTCTACATCAAATACATTGGTATCATCATCATGGAACTTACGCAGGTTGATAGAAGCCAAGTTACAAGCTGTGTTATCCAAGAACATGTACTCTGAACAAGGGTTAGACGCATTGATGCGACCACCTTTTGGACAAGTATGCCATTCATTGATAGTAGTATCGTATTGTGTACCAGGATCCGCACAACGCCATGCCGCATAGGCAATTTTATCCCACACTTCACGAGCAGGGATTTTTTTCATGGTGCGACCATCGGTACGTGCTTTCAGTTCCCAATCGCCATCTTCTTCCAATGCTTTGAAGAAACTGTTAGGGATACGAACAGAGTTGTTAGAGTTTTGTCCGGATACAGTAGCGTATGCTTCTCCCTCATAACTATTGTCATAACCCGCAGCTACCAGGGCAGCTACTTTTTTCTCTTCTTCTACTTTCCAGTTGATGAAGTCCATGATCTCAGGATGATCCAGATCGAGACATACCATCTTCGCAGCACGACGGGTAGTGCCGCCGCTTTTGATGGCACCTGCTGCGCGGTCACCAATTTTCAGGAAGCTCATCAACCCGCTTGAACTACCACCACCACTCAATTTTTCTCCACTACCGCGGATCTGAGAGAAGTTGGTACCTACACCAGAACCATACTTGAATATGCGGGCCTCGCGAGTCCACAAATCCATGATACCGCCTTCGTTCACTAAGTCGTCGCTCACGCTCAGAATGAAACAGGCATGTGGCTGAGGGCGCTCATATGCATTGGTTGACTTTTTCAGTTTACTATCTTTCGGATCTACATAGTAATGTCCCTGTGGTTTACCAGTAATGCCATATACTTCATGCAAACCGGTATTGAACCATTGTGGTGAATTCGGTACGCAAGCCTGATTCAGGATACTATACACCAATTCATCATAAAATATCTGGGCATCTTTTTCAGCAGCAAAATAACCGTAACGTTCGCCCCATACACGCCAACAATGCGCCATACGATGTGCTACTTGCTTAACGCTCGTTTCTCTTCCTACTGAACCATCGGGTTGCGGTACACCGGCCTTGCGGAAATACTTCTGAGCAAGGATATCGGTGGCAATTTGGCTCCATTGTTTGGGAACCTCCACATTGTTCATTTCAAATACTTTTTCACCATTTGGATTTTTGATCACAGAATCTCTGTAATCGTATTCAAATTGGTCGTACGGACTAACGCCTTCTTGGGTAAAGCGACGTCCGAATTGCAAGCCTTTCTTAGAGCGAGTAGTAGCCATAATGCAGTTCTGATTTTAGCGGTTATTTAATGGGTCCCAGCGGATTAACGAAATGTTAAGCGGTTGACGAAAATATCTTTCCGATTTGATAATCCAAGTCCGTAAATATGCACAGCTTGTGAATAAAGAGTGTGGATTTTTTCACACCTCAAATCAGGGTTGAATTTGCGGGAATATCCCCCGTTGTGGGAAAGATTTTTTGGTATTTGCCCTTGTTGAATAAAGAATTTTCCGTAAATAAAATGGTGCAACAAACCGGAAATTCCTGCTTTTTTACAGCTGTGATTTGCTTTCAACACATTATCTTTCAGGTAAATACGAAACAAACAGGGGTTTAGCGTCTTAAACAAAAACTTTTCTGCATTTTTGCAGTAGCATCTATTTAATACTGAATGAAGCAGGTTATATATCAGCAATTGGCAGAAAGAAAGCAAGCGGGCAAGAAATCCTTCACCGTATTGATTGACCCCGATAAGGTCGATAATGCGAGCATTGAGCAGTTGGTATCACTATCTGTAGAAGCTAAAGTGGACTATTTCTTTTTAGGCGGTAGTCTGGTGATTTCCAGCCATCTAGACGAGTGCATCCAACAAATCAAAGCCAGCTGTGATATTCCTGTTATTCTATTTCCCGGCTCCCCTTCTCAGGTAAGTAAATATGCTGATGCGCTTTTATACCTCTCCTTGATTTCCGGACGCAATCCCGAATTATTGATTGGTCAACATGTCATCAGCGCTCCTTTTGTGAAAAAAAGTGGTTTAGAAATCATGCCTACCGGATATATGGTGGTGGATGGCGGTGCCCCAACCACTGTTTCCTATATTTCCAATGCTACACCTATTCCAGCCGACAAAAATGAAATCGCGATGTGTACGGCCATGGCAGGTGAAATGTTGGGCATGAAATTAATTTATATGGATGCCGGCAGTGGCGCCAAAAGACCCATCACTGAACATATGATTGAAAAAGTAGCCCGCCATATTGAAATCCCACTAATTATTGGCGGTGGTATTACTGATCCTGAAAAAGCCTACCGTAATTGCAAAGCCGGTGCTGATGTGATTGTAATTGGCAATGCCATTGAAAAAGATGTTTCCCTGATCAAAGAAATGAGTGCCGCTATTCACAGCAGTTCCCTTGTACAGCACAACAGTTGATCATTATTAATTTTAGATACAAAAGAAATACCCATTAACCAATCCAATGATTACCGTTAATGGAATTCATGGTTGACCGAATCGGCAATTCTTTTTCTTTGTATAAACTTAACCCTTATGAACAACGTCCCATTGTATTTACCATTGGGCTTTGTAGCCACGGTTCTACTTACTTGTTACTTTTTGATAAAAGCAGCACATGGTAATAGGATCCTAGCAAGTTTGCTGATCATTTGGATGGTTGGACAAAGCGTTGTAGCCATTACCGGTTTTTATACCAACATGCAAACCATTCCTCCCAGATTTATGGCCATGTTGCTTCCTCCGGTAACACTCATACTGATTATGTTTGCAACCCGCAAAGGGCAAAACTTTATTGATCTATTAAGACCAGATCAACTCAGTCTTTTACATATTGTTCGTGTACCGGTTGAATTTTGTTTGTTCGCGCTATACTCATATCAACTTGTTCCTCAATTAATGACTTTTGAGGGAATTAATTTTGATATCATATCCGGTATAACAGCACCCCTTATTGCTTATTTCGGGTATCATAAAAAAGTACTCAGTAAAACAGTATTGCTGATCTGGAACCTGATTTGTCTAGGACTTTTAGTGAATATCGCATTCCATGGTATTCTTTCTGTTCCTTCCCCTTTTCAACGTTTTGGTTTTGAACAACCGAATATCGGCTTGACTTATTTTCCTTATATATTTTTACCGGGATTGATTGTACCAGCTGTTTTATTTGCTCATTTAAGCAGTATCAGACAGTTGCTAAAATCTTAATGATCGCCTACCATCATTTCGCCTGCTTTTACCGCTATTCGAAGTATATTTTGTGTGGGAGGTAAGAGGCAGGTAGCATAAGATGTAAATACACAAGGTGGATTAAATGCTTTATTAAAGTCTAGAATTGTGATTCCATCCACACCAGGCATCACCGCATACAAATACCGACCGGATGCATAAGTTGATCGCCCACTTGTTTGATCACCAAAAACAATAAAAAGCTTATCTCCTTCTTGTAATGCATCCAAACTATAAGTTTCGCCTTGTACACTAAATACCAACTTTCCGGGTGATAACTGTTGTGTTATTTGTCCAAGCACATTGGCTACTGGGATCTTAGTGGGAAGTAGCGAAGGAACCAGCTTTGCTTGTATACGAAACAAGGCATCGATCGGAAAACAGGGAATAGCCTGTAATGCATCTACAGCCGGATGTTTTAGATCCCTAAAACGAATACCGATCAATTCATCTCTTTGTAATAAGGTCCAACGATAATGAGCAAAAGACATTTGTATCGGCTGTATCGAATCGGGATGAAAGATCACGCTTTCTTTTTGGAAAACACCATTAGACGATAATGCTATATCCTTCTCCAAGACTTGCTTTACTATATTTCCTTTTCTTTCAAAATATCCAACCCGTGCAGGAAAAGAAGGGATCGGGAAACGAATATCATCCGTAGTAGCCCCACCAAAATATCGTTTACCTTCTTTGATCCAAAAGAGTCCAGCAAGATTCAACCAGCCTTGTTCCGATTTTAATTCAAGTAGCCGCTCTTTCTTCCATTGATCTATTTCCTGATGATAGCTATCCTGTGAAAGGCATTGCTGCATCAAGAAAAGAGATAAGGCGAACATGTATTTGCGGATCATAAGATGGTTCGTTGATGAATGATCTGTGTAATTTCGTCATTTTGTTAATTTTCAAAGCGGAATATTTAATTTTTCTCCGGAAAAGAAAATTGTTTACGAACTTTACAATATCCCGGCAGATAGTACATTCCTACACCTAAACGTAGTCAATGCCTGGAAAACATAATGCCATATCGATTTTTCAAACAGCTATTGCAGCGGTACATCCTTCCAATCTTGTTTCAAAATATATTCAATTAGCAGATGCTATTCTGACGATTGGTCAACAATCTTTACCATTATCTACTGATCAAAAGATTTTTGTTATTGGGGCCGGAAAAGCAACAGCAGCCATGGCTTTAGAAACAGAAAGAATTCTTGGTGACCACATTTACAAAGGATTTGTCACAACAAAATACCAACATGTTATTGCACTCGAAAAAGTAGTTTGTTGGGAAGCAGCTCATCCCGTTCCTGATCAAAACAGTTTTCTGGCAGTTGAAAACACGATCGAATTATTACAAGAAGCTACAGCAAACGATATCATTATTTGTTTGTTAAGCGGGGGCGCTTCTTCTTTATGGGCAGATGTTCCTGAAGAACTATCACAGTCTGATATGCAAGTTGTTTTTGATAAGCTGTTGAAATCCGGAGCCTCTATTCATGAAAACAATACAGTACGGAAACATTTGTCAAAAATCAAAGGGGGACAATTATTACGCTATGCACCTGATAGCAAATGGTTTACCCTTATACTATCTGATGTACCGGATAATGATTTATCTGTTATTGCCAGTGGCCCTACTGTTGCGGATAATACTACTTACGAAGATGCACTGGGTGTACTGAAAAAATATCAACTGGAAGAAGTGATCCCGACGCGAGTATGGGAATACTTACAAAGGGGTGCCAAAGGTTTATTTACAGAAACGGTTAAACACAATGATCCTTTATTGAATATTGTGACGAATATAATGATAGGAGCGAATGATATAGCGATAAAAGCTGCATCTGAAAAGGCACAGACAATGGGTTATCAGGTACACCGTTTACATTCATTACATGGAGATACAATCATTACAGCACAAGCGATTATTGAATTTTGCAAATCTTTTACAGGTTCATTGCCTGCATGTATAGTCACCGGAGGAGAAACGACCCTACAAGTAACCGGAACGGGTATTGGAGGACGAAACCAACACATGGCGCTCACAGCTTTGATTGAGATGAAAAAAAGAAAAGACAATGAAACCTATTCACTTACTTTTTTGGCAGCAGGAACAGATGGTACTGATGGACCAACAGATGCAGCCGGAGCCATTGCAGATATAGAATCAATAGCCATCAGCGTTCAAAAGAAATTAGACCCTGATACCTATTTCACGAATTGTGATGCCTATTCCTTTTTTAAACAGACCGGAGGATTATTAAAAACAGGTCCCACACAAACCAATGTAATGGATCTGGTGTTGGTTTTAATCGAATAAGTGATCAGTTCAAAATAAGGAATGTATTCTTTCACCAAATGTTTAGTTCATGTCTCTTAGACAATTTATTACATCCAGAAAATTTTTACGTCCACTTAGTTTTTTAAAAGATACCGCAACCAATAGCTGGAATGAAATCGCCAGTTTATTTGGATTAGATGATGATGTATTTTTCAACCCGCTCCATCAAAAAATTGAATCACCGGTTAAAGTCATTCTGATTGGTGCGGGACATCGTGGAAATATTTATGCAAGCTATATGCTCGAATATCCGGAAGAAATGAAGATTGTTGCCGTAGCGGATGCAAGCTTATCAAGAAGAAAACAAGCAGCTGAAGAGTATAATATTCCTGATCAATATTGTTTTAGCGATTGGTCTGAAATATTCAAACAGCCAAAATTTGCTGATGCAGTAATTATAGCAACGCCTGATCAATTACACACAAAACCTTGCCTTGCCGCTCTCGAAGCAGGATATGACGTACTGCTGGAAAAACCCATTGCACCTACAGAAGAAGAATGCCGGCAAATCTTACAAAAAGCTAAAGAAACCGGAAAAATTGTGGGCGTTTGTCATGTATTACGCTATTCTCCTTATTTCCGTGAGTTAAAACAAGTAATAGATGCAGGATTGATAGGCAATATCATTAGCATGCAACATATGGAGCCAATTGAACACATACACATGAGTCATTCCTATGTGAGAGGCAAATGGCGCAACAGTAAAAAAGCGACTCCCATTATTCTAGCGAAATCATCACATGATACCGACATCATACGATGGCTGGTGAATAGTCCGGTTCATGATGTTCACTGCTTTGGCAATCTAAGTTGGTTCACCAATCGCAATGCACCGAAAGGAAGTACTGAAAGATGTACAGATGGTTGCGCTGTTGAAGGAACATGCCCCTATTCAGCTATTCAAATCTATTACCGTGACCGAAAAAGACTCTATGTATTTGATCCACCCGCAGAAGAAGATGATTGGGGTGAACATATTTTAGAACAACTCAAAACAACTGATTATGGAAGATGTGTGTATAAAATGGATAATGATCAACCCGATCACTTAACAGTAAACATGTTATTTGAAAATGGTGTTACCGCAGCGTTTTCCATGGAAGCCCATGTTTCTTATGAAGGAAGACGAACGCGCATCATGGGCTCAGCAGGTGATATCATGGGTGATATGGAAACTTTTGTACTAACAGATTTCAAAACCAGAAAGCAAACATCTTGGAGTCTGAAAACCGATCCACATGGCGGTGGTGATCATCGACTCGTGAAAGACTGGCTCCAAGCGGTTTATCAGCAGGATAAAAATTTACTCAGTTCATCTATTGAAGTATCTGTTGAAAGTCATCTGATGGCTTTTGCTGCCGAAAGGAGTCGACAACAGAGAACCATTGAAGATGTTAGATTGTAACGATCTACATTTCTTTTGCAATATATCTTTCAATTCTACCTATGTCGACTACTCAAAAACTCAATACCTGGAAAGCAACTGCCATCAGTGGAAATGACATTACTTCATCCTGCTTGTATGTTTCAGCTATTACCATTGCTATGTCCGGACAGTATGCTTGGATTGCATTGTTGATCGTAGCTGCCGTATTATTCTTATTCAGAAAGATTTATGGTGAAGTAGTTGGTGCTTTGCCTTTAAATGGGGGCGCATATAATGTATTATTGAATACCACTTCTAAAACCAATGCCTCGGTTGCAGCTTGTTTAACCATTCTATCTTATATGGCTACCGCTGTTATTTCTGCGAGTGAAGCCATGCATTATTTGCACCACAGTTTACCTCAAATCAATATTATTCTAGCTACCCTTTTATTGTTATTCTTTTTCCTCTGTCTTACTATTGCCGGAATTTCGGAAAGCGCCATTGTAGCACTTGTCATATTTATCATCCACATGGCATCGATGGCTTTACTTGTAATAAGTGCTATTTATTTTTTAGTGACTCATGGAACATCTGTTCTCGTTGAAAATTTCTCTTTACCCATTCGAGGAGGAAGTTTTGGAATGGCTTTATTTTTTGGATTTAGTGCAGCATTATTAGGCATTTCAGGGTTTGAGAGTTCTGCTAATTTCGTTGAGGAACAACAAAAAGGAGTGTTTCCTAAGACACTTAAAAATATGTGGCTGGCTGTATCCATCTTAAATCCTTTGATTGCATTTTTAGCAATTGGAGTCATGCCGGTAGCTGAAGTAGATGCCCACCAACAATCATTACTAAGCCACATGGCATCTTTAACAGGCGGACAATGGCTGGCAACCATCATTTCATTAAATGCAGTATTGGTATTGAGCGGTGCCGTACTTACTTCTTTTGTAGGCGTTAATGGTTTGATTAAACGTATGACCTTAGACAGAGTATTACCCCAGTTTCTATTAAAAGAAAATAAACGAGGTAGTAGCTATCGTATATTGATCACATTTTTTCTGCTCTGCATCTCCGTATTAATGGTTACAAAAGGTGCGCTGGGTCCGTTAGCAGGTGTCTATACCATTTCGTTTTTATTGGTGATGATCTTTTTTGCATTGGGCAATCTTATCTTGAAAATCAGAAGAGCAAGATTACCCAGGCCTGAATACGCTTCTCCATTATTTGTTCTGATTGCTTTAATGGGAGTATCGATTGGACTGTATGGAAATATCAAAATGCATCCGGAATATCTGGTGGTATTCTTACAGTATTTTATTCCTACCATGTTATTGATCTATGCCATGCTGAACAGGAATCATATCATGGAGTTTATATTGACTATTTTAAAATCTATCACAACAGAATTGAGAAAACTTTCCTTATTGAGTCACCTTGTCATTAACAAATTTCTAGACAAACTACATGAGCAAGATTTTGTGTTCTTTTCAAAAGGGGATGATATTGCCACACTGAATAAAGTAATGATTTATTTACAGGAGAATGAGATCACCAGAAAAATCAGAATTGTGACTGTATTATCTGAACACCAGCCTCCTCCGGAACAATTTCTAAAAGACTTTGAAGTATTGGACAGAGCTTATCCCGAAATTAAAATGGAGTACATCACATTGGAAGGAAAATTTGGACCTGAACTAATTGATCAGTTAAGCACAGAATGGAAGATACCTAAGAACTTTATGTTTATCAGCTCTCCGGGTGATAAATTTAGTTACCGAGTAGAAGACTTAGGCGGTGTTCGTTTAATTCTATAAAACTAATTTTCATGATAGCACTATACATAACAATAGCCATTATTTGTGTAGGGATATTTCTGTTTGTAAAAGAATACTTTAGTATTGATACTACTTCAATTTTAATCATGGCATTATTTATTGTCACTGGAGTATTAAGTCCGGAAGAAGGATTTTCAGGATTTAATCACCCAGCTACTTTAACCTTAGGCTGTATGTTTGTGGTGAGCGCTTCGGTTTTCAAGAGCGGGATGATTGATGGCCTTTCTCAAAAAATTGTTAGGCTAGCAAGGATACACTATATTATTGCTTTAATTATTTTTTGTGTCACATCAGCATGTTTATCTGCTTTTATTAATGACGCTGCTGTTGTTGCCCTTTTGATACCTATGGCATTGTCGGTGTGTCATCAGGCAAATATTAGTCCTTCAAAACTGCTTATCCCAATATCATTTGCTGCTTTATTCGGAGGAACTTGTACACTCATTGGAACTTCAACTAATATTCTGGTAAGTAGCTATGCAGAAAAAAGTGGTTTAATGGGTTTTGGCATGTTTGAATTTTCAAAAGCGGCTCTTTGCTTGCTGGCAATAGGTTTGTTATATCTGTTTTTCATTGCCCCTTTTCTTTTACCAAATAGAAAAAGTACAATGCCTACTAATGGGATTCAAAAGGCAGAAGAATATGTAGCCGAATTAGTAATTCTTCCAGAAAATAAGGACGCAGGTAAACCTATTGCTAAATCATCAATTCTGCGTGACTTAAATGTTCAAATTATTTTTTTAAAAAGGGGGGCAGCTATTTTTGAGAACCCTTCTACAGAGATCATTTTACAAGAGCAAGACATTTTAAAAATCGCTGCTGATCCTGTTACATTACAAGCCATTCAAAAAAATACTTCCATAGCTTTCAAAGGAGAAACTCAAAGAACAGAAACTGAACAAAAGGGTTATAAAATTTATGAAGTGATGATACCATATGGTTCAAATCTTGCAAATTTTTCATTGAAACATTTGAATTTCATGGATCGGTATCATGCTACTGTTATTGCAATAAGACACCGCAATGAAACAATTCTACATAATATCACTGATGTAATACTAAAAGAAGGTGATATGCTTTTATTGTATACTGATGATGAAGCCATGCAACAATTGATTCAGGCTGGCCAAGTTATTTCACTTTCTACTTATTCGAATAAACAAGTAAATTATAAAAAAGGGATACCCGCTTTACTCATAGCAATTGGAGTTGTAGTAGCCGCAGCTACAGGACTTACTTCTATATTGATTAGTGCCATGATTGGCTGTGTAGTATTGGTAACTACTGCTGTCATTAAACCTAAAGAAGCATATGATGCAATAGAATGGAAAGTTATTTTTATGATGGCAGGGGTTCTTTCTATGGGAAAAGCATTGGAAAAAACAGGAGGTGCAGATTTAATTTCAGAGCAGCTTGTCGATTTACTAGGTTCACTTGATCCGAGATGGATTTTAGGTATTATTTATATAATTGCTGTACTTTCTACTAATATATTGTCTAGCAAAGCAACCGCTGCTTTGTTATCACCTATCGTAATTAGTATTGCTCAGTCGTTACAAGTCAGTGAAAAACCCTTTTTGATAGCTGTTATGTTTGCTTGTTCTCTTACTTTTATGTCGCCAGTAAGCTATCCAACAAATACCATGGTCTATTCACCAGGAAATTATCAGTTCAAAGATTATATAAAAGTTGGAACTCCTTTGAATATCATTATTTGGCTAGCAGCGTGTTTTATAATTCCCTATTTTTTCCCATTCAAATAGTCGTTTATCTGTTCTATATTTTTTCATTATTGTCCGACTAAATTTATTGTAAATTCTTTGTAAACTGCAGCGGGTCGTCAATTTGAAAGATTTTAATAATATCCTTAAATACGGGGAGTTCCCCCATATTTTTTATGGTGAAAAGTTAATGCTTTGACCATTAGCTTTTCGCCAGGCTTTATAAGTGTCTTTTATAAAGTATAACAGTTCTACGTAGCTCATCAAATGCAGCCTGATAACTGTGATCATGTTGCTAAATGACTTTTTAGTTGTTGCTTTTTTTCTGATTACTACCATTAAAAGTTGCGCCATTAGTACACAGTATATCTGTGTTTTGATGGCATTAGAACTTTCTCCCCAAAAATACCGCAATGGGAAGTTTTGTTTGATCTGCTTGAAGAGCAGTTCTATCATCCATCGGTTTTTATAAATAGTCGCAATCTGGTTGGGTTGAAGTGTAAAATTATTTGTCAGGAACGTATATATCTTACCATCTTCCGCTCTAAAAATGATCCGCCTGAGCTTTAATCGCTCTACCACAGCCCCATTTCTTCTGATTGGAACAGTTATGTATTGCTCCTTCAAAACTCCCTTTGCTTGCTGCTGTCTGGTCTTATCTATCATTACCTTGGTTACATGAAACTCTGCATTTTCCCTCATTCGTGTCACAAACCACACTTTTTGCTCTATCCATTTTTTGAACTTTTGATAAGCATAATAGCCCTTATCAAAAACCAACCAGCTATTAGGCGGTACTTGCAGATGATACAGGAATTTCTGATCATTTTCCCGGGCCGGAGTCATTCGTACAAATTCTGTCACTCCGCTAAAAGCATCCATCATTGCATGAACTTTTATCCCTCCCTTTCTTTTGCTGCCTTCCTGCGGTTTTCGGCCAACGCCGCCCAATATATCACTGAAAAGGCGGATCGTTGTGCTATCAATGATCTTTAAATTACGAATACTTAAGCCCTTTAAACGGCTGTCCGAGATAAAACTGTGATATTTCTTCAGTAGTTCATAGTAAATCGTTTCAAAAACCTGATAGCTACGCTTATTATTTGCATCTGATAATGTACTTCGGGCAGGAGCTTTATCTAATCCAAGATGAACTAGCTTGCCTTCGCAAGCTAACATCCCCTCACACAGCTCCCGAAGCCCATTACAGTAACTAAATACACCATACAGTAAACTCACCAAATGAACTCGTAACGGGAGTCTTTTATAGTATCTATTGGATTTATGTTTTCTACCAGCCGTATTAATGATTGATCCAGGAATAACATCTAATATCTGTGATAATACCGGCTGTCCGGGGAATTTTTTAACTTCACTCATAGTTATAGTTTAAGTGTGGTAACTCAAACTTAACTATTCGGGATGATTCTTAGTAATCATCCCTTTTTTTATGACATCTATTAAATATTTAGTCGGACAATAGTGAT